>SDBT01000734.1_pt1 | contig 53409 bp, 54 predicted proteins | sample 2277101 | NCBI WGS metagenome assembly SDBT01 (sample SAMN10404973, study PRJNA504765) | marine sediment metagenome | isolation source: marine sediment core GS10_PC15, 103 cmbsf | place: Arctic Ocean: Southern Knipovich Ridge | collected 2010 | reverse complement strand
CCGATATACCCTAAAAGGTATGGGGCATATATCAGCTTAGTAATTACCGCCTCGCGACGGGGTCTAGACTATACCTTAAGGGATCATAGAGAATTGGCTAGATTCTCTCACCCCCACAACCGTCTAGTCGTTGCACCTTCTCCATAGGCTACCGATGTGCTATAAACACGTCGCCCTTAGGAGCTTGGCTCAGGGTTGTCTCTCAGAACTGAATTTTAACCTTACCCTTGAGTTTTCCCCAAGGCCACATAAATGTTTCCACTTATGCTTGGTACCAGTCTTCATAGAGCTCGTCTCCTGAATTTGGATGTGTTGCCTCCCATACCGGAGACTAGCAGAGGTTTTATCCTCCACTGGGGCCTAGTTAATTGTTTAACTAGATTTAACTGATTTATTTCCGAGGGCTTCTTTACCAGAAGCCCATTTAAGATTTGATACTCGATTGTCATACTTGTCTCCATTGAGATGAATAACATACAAGTACTTATGAGGGTGTTTGTTAGGTACATAGATTTGAGCTAGAACTCGATGTAGAGAATAATCTTTTTTCTTTCCATTCAAGCAACATGAGATAATACTACCGGTGGGGGTCTTTTTTTCTCGAAGGTACTTGCTACTTCTGCGACTATAACATCTCCCATCTTCGGTCCAGATGTAGTTGTCATAATCCAAGTATTGCTTCCCTTCTGGTTCAAGTGTATCAGAAATATTATTTTCTTGATATTCTTCTGATACATACTCCCATTTATATCCTCCAGTAGTATTTCTCTTTCCACGACAGACGCAAGAGATATGTCTATCATTGGCTCCAGTTGCTTGAGCGGCTAGTTTTATATTCTCAAACACACCAACTTCTTTCCCATCTTTGGTAAGGCATCTAACTTTGACACTTCTACCTCTGGACAGTTTGTTTTCCAGGGCATGTTTGGTATCCTCCTTAGCAGTAGCCCATTCCAGATTAGAGACATGATTATTATAATGGTCTCCGTCTATATGATTCACCTGTGTTCGTTTAGGATCGTCATTTGGAATGAAAGCCAAAGCCACCAAACGATGGATTGAGAAGTGTTTTCTATCAGAGCCAGTACCAAGACTGACAGCAGAATATGAACCTCTGCTATAATTACTCTGTACCTTTCTTGTTTTCTTGTGTTTTATAGTACCCTCATCAGATACTTGATATTGTTCATATCCCTCAATGGGTATTTTTTTCCATTTTTCCATCGAGTGTCGATCTTATACTAAAGCCTCCATTTTCTTAAATCAGTTTAATCAAAATCAAACATACTAAACCCACTCTAAAACCTCCTCCTACTTTTCTACCTCGTTTATACCAAACTCCCCGAGGCATTTCCTCCCCGGATCATTGTTCCCTTATACTCGCCTAATGAACCTAATGTCACAGGATTCACTAGACTACAATAAGGCACTCTTTCGAGTGGGACTAGACTATACCTTAAGCGATCATTGGGAGATCCTACCTCCCTCACGCCAACTTCCATCTAGTCGTTGCACCTTCCTCTTAATCCTTGGAATAGCGGAATAAGAGGCTTGGCTCAGGATTGCCCATCTGTCAGATAGCAAGACATTCTTTGGATTATACCCTCTTTCACAAGGAAAGTCAGTGTGCTCACTGTACCCTCGAGTTTTCCCCGAGGCCACACAGATGTCACCATCTGTGTTTGGGACCAAAGACTTTAGGGGTTTCCCTAGAGTTTGGAAGTTTTGCCTGCTGTGATGCAGACTAGCAGAAGTTTTACCTTCCACTAAGGAATTTTCCTGATATGCAATGAAATACATAATCAGTGCTATCGTCAGCCGGTAGTTTTCCTTTGGCTGTCTCGTTAATAACGTACGCCCTCCCCGCGAGCGAGCATGAATCTTACCCACCACCATATGTCTCAATTTCTGATAACTACATACTCCCTTGAATGTTAAGACTTTTTGTGGTAAACCGGTGTGTGGGTGGTAACATAGGACTTCACTGAATCCTTCTATACCCAGTTTCTTGATCTCTTTAGCTATTCTATCCAAAGAATAAGATTTATCAAAGGGGGTGGCGTCACGATTGCTCTTGAATTTTCCGTATCCTTCTTCTGGATGTTTACACTTTTTCTTTTCATCCTTTCCTTCCGATGGATCCCCGTCTTCTTCGTCGAGCCTGTAGGGCGCCCCAACTTTGATATGGTTGAAATTAGAAGAGGCACAGACCTTTACTCCGGCCAACATTTCAATTAACATCGCAATTGTCATACGCGAAGGAAAAGCCAATGGGTTAATGATAATGTCTGGAGTTTCTCCATGTGCAGTGTATGGTAGGTCTTCAGTTCGATATTTCTTACCCACAGTGCCTTTTTGGCCGTGACATGAGTTACCGGTCCATACAGGCTTGCCATTTTGACGAATCATAAATATTCCAGTTCTAACAGTGAGACAATAAACCTTCCCATCATAGTCAATCCAATTTTCCGATTGACCATTTTGATATCTAGTATGTCCATGATTCATCTGCGGTTCACATTTACTCTTGATGATAGTGATTACATGATTGTCAGTGGTAGTAGATACAATCTCTGTTTTGCCATTTCTTTTGAATTTTGAAGTTGTACCAGCTTTTCTACCATCAGGAACTCGACAATGAGAGGAATATCCAGCATGTAACGCTAGACGAGTTACATCATTAGCCAATTTCTTAGAAGAAGTATAATAATGTCGGGTGTTAGATTTGGTATGGTATCCATCTCCCAATTCCATTGAAGACAATAGCAGACTACATTGATCTTGATTCAATTTCCAAACCCACTGAGGTAGATACTTATTTACTGCTCCTACACTGTATTTTCTCATATATCGAGTAAGTTGCATATTACAAATACGCCAAGTATCTGCTTTTCCCTTTGATATTTTATATCCCATCGCGGGTAAAACTTCATCCAATACTTCTTGAACTCGAGGCTTATGAGCGGCTATAGATACATTTTCGGTAGCCCATCCTTCAGCTATCCATATACCGAAGAATGCAAGCCAATGTTCCATTTTTACCACCTTATTAGTATATTTTCTTCCATTACCATCAGTAATTTTAGGGATGATAAAAGTGTCACCAATCCATTCCTCTGGGACAAACTTCTGAACATTCTTTTTATACCTAACCCTCTTTCCGAAAACATCTGTTGCTTCCGCAAATTCGAACTCCGTTTCATCTCTTTTCTTGATCCACATGCGATGATTGGGAGTGGTGGTAATCTCCATTTGTTGTGATTTCATTTCGTACATCTTTCCATTATAGTCATAAACATGACATTCTTCTGGATGTTCATACTTAACATTTTCTCCATCTAAAATAGCTACTTTATGTTTAAGAGTCACATCCTTGATAGGCTTCCATCCTTTCGTCGTTAGTACCTCCGCGCTTGGAATCGTACACGCAAACTTGTCTCCCAGGATAGGTTTCCTTTCTTGGGCAATGACTACGCGGTAATATTCGTAACCGTCGCCATTAACACCTCTCTCCACTGCATGAACTTTACCTGGTAGAATATGTTTATAGATAACAGAAATGTTATTCTTCTTCTTTTGATGAATGGTGGGCAAACTGTCAACTTTTACCGTGCGACCGATGAGAATATCTCCGTCTTCAACTTTGGTTCCCTCCTGAATAATTCCGGTTATACAATCCAATTTGGAAGTATCACCTTTGAAGTTGTTACATTCTGTCTCCAAAGGTACCTCAAACTCTTCGTTCAAGTGTGGTCGTATCTTACCTTCAAATCCCATATAAACCGTACTACACATAAAACCTCTATCAATTGATGATTGATTCATTATGATAGAGTCTTCTTGGTTGAAACCATACCACTGACCCACAAAAACAACTGCATTTTGAACCGTGGGAAGCGCCATGATACCAGAATATTTGGCAGCCTTAGAATAAACAACAGGATGTTCGGCATAGTTAAGAACGTGAATGATACCTTTTCTTTGAAAGATAAAGTTAGTTGAAGGTACACCAATAGCCTGTTTTCCCATGCTCGATTGGTAGGTATTACGCGGCGAATTATGAACGCAGAATCCATTCCCAGCAATAAAACTATGATTCGATGATTCTGTAGTGATGTCGGCAATAATTACCAATGGGATACTTGTTTTGGATCTGACGGGCATAAACAATGTAGTTCCCTTGGTTTGAATCTGTTCTACCCAACTCTCTATGCTCCATTTCGTACCCTTCAGCTTAGGTATACCCACAGTTTTATATGGAGAATAACACATATTTTTTATCTCGCCAAAATCTCTCTGTAAAGATGTAGCAATTGACGCGGGAGAGTATCCCCTGGAATACATTTTCTTAACTTTGTTTACCAATACTTCTCGTTCTTTTCTAATAGAACTTAGCAATTTGATATATTCGACTGTTATCCCGCTCTCAGTAATTTTGTCTACATCATACCTATATCCTATATTATCAAAATACTGTATCAGATTATCCTGTTTGTTAGATATTTTATAACTAACTATCATTCTATCATCAGCCTTTTTGTACTTCTTGGTAATAATGTCTCCAACATCTATATGAAACTCTCTCAGCAATAGCACTACCTGGGACATCATATTTTCCAAGCTTCGCTGGTATTTGAAACAGGATTGTTTTGATGTTTCAGCTATTACAAATCCAAACCCAATTTTAGTTCTGTTCCATCGTATGCGACAGCCGTCCCCTCCTTGAAAGGCAGACAGAAATTCTCTCTTAGTCAACATATTCCCATCCATTATCCACGGGTTTAGAGTTGGATACTTTCCAGTAGTCTTTTTGCCCGGGCGAAACCCTAAGGCGATCAACAAAGATGATATATATCTGCTGTGTTCTACTTTCCATGCTCTCAAGGTGTCTCCGTGAAGAACTTTCTCATAATATTTAGCTGATACTTCTGGTATGCCAAGTCTAGCCAAATCTTGTTCAAACAAAGACGCGCTATACTCTTTTCCAAAATCTGCTGACATTCTTGGTACTCCATTGGTAACAAAGACAGACCCATCCGTTAAACAAAATCCGAACAACTTTGCTAAAATGTACAGTCTATCATCGGTATCATATAAAGGTAGGAGGTTTAGGTCTTTTAGTTCTTGAACATGCTTCTTAATAATTCCACTCCGAATAGAATATTTCCTACACCTCTTTTTAAATTGTTCTTCATCCAACCACACTCGATCCTGCCGAGTGAAAGAGATGGGTGACGGTTCCAACGATATTCCGACTAGAGTGTCATCAACTTTAATATCTTCCATAGGAATCCAACCTTCAGACGTCATGAATTTATGATCGTAGGTGGCTTTAATTTTTCGCTCGCTAAATGTTACTAATTCAAACATTTTCTTCTTGGTAGGACCCGAGTAAGTATGTACAACTTTTGAAACAGATTGCTGCTGAGTCTTTGGATTAAAGGTTATAACCTCGTCCCCTATTTTAATATCTCCTATAGACCTAGAAGAGCCGTCGAACATTAAAACAGGTTCATTTCTCTCTATGCATTGGTTATGATCAAGAAAAGGAATGATAGATGCCCCGGTGCCATACATAAGAGATGGATGTAATTCGCAATGAGTGACTTGCAATCTCTCTCCTTTGGATATATCCTTCAACTGAGAAGGATAAGAGGCGATGTACGCCGTTTCTTCTTCTGATTTATCAATGTATTCGACAAATCCTCTATCCAAAAGATTGGTAAATACAGACGGTTCATCCCATTTTCCTTCTTTGATAGCTTCGATGTGATGCTGTTTGAGAAGAATCTCACCTTTCTCGACAATAAAAAGAGGGCGACAAATACGTCCTGGCTCAGTAGATATGTTAATCTGCCTATGAAGAATATTATAAGATATACTAATCTCCGGATTTAGATTAGCGGAACGACGTAAGTGCCTCAACTCGTGAGTAATCTCACGAGGAAACCGTGTAACACCTACTAAATCGCCGTTGACAAATATTCGGGGAAACCCCAATATTTTCCCGGAAGATTTGGAAACAATATCAAAAGGAATAATCTTCATGATTCCAGATTTATTAGGAGATACTCCCATGATTTCCAACAGTGCATCTGGGCTTGATCCGATGGTGATTAGAGATGTGAGGGCCATGGTCTTAACTAAACCACAGTTGTGTGACACCCAACCGTCGGCAATGAAGCTATGGTTATCTGACTCTGTTGTGAAATCTGCAACTTCTACCTTCTTTCCTCTAGTGATACTCTCGATCTCAAACCAGCATCCATCTTCATCATAGTACTCGGCTAGAAAGTCATCAATATTTAGCAAAGATTTTGGAGGATATGTATAGTTTCCAGCCTGCTCAATCATAGTTCTGATTTGACGGACAGTTAAACCTTTTTCGCGGGCTAGTTCTGCTGGATATTCACCTTCTCTACGTCTGAGAATAATTTCTTCTTTTAATTCTTTCCATATCTTCCAATGATAAGTTTTATACATCAGATAAAAATACATTTTTTCCCCACTTTTTCTTTTGAGTCCAGTATATCGGTATCCGACGGTTTTCATATAATTAATCATTGAATCCATACTATCAGAGAAAGGCAATCGAATAATCATGTTTCCCCCATTGGGGTCTTTTTTGATATTTATTTTATGAGTTGTTACACCCAATTTTTCCAAAATAGAAGCCATCCATTCAAAAAATTTCACCTGTGTCTTAGTATATTTTTCAATCTTGTGTCTGGATGTATCAACAAAATAAAATGTATACCATGTTTTATTTTTCCTTTTTGTATAAAGCAAAGAACCTCCATCTCCTCCCTGGAACCCTGCAATGAACTCTCGTTGGATCAGCAACGTCCCTTTTTTAATCCATTGTGGAATAATTGTAGGTTTTGCTAATTTTTTCCCATGAGGAGCTCCTAATGCCATCATCAATCTAACGAAAGAACCTCCATATGAAACTGTTGATATTGCTTCTGTAAAACTTCTACCGTTTAAAGTTCTAGTATTAGAACTCCTTTTTGCATCTTTAGCTTCAAATCCCAAAAAGATCATATCCTCCTGAAATTCTTTTACGTCTTCTTCGTTACCAAAAAAGAAGCGTGCAGTGGGAGAACCATTTGTAATACCAATATGAGCATCGGCAAACATAAATCCTAATATTCTGGCTAGAATGGGAACATATTCTGAACTTTCTGTTAAAGGTAAAAGATTCAATTTTCCCAGATCTTTTTCGTATGGTTCAAAAATGTTAACTTTATCTTGAAGTTCAGATAAAGACGATAAGATAACTTTGTCAGAGGGATCGTGTTCTACATTTTGGAGTGCATACTTCATATACACTTGATCTTCTTTGGGAATTATGTCTTTGACCTCTTGCCATCCTTTCTGCGTCAGAAAAGGATGATCTTTAGTGGCCTCGATAATAAATCCACCTCCGTTTACTAGAGTATACACTCGTTTTCTAGTTATAAAATGATCTGTTATTTTAGTTACAGAGCTTAGATGTGTTTCTGGATTAACGGTAATTACTCTGTCCCCGTTCTCTAATTTCCCAATTTCTACGAGTCCTGTGGGAGTTAGGATGGGTGTGTCTTCCTTACAGCATTTCTTGCCCTCAGGCGTTTCTGCGGGACACACGATATAGGCCTGACTCGAGTGCTGCCCTCTGGGAGCCATTACCTTGCCTCCATCAGCGTTCATAGGAGTGATAATCTTTCGAGCATTAGAAAAACTGGCCAATAAATTAAATTTTTCATAATTTTGACTGATTCCCGAAATTTTTCCTCGACTACCCCATGCATTGTTGCTGAGAGCGCTCATAAGTGAGGTAGTGATTATTTTAGGATTAATGAGAGTAGGAACATTGACAACGGCATTGTTTCGAATATTTCTTTCGATACCATTAACTATTTCATTTCGTAGCCGGCGGAATGCGCTAAAAAACTGTTGGCATAACAATTGGCCTGCCGTGGCCGGCCTTTTATTGAGAAAGTGATCTCTGTCTTCAACTGGTCGACGATTCAGATTAACCAAGAGAAATTTATAAATCATATGCCCCAGATAGAATCTTTTCTTGACAAAAGACTCTGGTCCGGTTCCCAAATGAGGGAGAAACTCTACTGAGAGTAGGTGAGTGGCATAAGATATAGCATCAGCCTTTATTTTTTCTTGTTTGACTTTTTCTTCGGCGTTTTCTTTCTCTATCTGATCTTTAGTTTTTGGTTTGGCATCTTTTTCGTTGGCATCTTTTTCATCTTTGTTAGTTTTAGATTTACCCATGAACTTTTTTCCTCGGCGACCGATATAATGAAGAGCATCAGTCTGGTTTGTGCAGATGTTAGACTGTTCAAAACTTGGAATCAAAAGAGATACACACTCTTTATCTGTAGTATCGGACACAATATAACGTATCATATCCACTTCATCGCCAGAATCCAATGCTCTAAAAAGAATACCTATAGGTATTGTGGACATATCAATGTATGGAACAACAGCATTGATGATTCCATTTTTCATCATCCCCACCTGAACCACTGTGCTGTGAGCCCCAGACAGAGAGCAAGAACGAACTTCTGTATAAGTAACATACTTTGGAACGGTTTTCTTATTTTTGAATGAATAGCAAGTATTGAAAGCTGTTCTTTCTTGACATGCGATAATTTTGGACATTCCCTTAATAATGAAATAACCGCCTGCATCATATAAATCTTCTCTAAGTTCAGCCAGTCTTTTCTTATCGTTGCGAATAGGATACAGATTGCATAATTCCGACTTTACCATCACCGGTACAGAACCAAAATGTATTTTAGTATGTCTTTGTCGAAATCCTTGAGGATTTGTGACCTCAATATCTATGAGCATATCGCTCTTATAGGTAATATCTCTGTTGATACACTCAAGAGGAGTAATTGCACGGATTTCATCCGAGTTTTCTTTATGAACCGGCCTTTCAAAGACCAATTCGCCAAACTCGCATTTGTAGCATTCTCCATCTACTTCTGCAGTAAATTCACAATTATCAAGAATTATGCGCCTAATAGTGGATAAATATCCTTCATTACAGGGCTCCAGTTGATGTCTAACGAGACCATTCTCCTCAAAAAATGCATCTACCACTGTCCATACCATATCATCGACAATAGGACGAGGAGACTCGGGCGGCTCTTTCCGAGCCGCATAATCTTCGGCTATAAATTTCATTTTTGGAGGTGAAGACATAATTTATGTGGCTAGAAAGATCACATATTACAGCATTTCTCTTTCTTTTTATCATTTTTCTAGACAGTATCTAGAAAAATTAGGATATCTTTAAGTATCTTTTTAGTCAAAGGATGGTAACTTCCTGTTGCCCTGTACGCCTTCCATTCTTCTATTTTACTTACGGGTGTGGCTTCGCTAGCACAATCTTTGCAAATGCATTCTTCAAAACTATAATCTTTAGAACAATCCTTACATCGGGGGCAATACGAACCACATCTTCGGCAACGATTCTCATCGTGAGATAAACACCATACACTATTACAACATCCAAAATCTCAATCTGGACACGGATGACTACATGGCACGTAGACTATCTTTTTGCAATTTTCGTTAGAACAAATGTGAATGTCATCCTCATCTGAGTATTTATTATTACACACTTGACACAAATCATGAAAAGACATGATACGCTCTCAACTTATAAATACATACTCATTTATATCTTTTACTTGAATTAGAGGGATTTTGAATATCTAGACATTAGTATAAACTCTAACGTTAATTGGGGTTCGGTTAGCAAAAGGATCAACAGCTTCTAGCGCAGCAGTCCAAGCGTTAAAAGTAGGATTATTTGGAACAATATCGACTGATACACAAAACGGTACCAGATCTTCGTTAGCATCATCTGTTAAAGATGAGAACACCGCGATCTGAACAGAAGGTGGACCTATATTAGTAGGATCAGCGTTACCCTGAATGATACAGGTAGTCATGTCCACCTGAGTTAGAGAATAAACTGAAATTACTTCGTACGACATCTTGTTAAAGTAAACTATTTTACTTTAATTAATAATTTATAATTTATTAAAATATTTCGATAAACAAAATTCCCACGGAACCCTCATCTTAATTCCGTCGTGATTTATTCCCGAAGTAAATTCTTCGGGAGGTCCCGTAGTTATAATTAGTACATCTGTTTCTCTTGCTGGTATTCCATAAATTTTTCCGTTACGGGCTAAAACACCTCCAATCCATTTAGTAACTCCAACTGGTAATGAAGTCGCCGTATTAGTGAACGTATTTGTCACCGGATCGATGATCAGGAGAGTTGTTGACGCGCCGTTAATTGCATAGATCATTCCATTTGGAGCTAAATTTCCTCCGAGCCATCCAGCCACAGGTATACCAGAGATCGATGTAATATCAAAAGTATTGGCCAAAGGATCTATGATCAAGACTGAAGTATTATTAGCAGGCATTGCATAAATCTTTTGAGTATTCGGAGAATAAGCTGCCCCAAACCATTTGGGGGGTCCAACAGGTAACCCAGTTATCGTCGTATTTTCAGCCGTATCAGTAGTAGGATCTATGATTAAGATCGAAGTCTCGGCTCGGGGTGTTCCATAAATAAATCCCGTGGGGGCTAAAACACCCGAATTCCATTTATCTATTCCCGGGAATATATCCACCCCAAGAACTGCCGTACCGGCTATGGGGTCTATAATCAAAATATTTACTCCATCCTGTGGTATTCCGTAAATTTTTCCATTAGTACCTAAAACAGCCCCATTAAACTTTTCAATACCTGCCAAAACAGCTCCCATTAAAGATGCTGTGTCCGTGAAAGGATCTATGATCAATACATCTGTTGAATTGAATGGCGGGCAATAAATTTTTCCATTGGGGGCTACACACCCCCCAACCCATTTATTAAGTCCAGCTGGTCCGGGAATAGGGAGAGTTGTATCATCTGCCGTATTAGCTCCCGGATCTATGATCAGTATGTGTGTCGCACTAAATGGTATTCCGTAAATTTTCCCATTATTCGGGGCTAAAACTCCTCCAGACCACCGGACTGGTGAACTACCCAAAGTTACTCCCATCAAACTCACGGTATCTCTAGGAAATGCATTGTAAAATTGTTCATACGTGTTCACATCATCCACTATAACATCGATATCTGATCCGACCACAGTGGAGGTAATAGAAGAATCGGTTGATGTTAAAACGTTCACATTAACTATAGGGTTTTGGGGGTCGGTGTTATCAACAGTACTACCTATTCCAGAGTTAACCGAAAGAACTCCAGAGTTATTTATAATGGGATTCTGAGGATCGGTATTATCTACGGTTATGCCTATTCCGGAACTGACAGAAGTTACTCCAGATAGAGTAAGAGGATTCCACATTACCCCATCTGAAACATAGAGTAACGTATCTAAAACATTATAAATCACGGATCCTTGTTTCTGTACCGAAGATGGTACACCAACCTTTTGAGGAACGGTTAATTTTAGTCTAGCTATTAGATTTAGAAATTCTTGTTCGATTTGACTCATTTAATTATATTGTTTAATTTTCTTGAAATATTGTTTCAAGAAAATAGTTATAATAGAAATTTCCAAGTATTTCTATAAAATTTATAGAAAAACGTCTTTTTAGAGGGATTTTGAATACAACTGGGTGTCATTGTTAGATACCGTCTTTAAAGGAAATCCACACATATAACCTCCTTTGTCATAAACAGAGGGTTTAGGAATCTGTGGTGAAGATATACTTAAATCATGCAAATAAGCAGTCTTTATTTGCAACGGGGATACAGCATCAAATAGACCAGACACATCGTATAGTCCGGTCTCGCCATCGAAAGATGCAAAAATCTGAATATGACCATCTCCATGTCTAAAAATCTTAAATATTCGTAGAATAGATGCATCCTGAATGAATTTATCGGTGGTCCAATTTGTGTTCGGGGAAAGTTTATAATGATCACCTTCTTTCACATAAATAAATTTGAGAGCGCTCTTTAAAATAAACTTTTTGGTTTGACCAAAAGGAAGAGAAACTTCACTCATATCTCCCCAAATATAGGATGAAGTATTGTCTATAACCGTTGATGTAGCCGTTCCCATAATTGACACTTACATATACTTACATATACTTTAAGAGATAAATAGACAATACTAATGGCTGATAATCACTCTATGATTACGTATTTTATTAGTGGTCATATTGACTTGGAGGAAGAAGAATTTGAAAAATATTATCGTCAAAAGATAGATACAGCTTTAGATGATGGAGCTTCTTTTGTTGTTGGAGATGCCAGAGGTGCTGATAGTATGGCTCAGCAGTATTTGAAACAAAAAACGGAAAAAGTAACAGTGTATCATATGTATGAGAAACCGTTGCATAATTATGGAAATTTTTCTGTTTGTGGAGGATTTAAGAGCCATTCCCAAAAAGATGCGGCTATGACTAAGATTTCAACTAAAGACATTGCTTGGATACGAAGTCCAGATACAATGAAAAGGATGTTGGGGGATAAGTATGATCTCAAAAGAAAAAGTGGTACTGAGAGGAATCTACTTCGAAGGAAGAAACAGTCTTAATTTTTATCTCTATACGTCAGAGACAATCTCTCTGACGTATAACTCGCCAGAGTCCAATATCATTCTGGCTTTGGCTTCAGCTGGCGTTTTGAAACCTCCACGTAAATTCAGATTGGCTATATTCTGTCTGGGCTTCTTTCCTACATGATAGACCGTAGCATTTCGATAATGTTGTGACAATAGATATCTGGCCGTATAAATTCCAACTCCAGGTAAATCTGTTAAGAGAATACTGGCATCAGGATCTTCTAATATAGATTCTAGTTTAGGACCGTATAGTCGTATAAAATCCCTCGATGAAATATCGATAGGGCCATTGATGGCATAGACTCGCGATTTATTCATCTAATTGATATTTTGAGATCTTTCTCTACAACAAATATATCACAATTTCTTAACTTGTTTCTCAAATCCTCTCTATTGGTTGGTTGGTACATGTCATATGTCTTTCTTTCTATATCACATTTCTTACATCCTCTTTTTGCGGAATGGGTCCAATAAAATAAATGATCCTGACTGCATTTTACTAAACGTAGTGTCACAGATGATCCATGATCGTGTAATTCCCCTTCTTCATCCCAATATCTGTCACGTTCATTCTTACTATTGAAAGTTCTAGAAGCGCGACAGCAGGATTTTTGCCCTTCTTTTACACAAGAATTACAAATAAGGTAGTCCATATTCATATATAATTGTTTTTGGCTTTAAATACGACAAAGAAGCGATGTTATAAATGATTATAATATGATAGTTTCAATATCTTATCAAGAAATGGCTACTAAAAGATTTAGATGGATTGGGTAAGCATTCATATTTACTATTTTTGTATTTCAGTATGAGAATTCTCTTCTATCTCTTCCTCATCGCTATAATAGTCAAGACAAATGTACTTCTCATTCAATCCACACTCCACCTTTTCTTTCAAAGGGTTCCTCTGAAGACCGAGACGAGTCAATTTATTCAATCCAAGACCCATCAGATCTACATCCCGAACCAATGTGAGGTAATTGTTCCTCAAGTTGAGAAATTCAAGCGATTTCAAACCACGCAGTTCTTCAGAAGGAAACTCAAAAAATAAATTTGAAGACAAGTTCAATGTCTTCAATGATGGAAACCATGTCCCGAACTCTGTAGGAAGACTTCTCAATTTGTTGGCTGAGAGATCGAGATAGACAAGATCGGGGAAAAGGTCATAGCAGAGAGAACGAGGGACCTTCTTTAATCCCCATGCACAGAGTTCAAGGTGTGTTGTTCCTTCTGCCTCTTCAATCAATTTGTCAATATCCATCTCAGTGGTCCATTTACTCCGATATGTCCTTATTTCTCTGACTAATTGACTGAATGATTCCTCAACGTTGACTCCGGTCTTACTCGATCCTTCAAAAAAAGAAATTCCCAAGTTAATGGCCAAATCTTCACCTTCCTCAAATGTTACTTTCCTCTGACTGTCCCTCAGCTCACAATTATTCCCAACAAGAATAATCGGAAACTTTTCGACATCCTTCACTCGTAGAATACTGAGCGTATTCTCCCGAGCTTTTAAAAAACTATCACGTGAATTGATAGAATAAACTAGAAGGAACCCATCCCCGTCAACCATATACTGCTCTACCATGGCAGCATACTCATCTTGTCCTGCAGTGTCCAAAACATCGAGAATCGCAAACTCTCCATCTACGTTGAGATATTTCATATAAGAGTCATTAATGGTGGGGTCATACTCTTCAACAAAATTTTGTTTAATAAGATGGATGACAAATGCACTTTTCCCTGATGCTCCATCACCCACTACCTGAATTTTATAGCTAATAATTTTATTATTATCCATGTTGTATAGATTAATCATAAATATAAAACTTTCCTATCTAAAAATAGGGTTTTTATCATTTTAAAAAAAATATTTTACTGACTTACTTATTTACTTACTTATTTACTAAGTAGTAAGTGATGGATTATCCGCTCACCGACAGTTTTACCCATCCGCCCAAATTTTTGGCAATATCTTCGATCAACTATGGGCCTGTTCCGACAATACAGGATAGTAACAATGTCTTGTTTGCCACCGCGAGATACCATCCACCCAGTGACTTTCGGGTGGACTCCACGGTTAGATTACACCTTAGTCCCGGCGTCGGAATCAATACCAATCCCAATCCCGGATTGAACTCAGTTTTTGTAGTAATTGATATAGTTGGGATGCACATAGTACTAAAACCCCTATCTAATAGTTGGAGACCTGATTTAGGAAAGCCAGGCCAAGTATGGGGATATGATATGAACAAAACCAACGTGAGACCTCCGAATAATTATTGGCAATATGGGTTCGGCACCCCCATCACATTCTTGGAGTACTATCCCCGCGAATTTTAGTTAGAATTTAGGTATTAAAAATGATAAATTATCTTTATAAAGATAATTTATAAATAGTTTACGCTTGATGGCTCTTAATAAGAACAAACTCAATTATGTTTATTTACATCCCGGCTCTTTTAATGAATATTTCCAATCTTGTCAGGGTCCATCTGTAGTGGAGATCGCAAAAAAGAAAACAGGAAATAGCTTATACATAAAGCTCACTGATAAACAACTAGAAAAAGCTCTCAAGGAAGAGTTATGCGCCGGCGTTAGAATCATATATAACAATCACGATGAACCAAAAAAAGTGTTACTAGTTCTAGACGGGGAAGAATGCAATGAAGGTGAAACAGATGATGAGTATAGTCTAGATGATATTTTAGTGGAATACCAGAGCTATATTAATGGTGAATTACCAGAAGATCATTATGGAGATGTATCGTGAACCGCTTTCTGATAGAAAGCGGTAGTTAAAGAATTCATCATATGATCGTATGAATAGAACCTGTTTGAATTAGTGATATATTCTCTTCCATCTCATAAAATTATTAAAAGCTCGGTGATCTCCCCACTTCTTTATTCTCTCTTCTCGCGACAAAGAAAACAATTCGTCAAAATCTTTTTTATGACCTGAGTGGTTCATAACAAAATTTTTCATTTTTTTCTCTTGTACCAGTTCCTCTTCACTATTATTGTTCTCACAGCAACTAATATACATACTTAGATGACTGAGCCATCTGAGGTGCAATCTGTGCGGGTGATTAGCTTCCATTTATAAATGTGCAAATATAAATAGGTTTCTAATTAATATTTTCATTTTTACAACCTTAGCATTTTAGTTAAAGGATCTATCATATATGTATGATGGATCACAAACGCGTGTACATAATAATATACTTTCTTCTTTCTTTGATCGCTGATAGATTTATCTATAGTAACGACGAGAGATGCGATTTTAACGGTACTCTGGACGGTCCTAACAGTACCTGGGTCATCACCCCCTATCGATACCCATGTATACACGATGAGTGTGTAGGTGTCTGCCAACCCTACACTGGGTATTTCCCACCCTCTAATAATCCTACGTTCTTAATACCTTTTAGCGGGATTAAGATGATTATGAGCGATGACTGGGGGTGCATATATTACTATCATGACTCGGAGTGTAAGCAACAATCGTGGCAGGATTGTTTAGGCAATCAGTATTACGGCGTTACCAATATAACTCTTGTCAAAGACGGAATCTGGTATCCGTTCACTCGAAAGTGTTACTGCTGGCTAAAGAATGTCAAACCGTGTTACACATGATTTCATGCTCCTTTTGGAGCATGAAACGATAGAGAAAAACGACAATTACTTTTAGATGTCACAGTCTTTACCAGTCCGCAATGGCAACCTGCAATTGCCACACAATGGTGGTCGACAAGATTACGCTTAACGGTTCATACACAATTCACGATATCTGGGTTTGTGTAGATCGAAGAGTCACAGTTCATTCTTTTACACTAGACGTTCCTCTTCCGAGGAACTCACTTCCGAGCGTCGAACTTGCCGATATAGGTTATTCTCACGAATGGATGATTGAGAATATACTTACACTGACTGTCGGCCAATACTCGGACACCCATTGCGAAGACGGAGGGTGGGAAAGTGTTTTTGACTAAGATATGGGTAGTACTTTAGTCACAGAAGGATAAAGTGGAATAAAGCCATTGTATTTAATTCCTCACTGAGAAGTGAGGAATTAACGGGATACATTGATATTTTAGTTCCATATTGAAGATTTTGTGTTTGCTGGTAGTATCCATATTTACAGCAGCGCAGTCTTTAAGTCTTTTTTTAACTATTCGAAGAGTCTTTCGATAAAGACTTTAGAGACTCTAAAGAATTAAAAACTTGATGACATATGGTGTGAAATCCAATAATTCTCCCCTGATACGATAGAAAAACGGTGCATCCGTTATAACGATCGTCTTTAATTGTTATATCTATCCTCTTACAATACTCGCATTTGATATTAGCGGGATCTGCCATACTTCGATATAACTCAATATATTGAGGTATTCTCAAACTACTATTGACTTTATTACTTTTAAAAAGATTTGAAGATGTATATATAATATCAAACCATGACAAATAACTGTTCCATAGCGTTAGCCGGTGATGTCATGTTAGGGAGACGATTTAATGATACAGATTTTATACAAAAAAGATCGAAAACGGGCCCGTTTTCCCCATGGAGGAGTGATATTGTAAAGATTATGAATCGATCTGATGTAGTTTCCGTTAATTTGGAAACTACTATTATACCCAACCACTTATGTCCTGATCCTATGCCAAAAACTTTCAACTATAGAATGTTACCCGATCACGTATCATGGTTAAAAAGGATACACGTAACTCACGTTTCGATAGCTAACAACCATATCTTGGATTATAAGGATTGTGGTATGCGCCAAACAATCCAGCAATTAAATAAAAATAAAATATTACATACGGGAGCTGGTGAAAATCTGGAAGAAGCCCTTAAAGCGAAGTTTGTTACTCGAAAAGGCATAACTATAGGATTTATATCTGCGGCAGATCATTATAAAAAGTGGGAAGCGACAGATAATAAGCCTGGCATACTATACATGGGACTCGATCAAGATATTAGTGATGTAATAGTCAATACTGTGCAAAATGTCCGGGAAAAATGTGATATACTCATATTTTCTTATCACTGGGGGTCCAACTGGATGGACGACGTATCAGAAGATATGAGGGATAGGGCGTATCAATTGTCTAGATTAGGAGTAGATGTCATTCATGGACATAGCGCTCATCATGTTCTTCCTGTAGAACAGATAACTACTCGAGATGTATTTGGTGTAAAGAGAGATACTATCGTGTTTTATTCTCTGGGGGATCTTGTGGACGACTACGCGGTGGATAAGGAATATATGTCTGATCTTGGGGCTATCGCTATATTAAAATGCACCCGTTCCAATAATTCCGTAAAAATAAAATGTAGTATTATACCTACATCACAAAAAAGATCTAGGGTATCTGTTGCCAAAGATGATAATAAATCATGGGTCTTGAACAAAATGAGTTAATGATTTTCAATCATATATATAACCAAATTAAATGCCTTTCATCGGAAGAAGAGATTTATTGAATCAATTGAACATAAGCCAATTGCAAGAGATTGGCAGAAAATATGATATTTATTTACCGAGTAAAACAACCAAAACCGGCATTATTTCACGATTGATGGATTTACCGAAATCTACCATCGAGGAGGAAGTGCATGTACGATTATAAGTTAATACTTAAAATACTAATTTTAAGTATTCATCCTTGTCCGGATTTACTTACCACGGTCAATTATCATTCTCAATGATATCTCTAACCTTTTGCGGAAGATCCAAATTCAATTCTTGAGCACGAAGGTACTCCTTTTTAACCAGAACTATGGTAACCTTTCGCACCGGTTTATAGTTACTCTTTCCGAAGTACCGACTCTGGATATTGAGAGTGTTATACACTTCTCTATCAATGGTCATATTTTTTAGGTATTCAATGATATCATCAGAAGTCCACTGTTGTTTTGGATCTTCATTTCCAATCATAATCTCACCATAGGTCGGGTTTCTTTCGTATCCTATGGCAAAATAAGGATCTCCTGATATGGCATCGGGTTTCTTATAGTAATACTTTAGGCCAGCCAATCTCTCCTCTTCGGTTCCTTCCCATTTTCCACCAATAGTAATTTCCATGATTCATATCAATAAAAAAACTTATACTTAAATATCAATTCTCTAAATTAATCTATAGATAACTAGCATTTTAACTAAGAACTTTTAAAGAGAATATGACGAGTACCGCATGCAGTGTCACCACAGATAAAACGTTTAAGAAGGATGTTTTAAAATCTGACAAAATTGTATTAGTAGATTTTGGGGCAACATGGTGCGGGCCATGCAAGAAACTCTCGCCTATTGTAGATAAAGTTGCTAAGGAGATGAAAGACACCATTTGTGTATTCAAAGTCGATGTAGATGAAAGTCCTAAAATCTCTAAGAAATATAAAGTAGTGGCTGTACCGTTTTTAATAATATTTAAGAACGGCAAATCAATTGCCACAAAAGAAGGGTTCATATCTAAAAGTAAACTAATCGAATGGATCAAAGAAAACTGTTAGATTTCTTCTTTAAGATTTATCTGTTCTCACAAGAACAGATGAATCTGTTGTCCGTACGGACAACAGATTCAAGTACTTAAAGAGAGACACAACAGGAAGCCTGTTTTCTTTTCCATTGAACATTATTCAATGATGCTGTAACTACTGCTCTAACTGGAAGATTTGGAATATGCTCAATTCCCCTTACGTCGATATAGTACGGATTCCATAGGGCTTGTCCCAATACTCTCCTTCGGTCTTGTAACATCTTAGCGATGGCCTTTATATAATCATCTGATGGTTGTCGGAATGACAGGTCAGAATAATCCGAACAGTGTACAAATGCAAAAAGAGGGACACTAGTATAATTCGAAATCTGTCTCAGTTGGTATTTACCGATATCAACTGCTTCAGCTTTCATTAATCGGTCGAAATTGCAGGTTTCCCATCCATTTGAAGTCTGAACTTGGTACAAAGAGTTGACATCTTGCTTGTCCACAAATTTAAACTTGATAAAAAGTCCGGCAACTTTTTTACCCGGGATTAATGTTGCTGTCGATTTTTCCCATCTCTTAGAACATCCAAAAAAAGCCCTCTCAAATCCATAGAGCCAGCCATCGTTTAGGGGTTGAGGTCTTGCTCCCAAACGGTCTTCCAATTGGTCTATCGAATTGGACCCACTTGAAAAAATCACAAAAATTGGAGATCTTGGTTTCTGGGATTCGATTTTGCTGCTGGCCATTTCTCCTACTTACTATATCAATCCTTTTTAACATTTATCTTCTTATCTTTTAAAGATATTTGATTTACATTATTTCATAACATGTTTGGTATACCAAACACGGTTCCACCTACGTTGATTCTCACGAATGCATTAGGTGATCCTTCTACTGTTAGTGCTATAAGACCCGTCCGAGGTACCGCCTAATCTTCAAAAGTATAAGAAACGTCGAAAACGAAAGGTTTAAGAATAATTTACTTAAAGTTACATGTGAGATATATATGTAACTTTAAATATATATCTCACAATGGATGAAAAGTAAGAAATAGAAAATTACATATGCGATTTACCTAAAATACAAAGTATTAAGGTTTAATACTGTGAGAATTAACGAGTATTTGGAAAAGAAATGATAAAAGAAAGAATCGTTTCTTTCTTTTATACGGGTATTTTGTTTATAATTGGTTTGTCAAAAATGACCACCAGGACCACCAGGAGGGCCAAGAGAACCAGGAGGGCCAGAAAGAGTCTTTCTCTTCGGAGGGAGATAGGTGGGGTTGGAACTTTACAAAAGGGACGAGAGAATAATGATGCTTCATCTTCTCGTGGTTTTCGAAACAGTCAGAGCAAAAACGCAGCCAACATATCTCACACCTCCCAACTGCTTCATTTTTGTCGCAGTCACAACACTCTAGATCATTCATGGTAATTTTCGTCCTTGTTTCTTCCACTTTTGATTCGTCATCCATTACAATTTACTTGAGTATATTAAAAATATGTCATTTTTATAATAAAATCATAGAATTAAATATAACAAGTTCAAGTTTCGTGTCATAGATTATATCTATGACACGAAACTTTATATAAACTTTAGTGTTTATATATAAATACATAATATAAACACCCATCATGGCGAATCCAACATTTTGTTATATCATTAAAGGTGAGGAAGAAATTGATGAGAAATGAGTGGAGAAAGCTCTCAAAGCTATCTACAATAAAGATAAAATTCCCTATGACAATAACGAGTTCCCTCGTTATTGTGTTATATTTGATCTCGAAAATAGAAAGGTTTGTTTGGCATTTCTTAGTACCCCCTGCATTAGCAGTATCACCAATAGCTATACCATCTACGATGACTGCTCTCACTGTGGTTGCGTTACCGATGGCGATACTTCTGAGAGATCCGACTCCTATGGAAGCCCCAGTGGCAATAGCATTAAGGGAGACTGTACAATTGCAATCGCCGAACTATTACATCAATCAGATAAGCATACATCTACTTTTACTGACGCTCCATACACAACTCCGGGAGGAAGATCTCTAACTATGCCAATAGAAACGCATATTTTTCTTTTTCACAGAGTTAAAGGAAATGACGGAAAATATAGTTTTGTTCCCAAGGATGGATTGTAAAGGCAATTTCTTATCTAGAATAGATAAGAAATACTCAAGTTAGAAGTTCGGGGGACCCAACATGAATCCGGCAGTTTATTTTCTTATTTACAAACCTCCATTTAATTCTAGAGATAATCTTGTCAGTGGCAAATGTTGAATACTCCACTCCTTTACTTTTTAGCAAATATACATTTTCTGTCTCAGATTTTTCAAGTCTTGACATAATTATCTTAATAAAGTCAGAATCTTTCTCATCAAAATGTACAGTCACTCTAACAACCCAGCCAGCCATTTCTACCTTTAATATTTTATATTTATTTATTTCATTTTTTTCTTACCGCTTTTTAAATTCCATCATCCTTTATTTTTTTCATTTCCAATTTTCTGTTGAGATCTAAAAATGTGGCTGCAAACACTTGTTTGCAAATCTCCAAAACAACATTATACCTATTGTACCTAAAAAACAAGATCCCTCGAGCCCATTTTTGATATTCATCATCTAATGATTTCCAATTCCCATTATTTATAGCTGTACAAAGTACACCAACAGGAGATTTCTTAATAGCTGGTGTTTTGTCCCCCAGATCAGAGTCTCTCGTAAGGAGTGGATATATCTGACCCAGTATAAATATACCAGGATATTTATTGATATAGTGCGAACTAGAAAAAGGAAGTGACGATTGGGAACGAAAATTATCACTTTTATACCACAACCTTGTTGTGGTAGCTATCCCGGCAAAATCATAATCTATAAGTACAGCTACAAAACCAAAAACGGGGATAACAATATCCAATATCGGATATCTAATTTCTTTGTAATCTGCCCTACAGATCAATATATTATTACCATGTACGTCCAAGTGACCTATTCTATAAATGGCTAAAATCATAGTTGTTGCAAAGACTTGCAGAAAGATGGATATTCTTTGTTTTGTGGTAAGCCTGTGTAAGACTAAACTCAACTCACCACAAGTTATCCTGTCAATAATATTAAGTATATAATGTTCGCGAGGCATAGCAAGACGTGGATCGTCATTTAGTTGACACTTATAGATATGTTCAATAGCCATTAGATTCGGAGAACGGGTATCTTTGATTATATTCTTAACTATTGTAGCAAATATAACATTAATAAAATCATATTCTGTACTTACCAAAGGTATTTCCTTTCCGGCATATTTAACCATCGGATTTCCAGATCTGATAAATCTGTGTACATTCCCCTGAGCACCTCCACCAATAAAATGGTCAAGGGTAACTTTATACCAACTACCACAGTTTTCAAATCTTAATTTTTCTAACCTGTTGAGTATTTCTTCGACAGATCTGTCGGTAAGAGATTCGCCATGACTGATGTCATTAACTATTTTTATCATATCTCCTCTAGTCGGAAACTCAAACTTACCTTGGATAACAAATTCTTCAGTGTCTTTAAATTCTTCAACGTATTCTTTGATCTTTTGGTACAGCATCTCTTTCAAATTTAATTTGATTCCCAGCAACCGGGCATCATATCTCATCATTTTAACAGTTAACCTTTTGGGGGCTGAGGGTTCTAAATATAAATCCCTGTTGTAAAAATCTTTAATTTTATCTGACTGCTTTTCTTTACCTTCAAATAAAAGATCTCCTATCATTTCATAAATCTCTCCTCCAGTCGCTCCACTGGGAAAATCAATACCCTCCATTTTGGCACGCTCTTTTAAATCTGAAAGGGAATGTTCATCAGAATCATAAAGCCCAGTCATAAAATCTTCATCGTCGATGTCCATTTATTAATAAAAACGATAATTACATTTTAAATATTCTAGTTGAAAAAAAATAAGATAACTTAGAAAGAACATTATATAACAATATAATGGCATCTGCATCTCCGGCTATCAAAAGAATACAGAAAGAACTGAAAGGTTTACAGGAAAATCCTATCGGATATGTCAGTGCTGCTCCCATCGAAGAAGAAGATATATTTAACTGGACAGCTACCCTCATAGGTCCTCCGGAAACACCATATGAGGGAGGCGTCTTCACAGTACTCATCAAATTTCCTCCAGAATATCCGTTCAAACCTCCCAAAATTCATTTTTCAACACCTGTCTTCCATCCCAATATCAATAGGAAAGGAGAAATATGCTTGAGTACCCTTCGGGACAAATGGAGCGCAGCGTTGACAATATCAAAAGTATTGTTGTCTATCTGTTCTCTTCTAAATGAACCTAATCCTGATGATCCGTTGGTTCCAGAGGCAGCTACATTGTATAAGTTTGATCGAGCTGGGTATAATGAAATAGCACGAAGGTGGACTCGGGAATATGCCACATAATTTAACGTATCTCTTGTTAGGAATAACAAGAGATGTTGTTTTTAATCTTTTATTATTATTGAGATTACCATAATAAAGAATACTACATATTCTTTAAGAATATCTTTCAAGAAGATATGGACAGTTCTGTTCAAATAGGTTCTGACGTCGTAGCTTATGAGGATTCTACTCCTGAGACTATCATTCTTCAATTAAAAACCAGACTAAGAGAGATACGTCTTTTCCACGACAGAAGAGAGCAGGTGATACATAATCAGATGGAAGCTTCCAAGGAGATAGTAGAGGAAGCTTATCGTCAATGGAATGAGCGCCAGAATAAGCTTATTCTTAAATTAGATATAACCATGTCTAGAAAAGAACACGAAATCGGGTTGATGAAACAAAAGATTGCTCGATATCGTATTCTTAATGAGTATGGGAGTGAAATATGCGTCAAATCTTATCAATTAGCTAAAGAAGCGGATGACACCGGAGACTACGACACTCTGAAAACCGAGAGTGAAAATGAAGTATTAATTTACCAGATAGCTTACGATCTCATTCAAGGAAAATTAGGAATGTGGCCTTCCGATGATATTGATCTTTGGTTCGATTTTGCTCAGATGAAACAGATTACTGGCCAGACCCTTCTCTCTAATTTTACGCAAAGTTTAATATCGAATGATTCTGACGAATATAAAACCAATTCTGTAGAACATAGTTAAAAGAATGTAATACTTTATTTGAATTGCGAGCCTTAATATTTTTACAACTGAAAGTTCGTAAAGATGAATTTTGGTCTATCCCCTTTCTGGGGCGGCGTTTTAGCCGTTACCTTTTATCAATTGATATTTACCAATCCCATCTCATTTCTCTCAATGGGGTTAGGAATAGTCATTGGTTTTGGGTTATCACTCTACGTCATTGGCCATTTAATGGTTCGAGGGTACATTAGTATGACTAAACAAGTGGTCGAAAGTATAGGAAATCTCTTCAGAAAGTATCCGATGGTCAGCGGTATTTTTAGTAAATATATAAGTGATCTTTTCAAGACTGTATATCCGACTCCCCAATCTCTATCCTCTTTTCCTTTTATTAATACTAATCCTAGGAGTGATCCTGGTACTCCTTACGGTCGTCCGTCTTCGTCTTCACCTTCACCCCCGTCTTCTTCGCCCCCACCTGATATAGATATATCAGGTATATTCGATATATTCAAGAATCTTAATATTAATATCTCTTCTGATTCAAACGAAGAGAAGCCGGCAAAGAAATCCGAAGGAGAGAAGGATGAAAAGACGGCAGAAGAAGCTGGAGAGAAGGATGAAAAGACGGCAGAAGAACCAAAAGTTGAAGAAAATCAAGAAGAGCCGTGCAAGAAAGTACTTGAGCCTGTTGATGATATTCCAGAGTCTTGTAGGGGAGTACATGGAGTTGATCCTGCCGAAGAACCAGCTCAAATACTACCACCAGAAGCGCATAATCTCCCCCTTCCGATGGAAGGAGACTCCAAGAAAGAGCCGGCAGAAGTTGCTAGTCCGCCTCGAAAAAGAACGACAAGATCTCTACTATCGGATAAACCTTGCTGTCCTACTTTAAAAACAGCAGAAAATAAATCGGATGAACCCAAACCCTCAGGTGCAATGATCAGATAAACATCAAATGAAAAATCTTTTTCATTTCTCTTAAAAGAAATGAAACGAGAATACATTGGAAATATGTCGAAAATAGTTTTTTCTACTCTCAGCGATACAGCCAAAGTGAGATTTCTCTCCAATAGTAGTAACTACCCATTTACTTTGGAGGATAGAATATGGTCAACAGTGGATCATTATGCCTACGCTAAGAGATTCGAAGGTACTCAGTTGGAAGATATCATTCGAGAAGCACCTACTGTCTTTCAAGCTAAGAAACTAGCTACCAGATATAAATACGTGTTTGATACCGATCCGCTCACAGAGAAAAAGATAAAAGTAAAAGGATATGGACAGCAATATCAGTATCGTATAAGAGATGATTGGAAAGAAATGGAGGGGCAAATTCTCCAGGATGGTATCAAAGCCAAATTTGCCAAGAGGTCGGCTCTTAAAAAGAAATTATTGGAAACTAGACCGGCTATATTGATTGACTCTACCAATCCCCTGGTCGGTCCCATTCTTGAAAAGATACGAAAAGATATCCAATTTCGAGATCTACCCTTTACAGAAATCAAGGGGGAGAATAAGAAGATATTTCTGTCTCTTATATATCTGACTGCCAAAATCTCTAAATTGGAAGGGTGGGATAAAGTTTACAAAGAGATGGTGGAAGATGCAGTTTATACTCTAACCAATGAGGAAATTGGACATGAAGTGATAAATGTTCATCAAGTTTACTCTCAGAAAAGAAAGGAAAGATGTATACCCAATTACAAAAAGATATTGGATGGTATTCAGAAACAATTACCAGTTAAGATGTCATTTCAAACGGGAAGTTCTGAGATACTAACCTCATTTTTTGCCTGGAAGGAGAACTTTGCCTCTTCCTCCGATAAATCTGTCCTCAACGAACAATTAAAGGATGTTAAAACGATAAAGATTTCTCTTCGTCCCGGAAGGCGATGGTATAGAGATCAAGTCCCTCCTAAAATGAAAAAAGTTAAATCAAAGAAGAAAAGGAAAAAGGTTGTAGAAAAGACAGAAAATGCCAGGAAAGAGTCTCAATTTCCTGTAGAAACCAGATGGAGAGATAGTAAATATTACATATAAGTCTTTTTCATTCATGAAAAAGACTTAAGTATTGATCTTTTAACATTAAATTTTCAGTAGTAGTAACAAATGGTGCGCACCTTTTGTTACGATATTCCCAAAAAGGGAAAATTTGATAAAGAAGATATCGAAAGGCGATTGGAAGTAATCTACAAACCTCTTCTTGTATTAGAATTAAAGAGACTCCAAGGAGCTGAAACGAGAAATTCCAAGAAAGATGGACGTAAAGAGCGAAAATTAAAGTTCAGAGATGTTGCCCCACCTTATTGTATTCTTGAGGATATTGAGAAACGAAAAATGTGTATCACCTTTCTCAAGGATAATATGTCTGTCAACAAAGAGATAGAAAAAATTCATAAAGAATTGGGAAAGGCTAAAAAAGAGTATAAAGATATTGGAGGGGCGCCCGGTGAAATTGATGTAGATGTTTGCCAATGGTGGAAGGATGCTGATAAAGTAAAGATGAAAAAGGGGGATAAATGGGCGACCTTATCACACAATGGTCCTTCACTCATAGATATAAATGTTAAACCCTATAAACCTCACAAACTTAAACTTCATTATGCCAGTCAGAAGAAACCCCTTACTCTTAATAAGGAAGAAGAGAGAGTTCTTATGTATTATGCCAGAATTTACTGGTCCGTCCATAAACCTGGATCAACGAGAACCACAGATCCTACAATTGACTCAGTCTTTAACAAAAACTTTCTGGGTGACCTGCAAAAAAAGTATCTCACCCGTGACAATAAAAAGATTATCAAAGACATGAAAAAAATCAATTGGAAAAATTTTATCAAGGTAATCAAGAATGAAGGCGATTCAGATGACCTAGAAAAACACGAAAAAAGATGTTCGGCGCTTTATACAGATCTTAATCATGGTTATGCCATGGTGAACGGATTTCGAGAGAAGGTAACTGGTAAGTCAGTCGAACCAGCTGGTATTTTTATAGGCAGAGGGGCCAAGGGAACTCGTGGAAAGATCAAGGATATTGTCACCCCTGAGAAAGTGATTATCAATATAGGTGAAGATGCCAAGATTCCCAGGCTACCTAAAGGACTTCATTGGAAAAAGATAGAGCATGATCATAAGGGGGAATGGCTGGCCAAATACAAGGATAGTATTAGTGGAGAGTGGAAATATGTCCGTGTAAGCGCCCAAGGCCAATTCAAGTTACAAAATGACTTTCTCAAATTTGAAATTGCCAGGGAATTGAATAAGAAATACAAAGAGATACAAAAGAAATATCGGCCAGATCTTAAATCATCCAATGAAAAGAAAAGACAATTAGCTACTGCTTTCTATTTGATTGAGCAGTTTGGGTTAAGACCGGGAGGGTCGAAAGATCAGACGGAAGCTGGAGTAGCTGGTGCTACCACTCTTATGGTAGAAAATATTCCCCGTATTGAAGGTACAAAGGTAGATATAAACTTTATTGGTAAAGATTCTGTTCGGTTCGCTCAAACAGTAAACGTAAATGAACAGATAGCTAAGAATCTCAAGTCTTTTAAGAAAGGTAAGAAACCTGCTGACCAGCTTTTTGATAGAATCAGTGCAGCTGACATCAATGCTTATATTCAGTCTTTCAACCCTTTATTTACGGCAAAGATATTCCGAACTCGATTAGCTTCTGATACTATGTACAAAGAATTGAAGAAAACAGATATTACAAAAACGGATAAAATGATAGACAAAACAAATGCGTTGAAGAGGGCTAATTACAACGTAGCCAAGAAACTCAATCATATTAAGACCCAATCCCCAGCAGCGAAAAAGGCTTATCAAAAGAAACTCGATGACATCAAAAAATTGGAGAAAGAGATAAAAGACTTGAAGAAGAAGGGAAAAAGCACTGGTGCCAAAGATAATCAGTTAATAAATAAGAAAAAGGGCGCTGAAGTTAGCGCCGATGGAGCCACCGTAGCTCCAGATACCAGCAAGAAAAATTACATCGACCCCCGTATTATTATTGCTTGGGGACTTAAGACTGACGTTCCATATGATAAATTATATGTCAAAGGACAACAAGCAAATTTTGAATGGGCCAAATGTCAAACAACTAAAGATTGGGATTATCTAAAGACTCCCATCGCCACCGCCGTTCTTAAGAAAGCGGCTGAAAGGGTAAAGAAAGAAAGAAAGGATAGTTCTCCTACAAAGAAAAAGAAAAGGGATAAACCGTCTTCGGATAAAGGAAAAGGGGGTGAGATTACCGTCGAGGATTATAAGAAAGGTCTCCTTGTGAAAGGAGACACCAAACCCCATAAGGATAAACTGAAAGAAATGAAAGGTAAATGGAATCCCGCTCTAAAAGGATGGGTATTTAGAAAAACAAAGATACATGAAATCCAAGAGTATATTGACAGTTTGACAGACGATGATGATGACGACGACGAAGACGATGACGATGAATCTGAAGAAGAGGATGATGACGATGACGATGACGATGACGACGACGATGAATCCGAAGAAGAGGATGATGATGAAGACGACGACGATGATGAATCCGAAGAAGAGGATGATGATGAAGAAGAGGATGATGATGAAGACGACGACGATGATGAATCCGAAGAAGAGGATGATGACGATGACGATGAATCCGAAGAAGACGATGACGATGAATCCGAAGAAGAGGATGATGACGATGATGAAGACGATGAAGACGATGAAGAAGAGGATGATGAAGACGACGACGATGAAGACGACGACGATGAATCTGAAGAAGAGGATGATGACGATGACGATGAATCTGAAGAAGAGGATGATGACGATGATGACGACGATGATGAATCCGAAGACGACGACGATGATGACGACGATGATGACGACGACGATGATGACGATGATGACGACGATGATGAATCCGAAGAAGAGGATGACGACGACGATGATGACGATGACGACGATGATGAATCCGAAGAAGAGGATGACGACGACGAAGACGACGACGAAGACGACGATGAATCTGAAGAAGAGGATGACGACGATGATGAGGAACCTACGGTAGAGAAACCTCCCAAAAAGTTCGTCCCAGATAATCTAACAATTAAAGGGACCGGTAATAAATTCTACGTTAGTGGCAAACCTCTATCAGATAAAAATATTGCTAAAGGGCTCTTATTGTTAGGAGGTAAATACCAAAAGGTCTCCTCGGGTGGAGAACGAGTGGAAAATACAACAGTCATTAAATTTCGTGGTGATGTAGTACAATATCGCCGAGAAATACTAAAAGAGTTGGGAGCCGTTCATCCATTGGGAAAAGGAGGATTACCAAATAGTAATGTTCTAGAGGTTAAAGGAAGAAAATTAGATGAAAACAGAGAAAGATTGGAAGAGTTGGGTGGAAAATATCCTACTCGAACAATAGGAAAGACATACACCACAGATAAATCTCGTATTATTTTCCCCGAACATCTCAAAAAACATGTCAAAACCTACATATTTAACACTCTTTCTCCATCCGCAAAGTTTTTAGCTGCCTATAGGCAGTGGATCAAAGAAAAAGCGCGCACTTTTTTGGATACAGCTCTTCAACTGGCTCGGATTCAAAATCAAAAGAGATTAGGACGTACAATAATAAATTTTACTCTGGGAAAGATCTATCGTTGTGATATCTCGGTTACAGCCGTTCACCCGAAAGGTTTGGACGTAGATTATAAAGAAGTTATCGATGAAGTTATGGCCCGATTCTCTAAAAATATTGAATACTCAGGTTATCATATCGCTGACAGGGCTAAAGGAAGACTTGCCAGATATCTTGAACAATTAGGAGAACTTTTGGTCGAACCTCTAAATATTAATGAAAATAAACCATCGAGGACGTATAAAAATTATCAGGAGAGATTGGCCAAAATAGAAGAATGGGCCGATAAACGCCTCTACTGTTCTCCTAGCGGAGATTTTACCGCTGAACAGACATGTATCATTCGAGCTCTCCAACATATAGCTTCTTGTATCATGGCATTTACTCATTTGGATGATAGTGGAACTTATAACAAAAGGTTAGCTTTCTTTGCCTTTAAGATCCTACTACCTGAAGGCCATTGGAGAAGAGGTGGTGTAGAATTTGTCAATACAGTTAGTAAGCACTATAAAACATCCATGATAAAGGAAGATATAGATGAATTTCTCAGAGTGGAGTTTGGAATAAATTACGATATATCAAAGATATATAAATCTCTCGCTTCCAGTCACTACGATTGTGAAAAATTCTGTCCTACCAAACAATCCTGTGAAGGAGCCATGGTAATATTCGCAGCGGCTCTTGGGTATCTTGACGACTATATTTCGGATAATGATGATCTTCGCCGCCGTATAAGAGCTCTAGCCGTTCTCGAACCACATACCGAGAAATTCCGCTACGAACCCGATGACGTTAGCGATTCCGATGACGAGTCGGACATAAGTGAATCCGAAGACGAATCATCTCCGGTTGTCAGTGAGAGAAAGAAAAAGCAAGAATATACTCACAGAGATCTAGATACTGGAGAGAAAAGATCAGTTATCTATTCCAATCTGCTAGGTGATATCCCTGAAATTCAAGACCAGTACCGGTCTATCGCAAGAAAACTAGAAGATATGAATGATACCCGCAGATTAAAGGTTCTCAATAAATTAGCCAAGAAAACGAGGGAAGAGAAAGTTGACTATATCGATAATATAATGAGGATGGATACATATGTGAAAGAAGACATAAACACCGAGAAAAAGAGAAATAGAATCTATATCAAACTTATTCTTAATATTGGAATAGAATTTCTGGACTATGATACTGTTATTAAAAAGATAGAGGGTTTTAACGAATCCGATCGTTTAAAGATATTAAACAGATGGTATAATCTCAATGAAGGCGATAGAACGAAAGATATACAAAAAATGTTACGAAAGTAGATTACATATATTTTTTCATTACAAAATGAAAAAATATGTCATTACAAAATGAAAAAATATGTCATTTTGTAATGAAAAAATATGTCATTACAAAATGAAAAAATATGTCATTTTGTAATGAAAAAATATGTCATTACAAAATGAAAAAATATGTCATCCAAGGATGAAGAAACGGTTAAGGAAAACAAAAAAATAATGTATTTCCAAAATAATAACGTTAATACATTCTTAATGGCAAAAAGAAGTTCCAAGGAAAAATCTAAGAGGAGAAGTTCTAAGAAAGGATCTAAGGGAAAGAAGAAGGCGAAGGACGGAGGAACTGATAAACGTAAAGGTGGAAGACGAGCTGATATCTCCCACGCCGGTACTAAGCGTATCTTGGCCGGTTCTGCTGCCAGAAGGGCCGGCCCTAAAGTTAGAGTGAGTAAAGATGCTACAGATATGGCTCAGGATTTTGCTCAGGATTTTATCGGGAAAATGGCGAGGGAGATCAACAAGCTTATGAGCGTTGGTACCGTTCAAACAGTTCAGAAAAAGCATATTTTGGCTGCCTGTGAAACTATAGCCCCTCACTGTTGTAAGGAAGCTAGCACCGCCGTGGCTTCCAAGTCCAAAGACCGTTCTGAACTTTCTGACGAAGGTGTTCGTCGTCAAGCAAAAAAAGATGGTCTCAAGCATCGCATGTCTGAAGGTGCCAAGATCGCTTTCCGTGGTGCTGTTGTTGCCTATGTTAGGAATCTTGGTGACCATTCAGGTTGCATTGTCCACGCTGCCCGCCGTCGCACTGTTAAGGACCGTGACATTGAAGCTGCTCAATGCAACTAAATGTACCGAGATTAAGTATTCAGTCTCTGATTGGAAATTTCTATTAAACACTTTGTTTTGTCTCCCTGAGACAAAACTCTATCTTGACTTTGCGAAGTCAAGATAAAAACTTTGAAAGATATCTTACCAGCTTATTAAACTGGTAAGATAGGAAGAAATGTGCTGGAATCAACAAACTTCGATAATAACCTTTATTTTAGGTACTGCATTCAACCTCTTCATTATTTTTTACTTCCAAGAGACAATAATTACACTTCTCGCTATTATTTGGGAGTGGTTTTTGCTTATGCAGGTATTCGAGGCTATAGCGTGGGGTTCTCAACCAAACTCTGGGGACTCGCCTGGCGAGTGCTCTGGTAAAAATAAAATAGCTGCTAAGGGGGCTATAGTCTCCGCCTTAGTTCAACCTATTCTAATCGCATTTTTATTAATTGTTTTTACTCCTGTATCTGTTCAAAATAAAATTATGGCAATGGTAGTAGTTTTTGCTTACATTTGCTGGTCGATATATGTTTTGAATCAAAGTCCCCCATTTGAATGTTTGATACCAAATAAAGATTGTCCACATTTACAGCTAGATTGGTGGGATAATTTCACAGGAGGTGTAATACCATATATTATAACTATTATTGTTGTTGTCATTCTTCTTTTGAGACCTATGGATATGGCGTGGTTTTTAATAATTGCTGTTGGGATAGTTGCATTATTAAGCAAGATTTTCTATTCGTGTGGAGCAGGAAGTATATGGTGTTGGTTTGTAGTCTTTGCTCCTGTTGTTACAGGATTATATTGGTATTACACAAGAGGTCCTCCTAAGAGGTAGCCAATTATTTTCTACTGTCTACTTCTATTTCCTCTACCAATGGATATTTGGTCTCTTTTAGCAAGTCGCAGACATAATACCAATCTCTAATCCCTCCCGGTCCTTCACCTCCAGCCTCAGTCTTCTTGGGAGGTTCACCGATGATGGGTATCTTTCTCTTGTATGCCTGTCGAAAAAATTCCTTCAATCCATCACTAACTTCATTGGTGTCGTCAAAGATGTATCCTAAACCTAGATTTTCATGACGATCTTTCTTGCTACCGAAAAAAGCGTTGTTACCTTTCTTCTCCGACCTCCGAGAGTCGTTTAGATGAAAAACCTCTAGATACTTCAAACCTACTATCTTATCAAAATCTTTATAAAATCTCTTCACTTCTTTTGGATTTTTAAATTGGTAAAGTCCGGCGCCATAGGCGTGAGCAGTATCTATGCAAACTTTAACCTGAGGTCTCAGGTTAGAAGGTACTTCTTCAATGATATCTCGTATATCCTCCAAGGTAGATGCAATCTTATTACCTTCGCCGGCCGCGTTTTCCAAGATTATTTTTCTTTTCTTCTTAAACTCATTGACGGAGATACCAAGTCCTTTGGCTAATTTTTTAGAAGCAGCACTGTTACGGGTGAGGACATTCTCTATCATCTTACCAATAGTGACAATTCCCTCTTTTTTCTTCTTGCAGGAACCGGGGTGAACTACTACCCCGACTCCCAATCCAGCACAGACATCTAATTCACCGGTCAATGCCACACACGTTGATTCACACTTTCTACTGAAGCATGGATCGTCGCGATGAGTGACAGACCCAGCGAGATTATAGACGAGAGACCCGTGGACACACATGTATATTTCTGTCTCTTCCAACAATTTCTTAGCTTTGACTACGTCTTCCACATCAAATTCTGGGACATTTTTCCCTCGAGGGTTGGCGATACAGGTCTGAAAGGCAGTGAATGGCGTGATTGATGCTACTCTCTGAATTGTTTTGGTGAGAGTACTCTGTTTGACGACGTGAAATCCATACTTGTAATCAGTATCTTTGAATTCTATGACTGCCATCTTTGGCAATGTTCATTGATTTATCAATTGTTAACTTTAAAAAGAGTTAACAATTGATAATTCTATTTTTATACACATATGTTTAAAGAAAAAGTACATATTATTAGTGTAAAGCCAGTTATGGGAACAAAGTTTGAACCGTACGAAAAAGAGTATAAATGTGCTCATAAAGATTGTGACAATATATGGACCGAGATGATACTAGAAGAAATACCCATATTATGCTGCGGTGGCCATGCCAAAGTATGTCCGGTTTGTAAAAGTCGGGGATTTAGTGTGTATGACGGTATCGGAGATGGGAGATTTTATTTATCCCAAAATGGTAAAGAGATAGATAATTATGATCTCAAAACGGCTTACGGCTTAACAGCCGTAACCGAAGAAGATATTAGAGATATATTTTAATTTCACAAAGTGAAGGTTTTTATTTCATATCTGAAATAAAAATACTTTGTAGTTATACATTAACAACAAGATTGGTTTCTTCCTCTTTTTTATCGAGGGTACAAACGTAAAATACTCCCAATACCATTAAAGCATAAACGATTGAGTTAAAAATCGCGCATAACGTGTTTATAGTTTGACACACGTTATCAAATCCTATACCGTATGAAATTCCATTGACTACAAATATAAAAATCCCATAACCGATAATTGAGACTCCTAATAAAAGAGATACTGAAATAAATGGACAACTACTACACCTAACATCATATAACAATACCTTAGCCGCTAACAGCATCAATGACAAGAAAAACATTATGTGTAAAAACGCAAAAATAATTGCATAAGGTACAAAATCATCGCGACACTCATCAATAGCCAACATGCTAATAAAAAATACGAGTGATATAACAAGCCATAGAGAACTGCCCACCAAACATATCAGAGAACATTTGGTTGTCATTTTGTGAATTAAATCCTCCTCTCACCGTCATTTTCCAGATGTTAAAAATTTAAGACATTTTTATTTCAGATATGAAATAAAAATTCTGTAGTTATAAGAAAATGGCTACTCAATCCGATCCCAATGATTATATTTATGAGGCTTTAACCGAACATATGGATGAGAGATTTAGACAAAAAGAGACTCACAAGGGTCTAGCCTATCAGACAGCCATTGGAAATCTCAAGTACTACTTTTCTGATGAAGCTATTGTCAGTGTCAAGGGAAAAAAGATTAACGGACAGGACATCCCCGGTATTGGACCAGGTATATCTAAGACAATCAAGGAAATTATCGAAAACAGTGGCGTTGTTATGCAAGATGTCCCTCATATTGATATTCCGACTCTTGAGCCAAAGTCAAAGAAACTCCCCAAAGGAGTTTCTGGAGGTCCTCCCGCCGCTCTCAAATCGGGACCTTTATTGGCCAAGCTCCAACCTGCGACTCACGATCCTACTGACTGGTGGATGTCAGAGAAGTTGGACGGTTATCGCGCCATTTGGGATGGAAAGGAGTTTTACTCTCGAAATGGAAAGGTCTTTGAATCTCCCGAATTCTTTAAGAAATTACTTCCAAAGAATGTCATGTTGGACGGAGAATTATGGTTGGGGAGAGGTATGTTCGAAGAGATGGGATTTGTCCGAAACAAGTATGCGGACTCAAAACGATGGAAGGACAGCGGTCTCAAGTATATGGTCTATGATATCCCCAGTTACGATAAACCATTCGAGGAAAGAATGGAAAAACTGCAAAAAGTTGTAGACAAGTCCTGCGGGATTGCGAAAGGTTGTCCACTTAAATATGTTAAACAGACTCAGGTAAAAAATCCGGGCCATGTTAAGAAATTTTACGATAATATTGTTGATAGTGGAGGAGAAGGAATCATGTTGAGACAACCGGCCAGCAGATACGTCTGGACTCGCTCGGGTACTCTGTTAAAGGTGAAACCAGTTATTGACGCGGAATGCACCGTCATTGGCTACAAAGAGGGAACTGGGAAGAATAAATTTTTACTGGGATCATTTCACTGTGAGATGAATGGAAAGAAATTCTACGTCGGAACGGGAATATCGGACGAACTCCGTCGAGAGAAGTATCGTAAGACGCATCCAATCGGAAGTCTCATTACCATTCAGTACACAGAGATGACTAAAGCCGGAATTCCTCGGTTTCCAAGGTATCTCCGCAAGAGAGGGCATAAGTCTGGGAAGAGACACTTGACCATCAAAGACTTTCCACCTCGAGGAAATGAAGTATGGGAGAGCTATCCAGATGTCTTTGAATATATGAAACAACGGTTTCAAGCTTCTAAACCTCCCAAAACAGCCCATAAAAATGAAAAAGTTTTGTGTGATTATCTAGAAAAAGTAATGATTTCTGAAGTAGATATCCCCGAGAAAGCTAAAATGCCAAAGAGTAAAAAGAAACGGTCTAAAGTAAAATCTCTCGTTCACCCAGAAGTTCACATATTATCCAAGGACATAACTTACAAAAATAAAGCTGTAAAAAAATATATCTTTCCCGATAACGTATGGGGAGACTTGTTAGGACCAGAAGCCGATGAAAAAGTACAGGAAAAGTTTATCAGCATTCTAACACATGTTTCTTTCAAGTCTTACTACCTAGAATCTCCCAATATTCCTTCTCCGGATGTTCCTTTAGAGTTTGTTCTGGTTAAATCCGATACTCTGCATAAAAAGAAGGCTAACTGGAAGGAATACGAAGAATATATGAAGAAACAGCCAGGTGGGTTCTCTGCAGTTTCATTCAACAATCTTTCTGGAGATTTTCGATTAACCATTCCTCTCAATAAGAAAGGAGATTACGGTCATTTGGCTGACTTTATACGAAACGCCCCACAGAAGGAGATTAAAGAGATTCTATTTGAAGTGGGACAGCAAATCCATGAATATTGGGCGGAGAAGGGATCTGTCTACTTCTCTACTCACGGGGATGGAACTCCATGGCTTCACTTTCGTATAGGAGAAAAATCGAAATATTATTCTTATGATCCTTACAAAAAGTGATTTGGTTAAATGGCATCAGAAAGAGAATCTGATAATATTCCATACGAAATGAGGGGGGCTCATGTCTCTGTGAAAGGTAAAGTTATCAAAGTGATAAATCATAATCCCTTTACCAGAGCTCGCACAAAAGAGAGACAGTATAGATATCTCTTAAGCCCAATTTACATATTCAATAAAAAGTACGATCACCTCTGGGTATCAGGTTGTAAAAAGACCATGGGAGTAACAAAGGGGGATACAATTTCTTTCTTTGCCAAATTATCTACTTATGAAACAGAAGGAGTTAAAAAATGGAATGTGAAATTTCCGTATAAGAATTTTACTATCGAACACCTCGAATGATGCTAATAAAACCGAAATATTATTCTTATTCTCCTTACAAAAAGTAATTTCCATAATGGCTGACAACATTCCGAAGGTGATTAATATACGAGTGGCGGAACTACGAAAGGGCTCCGCGGGTACGTCCTTGACGTACAACTCTCTTCAGGAGTGGCTGGATGCTGATCCTAATCATATGTATATCGGGAGAGATTCTTTTTATGTTCCGGGAGCTGAAAAGAGCAAATGGTATAATCCTTTTTCGACCAAGAAATATCCACTGGAAGACTCTCTACAGCTGTACAAAGCGTATGTCAAAGATAGTGGACTAAAGAAGGATATTAAAGAATTGAATGGAAAGACGTTGGGTTGCTGGTGCAAGGGAACTAATAGATGCCATGGAGATGTTTTAGTAGAAATATACAAAAAAGATTGGAGAAAAGGAGGAGATGAAATATAGAATATTTCTTGACTGAAACAGTCAAGAAATTCTCAGAATCACTCTTCTCTAGCGCGAACAGATACACCATAGATAATGAGGCCGATAATAATAAGAGCGATCACGATTATCATGACGAAAAAGATTATTCCTGGGCCATTAGAATCGGTGAAAGAATCCAAAACGTCTTTAGTATTCTTTTTGTTGATTTGGCGCCGGTTGGCTTGATTGCCGATCTGGAATTTTTCTTGTATCAGTGGGAGATTGACGCTGGGTCCAATGCTGGCATTGGACCCGCTGACAGCATCGGCCTCAGTGTCAACGCCGCGAACCAGTTCATTCACCGCTTTCCTAGCCTTAGCCAATGTAAACTGGTTAGGCTCGTGGCTAAGATTGGGATTGGGTGTGTCTAGTATAGTCACACCCGCTAAGGTGGGATCTTCAATGGTAGCCTCCGGCATAACCGGCGGATGCCGAAGAACTTTACCCTGTCCTCCCAAGTGTCGGGACAAAGCCTCGCTTTCGATTTCAGCTGCTTGTTCGAAAGCCTTGTCGGTAGACTTAGTAAGAGACAATCCCTCTGGGTTCTCATTGGGAATATTATCTCGGGTATAATGGTACTCCGGTAAATATGGTCTCCCGGGGTATAATTCTTGGAGGGGCTGTTGTTGCATCGGAAAACGCATGTTCCGGTAACTGGTTTCACCATTCCTGTATACCTGGTTGATCGGCTGATTTGACATCTATCTTATTAGTAACTCTCAACATTAATTCTTTCTCTTCTTTTGTTTATTTTTTCATCAGGATTCGCGTTCCTTAACTTTATCAAAAATCCCACGCATAACTTCTAATTGTTCTTTGGTAACAAACCTTTCTGAGCCAGATATTTGCTCCAAGATAAATTCCCATACTTCCTCTCGTCTCTCAGCCGGTAACAAACTGATGGTTTGTCTAATACAGATTATATCCGTGACCGCTTCTCTGATATCTCTCTTGACAAGATCCATTAATCGTATCGATTTAAGTGTTTAATTTGTTTTTCCTTTAAAGGGAAATGGCTTGTTTTCCCTTTAAAGGAAGTCTGTACGTTTAAAGATACGTACAGTATAATAAGTATGGAATACTATTGGGCCCTGACGACAAAAGAATTAGGTGTTAGTACTTTATATTGGTCATTCGATAATTATCGTACTTTTTGGGATGTCAATGGGTTAACCCCAGAAAAGGCATTTGTAGACTGTGCAAAAGAATCATTAAGCCATATTGATCTCAAATATACTGGTAACTATGAAATAAAATCATTCGATCCTGGCAATGGTTATTTGCCGGATGTGAATAAAAAGTTAATTCTAATAGAAGTTTCAAACGGATTATCAGCTGTTGGGCCAATTTGGAGTAGCGGCGCCCCTGAGGAAATGTTTAAAAATAAACAACCAATGGGTTCTTTCCAAATAACTACCAAATAAAATAAATCCTGACCGCTGAAGGGGGTTAGGATTTTAAATTTTCTATTTGTTCTAAAATAAATAGCCACAGTTGAGAATGTTCTTCGTTAGTTAAACTACTGAGAGCAGAATTGACATCAAAAAGTTTATCAGGAGAACTATACATCATGCCATTAATGATGCCAAAATTATAGTTTCTATTAAAACCGGGGGCAAGTTTAAATGTCTCTCGTAACACATACATTGACACTATTTCATCAGCATTAGCATTTTTGATCTTTTCGCGTACCGTCTGTTTGATAAAATCCATTGACTTATGCGATTTAACTTGAACAAAAGATTTCAGATTCTCAGTTTGTTCTAACATAAATTGCCATAATTTTGCATGTTCACCTTCGGTTAAATCGCCAAGTTTGTCAATAACCTTGATGATATTACCATCGAGAGAAGAATCGGCTAACATTCTGAGCAAAATGAAATTCAAGGATTTACTATACCAAGAGTTAGATTTAATCTGCTCTCGTACTTTATATATCGCCCCTTTTCTTTCTTCATCTGCATTTTCAATCTCCTCTCTTATAATTTGTTTGATTTCTTCCATTGACTGATACGATTTAAATGTTTAAATCGTATCCGTTTTGTCTTTATTCTTGAACAGAAGATTTCAGATTCTCAGTTTGTTCTAACATAAATTGCCATAATTGTACATGCTCATCTTCGGTTAAACCATCAAGTTTGTTAGCAATATCGTCAAACTTATCAATGAGAGAAGGAGAATTGGCTAACATACCACCGAACAAAATGTAAATAGAGGATTTCGAAGACCAAGGAGCAGATTTAATCTGTTCCCGTACTTGATATATCACCCTTTTTCTTTCTCCATCCGCATTTTCAATCTCCTCTCGAATAGTTTGTTTGATTTCTTCCATCCTAATAATCAAATACAGAAGTACATAAAACGTAATCTCTTTTTAAAGGAATAGTTCATGGACATCACCTAACGCCGAAACATCAGTGACTCCAGTATAACGGAGATCGAGTGTATGGACACCACCTAATGCCGAAAGTCCCTCGGCGATTGGAGTATTACAGAGACTGAGTGTGTGGACACCACCTAACGCCGAAACATCAGTGACTTTAGTACCATAGAGATTGAGTGTATGGACACCACCTAATGCCGAAACATCAGTGACTTTAGTACGATGGAGATAGAGTGTATGGACACCACCTAACGCCGAGACATCAGAGACTTGAGTCCAACTGAGATCGAGTGTGTGGACACCGCCCAACGCCGAAACATCGGTGACTTGAGTACCACAGAGATTGAGTGTGTGGACACCGCCTAACGCCGAAACATCGGTGACTTTAGTATTACAGAGATTGAGTGTGTGGACACCGCCTAACGCCGAAACATCGGTGACTTTAGTACGACTGAGATTGAGTGTGTGGACACCGCCTAACGCCGAGACATCAGAGACTTGAGTACCATGGAGATAGAGTGAGTGGACACTGCCTAACGCCGAAACATCAGTGACTTGAGTCCGATAGAGATTGAGTGTGTGGACACCACCTAACGCCGAAACGTCAGTGACTTTAGTATAACGGAGATAGAGTGTGTGGACACCACCTAACATCGAGACATCAGTGACTTTAGTAAAACTGAGATTGAGTGTGTGGACACCGCCTAACGCCGAAACATCGGTGACGTTAGTACAAGTGAGATCGAGTGTGTGGACACCGCCCAACGCCGAAACGTCAGCGACTTGAGTATCACTGAGATCGAGTATGTGGACACCTCCTAACGCCGAAACATCAGTGACTTTAGTACAACTGAGATCGAGTGTGTGGACACCACCTAACGCTAGAACATCAGTGACTTTAGTATACTCGAGTTTGAGTGTGTGGACACCACCTAACGCCGAAACATCGGTGACTTGAGTACCACAGAGATTGAGTGCGTGGACCTTTGTGAGAGATATCTGTTTTATATCCTCTGGTTTTTCAATATGGACGTTAAACTGGCTCCGTGTAAATAATCGAATGATAGTGTCATAACGACGGCTAGGAAATAATATACACCTTGGTGTTTTATATTTCGTTACTAAAAGTTTCCATCGGAAACTTACCTCTCTGAGTACCAATGAACTTTCTTGGAGGTAATCAAAAATTACTCTCAAAACATCATTTGATAATTTATTAAATGAAAACGTATCCATGACGATATTTATAGATAAGTTATCTATAAATATCAATTTGATGGAACATTCGAAACGGATATACTACACGCATACCCGTTTAGAAACGTACAAGGGAACTATGTTCCCTTGTACTAGTAGAGAGCGTTACACGTACGCTCTCTTACTTATATCAGGTCGTGACAAGTCATGACTCTGAGAAACGTACAGGGAACTATGTTCCCTGTACTAGTAGAGAGCGTTACACGTATGCCCGTTTAGATATATCCTTCCTCAGGATATTGACTAAATCTTCCCTATCAGAAGTATTCTCACCGCTAACAACTCCGCTATACAACTTGGAGATATTCTTTCTCTCCCAGTTAATCTGTCGCCATTCTGCCGAGTCATGGGAAGTTTCTTTGTATGTCTTATAAACTTTATCCTTATATTGCTCCATCACATCTCGGAACATATCGAGCATACTGTTGAGATATCTTCCGCCCTTATCCGGTTTCCACTTTTTACTCTCCAAGAGTCGGTGAAAGGAATTTCGAGAGACATCGGTACAGACGTAATTTCTCTCGACGATTCCTTCGTTATTCTCATGAGTAATGAGCTCACAGATGACTTCTAACATCCCCGAATATCCCCGAGCGGCGATACTGTAAGTTAATATTCCTTCGCTGACTTTTTCTTCGATAAATTCTTGAGTCAGAGCGGGAATATTATTGATGGGGAGATTAATCAGTTTCGGATGAATGGCGGTATTGTAGATGGTCTTTTTGTCGGGAGCCTTCTGCATACCCTCCACAGTACCTCTGAGCCTCTCATTTTCTTGTTTCAGCTCCTTATTTTTATCTTTTAATTTTTTGACAGTTAAAATATGTTCTCTTTTCAATTCTCTGATTTCTTTCTCGAATGTTTTTACCTGGGTTTTCTTTTCTTTCAATTGTATTTTTACTGTGCAAACTTTCTTTTCTGGACACGTTTTATAGTGAAGTCGGAGATTATATTTGGTGGCGAGTATTTTTCGACAGAAATCACACTCGGTACCCTCTATCACTCCATTCGTCCTATTTTGAAGACAATACCGAGTATTTTGTTGATGATACTTTAAGCTATATATAGTTGAAAATTCTTTATCGCAATATAGACATACCGTGGACATTAGAAAAATTTTCTAATAATTAGATTATATTACTAAGAATTAGTTTTTAAATCTATTATTAGAAAAATTTTCTAATAAAAAACGGCGATATTTTGGCTCTAAAAATCTCTAAACCACACAGTAACCTAAAAAGTGTGAGAAATTTTTGGGTTTGATCTCAAAAATTTTGAGTTTCACACACACACCCAAACCATGTGTGTGTTGAACAAAACATTCATATATTGAAATCAAAACTCTCGAAGATTTTGAGAAAGTAAAGGTTTGAACTTTCAAAGTAAAATCCTAGAAATATAAAATAAAATCCTATAGAAATACTTTCATCAAACATATGTTTGATGAAAGAACATAACTTTCATCACAAGTTGTCTTCATTTTTAGAGGATAATCATCCAAAAATTAGTTTATTCCCCTAAAATTAGTCCAAATAACTAATTCTTAGTTTTAATCACTAAGAATTAAAATTCTTCAGATTTCTTTTTAAGTTTTATTAACCAAACGCAGACTGGAAATTGCCAGTCTCTTGGTCACTTGTCCTTTCCTTTTCTTTTCCATGCTCTCAAAACTTTTCACCAATTCCACGTCTTCGTGACATCTGGTGAACTCATCCATGACGTCCGCTGTGAACGGTCCCAGCAGCTTCTTACCGGTAATACTAGGGTCCTTAGACTTGACATTGTTCAAGCGATTCTCAGTGATATACAGAGAAAGAGCATTCCAGATAGCTTCCACCTCTGGGTCTTCTGGGGGAGCTTCTTTAATTGTCGGATTGCTCTTACCAGCTATTAATCTTTCTAAGAACTTATCGGTCTTGGACTTGACCATGACACGAGAGCCGCTGGTAAAGTATAAAACTTTACGGGGTTTTAGAACCAATCCTTCGGCGATATTATCTCCTAGGGTCTCCCAGTTGGGAGATCTTAGAAGCTTGGGAATGGTACTATTGAAAGTATTATTGTATTGGAGGACTTCCTCAAAAGTTCCCACATGGAGTGGTCGAGCATAGAAGAATCCACATTTCTCAAAAATTTCGGTGGTAAAGTCAGTGTCTAAATATTTGGTTCCGTCGTGAATATCGAAGACATACCATTCATTATCCGGTGAGTAGTGGATCCCATTCTGAACTTTGATGGCGCCCTTGGTCGGGTCACAGGGATAGAGACCGCCAAAGATCTCTCCGTGAACAATGATCTGATCAATATCGGGATTTTTATCCCGAACCATCGATAAAGCTTTTATCACTCCAACAGAATACTTTTCTGTAATCTTTTGGTGGTTGTAGAATTTTTCATTCCAGTCTAGAAATGAAGAACGCTTGGCCGCTCTCATTGTAAATCCTTCACCGCCGTCTTCATCGTCAATGTATCTCTTTGCCGTAATAGCAAAGTGAGATCCGTGTATTTTTTCGGTGGCTTCCCAGATACTATTTTCTTCGCCGAGAATTTTGATAGTATCTCGAATCCTCTCGACGAGTCTCTGATCGTAATGGTTATCAAAACCACAATACCTTTTAAAGGTTAATTGATCAGGTTGAGAATCCATACTCAAGTATTCGATAGTTTATAGATATGTTTAGTATCTAATATCATTTTTAATATGTTCAACATTTGTTGAACATATGTAATAAATGGCCTCGACAGTCACAAAGTGGTGTCAACCGGGAAAGGAGCAATACTCTATAGACCTCTTGGATAAGCTTAAACCTCATGAAAAAAGCTTGATGAAAGTGGCTGAGAAGAATAAGGGTAAGAAAGGAAAGGATATTCCCTCTCGGATAGTTATCAATTATTTTACTAAAAAGTATCCTCGTCCAACTATTTTGCAAGGACCTTGGCAATTGGAATATTTAGTCGGAGAAACACCCAATGGGATAATGAGAGTATATAATCTATACGATACCCATCTTCTTCCTAAAAAATGTGGCAAGGGAATGATGAAGGCTGATGAGTGGATAATCGGAGTGCTAAAATCAGCCGACGTTTTCGTCGACGTCTTTGTTGAAACAGCTATACCCAGTAAAACATTCTTTGGAAGAAAATATATACCAATCAAACATGAATCACGTCCAGGAGCTTTGACTGATTTTATTAAAAAAACCGATACGTGTGTTAAACAGAAGAAACAATGCCCGGCCCCCAATTCTCGGATCCACGGCGTGGACGTTCGCCAGATAGGATACGCTCTAGAAAAACAAATTAGGCTAGCTTATCCAGACGAAATCGACGACGTAACCAATAAAGTGGCTCGGAATTTGATCAATATGTCCGTCAAAATACTTTCATCGACAAAGATGCAGAAAGAGATCGAGGATTTACCTAAATGTGTTTTTACTAAACTGATAGAGAAATTTACGGATAATCTGGAGAAATGTTTACTCGATATCAATAAACCTTCAATGCCTTATAAAACAAGAATAGAATCTCTCTGGATGTGTATTGGGAGTATTCTAATGGACACTTACCTATTAGGTCGCCTTTTTAAGACCTTTGACGTTTCCAGAGAAAGAGGACAGCCCGATAGAGTGCATAATGCCATTATTTACACCGGTTCGGACCACTCTGTAGTGTATAGAGATGTTTTAAAGTCTTGTGGATTCAATGTTGTCTTTAAGAATAAATCTTCGGGAGTTAAAAATCAGTGTGTTAATATCCGTAAAATGCCTTATCCTCTTTTCAGAGGATAAGGCATCTTTTCAGAGGATAAGGCATCTTTTCAGAGGATAAGGCATCTTTTCAGAGGATAAGGCAAATCGTCTTTTAGTTGATTTTTCTCAAACGTATTCTGTGAATAAGAAAAAGTATTTCACAGAATAAGAAAAAATTGTCTACTTATAATTGATACAAATGATTGATCTTTTCATTTCCCTCTTTGTTATTACCGCATTGGCTCTGACTTTTGCACATGCCTGGAATTTAGTCGCTGAAACGGCATTACAACAGTATGAGAGAAAGGATGCTCAAGGAAACGTTCAAAAACCGGTTTTTCAGACTCTCATATATGCTTTAGCTATCACCGCAGTAGCTGTATTCGCTTTATGGTATATTCATTATTATACCAAAATTGATTTAGCCGCTGGTCATCGTCGAGCTCATCGTAGCGCTGGTCAAGAATTCAGTTAATGAGTTTTATGTTTTAACACGACGAAAATATCTAAACGATTATGTAAGTAACACATCGTTTGAAAATAACTATGGCTGATGTTTGGTTGGACGTATTTGTTGGTGGTTTTGTCGTGATAGCTTTGGCATTTATGATTATTAGCGCTTGGGTCAGGGTCTCCAAAACCGTCTCAGCCAAATACTTTGGTCCAAGTGACCCTAAAAACCCTTCTGTACTACCTTATGTCATTGCGGCAGTATTTATAACTATAGTTTCCTTGATAGTGATCGCTTATGTTCATAACCTTACCACTATCGATTTGAAATTACCACCGCGCAAATAATAGATTTATACATGTATAGAATATACTATTTTTTATTTCAATTGAAATAAAAAAATGAAATTATTAAGTAAATAATTATTTAATCGCCAAAGTTTGTTCAAATTGACTGGTCTTTCGAAGCCAATTCCAACACCACGATGTCGTCTTCCAACCATGATCTCCCCATTTCTTTAACTCAAGGAAAAGATAACGAACGTGAGTCCTTGAAGAGTGATGACGCTGTTGAATCCCCTCCCAGCCAAAAAAAGAGGGAAAACGATGAGGAAGAGCAGGAGAGTGAGGATGATGACTGGGAAAGAACTTTGGAGGAGAAGGAGGACTGGCAACTAGTAAAGAATCTGGGAAGAACTTTGAAAGTTCTTCAGGTTCATGAGAAGGACAAAGGGGAGGCCTCCTCTCCTCCAACACAACACACATCACTAGACTCTCCTTGCACATTATTGTTGGGGATGGGGAATAGCCTTGTGGAGGATGAGGAGAAGTTGTGGAAATATATGGAATCAATGGCGAAACAATATCATTCTTTTATGGGCGACGAGGAGGACGAGGACGATGACGACAAGAATGAGGATGAAAGAATGCTACCAACGACATATTAAATTGGTTCTTGGACGACTTAAAGGATGAAAGCACTAAAAATATTAAAGTATAATACAAATGGAACCTTTTTCTTTTGATTGGGAATTTGGGACCAAATTGCCGCCCACCTACGTCAAAAAATATTACAAAAAATCACCTCTTTACATTTCTTTATGGAAATGTTTGGAGAATTCTCCGTACGTTTACACCAGACAATTTCACAATTGGGGATTATATACCCTGTTTATTGTTCGTACCTTCTCGGATATAAACATAAATGATTTTAAGGATGATATCAACACACTTCTCAGAGAGCTCTACATAGTTCATAATAATGAGAACATGGAGATTAACACACACTATACTACTAACGATGTGTTAAATGCTTTCTTAGACAAATTAAGAGAGGAAGATACTGAAGTCGAATCTTAGACTGTCTTTTGACCCTCCGGGGTCAAAAGAAATTAAAACACTACACAAAGGTAGGCGAGAGAACCGGAACGTCTAACCAGCCATCTCTTCTATGATATAGAAGGTCGTAATCAGTCCAAGAAGTAGTACACCCCGGTTTTACATGTTCCATATTTTTGGCAGCTGATATACGACAGAACGGAAGATTTTTATGCTCCTCGTAGAAAATCCTGACTTTTGAGTAGTCAGCCGTCCAAAGATTATAGTACGGCAACGTCGCCGCTGGACATGAGCCATATCCACATGGCTGTGGTTGTTCAGAAGCTTGACATGTGTATTCTATTTTAAGAATTACTGGCTCTTCTGTAACATTGGTCGCTTCAGAAATTATAGTTGAGGCTGGCATCGTATTTATATATTTTGCCTAACAATCTTTAACGTATCTCTTTTGTCTCTGGGAACAAAAGAGATTTATTCTGTGACCAAAGGAATGTTTCTTTTGACAGCCCATTTTAAAACAGCTGTTAATTGATCGTAAGATATCCATCCTTCATCCGGTGTCGCATGTCTGTCTTTGCAACATCCCTTCTCAAACAAACTACTATTAAAGTGAATCAGTTTAATTGGAACTTGTCTCACCTCCAGTACCTTTACATAGGACATGGGATCGTGATTGGCACTAAACACGTGACAAGTGTCCACGCAAATGGCCACGTTTGCTCTTGCTTTCTCATCGAGAGACCAGTAAAATTCAGCCATATCTTCTGGGTCGTAGAGAGTCTCGCCTCCTTCTTTAGCCGATGTTTCTATCAATAGAGGACATTCTGGAGTTCCCTGCCTGGCGATCTTGTTGACGTGTTCCCTCATATTATCCACCGCTTCCTTCCAAGTAAAATCTTTCTTTTGTCCGCAATGGATGACGATCCCCTTCAGCCCCAAATCTGCTCCCATCTTTAAGAGTTTAGTTGTTACCTCGTATATCCATCTTCCTTCTGGATGTGGTTTTCCATTTGATTCTGCCTTTTCTACCTCTTTACTGGATACGTACTTTCGTGACAATGCAAGGGTATAAGGGCTGTGGATAAATACTCTCGCACAGGGATATATCTCGAGAGTTTTCTTGAGAGTTTTCTTATATGCTTCGGTACAATTGGCGTGAGTATTACTGCGTCCTCCTACAAAGAATTGGTATGCCACTTGAGGACGGCGCTGTATATACTGAAACAACAATTCCTTATTCATATGTGTTCCGACATAAGGGAAGTATTTCTCCCACTTTTTTCTATTTCTGCGATACGATCCCCTAATCATTTCTTCTCTTCCCTCTTTGATTCTTGTGCATCCTTTCAACTTCTCATAAAAGGGTTTCCAGTCCCAGTTCTTCAATGAAACGTTCAGAATTAAATTCTGAGCTGGAAGGATGAGACCAATATGAGTCAATTTCTTCATTCCTAGTCGTCTAGCCAGGCAAAAATACGAAAGAAGTTGGAGGACTGTATCGATCCTCATCCCATTGAATTTAGCCGTCGTTTTGATGTCATAGATGGTCTTGGTGGTCACCAGATCGGGATGACCCTGAATTCGCGACTCGCTGTCTGTCATTTCCACTTGAAATCTGATATCATTCCTATTCCTAAATCTTTTGACTAACTTTTGAGTCGGTTCAAACTGGTCGGGTTTGAACCACTTTCCCATTCCTACCATATCAAACACTTCCTTCATGTCATCGGGACTTTTGTCATCGATGATAAAAGTCTCGATCATTTTTTCCATGAACAGACCAAACTCACAATAGCCAATTTTGCTGGCTATAGTGGGTAATTTCCCGAATCGAGGGACTTTGGTGAATAGGCGTGTTTTGGGAATAATCTTATCTTTACCCAGTTGCCCGTAGTTCATGTACCGCAGAAGTGTGCGAACTCGGTGTACTTCTTTGTCATCCATAAGTTCATTAATATCAGTATTTACTGTCTGGAAACGTCAGTTTTGTCTTTATATAAAAATATAAAGATAAGTTTAATCATTTTAAATTCTTGAATGATCTCATTCAAGAATTTAGATTGCTCAATTTTTACTTTTTCCTTTGTATCTATTCCCCTTGGCAGCGTTCTCATCAGCCCATAGAGGTTGTGTGTTAGTATAGTGTAACCTCTCTATCACTTCTTCTATCGTCGGATTTCCATATTTAATAGGTGTAATATGGTCTATCTCCCACCTACGAATCTCGGGCGAGCTTTTATCATGATTTTCCCAGGTCATTCCCTCTTCAAATTGTTTTTCGATGTGTTTTTTAAATGTTTTAATATCACAATTCAAATATTTAATAGATCGTTGAGATTTAGCCGTCTTCAAAGCAGTGCGAACTTGACAGCTAACAATATGAGCTAAGTATCCCTCAAAATCGCAAATATTGCAAACAGATTTTTGTTTTTTGTGTTCACAAATACCTGCCCCGTCACACCTTTTACATCTGTACTTCTCTATTCCATGATAACAAATACCTGCCCCATCACACTTTTTACATCTGTACTTCTGTATTCCATGATAACAAATTGCGTTTCCACCGCACTCTTTACATACTTGCTTTCTCTTTCCATGATCACAGATCACGTTTCTATTGCACTCTTTACAACTGTATTTTATCCTCCCATGTTCACATATCTGACTTCCACCGCACTCCTTACATATTTGTTTTATCCTCCCATGTTCACATATCTGACTTCCACCGCACTCCTTACACACATATTTATATTTCCCATGATCACATATCTGACTTCCTTCGCACTCTTTACATCTGAGTTTTTGTTTTCCATGTTCACAAGTGTTTTTATTTCTATATTCTACGGCTTTTTGTAAACACAGATTACAGTTTTTGCCTCTCTCTCCGCCTCGTTTGACTTTAAAATGCTCAAGTGGAAGATTCACCTTACAGTGAGTACATTTTTTCTTTTCCATGAAAATCGCTATTAATAGATTATTATCGCTGTTAATTATACTTAAGTGTTATCTTTAAGTCAGTTTTTATGACATAATTGTCATAAAAACTCATATATCTTAATAATTGTCCCTGCATGAAGGGACGAATCAGGACAAGGTTGTTTAATTTTACTCTAGATAATATCCAAATGGTACGTGCCTCGGTACCTTGTTTGGGGAATAATCTTCTCTTTGCCAAGTTGGCCATAGTTCATGTACCTCAAAAGAGTACGAACGCGATGTATTTCATCAGACATGGTTAACGAAAGATCAATTTTACTGATATTTCTACTTGGATATATCAGTTTTTACTTTAGCCGTACAAGACGCATATGGGTCACAGTGGGAACATTTTTTGTAACCCTGGGGGTAGTATTTGGCGTTTTTGGATCAATGACATGTTGTTCTCGAAATTTATGAATAAAAAAATAGTATTTAATTATAGATATTGGGCAAATGGGACGTTGGTCGGCTTCTGACAAAATGTTCACCGAAAAAGAGATCAAGAGAAAGAGGGAACGCATACGGAGAAAAATGTTGAAATCTGGAACCACGCCAGATTTAAAAGGGTCAAACCCAAATTTGCGCAGACTATTCGAATTGTACGATAGATACTTTTTCAAGGGTCAGATTCAGAACAAGTTAGATAAAACCAACTCGACGTTGGATTTTACCTTTTCCAAACACACTCGTACGGGGGGAACTTGCTCTAAAAAAGAGTGTAGTTACAAGATCAATATTCCCATCGCCCTCTTTAGAGGATTATTTCAAAAAGGAGAAAAGACTCTCTCTATCAATGGACTATTGTGTATGTCAAATCTCGAATGCCTTCAAATTACCTTTGAGCATGAGCTCATTCATCTCCTAATGTATATTTATGATTACAGTAGTAAGAAGCCAGAGTATAGTCAATCGGCGGATACTTTTGCCGCTCATGGCAAATTGTTTCAATGTATGGTCTTTCTCTATTTTGGTCATACCGATACTAAACACAACCTTCTCAGGGGAGAAGCTGCTGATAAAATCAAAAAAGAAGATGCACATGTGGGAATGAGAGTCAAATACATGACTAAAGACGGTACAGAATATCATGGGCAAATATTAAAAATAAATCCCACGAGGGCTAGAATGAGACAAGACGACGGAAGATTAATGAATGTTCCCTATACTATGCTGGAACGATCTGATATAAAAGACCCAGAGCCGACCAAACTAAAGAAACTGCGGGATGATTTTCATAAGAAAGACGAACCTTTACCTACGAAGGATCAATTTAGAAAGGGTATGAGAATCACATATCTTCACAAAGGAGAAGATCACTATGGAAGAATAACTCGCATGAATCCTAAAAGAGCCACCGTTGAACTAGATAATGGAAAGGATCAGTTAGTTCCATACCACATGTTAAAAGAAACAGATAAAAAGTCTTCAAAAGTTCCACAACCCAAGAAAAAGAATATCAAGGACGATCTACGAGTAGGAGATTGGGTTAAAATCAAATGGAGGGATGGAGAGACCAAAGATGGAAAAATAAAAAAGAAAAATCCGTCAAGAGCAATAATATCGATGGAAGATGGCAAAAATTACCATGTTTATTACGATAGCATAGTGAGTAAAACTTCTCCCAAAAAAAATAGTTGATCTTAAAGACAAATTCAAGATTGGAGATAAAGTTACTTATGACAGCAGATGGCAAGATGAACCGTATGGACCTTATCTACAGGAATCTAAATGGGGAACTATCATCGAGAAAAAATCCAAAGTGGCTGTTATAAAGGACATCTACGGTAGGTATAGTGATGATCATGTTCTATATGACAACCTCAAAACTATCGATAAGTTTCCAAGGGAAAAGCCATTTGGTAAGTTGTATTTCAACGATAAAGTTATTTTTAAAGTTAAAGGTAAAGATGTTGGAGGGTTTGTAATCGGAATGGTTGTTCGTGATGGGAAACCAATAGTTTATATAGAGGAGGGGAGTGGACGATTTGTGGGAAAACATTATGATAGACCATTAGATCAAATACGAATCTCAAAGTAATATCTAATTTCTTGACACTTGAGTATCAAGAAATTATTCTAACGTTGATAAATACTCTTTATATCTATCTTCATCCATTAGATCCTTTAATTCTTCTTTATTGTTTAGGTTCATTTTCCATATCCAACCTCTTTCTTCGGGATATTCAGAGATAAGATGATATTCCTCCTCTAAAGGGTTATTGACATCTGTAATGGTTCCAGACACCGGCGACTTAATTTCTTCACACGATTTCACCGATTCTATTTCCGCCACTTTAACACCATTTTCTATACTCTCTCCTTTTGTAGGAAGAGATACAAAGGCTATATCACCTATTTTATCGGCTGCATACTTCGTGATTCCACAAGTACCTTCATCATTTTCAACAATCACATATTCATGTGACTTCATATAATAGGTTGGATATATCCTATGAAGTCCATAAGACGTACTTAAACCGTATGACGAATACGCATGGAACGGATAAGTCCCGTGGGACTTATGAAAATTCCGAGGAACACCATTGAATGTCCGAAATATATAATTCATAAAACTCTAACTTATGTAGTATCACAATTCTTAAACAATTTACTCTAAATTCTTGAGTAATAACTCAAGAATTCCATTAAAAATTACGGATGGCAGGAACCAGATCCTGATGGAGGTACATACCACATACCTTCAGGTGCTCCTGTTACATTTTGTCGTCTAAATTTATTATTTAAGAAACTAACAGCTCCCAGCTGGCACCCAATCATATTATCAGTTTGTAAAGAGCAACGGTTCACTTGGTTTTGTAGAGCCGGAATTTCAGAAATCATATCACTGGCGAATGCTTTAATACCGCCCTTATAAGGATGCGGGCCTTTGCATCCATGATCCATTCGTCCCCACGAAGTTTCATTACTGTAGAGCTGCAGACCCATAAACATTCCTGGAGATGATTGTTGATATGCTTTGGAAAATCCATAATTTACTCCTTGTGGCGACAATGCAAGCTTTGCCAAATTTAAATAATAAGGGTCTCGATAACAATCACACATAGTCAAAATATACTCAGTATTACTACATATCAAGATCGTTTTTTATCTGAAAAAGTTGTCAAGTTTAATGACTTATCGAAGAAGAATGTATATCTTTGTTCCAGCAGAATCGAACAAACTTTTTGAAAATTTCATGAACAGTACTATCAACTTTCCCAAGGTACGGACACAGTAATCTCACGATTCCTCATTCTGCCAGTTCTTCCTGGGGACGTTTTTAAATTCGACTATGGAAGTAGCAAATACTTTGTCAAGATTAAAAAATACTACTTCAATAGTATTGCTTATAATATAACTAAACAGTTTAATATAATATGGCAACATTCAATAACATTGATAATCCACAAAACCCAGCTGTAAGATGTGTGTCTTCTTCGAAATATCCTCCCTGCGAGGAAGGAGATAGTGTAAGTTTAGATGTTACTATCGACTCTTTTATTTGCGCTCCTAAAGATGTCCTGGAAATTGTTCCACCTGTTTCAGTCATTACACCCAATATAGATATCGCTTTGGCTCCGCGAGGAACTGGCGCCTTCTCTCTGGATATACCAGAC
>SDBT01000733.1_pt1 | contig 53461 bp, 41 predicted proteins | sample 2277101 | NCBI WGS metagenome assembly SDBT01 (sample SAMN10404973, study PRJNA504765) | marine sediment metagenome | isolation source: marine sediment core GS10_PC15, 103 cmbsf | place: Arctic Ocean: Southern Knipovich Ridge | collected 2010 | reverse complement strand
CAGGGCCATCAGGGTGTTGAGCACCAGGACCACCGCCCGCCGTCCCCTGAACCGGCCCAGGCCGACCAGCAGGCCGAAGGGCAGGGCCAGGGCCGAGGCGATCGCGGTCGAGGTCAGGGCCACGAAGACCGAGATCCTGATGGGCCCCCAGACCTCGGGATCGAAGCTTGCCAGCAGGGAAAATGCTTCGCGGACGCCCTCGAGGATCATCGCTCATCCCGCCGGGTGGGCACGAACAGCGCCTGGCCGTCCTTGTGGAATTCCCGGATGATGCGCCGTCCCTCGGGCGAGGCCAGCCAGCCGGCCAGGGCCATGGCCTCGACGTGGTGGACCCCGGGGTGCCTGGCCGGGCTGGTCGCCATGAAGCTGTAAGGGTTGTGCAGCCTGCCGTCCCCTTCGACCAGGATCCGCAGCGACACGCGGTCTTCTGCGACCAGGAAGGTGGCCCGGTCCACCAGGCAGTAGGCCTGTTTCTCGTCGGCCATGTTCAGGGTCAGCCGCATGCCCTGGCCCGCCTCCAGGTACCACGCGCCGGAAGGCTCGACGCCCGCGTGGCTCCACAGCCCGAGCTCGGCCTTGTGCGTGCCCGACCGATCCCCGCGGGACACGAAGGCCGCGGCTGTAGCGGCGATGGCGCGCATCGCGGCCACGGCGTCAGTGCCCTGGACACCGGCCGGATCGCCGGCCGGCCCGACGATGACGAAGTCGTTGTGCATCACCTCCAGATGGTTCACGCCATGGCCCGCCGCCAAAAACGCCTCCTCGGCGCGCCGGTCGTGGACCAGGACCGCGTCCACGTCCCCGTTCTCGGCCAGCCGCAGGGCCTGCCCTGTGCCGACCGCCAGGACCTGGACCCTGATCCCGGTCCGTCTCTCGAAGGGAGGCAGCAGGGCCGCCCATAGACCGGTGTTGTCCACCGAGGTGGTCGAGGAGACCCGCAGGGTGCGCCCGGCGCAGGCACATGCCTCATTCTCGGCCCGGCAGCCCGGCAGGCAGACAAGCACGGTCAGGGCAAGCAAGATCCAGATGAAAGTCCGGTCGCTTCGCACGAATATCCCTTACCAACCAGCGCCAGGGCTGCGTCCGTCTCCGGCTGAACTGACCTACACCCCGGCCAGGTCCCGCTCAAGTCTTTTTTGGGCCGAGTTCACCCTTTCCTGGAACCTTATATATACAATGCTGGAACAGGACAAGACACCCGGGCTCGCCGGCCCCAGACCGTTGCCGGAAAGAGAAGGGGAGGCAAGGGCAAGAGGATGAACGCCGGGCCGAAAAACGAGGCATCGGTCGTCTCGCTGCACGGGCGCGGTCTCAGCGACCGGGAGATCGTGAATGGTTTGCTGCGACGGAATCCCGAAGCGGCGGTGGCCCTGTACCGGCGTTTCGCGGACCGGCTCAACCGGCTGGTGTGGAGAATTCTCGGCGGCGACGAGGAACACGACGACGTAGTTCAGCAGATCTTCGTACATGTGCTCGGCTCCATCCGCAAGCTCCGGGATCCGGCGGCTCTGGAGGCATGGATAATGAGGATCGCCATCAACACGGTTAGACGGGAGATCCGGAGCAGGAAGGCTCGCCGGATACTGCGCCTCAGCGGGGGATATCCCGAGGTCTCCGAGGCCTCTCGAGGCGAGCTCGAGCCGGAAAGGCAGCTGCTGGCAGGCAGGCTCTATGCCGTCGTCGGTCGGATGAGAGCCGACGACCAGATAGTCTTCTGCCTGCGCTTCGTCGAGGGCTGCACTCTCGGCGAAACCGCGGGATTTTGCAGGTGTTCCCTGTCCACGGTCAAGCGAAGGCTCGCTCGCGCCAAGCGGGCGTTTCTGAAGCATGCGATGAGAGACCCTGTTCTCGCATCCTGGATCGAAGAGGCTTGTCATGAAGGATAAGACCAGAATTCTGGAGAAGCTCGGGGGCGAGGTGGCTGCACAGCTGGGGACCGGGCTTAGCGAGCAGAGAAAAGAGACCCAGGAAAGGGCGGTGCGCGCGCTCGCGATGATGCCCGCACGATCGGTCCGCACCAGGTTCCTGCTGGCAGCCGCCGCGTTGGTCGTTGCAGCGGCAGCGACTTTTGTCCTGCTGCAGATCCTGGCGCCGAGTCCCATCGTCTTCTGGGTCGGCGACCATACCAGCAGCGGCGTGAGCGGGGCCTGGCTGCAGGCGAGCGCGGACCGTTCTTTTCCCATTCGCTTCGAAGACGGCACCCTGCTGGAGCTCGGCAAGGGATCCAGCGGCCGAGTTTTCGCAGCGGACCGAAACGAGGTCCGCATCGTCCTGGGCAACGGGGAGATCAGGTCCAGGATCCACAAGGCGACCCGAAGCCGCTTCTTCATCGAGGCGGGACCGTACATCGTCACCGCCCTGGGCACCGATTTTTCGGTCTTCTGGAGCACCGGCCGGGTCCTCCTGGAGGTCTTCGTGCAGGAGGGCGTCGTCGAGGTGAAGGGCCCGGATCTCGGAAAAGACGCTGTCCGAATCGCGGCCGGCGACCACTTGCGGGTGGAGAGAGAGAACGACATCGTGTCCATGTATCTGGGAAAGAGCCAGGCGAGAGAGCCGCGCAGGCTGCTGCGCGCCGAAGAAAAGCCCGAACCTAAAAAATCTCCGGTTCGAAAAACGGCCGCCCCGCCGTCGAAGCCCAGGTCCGCAGCATGGCCGTTGTTTCCGGCCGAAGAAGGCCCTTCCGTTGAAGCCGAGTCGGAAGAACTCGTCCCGGAGACCAAGGTGGCCTCGATATCCAGCCTCGATTCCGAAGACTGGCTGGATCTCCACGACCAGGGACGGTACGCCGAGGCCGTGGAGGCCGCCGAGAGGATCGGCCTGGTGAAGCTTCTTTCAGAGCTGGACGACGCCGGACTGTGGAAGCTGGCCGACGCCGCGCGGTTCGTTCGCTGGGGCGAGGTCGCCACGAGAGCCCTGCTGGCCATTCGCAGGAGATTTCCGGATTCCCGGCGCACCGAGATCGCAACCTTTCTCCTCGGCAGGATCGCGGCTGAACAGATCAAGGACCCGCGCAGGGCGGCCCTCTGGTTCGATAAATACCTGGCCGAAGATCCAGAAGGCTCCCTCGCGGAGGAGGCCCTGGGCAGGCGGATCGACAATTGCCGCAAGGCGGGCATGAAACGCCAGGCGGCCAAGGCGGCCGGAAAGTACCTGGAGCGCTACCCCAAAGGCCCCTACGCGGCCCTGGCCGAATCTGTCCTTCAAGAGGAGGGAACCCGGTGAGAAGTCCCTGGCTCCTGCCGGTCGTTTTCATCTCGCAGGTCTGGCCCGCCTTTCCCCGGGAAAGTGCGCAGCCGGGAGAGGTCACCGTCCTCATGGTCAGCATGCAGCAATGCCGTCCGGACGAGGCCTGGCTGGAAGCCGAGCAGGCCGCCCGGACCGAGTTCGAGTCGCTGAACCTGGACGTCGAGGTCGTTCAATGCACCGCCATGGGAGAGCGAGAACACCGAGCCGATCTTGGCGAGATCGCCGACAAAAACAACGCCGACTGCGCCTTCAGGATCCTGCGCTCGCCCTCCGGCGACAGCTCGCAAGTGGAGATCTGGATCAACGACCGGATCTCGGGCAAGACCAGCTATCGCCTGCTGCACACCGACTGCGACACGGTCCCGGAGGCGGCCAGGGTCACCGCCCTGAAAATCGTCGACGTGCTCCAGGCCAGCCTGCTGAAGCTGCCGCCCCGCGGGCGAGCCCAAGGATCGATGCCGGCCGAAGTATCCAGGCCGATAGAGGAACCGGACGCCGGGCCGAAGGAGCCCGCCGGCGCCCCGGAGGCGCACCGCAACGACAAAGTTGAAAAAAAGCCGGCCGCGGCGTCCGGACCTGTCGTGGAGACGAGCGCCGAGACAGAGGAGCCGTCCGGCCCCTTCGGGCTGCGACTGGGAGCCGGGCTCCTCACCTCCCCGGGCGGCGCCGGCCTCCTGTGGGCCGCTCAGCTCTGCCTGCGCTGGGAAGCCCTGGAAGAGCTGTCCTTCGAACTGGACGGGACGCTTTCATTTTCCGGCCAGGACATCGAGAGCAACGGCGCCCGCTCCTCCTTCGACCTGACGGCGGTGCGGGCCTGGGTCCTTTTTGATGCCCTGCGCCAGGGCACATGGCGCCCCTCTTTCGGCCTGGGCGCCGGAGTGGTCGTGCCGTGGTCAAAGGGCGTGGACTCCAATGAGTTCCTGGCCCACACGGACAAGACCCTGGTCGCCTACGTCGGGATCAGCGCCCAACTCGCTGTCCTGTTGACCCGCTACCTGGGTCTCCGCCTGGGCGCGCGGGCCGGTCTGCTGTTTCCGGAGGTCAGGGTCCTGTTCGACGGCGAGCAGGTGGCCGCCTTCGGCCGGCCCATGGTCGAGGGATTTCTCGACCTGGAGTTGAGAATCCCCTGATTAGAACGAGGAGAAAACAATGCATACCACCAAGTCCTCTAACGTCGAGATTCCGGCGGTCTTTTTCGCCGTCCTGGCGGTGTTCTTGTCTTGCTGCAGCGGAAACCTGGAGCCGCTCGAGGGCCGCTGCAAGGGCATCGACTGTTCGGGCCACGGGCGGTGCGAGGTTGAAGAGGGCAATCCGGTCTGCAGGTGCGATGAGGGGTACCGCGCGGATGGGCTGGATTGTGTCGAGGATTGCAGCGGTGATGACCTGACATGCCGGTGTTCGGGCGACAATGACTGCCACGATGGAGATGCCTGCACCTCCGACCGCTGTGATGAGGGAGCTTGCCAGAACACACCCCTTGCTGACGGGACGGCCTGCGAGGACGGGGCGTACTGCACCATTGGAGAGACATGTACGGCAGGTGTGTGCGGGAGTGGCACGCCAGTGGATTGTGACGACGACGCTAGTTGCACGTTTGACTTCTGTGACGAGGAAAATGACGTCTGCGAACACATTCCAGACGACTCTGAATGCTACCATATGTGCCCCAACGATGATCCTTGCTCCCATTGCATCTGCGCTCCCGAACTGCTCGGGCAATATCCACCCTGTAGAACCTGCCTCTGGATCGGCTGTGTCGAGACGATTCTTGGGTGCTACGATTATTGCGACGACGAAAACTCGTGTACCATGGATAGCTGCGATTTGCCCTGCGAGTGCAGTCACTGGATTATGTCGGACGGGACGCCCTGCGACGATGGTGCATACTGCACCGTGGGCGACGCGTGTTCGGACGGAGCGTGCGTTGGGGGCGGAGAGCGTGACTGCTCCGACGGCAACCCGTGCACCGAGAATCGCTGCGACGAGGATAATGCGCTCTGCGCCAACGATGTCCTTCAGGACGGGACGGAGTGCGAAGACGGGCATTACTGCACGGTGGGAGAGACCTGTGTGGAAGGTGCGTGCGCGGGTGGAGAGCCGCGCGATTGCTCGGACGACAGGGAATGGACAGACGATGTGTGCAACGAGGAGGAGGACAGGTGTGAGCACCAACTGATCGAAGGTTGGCCGTGCGACGACGGGTATTTCTGTATGGTCGATGAGGTTGTCGTCAACGGGGAGTGCAGCGGCTCGTCGCGGGACTGCTCGGACGAAAACTCATGTACAGTCGATTCGTGCGACGAGGAGAATGGTACCTGTGTCAACACCGTGATGTCGGACGGGACGCCCTGCGAGGACGGGGCGTACTGCACCATTGGAGAGACATGTACGGCAGGTGTGTGCGGGGGCGGCACACAAGTGGATTGTGACGACGACTTTAGTTGCACTTTGAACTTCTGTGACGAGGACAATGACGTCTGTGCATATATTCCAGACGACGGTGACTGTGGCCGTTGGTGCGACATTGGATCCCTCTGCTCCCATTGCATTTGCGCTCCAGAATTGCTCGGACCATATCCCTACTGTCTAGACTGCCCCATATGGACCGGCTGTGTCGAGACGATGATTGGCTGCCGCTATTGCGACGACGAAAACTCGTGTACCACAGACATCTGCGATGAACTATGCGAGTGCAGTAACTGGGATATGCCGGACGGGACGTTGTGCAATGACGGGCAGTTCTGCTCGGTGGGGGAGACGTGTACTAGCGGGATCTGTGGGGGCGGCGTGGCGCGTGACTGCTCGGATGGCTACGAATGCACTGAGGGCGCGTGCGATGACTTGGCGGACGCCTGTATGAATATGAACGTGGCGGAAGGGACGGCGTGCGGGGACCAGGGGGTGGAGTGCCTGGTGGACGACGCCTGTGACGGTTCTGGCAGTTGTGTGGATAACGGATTTTCCGGCGCGGGAACTCCGTGCACGGATAATACACCGGACGACTGTTTACTAGCTCATTGTGATGGGTCAGGGACATGTGACCAAGCGTACGACCTGATAGATTGCAGCGGCCACGGCACCTGTGACGACTTTAGTGGAACAGCCGTTTGTATCTGCGATGACGGTTGGGGTGGGCCGGATTGTTCTTTTGATTTGGTAAATATCGAATGGGTGGCCATCCCGGGCGGCATGTTCATGATGGGTTCGGATTCTGGAGAGCCTGACGAGCGACCTGTTCACCAGGTGACGATGCCAGCGTTCGAGATGATCCGCACCGAGGTGACGGTTGCCCAGTACCAGGCGTGCGTGGATGACGGGGTGTGCACCGAGCCTGATCAATGCGGATCATACTACAACTGGGGAGTTGCCGGGCGTGAGGACCACCCAGTCAACTGCGTCGACTGGTTCCAGGCGGTTGACTTCTGTTCCTGGACAGGTGGGCGGCTGCCTTCCGAGGCGGAGTGGGAGTATGCCGCCCGCGGGGGCGGGCAGGACATCACCTACCCGTGGGGAGACGACAGCCCGTCGTGCACGTACGCTGTGATGTACGAGGGAGGATACGGGTGTGGAATGGATCGCACCTGGTCGGTGTGCAGCAAGACGGCCGGCAATACTGCGCAAGGGCTTTGCGACATGGCCGGTAACGTGTATGAGTGGGTGCAGGACTGGTACCACTCGGACTACAACGGTGCGCCCTCGGACGGCAGCGCATGGGAGACACCAAGCAGCTCCTTCCGCGTCATACGGGGCGGCAGCTTCGGCGGCCTCGCCGTCTCCCTGCGCGCGGCCAATCGCTACTTCGAAGGCCCGTCGTCCCGCTACGTCGACATTGGCTTTCACTGTGCCAGGTGAATTCCGGCGGCGGCCGGAACTCTCGGAGAAGCCAACCTGCCCTGTGGGTACCTATACCTTGGGCGGTTGCCGGGGGCCACCCGATTAGCTTCCGGTTGATTTTAGGAGTCGTTTTGGAGGTAAAGAAACAACCGGATGGCCACAGTCCTTTTCTTTCTTTTTGAGATCGGCGCAGATAGCCTTCAAATCGTAATTGAATTTGGCTGCATGCGCTTCGCGAATCTTTCTGATGTCTTCAACAATTGGATCCTTTTTCATGTTTATTCTCCTTCAAGCTCCTCCGGAGAGCAGATTACAGGGCATTCAAAACCATTTTCTTCAACAACCTTGGCGATCCCTTTTTTCATCTTTGCGTTATTGATGTGATGAAAGTTCCAAGTCACAAGAAAATCCACGCCGTTGATGACAGCCAAAGCAATATGCAAAGCATCCTCAGAGTGGGTTGCTGGGATCGGGCCGAGTTCTACCAACGCTGCGGCAAGGTTCTGTGCCTCATCCGTTATTTCTAAAGCTGGTATCCCCTCAAGAGCCTCCAATCTCCTTTCCGCTGAGATGGGGTCCCCTCCGCTTGCCTCTTCCAAGACCAGTGCCGATATGTATGTGTCAAACTGGTTTAGACTTTCTTCCCACCATTCTCGGGTGACTTGTTGTCGAGCCGCTGTCACAATGTCTCGGCTCGGACGATTCGCATAGTAACTGACAACACTGGTTTCGATATAGATTCTTGGTTTCATGTTTCCCTCGAGCCACCCCTTGCCGTCGAGTTCCAATCCGAAAAATTACCACGATTCAGCCATCTGAGTCAAGCACAGCACCTTGTACGGGTGCGTAACAGAAAAGGGGGTCCTGAATGGCAAGCCCCAAAGGGGCGAGATATAAAAGCCAGGGGCGAAGCCCCTGGAAACGGTGTAGTGGTGTGTGGAAGCCCTGTAAGGGCGAAATAACCACAGGCAGCGACAGGATATTTCGCCCTTACAGGGCTTTGACTTTTTTCCTGCTCTCTGTCCCAGGGCGTTGCCCTGGGCTTTCATATGACGCCCCTTCGGGGCTTGTGGCGGTGAGATCCAAGGTGAGACCCCCATTTCCGTTAAGCACTCACCTTGTACGAGATCAGACACCCCCATTTTTGAGCGTCATGAGATAGCGGATGTCCTCCAGATTCCGTGCCTGCTTGGCTCGATCCTTGGGAGTGAATTTCTTCATTGCGATCAGGTCGTCGATGGACGGGACTCGAAACACCAGGTTCTCATCGGGATCCCTTTTCTCCTCCGAGCGGGCATAGATATCATCGAACACCAGTTCCTGGCCTTCCTCGTTGATGATTTTTCTGTGTGATAAACAGCCGATCTTGTCCGGCCCGATGTAGACCGTCACGATCGGCCTTTTCCACAGGTTCTCGGGCGGAAGCTCTGCGTCGAACAACTCCTTGAGCAGACGGAAAAGACGGACCCGGTCCTTCGGGGCGACCCAGAAGTCGTAGTCTGCCGTGACCACGGGTGCACCATGCTGGGCGACGGCCCATCGTCCGATCAGCAGACACCGGATGCCGCGGCCATGGACCGCATGGAGGGAAGGTTTTCCTGATTCGCCAGATCAGGTGTCCTGGTGAACTGACAGCCCCATTTTTTAGCTTGACAAAAATCTTCCTATGTGGGCAATTTCGGCCAACATAGGAAGATTTTATTCGGACCCGCGTACATGTTTATCGGACGAGAAAAAGAGCTTTCGCAGCTTCACGCATTCCTGGCCAGGGAGGCTTGTTCGATTGCGGTTATCTACGGGCGCCGCAGGATAGGAAAGAGCATGCTCATCGAGCAAGCCCTGGATGGCCGAAATGCTCTTATTTTCGAGGGGATCGAGAACCAGCCCAAAAAGGAACAGCTTCGCAACTTCCTTTTTCAGCTGCGACGGTATGCGGGAACGCGCAATCTCGACAGCGTCACCACGTGGCCCGAAGCCTTCCTTCTCCTCTACGAGGTGCTCAAGGAGAAGCCCGGCACGGTCGTGCTCGATGAGTTCCAGTGGATGGCCAATTATCGCAGTGAGATTGTGGCCCACCTGAAGATGGCCTGGGACCGGTACCTTTCGAGTATTCCAGGAGTAAAGCTCATCCTGTGTGGTTCCATCGCCTCCTTCATGATTACCAAGGTCGTCAGGTCGAATGCGCTGTACGGGAGGGCCGACCTCACCATTCACGTGAAGGAGTTCCTTCTGGACGAGACGAGACTCATGCTTCCCGACAAGGGGCTGAGCGAGATCGTCGAGGCGCGCATGATGGTGGGGGGTGTTCCCAAGTACCTGGAGCTGGTGAGGGACCATCCCTCGGTACTCCTTGCCATGCAAGAGCTCGCCTTCAGGGAGAACGGCTATTTCGTTGAGGAATATGACCGCATCTTCACCAGCCACTTCGGAAAGAACCCTGATTACAAGAAGATCGTGTCCGCACTGGCGGCCAATCCGTATGGCCTGTTTCGCAAAGAGCTGGCCCGCAAGGCCTCGCTCGATCTCGGGGGAGGACTCTCCGAGCACCTCTTCAATCTCGAGCAGGCCGGCTTCATCTCGTCCGCCACGCCCTTCGACAAGGGACCTTCGTCCAGGCTGATAAAATACCACCTCAGCGACGCCTACCTGAGGTTCTACTTTTCCTTCATCCAGCCGAACCTCCGCAAGATTCGTTCGGGTGTTTCCGACAACCTGCTCGGAAAGCTCAGCCAGAGCGGACGATTCCATGCATGGAGAGGGCGCGCCTTCGAGTATCTGTGCCTCGCCCATGTGCGTAGAATCGTCGAGGTCCTGGGGTTCACCGGCATCGACTTCTCCCATGGACCATACTTCAGGGCCCCGAAACGAAAAGATGCGGGAGTGCAGGTCGATCTGCTCTTCGATCGGGCAGACCACGTGATCACCATCTGCGAGATGAAGTGCAGCCTGACGCCGGTGGGCAGGAAGATTATTCAGGAGGTCGAGAGAAAGGCGGCCGTGATCAGACGGAAATACCCGTCAAAGACGATCCAGAAGGTCCTCATCATCCTTGGAAAGCCGACCAGAGAGCTCGCGAGCAGCGGTTATTTCTACCGCATCATCGAGGCTGAGGATCTGTTTCATCATCATCGACAAGGGCGATCAGCGTGACCTGGGTCTCGCGACGGCGCTGGGCCACGAACATCTGAATAGGTCAACCTCGTCCAAAGACATATGGGTGTCTCCCGGTTTCAGGAAAAAAGCGAATCGATTGTGAGGATGTCGTGGAAATAACCTTCTTCCAGCAAGTGTCTGGTAGGCTCGGCCGCGGAGATAAGCACCTTCTCGATGGTCCGTCTCTTCGGGTTGGGGAAGATCTCGATCTTTCGCATCATCTCCCTGATGGCCTCCAGTCCGACCTTCCGATCGGTGAACTTGATCTCACAGATGGTGATCACGTTGTCGGCTCGGACGAAGACGAGGTCGATCTGGGTCTTGAGATTTCGTTCTCCCCTTGCGAACCACGACCCGGCTTCGTAGACCACTGCGTTGAATCCGAGCCTAGATGCGATCGCCTGTCGATGAAGATAGCAGATCCGCTCGAAGGCCAGCCCTCTCCAGATCTCATAGCGCTTGTCAGGCAGGAACCGGGACATCGAGCGTGGACCCCTTTGCTGGTTGATCTGGTTCCGCTTGTGGTGGATGAACCGGAAATAGAACAGCAGGTACTGGTCGCAGATTCGGTACCTCGAGTTCCGCGCGGCATCGGGCCTGTCGACCGGGACGTAGCTCTCGATGAAGCCGGCCAGTTCCAGGTTTTCCAGGTACTCCGAGATGCGTCCCCCCGATCCGATCCGGCAATCGTGTCTCAGCCTGTCACGGCTAGCCCAGCCGTTCCTGGCCAGGGAAAGAAGGATATCTCGATATCGCCGGTTCTTGCCGAAATGGCTCGCGAACAGACGCTCGAACTCATTCACCAGGTAGCCGTTCGGCGCAAAGCACAGCTTCTCGATGTTCAGGCGGACCGATTTCGAGGTATCCACCATCTTCAGGTACTGGGGAATGCCTCCCATGACCATGTAGATCTCGATGAACTCCTTCAGTCCCGCAGGCTGGCCAGTTCCTCTTCTCTGCCCCAGAACATGAATTCCCTCCGCTCCGACCCCTGGACCGGCCCGATCGGACCTGAAAAAAAGTCGGCCATTAGCTGACCCAATTATGAATTAATGGCCGACTTTGTCAAGTATCAAGTCGGCCGTTATCTGCTATCCATACATGTCAATGGCCGAGTTCCGCGCGGTGAAAAATGGGGGTGTCTGACACCCGCATTTTGTTTCGAGCGAAAACGTTGATAAGGTATTCTCATCACTATTCGAGGAGGTGAGTTTCATGGCCACGAGGATTACCGAGAACATGCTCATCAACACGCGGACCTTCGTCAACCGTTTCTATGGCGCCGACAGGTGGAGCGAGGTGCTGCAGAAGATGGATGACAGGACCAGGCAGGCGTACCAGGGAAAGCTGTCCGCTTCCGGCTGGAGGGATTTCGCCGTCATCGCCGATCTTCTCAAGGCCGTGGACGAGACCCTCTCCCCGTCGGAAGAAGACGTCATGCACAAGCTCGGGCTGCACAACGCCGAGGCGGACCTGCGGGTGACCCAGAAATTGATCATGAGGATCCTGACCATCAAGCTCGTGCTGAAGATAGCGAGCTTCCTCTGGACCGGCAGGGTGAAGGACGGCGGGAGGTTGGTGGTGATCAGCACGGGCAAGGCGAGCGTCAAGTGCCGGATAGAGGACCCTCCCGATGTCTCGCCGCTCTGGTGGAAGTACCTGGCGGGTTGGTTCCACAGGACCATCGAGCTGGCCGGCGGGAAGAACGTCCGGTCCAGGTGGACCGGGGGCGGCGAGGACAAGGGCGAGACCGCCCACTTCGAGGTCTCCTGGTGAAGGGCTCCGCTTCCGGCAGGTTCGCGCTGGGCGCGTCCGTCGGCATCGTGCTGCAGTTCATGGCCATCGTCCTTTACACACGGCCCGAGTTCGGGGGAGTGGGCGTCGCAGGATTGCTGGGAGCGCTCGGCGCGATCGCGCTGATGTTCGGCGGCTGGCACCTGGCAGCAAACAAGGGCCTCGCCCGCGGCCTGGGCCTGGCCGCGGGACTGCTCAGCATTCCGGGGCTGTTCGTCCTGGCGCTGATCCCGGCCCGCGTAACGGACCAGGCCCTGCGGGACGCGCCCAGGGGCGACCCGCGCCTGTTCAGGGCCGCGGCCGCGGGCGACGCCGGGGAGGTCGCCCGGGTGCTCGACGAGGGAGCGGCCGTGGACGGGAGGGACAAGGCGGGCCGCACGCCCCTGCACGTGGCCCTCGACCAGGGCCACACAAAAGTGGCCGAGCTGCTGGTCGAAAGGGGGGCCGGGATCGACTGCCGCGATAAGCTGGGCAACACGCCGCTGCACATGGCGGCCGAGCTGGGCTCGATGAAGACCGCTGCATGGCTCGTCGATCAGGGCGCCGACGTCAACGCCCGCGGCAACGACGGCTGGACCCCGCTGCACCTGGCGGCCGCCTGGGGCGCGACGGAGGTGGCCAGGGTGCTGGTCGAGCGCGGCGCCGACCTGGAGGCGGTGAACAATAAGGGCAGGACTCCGAAGCAGCAGGCCGAGTTCGATAACTATCCCGAGGTGGTGGAGGTGCTCAGAAAAGCGCAAAGTCGTGATCCCGACACGTCGGCGTCGGCGTAGACGTAGACGTAGGCGGCCTTTTTCCCGGGCAGGCAGGAGACCCTCTGGGCTTTCTTACAACCCGCCTACGTCTACGCCTACGTCTACGCCGACGATTACGGGGCGGGTTAGCGGGTACAGATAAATTTTGCCAGCGAGAAGTTCCAGCCGGGATTCTCGTCGTTTCCGACAGCGACGGCGGCCATGCGGTAGCGGCCGCTGTGGGGCGGGGTCCAGTATATCAGACCTTCTTCGAACCGGGCGCCGGGCAGGCCGTGGATGGTCACCCGGGCAGCGCTGCCGAACGGCTCGAAGGAAAGCTCCTTTCCCGTGCGGCAGGCAGGCGGACCCCCAAGCTCCTCGATGTCTTCGAAACCGGCCGCGGTTGGCTGAAGGGCGTCGACGTCGTTGAGCAGGCTGGAGATGGCCTGCGGGCTGAACGCGAACCTCGAGGCCGTCGAGCGATCCTGGGCCTCGCGGGCCTCGGCCAGGGCGGCCTGGCCGTGATCGCCGGCCAGGCGCTGTCCGAGCGCCCGGAGCGTCCACAGGCCCATCTCGCCTTCGTGCATCAGGCGCTGCAGCGGAAAATCCAGGTCGTCCACCAAGTCCGCGTCCAGCAGGCCGTGGTGCAGCTCGTCCCTCAGGGTCGCGAGCCTTGCGAATATTTTCAGTAGGTATTCCACGTCGGGCAGCAGGTCCTGGGCGTTCGAGTCGAGCTTCGCGCGCAACCGGGCGATGGCGGCCTCCATCTCGCGATGTCCGGGGATCTTCATGCCGTTGGCCTCGAAGGCCTCCATGATGAGCTGAAGGTTCTCCCGGTCCCGGCCGCCGTAGCCCTGGCGGGCCGGGTGGGCGAAGCCCATCTCGGCCCCGGCCGCAAGAGCGCGGGCGTCGTCCGCATCTCCGGCCAACCAACCGGCGAACATGGCCAGGGTCAGCCTGGAGAGCGCGCCCTGGATGGCCAGGTTCTGGCCGATGCCGGCCACGGCCCCGGGCAGGTCCGCCGAGTGGCCGGTGTAGGGCGCCAGCAGCAGCCTGCCCAGGAACTCGTCGCCGCCGTCGTTGGCCCAGAAGTTGTCCCACAGCACGGGGCTGCGGCCGGAGATGGAGGTGAAGGCCTCCAGGTCGGCTGGTGCCAGGGTGTCGTTGAACACCCCGGGCCCGACCCACATCAGGCCGATGTCCAGATCCAGCTCTGCCATTGCCGCCAGGTAGTCCGGTCCGCCGGGCCACCCGGACAGGCGTCCGTCGGTGTAGACCGTGGGCACGAACCAGAACACCATGTCCGGGTCGATGCTTCGCAGGTCGAGAAGCAGGCGGTTGGCCACCCGGACGTGGGCCTGGCCGAGCGGCCCGTCGATCTCGCCGTCGGTTGCGAACTCGATGTCGTCCGCCAGCAGCGCCACCCCGCCCACGCCGGCCTCGATGAGGGGCGTGAGCTTGGCGGTCAGGGCGTCGTAGTCGGCCGGGTCCTCCGGGTCGAAGTCGATGAAAGGGCTGATGCCGAACATCAGGGTGACGCCCAGGTCGGAGGCCAGGAGCGAAAGCTCGGCGAACGCGGCCACGTCCTGTTCGGGGTACGAGGTGCGCCAGTCGTCGCGGTGCAGGGGATCGTTCTTGGGCGCGTACAGATAGGCGCCCAGTCCCAGGGCGGCCATGTGGCGCAGCATGTTCCGGCGCTCGTGGTGGGACCAGGGGATGCCGTAGAAACCCTCGATCACGCCGTAGGACGGATGGCGGATCACCACTGCTGCCGGCGCTGGCTCCTCGGCGTCCTCGGGCATTACACGGCCGATCAGCTCCAGTCCGCCGAGGACCACCGGCTCTTGTGCCAGCAGGACAATCCGCACGCAGCCGGCCTTTTTCCGCGAAAGATCCAGCGGCTCGGCAGGTCGGTCCCAGGTCCACTCGGCGGTCGGCGCTCCTCCGCAGCCTTCAAAGAGCTGCACCTGGACCCGGGCGGGAAGGCCCTCGGGCCAGTCCGCCCGGATCGTCTCGATCGGTACCGCGCGACCCAGCCAGGGCTGCAGGTCGATCTCTATCCAGGTCTCGGTGTCGACCGGCGGCTTGTAGCCAGTATTCGGATGGCCGTCGCGCACGCAGGCGATGGCGTCCTCGACCTCCCTGGGCCAGGCGAGGCCCTCGACCGGCCGGGTGTGTTCGGCCCGGAGCCGGGCGTGGGGGACCAGGTCGATGGGCTCGCCCGGCGGCACGTCAGAGCAGGCGACCGTTGCGACCAGCGCAAGCAGTGGCGTTCGGCGAATCATGCGAACAGACTATCACCGCAAGTCCCCCAGAATCCACCGGGGGTTGCCCTGGACCGCGTGTTCGTGAGATCCTCACGGCATCTCGCACGTCGTAACCAGTCATCTGTTCGGCAAGACGATGAAAGGAGTGTGTCATGAAACGCAGCGCATTGATCGTTTCGGTGCTGGCGGGGCTGCTTCTGGCCGCCGGAAGTCTGATCGCGGCCGACACGGCAGTGATCCACGGCGTGGTCAAGGCCGGCGGCTCTCCCCTGGTCGGGGCCAAGGTGGTGCTCGAGGGGCCGGTGAGCAAGGGGGCCACCACGGACAGAAATGGAAAATTTTCGTTTTCCGGCCTGCCCGCCGGCAAGTACGCGCTCGTCGTGACCAGGGCGGGCTACAAGCGGGTCAGGAAGATCGTCAACGTGGCGGCCGGCAAGACGGTGCGGATCGTGATCGAGCTCGAGCCAGCGCCCGTGCCCGAGGAGGCGGAGGCAGAGAAGAAGGCCGAGGCGGCCCCGTCTGCCGACATGCTGGCCACCGGCCGGCTGGCCGGCCCCCCGCCCGCGGCCAAGCCCGCACCCAGGCCAGTGTCCAAGGCCAAGATCAGCTCGGAGAGCCGCGCCGGAGGCGATGCGGTCGTGCGAGCGCCGCCCAAGAGGCCCAAGAGGACCCGGCGCAAGTACAAGGGCCGGCCGGACCGGCGAGCCAGGCCCTCGGTGGCATACTCCGAGCCGCGGGCCGGCGACACCGAGCAGTACAAGGATCACGGGGTGCGGCAGTGGGAGTTCGCGGACAAGGACCGGCTGTCGACCTTCTCGATCGACGTGGACACGGCCTCCTACACCATCGCCAGGCGCAAGCTCAAGGAGGGCCGCCTGCCGCCGCCGGCTTCGGTGCGCACCGAGGAGTTCGTCAACTATTTCCGGTATAACTACCCGGCGCCGAAGACCGCTCCTTTCAACGTCGCCATGGAGGCCAGCCCGTCGCCGTTCGAGAAGAGCCTCCACGTCCTGCGGATCGGCGTCAAGGGCATGGAGGCCAAGGGCAAGAAGAGAAAGCCCGTGCACCTGACCTTCCTGGTGGACACCTCCGGCTCGATGAACCGGCCGGACAAGATCGGGCTGGTCAAGCGCTCCTTGCGCTTCCTGGTGGACCAGCTCAAGACCGGCGACACGGTGGCGCTGTGCACCTACGCGGGCTCGGTGCGCGAGGGGCTCGGGCCCACGGGCATGAACCAGCGGGCCAGGATCCACCGGGCCATCGAGGACCTGATGGCCGGGGGCTCCACGGCCATGTCCTCCGGGCTCGAGCTGGCCTACAAGCTGGCCCACAAGAACTTCCGCGGCAAGTCCGTCAACCGGGTGATCGTCTGCTCGGACGGTGACGCCAACGTGGGGCGCACCTCGCACGGGGACATGCTGAAGTCGATCAAGCACTATGCCGAGGAGGGCATCACCCTGTCGTCCATCGGGTTCGGGATGGGCAACTACAAGGACCACCGCATGGAGCAGCTGGCCAACAAGGGCAACGGCAACTACTTCTACATCGACACCTTCTCGGCCGCCAAGCGGGTGTTCGGCAAGCAGCTCATGGGCACCCTGCAGGTGATCGCCAAGGACGTCAAGATCCAGGTGGAGTTCGATCCCAAGGCGGTCAGGAAGTACCGGCTGATCGGTTACGAGAACCGGGACATCGCTGACAAGGACTTCCGCAACGACAAGGTGGACGCGGGCGAGATCGGCGCCGGTCACACGGTCACGGCCCTGTACGAGCTTCAGCTGACCGACCCGTCGCGCTCGTTCGCAACCGTGCGCATCCGCTGGAAGAAGCCCCAGGGCGTCAAGGCCGACGAGAAGGCGTTCCCATTCGACACCCGGATGATGAGGGCTTCGTTTGCGAGAGCCTCGGCCGACTTCCGCCGGGCCGTGGCCGCGGCCGCGCTGGCCGAGAACCTGCGCAACAGCCCGTTCAAGGAGTCCTGGACCATCCAGAAGGCCAAGCGTATCGCCCAGAAGGCGCTTTCGCGCGAGAGCAAAGAAGAGCTGGAGCTGATCGAGCTGATCGACAAGGCCGCCGCACTGTTGGGCAGGAAATAATCTACGGCAGATCCACCATCCGCACCAGCCGAATGCCCGGCAGATCGCGCAGCGCCTGGCGCTGGTCGCGATCGAGGCGCTGGTCCACCTGGACGACGCCCATGGCGCCTCCCCGGCCGTCCGAGCGCAGGGCGAAGTTGGCGATGTTGATTCCCCGGTCGCCGGCGAACGAGCCCACCCGGCCGATCACCCCGGGCACGTCGTCGTTGCGGAAGAACAGGGTGGGGCCCTCGAGCGGGGCGTCGATATCCAGCCCGTCGATGGAGACCAGCCGGGGCGAGCGTCCTTCTCCCACGGCCGCGCCCTCGACTTCGATCCTGCCCTGGTCGGTGGCGAGCCGCAGGCGGATCATGGCCGGGAAGCCGCCGGCGTCGGACGAGGTGGCCTCGGTGAGTCTGAGCCCGCGGCCCCGGGCCAGCGAGCGGGCGTTGATCGGGTTGACGTCCGCCTGTGACAGGAACGGCCTGAGCGCCTCGCACAGGGCGCGGTCGGTCAGGAGCTCGAAGCGCTGGCCGGCCAGGTCTCCCATGTAGACGATCTCCAGCTCGCGCATCCGGCCCGAGGCCACCTGTGAGGCGAAGGCGCCCAGGCGCTCGGCCACCTGGAGGTGGGGGCGCAGGGCCTGCATCTGCTCGGTGGTGATCGACTGGTAGTTGACCGCGCTCTGCAGCACCCCGCGCACCAGAAAGTCGGCCACGTACCCGGCCACGTAGTAGCCCACGATCTCCTGGGCCTCGACGGTGCTGGCCCCGATGTGCGGGGTGGCCAACACGTTCTCGTGCCGCACCAGCTCGGGCATGGGGTCGGGCTCGGACTCGAAGGCGTCCAGGCTGGCCGCGGCCACCTTGCCCGAATTCAACGCCTCGAGCAGAGCGGCCTCGTCGATCAACCCGCCGCGGGCCCAGTTGAGCAGCATCACACCGTCGCGCATCTTTCCGATGGCATCGGCGTCGATCACGTGCCGGGTGTCGTCGGTCAGCGGCACGTGCAGGCTGATCACGTGGCTGCGTTCGAGAAGCTCGTGAAGCTCCACGACCGCGATGCCCCGCTCCTCCATGTCGGTCCTGGCCACGTACGGGTCGTAGCCCAGCACCTTGAGCCCGAACGGCCGGGCCCGCTTGGCCACCTCGCGGCCGATGCGTCCCAGGCCCACCAGTCCCAGGGTCTTGCCGTTCAGCTCGCGACCGCGGAGCTTCTTCTTGGCCCACTCGCCTTGTTTCAGCAGCCGGTCGGCCCGGGCCAGGTGCCGGGCGCAAGCGATCATGGCGCCCATTGTCATCTCGGCCACGCTGATCGAGTTGCCTCCCGGCGTGTTGACCACCACCACCCCGTGGTCGGTGGCAGCCTGCAGGTCGATGTTGTCCACCCCGGTGCCGGCCCGGCCCACGATGCGCAGGTTCTCGGCCGCGTCGAGCAATCCGGCGTTCACCTTCGTCCCCGAGCGCACGATCATCCCCTCGTACCCGGGCAGGATCTTCGCGAGCTGCTCCGGGGTCTTTTCGAGTTCGACGTCCACCTCGATGTCCGGCTCGGCCCGCAGGCGGGCGATCCCCTCTTCTGCCAGCTTTTCCGTGATCAGGACTTTCATGGGTGATCCTTTTGCAATTTAAGGCCACTATACGCGAACCGGATCGGTATTCCAAACCGAGTGTCTTGCAGCGAAGAGCCCGACGATGGTTTGATTGGCCTGCTATGCCCATGCCCGACCTGGAACGAATCTACGACGAGGGCTTTTTCGCCGAGTGGGGCCGGCAGAACCGCGACTACGTGGAGTCGGCCCGGGTGATCGCCGACGTGCTGTTCCAGCGGTTCGAGCCGCGGCGCCTGGTGGACCTGGGCTGCGGGTGCGGGGTCTACAGCCATTTCTTTTCGTATAAGGGAGTCGACGTGCTGGCCATCGACGGGGTGCGGCCGCCAGCCGAGCACTCCTTCGGCATGGAGATCGAGCTGCGTGACCTGACGGTTCCGTTCGACAACGTCTGGGGCGGGTTCGATCTGGCGCTCTGCCTGGACGTGGGAGAGCACATCCCCGAACATCAGAGCGAGACCTTCCTGGCCAACCTCGCCCGGTTCTCGGACACCCTGCTGCTGGCCTGCGCCCCGCCGGGGCAGCGCGGGCACCACCACGTCAACGAGCAGCCCAAGCGCTACTGGATCCAGCGCCTTTCGGAGCACGGTTTCGCATACGACCGCAAGCACACCGGCGAGTTGTGCGAGACCTTCAAGGTCACGAGGCCTCCCTTGATGTGGATGTGGGAGCACATCAGCGTCTACCAAAGGAGGGCGGATCGTTCTTGACCTGCTCATCTGTTCGTTGCAGTAGTGGGAAAGGAGGGACGCCATGGAAGGGACGACTTGGGTCTGTATGGACTGCTGGCAGGAGTTCTACGAGCCGCACGACAGGTGTCCTAAGTGCGGGGAGGAGATGTCGCCGGACGCCAAGGTGCCGGCCGGGGCGATCTACGGGGTCTACCAGCTCCGGACCACCTGCCAGCGCTGCGGCCAGCCCATGCCGCTCAACGGTCCGCTGCGCGAGGTGGACTGCAACGCCTGCGGGAACACCAGCCATTTTCCGCCCGAGCAGTGGAAGTCCCTGCTGGAGGACCTGGTGGAAGAGTACGACGAGTTCGGCTGGGCCGACTCCCGGGGCTCGACCGTCATGAGCGGCGCGGGCACCTTCGAGAACACCTACGGCCGCCAGATGCCTCACTGCCCTCATTGCCACAAGGTGCTGCCGGCTTTCGACATCCCGGTGGGCGACGATCGGAATCTGACCTGCCGAAAGTGCGGGGCCCTGGTGCCCACCTTCCCGGCGCCCGCGTGGCTCGTCGAGGTGCTGCCCTCGGCGCGGCAGCTCTACGGCGCCGAGCGCGAGGCCGGCAGCGCGCCGGCCGGGTCCGTCGAGGCGGAGGTGGGCGAGGCCGCGCGGCCGGTGGTCATGCAATGCCCCCAGTGCGGCGGCGCCCTGAAGGTGACCGTGGAGAGCGAACGGCTGGTGCCGTGCGAGTACTGCAACGTGGACGTCTACCTGCCCGACGACGTCTGGCGCCGGATGCACCCGGTCAAGACCGCCGATCGCTGGATGATTCGTTTCGAGGGCAGCCCGCGCCGGCGTCGAGACGAAGAGATCCTCGAAGACGAGGACAGAGAAGCGGACGTCGCCTCGCCAGTGGCCGTCGAGATGGAGACCCCGGCCGATTCGTCGCCAGGTTCTTCCCTGGCCCGCTGGCTCGTACCGCTCCTGCTCGCCATGGCCGCCCTGTCGGCCGGGTTGTACTACCTGTTCTCCTCGGGCTAATCCGGAGCCCGGGCACGAAATGTCGCCAAGCCTGAGCTGGAGGATTCTCGACTGTGGCGTCAGCGCCTACGAGAGGTCGGCAGGGTCGCCCACGATCCGGGCCGCGGCGTGTGACCAGTGGCGCAGGAGCCGTTGATCGGGGCTCGACGGGTAGGCCTTGTAGGCGGCCACGGCTATGCCCATGCGGGCCAGGGCCGGGCCCAGGCGGGCGACCATGGCGGGGGCGCGGGACAGGGCGGACGGCAGGCGGCCGAGGCCGAGCTGGCCGGGGGCGGGCAGGCGCTGGTCCAGCCCCGCCATCACCATGCCGGCGTGTATCAGGCCCGAGCCGAGGAGGAGATCGATCTTGTCGGCGTGAAGCCCTTGCAGCAAGCGCCGCTGCACGTCGTAGGCCGCGTGCACGCAGCCCACCTGGCTCTGGAACGTCTTCTGGTACTCCCAGGTGGCTTCTTCGGAGCCCGGATCGTCGTGCTGCCCGGACGCGTCGGCCAGGATGCGGGCAGCTACCAGCCCGGAGCCGGTGCCGCTGCCGTGCAGGGGAAACACCATGCACCCGGCGTCGCCGATGAGCGCGATCCCGGGCGCCGCCAGACGGTCGTAGGGACGCCGCAGCGGGATTAGGCCCTGGCCGCCGGAAAGGTGCCGGCCGATCCAGGGTTTTTTTGATTTACTCTCCTCGAGCATATCGAGACCGGTGGGGTTTTCTGGCACGGCGATGCAGCCGGCCAGCAGGTCGACCGTCTCGAAGTCTTTGTCCACCCGCAAGTTGAAAAGCGACCAGCCGCCCTGCGGGCTGGCCAGCGAGACCACCTGGCCGGCCTCGGCCCGGTGCTGTTCGAGGAACATGGCAGCGCCGACCCGGTCGGAGATGGCGCACACCTGCTGGGCCGCGGTGCAGGTGTGCTCGCGCGGCACCGGGGGCCAGTCGCGACAGAGATCGGGCAGGCGCTTTTGCAGGGCGCCGGCCCGGCCGCTGGCGTCCACGAACAGCCGGGCGCGCACGCGTACCTCTCGATCCTCGCCGCAGTGCAGCGCCAGCGAGACCGGCCGGCCGTTGACGACCTCGAACTCGCCGAGCCGGACCCGCTCGAACGCCTGTACGCCCGCCGCGCGGCCCAGCTCGTGCAGCCGGTCGTTCAGCCGGGCCACGTGGAGGTCCCACAGGGGCGTGTCGTCAAGCTCGAGCCGGGCCTGGCCGCCGGGGCCGATCATGACCATCGGCCCGCCCGGGCGGTGCAACTCCTCGCCCGAGGGCACATCGAGCCCGGCGCGCTCGAACATCCAGGGCGGCACCGCGTTGATCCAGCGCGCCCCGGCGCCGGCAAGCGAAAGCTTCTCGAACAGGGCCACCGTCCGGCCCGCCCGCGCCAGCATCAGCGCCGCAGCCGAGCCGGCTGTGCCCGCGCCCACAACGGCGACGTCTACATCCACGGCTCGTCTTTCCATGCAGTCGCCATACCCGATCGGCCGGACATTGGCAAGGTCCGGTTGGACTCCCATCGGACAGCGTGATAGCCTCGGCTCCAACGATTGAATCACCGGGAGGGAAGCCGTGACGGTTCACCTGACCGACGAGGGACTTCAGATCGACGGCCGGTCGTTTCTGCTGTACTCCGGCGCGGTCCAATACTGGCGCCTGGACCCTGGGGTGTGGGAGACGGTGCTGGACCACGTTGATGAGCTGGGCTTCGAGTGTATCGAGGTCTACCTGCCCTGGGGCTTCCACGAAACCGCTCCGGGCGTTTTCGATTTTACCGGGAAGCTGGACGCCGGGCGGTTCCTGGACCTGGCGCACGCGCGCGGGCTCAAGGTCATCGCGCGGCCCGGGCCGCACACCAACGCCGAGGTGACCGGGTTCGGCTACCCGGACTGGGTGCTTCACGATCCCGACTGCCTGGCCCGCGCGCCCGGCGGGCACCCGGTGTTCGTGCCGGTCCCGCCGCGCATGTTCCCCATGCCTTCTTACGCCGGGGACCGGCTGTACGAGCGGTGCGCAGGCTACCTGGACGCGGTCTGCGAGGTCCTCCGCCCCCGCATGCACCCGGATGGGCCGATCGTGGCCGTGCAGCCGGACAACGAGATGTCGTTCTTCTTCCGCACCAGCGCATTTGACGTGGACTATTCGCCCGCCTCGAAGTCCGACTTCCGGCGGTTTCTCGAGAAACGCTACCGCAAGATAGAAAAACTCAACCGGGCATACGGGCGGAAGTACGTTGACTTCGAGCAGGTCGAGCCGCCCGAGCGATTCAAAGCCGAAAAACTGGCCGACCTGCCGCCGTACCTGGACTGGTGCGCCTACAAGGAGGCCCACCTGCGCGACAGCGTGCTCAGGGTGGCGGACATGCTGCAGAAGCGTGGTGTTGCCGGGGTGCCGGTGACCCACAACATCCCGTTGGGTTCGATCCGCTCCCCGTTCGACCTGCCGGGGCTCGAGGAGGAGATCGACCTGGTGGGCATCGACATGTATTACCAGCGCGCGGACCACCGCTCGCTCGAGGCCCGCTGCCTGGCACTGTGCGGCGCCAGCCGCTTTCCCTACGCCCCCGAGTTCGCCTCGGGCGCCTACCACGCCTGGCAGCCGATCGACTTCGCGGACCAGGTCTTCACCACCCTGGCGGCCATTATGCACGGGTTGCGCGGGATCAACTTCTACATGCTGGTGGACCGCGAGCGCTGGTACGGCGCTCCCATCCGTCGAGACGGCTCGACCGATCCGGTGCGCTGCGATTTCTATTCCGAGGTGCTGCGCCTGGCGCGACGCTGTGCCGGGGCCAGGCGATTGGCCGACTGCCTGTTGCTGACCACTCGGCTCTACGGCCGGCTCATCAGTCTGCACAACGTGCTCGACCCGCTCTCGCCCATGGCCATGGCCGGCCTGGGCTTCGAGGCGCCCGACTGGTGCGAGGCCATCGACCTGGGCTGCGCCCGGCCGCCCGCGGCCAGCCTGGCCGCCCTGCACGAGGGCCTGTTCGACGCGCTGCGTCAGGCCCGGCTTCAGTTCGACGTGGGCGAGCCCGACCGGCCTGACGGCAACCTATCGCGCTACAAGCTGGCCGTGCTGCCCTGTGTGGACCTCATCGAGCGCAGGGACGCCGTGCGGGTGCTGAGATACGTGCAAGCCGGTGGCGTCCTGGTGTTCGGCCCGGACCTGCCCCGCGCAGACGAAACTGGCCGGGGCATGCACCTCCTGGCCAGGGCGGTCGAGGGTGCGGGCAAGGCGCTCGATGGAACCAGCGGACGCAAGTTCAAATCCGGCGCCGGCGCGTTGATCTGGCTGCCCGACCTGATGGACCGGATCGAGGCCGGGGATCTGGCCGGCCTGGCCGATGAGCTCCTGCGGGCGGCCGGCATGGCGGGCTGTACACGGCTGCCCGACCCGGGCGACGAGAGCCTCCGGACCGCCGTGCACGTGGATCAGGGCGCCGGCTGGCTGTGGATCGCCAACCCCACCGACCAGGACCGATACGCCGCGCTCGAACTGCCCGGCGTGGGACGCCTGATCGACCACTGGCGCAACCAGGAGTACTCCGTGGACGGCCGCGTCGAGCTTCCCATGCCCGCCTGGTCGGTCAGGCCGCTTCAGGTGTTCGGGCAGGAGGTGCGGCCGTGATCTCCCGCGACATCGAACTGGTGGACGTGCATCCCGAGCACTGGATCAACCTGGTGCGCGGCCCGGGAGCGCCCCCAGGTGCACCGGCGGATCTGGGCTGGCTGCTGCTGGTGCACCGCAACGGGCGGATCGTCCACGCGGTCCATCAGGGCAGGCGCCTGCCGGAACTGCTCGGCCGGCCCGTAGACGACCTGGCCGGCCTGCGCCGGAGCTATGGCGCCAGACGGGTGCTCTGCCTGGAGCGCGACTTCATGCGCCGGACGCACACACGCGCCGACAGCTCGCTGGCGTACGACATGGACTACGCCCAGCAGATGCTGATCCTGCTCGACGCCTTCAGGACCGAACGCGGCACCGGCATCGAGCTGGATCCGCCCACCCCGCCGGGGCCGATCCCGCCGTTCGCCTGGGTCCAGTTCGCCTTCGACGCCCTGTGGCCTGACGGTACTTCCATCCTGCTGTACGTGGTGGACGACGACCGCGAGGAGATCTGGACGTCGTTGATCCTGCGCAAGCGGGCCGGCGACCTGGACCTGTTGACCACCGACCTGCACCTGGGCGAGGACGGGCTGGATCCACGCCACTGGCGCACCGACAGCGAGCGGGTGCTCTCCCTGGTCGACGCCCGGGTGGCAAGGCCGTACCTGGCCTGCTTCGCCTCGCTTGAGGCCTTCCGGGAATGGATGGCAGCGCCGCTGGGCTCGGACGCTTTCGCGCACCTGCGGGCCGGTCGCGACCTGCTGCTCGAACCCTGGCCTCGCCGGCTGGCCTGGCCGACCGCTCTGGTGCGCGGATTGTCCTCGGCGGCCCGATGGATACGGCGCTGACGGAGCGCCACCGCGCCGCGTTCGGGCACGACCCCCAGGTGGTGACGGCCGCCCCCGGGCGGGTCAACCTGATCGGAGAACACACCGACTACAACGACGGGTTCGTGCTGCCCATGGCCATCGACCGCCAGGTCCAGGTGGCCGCCTCCCGCGGGCCCGACCGGAAGCTCGACATGTTCTCCGTGGACCTGGACGAGCGGGTGACCGTCGATCTCGGAAAGCTCGGCGTCTCGGAGAAGCACGCCTGGGCCAACTACCCCATGGGCGTGGTGCACGTGCTCGCGCAGGAAGGGATCCAGCCGGGCGGGCTCGAGTTGACCATCTCCGGCGATGTGCCGCAAGGAGCGGGTCTGTCGTCATCTGCCGCCCTGGAGGTGGCCTGCGCCCTGGCCGTGGTGAAACTGACAGGCTTCGACGTCGAGGGCCCGGTGCTGGCCCGCATGGCCCAGCGGGCCGAGTGCGAGTTCGTGGGAGTGCGCTGCGGGATAATGGACCAGTTCGTCTCGCGGCTGGCAATCGAGGACCATGCGCTCCTGATCGACTGCCGCAGCCTCCAGTTCCGCCCGGTGCGGCTGCCCCTCGACGGGCTCTGCGTGCTGGTGACCGACTCGAACACGCCCCGGAGGCTGGCCGACTCGGCCTACAACCAGCGCCGGGCCGAGTGCGAGGCCGGGCTCCGGGCCCTGCAAGGCGTGCGGCCGGGCAGTGCGCTTCGCGATTATGAACTGGCCGACCTACAGGCCCTGGCCGGCCGGCTGGATCCCATGGTGCTCGACCGCTGCCAACACGTGATCGAGGAGAACGAGCGGGTGCTCGCGGCCGAGCTGGCCCTGTCCGCGGGCGACCTGGTAGGGTTCGGCCGGCTGATGAACGCATCCCACGAGAGCCTGCGGGATCTGTTCGAGGTCTCCTGCCCCGAGTTGGACTGGCTGGTGGAGCGAGCCCGGGAGACCCCCGGGGTGCTCGGCTCGCGCATGACCGGGGCCGGGTTCGGCGGTTGCACGGTCAGCCTGATTCGCGAGTCGGCTACAGAAGCCTATGCCGGCGCTATTTCCGCCTACCCGGAAAAATTCGGCCACGCGGCTGACGTGCTCATGACCAGGCCGGCGCCCGGCGCCCGGGTGGTGTTCCCCTCAGATCTCTGAGGCGCCGGTGCCTGCGAGCTTTCGAACAATCCAGGTATTAATAAATTTGTTAACAACAAAACTGTTGTTGACAAAACTGTTATTTAATGATGCCGTTGGTAGTGGCACCAGCTTCAGCAAAGGGGGCGCGCCATGGCCCATCCGAGCACTGCGGCAGCGCAGCAACGCATCGAGCAGATGCTCGCCGGTCGTCTGCCGCCGTCTATCCGAGACTTCGAGGACTTCGAGCATTGGCTCGAGCAGCTGCGGCAGCTGGTCTTCGTGTCAGTGACACATCTCTACCACGAGGTGGGTGACGAGCTCGACGTCGAGCGGAAGCGCGTCCGCCAAGAGGAGAACTCGGCCAGGAAGGTCTGGGATCTCGTGCCTGATGAGGGAGTGCAGCTCCTCAAGTCCACGGCGAGCATTCGGTCGAAGATCGGTCGTGACCTCTGCGACCGGGAGGACGCAGGTAAGCCGCTGCCCGGCGAGCTCTCCCTGGACGCCGTGGAGAAGCTGGTCCTCGGCCTCCCCGACCTGGGCCGGTTCCGAATCGTGGCCGACTACTCCCACGACGTCCTGCGCGCGTTGCGGGTCCTCGTCCCTAAAAAGCGCGAGGGGCTGTTGGGGAGTTATCCGCGTCGAGGACTACGACCTGGTCGAGCGGGACGGTCGGTGGCGCATGCGGAGCAAGGTGCTACGCGAGCGCTGGGCCCTGGCCGAGGCCTGGCTGACCACGGAGGCATGAGATGCCGGTCCTCTCCTACACGCCGACCCACTGCGATCCCGAGATCCTGGACCGGCTGACCACGGCACGCTCGCGGCGCGACGCCGTCGACCGCCTGGTAGGTGCCGTGCGCGACGAGTTGGGGCGGTCCACTCACCAGCACCAGCTCCTCATCGGCGCCAGGGGGAGCGGCAAGACCCACGTCTTGACCCTTGTGGTGCACCGGCTCCGATCCGAGCTCGACCTGTGCGACCGGGTGCTGCCCGTGGTGCTCCCCGAGGAGGTTGTGGTCCGTCAGCCAGCCGACCTTCTGATCCGCATCATCGAGCGGCTCCTCGCCCAGCTCGATGCGGCGCACGGGGACTCGCCCGAGGGGGCGGCGGCGCTCCGCGAGGCCCTGCGGGGTAACCTCGCCCGGCTCAGGGCCGAGCGGGACCACGGCCAGGCCCTGTCGCTGGCCGCGGCCGTGCTGGAGGAGGCGGCCGTGACCCTGGATCGGCTCATCGTGCCCGTGGTCGAGAACCTCGACGCCCTGCTCTACGCCGGCCCCGGGCTGAGGCGGGGCACAGCGGTCGAGCTCCAGTGGGGCCTGCGTCGGGCCCTCCTGGAGTCGAGGGGCCTGATTCTGCTGGCCGCGGCGCCGACGTCCTTCGGCGAGGTGACCGACCCCAAGGCCGCCTTCCACGACTTCTTCCGGAACCACGTCCTGGACGAGCTGTCGAGCGAGGAGATGCTCGCCTTGATCCGCGAGCGACTGGAGATCGAGATCGCCGGGCCCGTCAGGGATGTGGAGCGGCAACGCCGGCTCTTGTCGCTGAAGGCCGACTTCGGCAGGAGGGCGCCCAGGCTCCACGGGCTGCTCGTGCTGACCGGCGGCCTGCCCCGCTTCGGGCACCTGATCTTCGACCTGCTGGCCGATACCGACACGGCCGAGATCCACCGCCTGCTCTCCAGTTTCCTCGACGACCAGACGCCCTATTTCCAGAGCCGCCTCGACCCGCGTCTCGTCCCCGAGGCCGAGCTGGAGGTCCTGGACGCCCTGGCCCGTGCGCCGGGGCCGCTCGTCACGGCCGATATCGCGGACCAGATCCGCGGCGTCACGACCGCCGCGGTGGCGACCTGCATCACCCGGCTGCGCGAGCGCGGCCTTGTCCGCGAGCGCCGGCTGAGCCGCCGCAACGTCCGCTACGACCTGACCGAGCCCCTCTTCCGCCTCTGGCGTCGCTTCCGCATCGGCCCGTCCGAGCAGGAGCAGATCCTGGTGCTCGCCGAGTTCGTGGCCGCCATGTTCGCCCCGGCGGAGCTGCTCTCCCGCGCGGTCGGCTCCGACCTCGGCCGTGGCGGCTGCCGGGCGGGACGTGGACGGGTGAGCGTGGCTTGCGGGCGCTTCGAGGAGGGGATCGAGCTCCTGGTCGAGGGATTCTCGCTCGAGCGAAAGGTCGGTCACCGCCACAACGCGGAGGTATGTGGAGCTTGGGCTCTCGACGCCCTCGCCGCTGGCCTGGGCCAGGTCTCTCGGGACAGGGCTGCCTCTTTGCTCGATCGTTTGTCTCCCGTCATCGCCGAGGTGGACACCGCCGAGAAGATCCGCGCAGCACTCGTCCGCCTGGTCTCCACGATCCTCGGCGACCTCGGCCCCGAGATCCTGCTCGCCCTCCTCCCTCGGATGGAGGCCCACCTGCCGGCCTCGCACTCCACCCTGCTCCGACCGGCGCGGCTGGCCGCCGAGGTCCTCGCGGGGAGAGGCGCGACCGACCTTCCCGAGGAGCCCGAGGAGGTCCGCCGGGCTGTGAGAGAGTTCCTCGAGAAGGTCTCTTCCACGACCACAGGCGAAGGAGAATGAGTTGACGAATCCACTGCGGCTGATTGACTGCTTCGGTATCTGGCTCGATTTACTAGGAACAAAAGGGCGTTCAGAGGAAGAACGAATACGTTCGACGCTCGGGATTTTGGTTGTGTTAGTGGCGCTGGTCTTCGCGACCGGCGCGGCTTCGAAGAGCATCGCCGTTACGGTAGAGCATCCCGGTGCGCGCCAGGCGGTGGTCCAGGCCCTGACGGAGGGCGGGCACGAGGTGCGCGACGTCCTGCGCGAGTGGACCTTGTTCCACGGGTTGTCGCCGCTGACCCTCGGGACCCTGGACGCGCCGCGCCCTGCATTCTGGCCCGGAGAGCTGAGCGACGCATGGGAGCGGGGCATGTGGGCGTGTCGCGATCGGGCGGGCAAGCCGCCCTGGGGCGTGAAGAACCGCGAGGCCTTCCTCTGTGGTCGCGAGTTGGCAAAGGTGCTCTGGCAGCTATGGCTCGATCACGTCAATCCCGACGTGGTGCTGGTGATCGAGTCGGGCGCTGGCTCGCGAGAGGGCCAGGTCGACCTCGAGGCGGCGGCCCACGGCCCGGCCGAGTCGTCCAGGCGGGTTCTCTCGGCCCGCGGGGTGCCCGACGCCTTGGCCGGGGAGCGGGCGGTCGGGCTGGCTGTCGAGTTGCTCGCAGGCAAGGGACGGCCCGAGCCGCGGCTGGTCTGGCGCGCCTTGCCCAGGGTGCCGTTCGTGGATGCGGGCCTGACGCCCGCGCTGAAGATGGGCAGCACGCTCGACCTGCCGGCTGTATCCATCCCGGCCGGTTGTGACCGGAAGTTCCCCGCCCTGAGGATCTCACCCGCCTCCGCGCCGCTGGCCGGGACGATCTCACGCCAGTGGGACAGGACCGTGGCTGGGCGGCGCGCTGCAGGAACGACGCTGTCGTGCAAGCTGAGCCTCGTCGTAGGCTCGCCGGTCATGGCGGGAGTCAGCGTGCGCCGCATCGAGGCCTTCCTAAAGTGCGGCCTGCGCCAGGTGGGCCAGAACGCGGTCGGGCTCACCGCGGCCCACGGCCACGAGAAGCTCAGCCAGGGCCTGGTCGAGGGATTGTTGCGGGATCTCTGCCAGTGAGCCTGTTCCCGAGAAAGGGAGTTCGGCATGCTCACCAGCGAGAAAGGCCGCTGGTGGCGAATAGTTCAATCAAGGTCGGGTCCGCATTCACCTTGATATCCTCGTTCTTGGGATTGAGGACAATGGACCAGTTCTGAAGGAAGTCCGAACCGATGATGACCTCTCTCCGCAGGTCGTCTAACACGTAGAACCGGCCGTCGAGATCTTTCCCGTCTATCCGGATGTTCATGAGAGTGAACTCGGTGCTGACCATCTCCGCCTTGTTGCTCGCGAGTCCAAAGGTCTTCGGGGTGGGCATACGTACGATCGTGGTCACCTTTTGGGCCACCTCCCGGCGGACAACCGAGGAGCGTGCGCCTGAGTCGAACAGCACCTCAGCCTCCGCCGAGCCCTTGTCGCCGATTATCTTGAGGCGTTTGCAGATAATACCCAAGATCCCAGACTCCTTGCTCTCCCCGGAAGGCAAGCTCTTCCAGCTTTTGGTTTGCTCCGGGTCGCCCTCGAACTCCGTCTAGCAATCCTAGCATCAGGCGAGAAGCAGGTCCAGTTCTAAAGACGCGAAGACGCGAATGAAGCTGGCGTGCAACCTGGTGGGGAAGTGAGAGTGCCAGCTCGAAGCTTCTTCCCAATCGAGGAGAAGTAGGAGCCCGAAATATGTTCTTGACTTTAGAAATACGTAAATTACAATACATAATATGCTTTTCGATATCATGCAGAAACGCGAGGCTTTTCATCTCGCTTTTCTCCGGGCGCTGACTCGCTCGGTGCCTTTGTCTGGTCTTGCCCTGAAGGGTGGATGCAATCTCCGCTTCTTCTTTGGAAGCGACCGTTACTCCGAGGATATCGACCTGGATGTCTCCGGCGTGGCCGTGCATGTGTTGTGTGACAAGGTCATGTCGGTCCTTCGGTCGGCGGGATTGACGGCCTCGGTGCGGATCTTCGGAATCGAGAGCATCCAGCCGCCCGACCTGGGGCGGGCCAAGCAGACGGAGACAGTGCAGCGTTTCAAGGTCCACCTCATTACCAGCGCCGGCGAGGATCTGCCAGCCAAGATCGAGTTCTCCCGGAGGGAGATGGACTCGCCGATTCTGTTAGAGCCCGTCTCGCCGCGGATCCTCGCAGCCTACCGGATGGCTCCCATGATCGTTCCTCACTACGGCGTTCGGGCCGCGGCTCGACAGAAGATCCGGGCACTGGTGACCAGGCGCCAGCCCGCGGCAAGGGATGTGTTTGATCTGTACGTCCTGAGCTCACGGCCAGAGATGTCGGACATGAAACCAGCCGGGGAGATTGTCCCAGAAGAGCTCCACCAGGCCATCGAGAGAGTATATTCTCTGGATTTCGAGCGGTTCCGCGAGACCGTGGCATGCTTTCTGGGTGCCGAGGATCAGGTGACGTACGCCCAGAGCCAGATGTGGGACCAGATCCGACTCGTCGCGATTTCCATGATCGAGAGGGGGCTTGTCGATGGAGGGTAGGATCTCTATTTCAAGAGCCATCCAGGTTATCGACCGGCCGGTGTTTACCACCCGGGAGATCGCCTCGATTCGTCATGGCTCCATGTCAGCCGCCAGCCAGGCGTTGCGGCGGCTGGAACTCGAGGGCGTGCTGACTCGCGCGGCCCGAGGGCTCTGGTGTATTCCCTCTGATCCACGCTTCACCTCTTTCTCTCTGGTGATGTATCTGGCGGGGAGTCACAATGCCTACGTTTCTTTTCTCTCCGCCCTCCACCTCCACGGCATGATCGAGCAGATTCCGCGGGTCGTCTACACCGCAACCACGGCGCACACGCACACGACGAGGACGCCCGTGGGGACATACTCCTTTCATCAGATCGATCCACGATTCTTCGCCGGGTTCGACTGGTACCGGAACAAACAAGCATTTCTCATCGCGAGCCCCGAGAAGGCCCTGGTGGACTGCCTCTATTTGTCGAGCCGGAAGGGCAAGCGCTTCGGCCGGTTCCCGGAGATCGAACTGGGCAGGAAGTTCAGCAAGCGTCGCGCCCGAGAATGGGTCCGCCGTATTCCGGATACGAGGATCCGCAAGCACGTCCTGGAGAAACTCGACGAACTTGAGAAAAATGGGTCAGCCGTGTTCCCCTCAGATCTCTGAGGAGCCAGGGCCTGGGATCTTGGAATTCCGGGCCAGGCCCTGCCCGGATTACTTTACAACTAGTTGAAACAAAACGGAATTACCTCGCTTTTCGGGTTGGCACCGAACTTGCTCGGAAAAGGAGGCGCAGGTGGCGCCGGTTCGTTGACCGGCCCTATAACTATGGAGGAGAGATGATGAGACGCGCGATCTTATGGACGAGTTTGGGGGTGTTTTTCCTGGTCGCCTGGGCGGTTGGGTGTCACGACGGCGACAGCCTGGTGCCCAATCCGGATCCACAGCCGGGCGAGACCGAGTTCGTGTCGGCCGACGGCCGCCAGGGCCAGCGTTCGCCGGAAAACGGCTACGACGAAGACGCCGAACTGGGAGCGGCCGACGATTCTGGCGACGACCGCAGCGTCGAGGAGGGCGATATCTACCGCGTGCTGGGCGGCGACCTGATCCTGAACCTGAACAACTACCGCGGCCTGCAGGTGATCGATTTCTCGGACGTGACCGACCCGCAGGTGATCGGCCGCCAGCGCATCTCGGGCTACCCGGTCGAGATGTACGTGGTCGGCACTCAGGCCGTGGTGCTGCTGAACAACTACCAGGGCTACTACGGCAGCCGCACCGACCTGGACGTGGATTCCTACTACGGCGGCCTGGTGGTCACGGTAGACATCGCCGATCCCACGGATCCGCGGATCACCGACCAGGCCCGGGTGCCGGGCTGGATCCTGACCTCGCGGCTGACCCGCGGCGGGGGCAAGCAGGCCCTGTACACCGCGTCCAACAACTGGGAGGGCGACTACCACACCGAGGTGCGCTCGTTCGCGGTGACCGCCCAGGGTGAGATCATCGAGCGTTCGAGCATCGACCTGGGCGGCTACGTGGCCGACATCCAGGCCACCACCGAGGCCCTCCTGGTGGCCCGCTATGACTGGGCCAGCGACGAGTACCACTCCACCGTGGCACTGATCGACATCTCCGACCCGGACGGCTTCATGGTCGAGGGGGCCGAGGTGGCCACCGAGGGCATCGTGAGCCACAAGAGCAACATGGACCTGTACAGGGGCGTGCTGCGGGTCGCCTCGGGGGGCTCGTGGTCGGGCACGCGCACCAATCATTTGCAGACCTTCGACGTCAGCGACATCGCCGACCCGCTACCCGTGGACCACGACTCCTTCGCCCCGGGCGAGGACCTCTACGCCACCCTGTTCCTCGGCAACAAGGCCTTCTTCGTCACCTACCGGCGGGTGGATCCGTTCCACGCCTTCTACATCGACGACGCGGGCCACGCCGTGGAGAAGGCCGAGTACATCATCTCGGGCTGGAACGATTTCTTCCGGCCGGTGCTCGATGACACCCGCCTGATCGGCATCGGCGTGGACGACACCGACGGCTGGTCCATGGCGGTCAGCCTGTACGACATCACCGACCTCGAAAACCCCGACCCGTTCATCGCCCGGGCCTCGGTGAGCGCGGACCACTCCTGGTCCGAGGCCCGCTGGGACGACAGGGCTTTTTCGGTTCTCGAGAACGCCGTGGACGTATCCGGGCCCGGCGGCGAGGTCGAGACCGGGCTGGTGCTGCTGCCCTTCTCCGGCTATGACGACAACCGCTCCACCTACATCGCGGGCGTCCAGATCTTCACCTTCTCGGAGTCCAGCCTGACCCGGCGCGGGGTCATGGAGCACGGCACCTGGGTGCGGCGCTCGTTCATGGCCGACGTGGACACCACCGCCAACCTGTCCGATGCCGATCTGAGCCTGTTCGACAACTCCGACCCGGATAATCCCCGGGAGTTGGGCCGGGTCGAGCTGGCGCCGAACTACACCGATTTTCTGCTGTTCGGCGAGTACGGCGCCCGGCTCAAGTACGACCGCGACTACTACTGGTGGTGGGGCGGCTCCGCCGAGCTGCCGGACAACGAGCTGCAGATCGTGCCCATGGACGCCGATCCCGACACGGCCGAGCCGGTGGCGGTCATCGAGCTGCCGGCCGCGGCCCAGGTGTACAAGGTCGGCGACCTGGCCGTGGGCGTGGACATGCACTGGGTGGAGCTGTCGGACGGCGAGTACGGCTACGAGACCGTAATTCATGTGATCGACCTGAGCGACCCGACCGACCCGCGCATGGCCGGCACCCTGACCACCAACCAACTGGCCCCGTACTACGACGGGTGGTACGGCTGGTACGGGCCCGGGATGGAAGACTGCTTCGACTGCGGCGGGTGGTACTACGGCGGCTCGTCGGCCCACGCCGTTGGCGACGCGCTGGTCTTCCCGGCCACGATCTGGGAGAGCGAGGTCGTGGGCGTCGAGCACGTCTGCAGCACCTATCCCGCGGGCGGCAACTGGGAGGAGGATTGCCACGAGGACTCCCAGGGCAGCGTCCACTGCACCCTGTACCACGGCTCCATCACCTGCCGGCGCCTGAACGACGAGCCCGAGACCTGCTACGGCCAGATCGAGCGCTGCACCACCGACGACTACCAGTGGGAACCGTGGATCTGCGAGGAGATCGACCCGGACGAGATCGAGACCGAGACCCACTGCTACGACTACGAGCGCTACCGCTACTGGTCGCACTTCGACGTCGACGTCCTCGACCTGCGCGATCCCGAAGATCCCGCCCTGGCGCCGACCATCTCCATGCCGGTCGAGGAAGAGGCCGCGGGCGTGCTGGCCCACGGGACAGATTTCTACGTCACTTACAGCATCCCCTTCGAGGTCGCGGACGACACCCGGCCGTACGTGCGCTACTACTTCAGGAAGATCGATCTGGCCGACCCGGCCGGCCCGCATATGGGCCGCGGCGTGAACGTGCCCGGCGAGCTGATCGCGGTCGACGGGGACCTGGTCTTCACCCGCGACTTCGTCTGGGGCGAGAACATCGTCGAGTCGGCCATCAACAAGCTCCAGGTCGAGGACCACGTGGCCACGCTCCTGGCCCGCGAGCGCTTCATCGACCGCCAGGTCAACTCGATGATGCTCGACGGCGCCGGCCACGCGCTGGTCTCCCACCGCCTGAGCTGGTACGCGATCGATCAGAACGACAACCTGACCTGGGAGGACATCGTCGAGACCCTGAGCGTGCTCGACGCCGAGGACTTCGACGAGCTGGCCGAGGTGGAGATCGACAACTGGGCCTGGCTGCGCGACGCCAGGGTCGGCCGCGCCCTGTACGAGGTGCCCGGCGGCCTGCTGGTGGTCAACCTGGACGACGCCACCCAGCCCTTCGCCCAGGCCTACTTCCCCACCCTGGGCTGGCCGCACACGCTCCACGTCTACGGCAGCGACATCATCTTCCCGGCCGGCCGCTACGGCATCTACCGCTTCGACCTCAACGCCTTCAACCTGACCACGCCCTGATTCGCGGATGAAACGGCGCCCCTCAGGGAGGACGCCTGATGAGCCCGGGCCCCGCCACGCGGGGCTCGGATTTGGTTTCTTCTTTCCATAGCGCTGCAAGTCGGATATGCTCGGACGACCTGGAACGAGACCCATACCGAGACGAAAGGAGAACGTGGATGAGACGCCTGAACGAACGCATGGCAGCTGTTGTTGTTCTGTGTGGACTCTGGACGCTGGCAGCTGCGGGCTGCGGCAGTGCACCGGTCAAGTACACCCCGGGGGTCCTGAGCCAGCTCAGGACCAAGCTCCAGGCAAAGACCATGGTCATCAAGCCGTTCACGGCTGATCCAAGCCTGGAGGAGTCGGCCGGTCCCACGGCATCCTGCCGCGAGGCCACGATGAAGTTCATCCAGGAGAAGGCCGTGTTCAAGCAGGTGCTGGCCGATCCCCCGGCGACCATGGAAGATGTGGTCATGGTGGACGCTCATGTGACCAGCCTGCGCATCGTCAGCGGCGCGGCCCGCTTCTGGGGCGGTGCCTTTGCCGGCAGCTCCGAAATGTCTGTCACGGTCAAGCTGACCGACGGCGCCACGGGCGCCCAGATCGTCGAGAAGGCCATCGACAGCGCGACCAACGCCATGGGCGCGGCGTGGACCGGCGGGGCCACCGACCGCAGCCTCCCCTACGACATGGGAGGGATCATCGGCGAGTACGTCATCGACACCCTGGGCGGCCCCGTCAAAAGGGAGCAACCCCAGGAATGATGGAATCCTGAAAGCTGCGCTATTCGATGTTCCACCGGAGTCCTGGTCCGATCAGACTCACGGCGTGCTGGTTCAGAATATCACGGCCGAGAATGCCGTCCGAGACGACCAGGAGCCGGAGATTGGAGTAGCTTTTCCTCAGGCGTACGGTGCTTCTCCCATCGAGGAGTTCCACCGTGGCATCCAGGATGCGTACGAACTCCATCGTCGATGTCTGTCCGTTGAAGTCAAGGACCTGCGCGAACTCGTAGTCGAGTCGAGGGGCGCTGCTCCTTATAGATTTCGGCAAGCACGAGCAGTCGGCGCCTGTGTCCACCAGTGCCGGGAACGGACCGAGTCGAACTCCAAGACGGTTGTCGAAAATGCAAAGCCGTACGCAGGGGGCCGGAGGCTGCCAGCTCGTGTCGTAGGAAAACATGGCAGTCTCATCCCGTGGGCATGCGAAAGGGTCGACGCAAACGGATGGTTTTTTCTGGTATGTCTTTGATGAAGAGCGGGCAACGCTCGAACCCGGGCGGGATCTTCTGGAGCAGTTCCCGGGCGTCCCTGCCCACGGCCACCATGGCGCCGTCGCTATAAGCCACCAGGTGGCCGGGGAACCGGGATTCGAGCTCGGCCGCTTCCCTCGAGTAGGCCTGGTAGTTCACGTCGTTCGACATCTTCCCATACGGGGCAGGGCTGGCTTCGCATACCTGCAACTCGAGGTCCGGCGCGTATCCGGCGGTATGGGCAGGCGGTGTTCCGATGATCTGGATAAGATCGAGAAGCTGGCCCCCTATGAGCCAGGCGATCGGTCGCTCGCCGTGCAGATCTGTGCTGGGCGCGCCGAGCCAGTCAGTGGAGCCGCGCCAGCCCATCCTGGCCACGAGCGTCGAGCGCAGGGACTCCAGGTGTTGCATCGCGCGCTGGGCGTGGGTCGCGAGTTTCTGGCCCGACTCCCACTTGGAAACCGTCCTGGCCTGGTACCCGATGACGGCCGCGAACCTCTCCTGGGTGAGACCGGTCCACAGGCGAAGTCCCCTGACATAGCTCGCCGAGCCGAGCGATGTACCCGGAGCCCCTGTTTTTCGGGACGGCTGCGCCGGCGGGCGGGGAGCGAGGGCCCGGAGGACCGTGCGCAGCAGCAATTCCTCGGAAACCGGCCCCGTGAGGGCGTCATCGGCCCCACCAAGGACGAGTTCGGCGGCAATCCGTGCGGATGGAGCGATCATGATGACTGGCACCGACTCGGCGATCCTCCGTATGTGCAGAAGCAATCCGAGCGCGTCCGCGTCCGCAAGCCCGGAATCGGTGACGACGAGGGCCACCCCACCTCTTTCCAACTCCCGGAGAACAGCAGATGCGGTCTGTACGGATGTCACACCGAATCCGTTCTTCTCGATCAGACGGCAGAAAGCATTCAGGCCTTCCCGATCCTGCCCTGAAATGAGGATCCGACCTTCCATGTTTCTGAAGGCTATCAGAAGATTGGAACAAGTTCAAGAACAAATTCTAGTATTTTCTCTAGAACTTTAATTATCCTGGTTCTCACCGACTCCACCCTGGTAATCGCCGCTGTTGACGAAGGAGCGGTGTGCCCTCGGGCGCGGCCCGCTTCTGGGGCGGCCCCGTCAAAAGGGAGCAACCCCAGGAATGATGGAATCCGGAAAGCTTTCCGCTTTCCATCGTCCCACTATCGGAAAGCTGCACGAATCTGATAAGATGAAAGCAGCATGGGCACCACCAGGAAAACCGTGGGTACTACCACCAGAGTAATTACCTCGGTCGCCAGGGCGATCGGTAGAGCGTTGGGGGTTTTCGGACGAGTATGGATCCGCAGGCCGGGTCGTGCGGCACACAATAGAAACAAGCCGGCTCGGGTCATGAAGCGGAAGGTAACGGAGCGAGATGCTGCCCGGAACCTACGGTTGCAGCAGCTTCTGGCGTTGCTGGAACAAGAACAGTACGCCCCAGAATCGTCGAAGTCGTATATACGCCCTCAAGGCGCCCTTATGAGCCCCATGGTCAAGGTGCTCGATGCAATCCTGAAATCTGCGCGGAATCCTTCGATTGGCGACCGCTCGCAGCAGGTCGTCTTCGAGAAGGTGGTTCGAGATCTGCTGGAAGATGATCCTGAGATCCGCCGGACTGCCGCTTTTCGGCTGGATGAGGTGTACGACGAAGAAGAGGAAGGCGAAGTAGAATTCGAATCCCTGCTAGACGAGAACCCCTAGGTGAGGGAAATCGCATCAATTCCCAGCACATAGGGACCCTGCGGGTCTGGGTAGGGGGAGTGTGTCTACATGTACCCATGTGTATGGAAAGGTGCGAGGACTGATGCGGGCCAGGAGAGAAACACCTTGCATCTCAGGTCATGGCCATGTAAAAGTCTCTCGATAAAACTGGACTTGGTCTAAACCTGGCCTGGTTGAGGCGGGCCGAGGGAGGTAAACCGTGTCTGAGACATACGAGGGAGTAGTGTCCGTCGGAGTAGACCTGGGCACATCCACGAGCAAATTCTGCGATGGCACACGGGTGCTCTATTTCTCGTCTGTGGCAGGCGATCCGCTCACCGAAGAGCTCGAGAACAGTTGGCGGCGCATGAATCGTTCGACGGATCATCGCTGGCTCCACAACCTGTCACTCTGGGATTACGTCCGAAAAGGCTGGCGCTACGTGGGAGCCATGACCCGCAGCTCACAGCGCCATCAGTGGTTCACCGAGGGGGGCGTGCTCCAGAACTTCAACGATGCATACCTGGCCCTGCAGGCCGGGATCTTCCTGCTCGGCGAGGAGCAGGGGAAGCCGCTCGGCCGCGTCGCGCTGGGTTTCGGCATGCCCATCAAGGGCGGTGAGCAAGCCTTGGAGCGCTTCCTGGACCAGGTGCGTGAACGCCTCGTGACCCGGGACGACAAGCGCTGGATGGACATCCGCGCCAAGAATGTTTCCACGGCCGAGGAGCGGGAGGAAAGCATCGAAGTGGTCTTTTCGCTCGTGCAGTTTCAGGCTTACGGTGCCTACATGGTGCTGCTTTTCTCCAAGTTTGACATGAAGCTTTACAACACCTATATCGTGGACATCGGGCACGGCACCTGGATCAGCCTGCCGGTGGTGGAGAATGAGGCCGATATCATCCTCGCCGATTCGATGTCGTCCGGCATCCACGCGATCACCAGCAACATCGGCCAGGCCCTCTTCGAGAGCAGCGGGCAGAAAGTCAAGATTCAAGAACAGCGCATCATGGAGAAAGTGGCGGCCGGACTGCGCGAGATCGAGGTCCCGGGAGCCGGGGTGTTCAACTTCGAGGCCATGCTCGATGCGGAGTGCGAGGGCCTCGCGGACGACATCATGAAGAAGATCCGCATGGATGTCGCAGCCCTTGGCGCCAAGGGTGTCAGCCTGGACTACTTCGCGATCAGCGGCGGCGGTTCCAGGTTGGTGTTCGACAAGCTCAAGCCTCGGATAGCCGAGTTCTTCAACTGGGACTCCAAGATGGCGGACGAACGAATCGTTGGGAGGGATACGCTGCCGGTAGACGACAGGTTTGCCAACACCGTTGGACTCATGCTGCTCGCCCGCGACCAGATCGCCCTCGACCTGGACCAGGATGTAGACCCCGCCATCGAGATCTCCGAGGTCGTCAGCGACAATATGTAGCCTTGGCCATGAATCCGCTAATTAAGGAGCTGAACGCCAGTGGCCTGCTGAATGAGGCAATGGTGGAATGGGCCCTGGCTCACCAGGCCGAGCACGGGATGCCGCTGGACTCGGCTCTTCTGGATCTCGACCTCGTCGATGAAGATGGGCTCCTTTGCGGATTGGAGTCATGCTTCGGGATGACTGCCGCCAGGCCAAATGACCTCACGCGCGTGGACCCCGGGTTGGGGAAGATCCTTCCCGAAGGCTTCAGTCAGTCGTTCACACTGTGCCCGCTGAGTATCAGCGGCAACGAGATCGTCGTGCTGGTGGAAAGCCCGCTTTCCGAAGAGTCGGTGGAGGATCTGCGCAGTCTTTTCGGCCTCGAGCCCAGGCCGCTCGTGGCGCCCTCCCACTACATGGCCCTGGCGAAGGAGAAGGTCTATAGCATTCCGATCGACGAGAGCACCAGGGAGCTCGAGGCCAAGCTGTCGCGAAGGCGGGGTGCCGCCGATATTCAGTATGTGCTGGCGAGCGTTTCGCATGCCGCGACGCTATCCTCAGCCGTCGCCGATGTGCTTGACTTCGCGGCATGTCTGCTGGATTTCTCCTGCTTCCTCGTATACCGCAAAGATGAGCTGCGCGTGGTCGCGGTGCGCGGCGGTGGACAGGCTCCCGGGGAGTCCCTTGAACTTCCGGAGATGGGCTGCTCGTTGGGGGCTGCCATTCGGTACGGTGGCTACTTCGTGGGCCCGATCAGGGGGACGATGGCAGACAAGCGCTTCTACCGGGCTCTGGGACGCCCGCTTCCAAGGTGGTCCTTCATCTCGCCCGTCCCGACCGCCGGGAACGCCAGAGTCTTGTTCCTTGCCGATAATGGCCCTCGCGGCATCGCGACGCGCTGGGTCGCCGAGATCACGCTACTGACGTCACGCCTGGGCCAGCGAGGCGGAGACCGGAAGGCTTCGAGGCGCGAGGAGTCGTCGGTCGCATCGGTCGAGGAAGCTTTCCAGCTGCTGACCGGTCGGCAAGCCGAGGAACAGCTACCTGCCCGGAGCGCGAGGACGGAAGTCCAGGGGCGACTGGACGAGCAGGACGCCACGCCGCTGATCGCGCCTGGAGAGGCGCCCGCGCCGGTGGCCGCCGAGCAAGCCGCCATAGACCGACTGCGACATGCGGCCGCTGCGGCAGGCATGCCACTCGACAGTTTCGTGGACGACCTCCTTCGTGACCGCGGCATCCGGCCCGCCCCCGAGGACACCACCGCCCTGGTGAGTGAGGTCAAGGGTCTGTTCGAGAAACTGGCGACCGACATCCCGGCGCAGCTGGCGCGCGGGATGGAGACAGCCTTCCGTGCAATGGTGCCGCGCCTCGCCAGCGGCCAGCCACCCGCCTTGTCCCCCACTGCGCCCTCGCCGCCGGCGAGCGTCGGCCTTGTGCGCAAGGAGGACGCCGGCCCGCGCGAGGTGCCGAGCTACCGATCGCGACGATGCAAGACGAAACGGATCAAACTGTAACGATTGTGAGCCTCGATCAACATGGCTGCATCCCTCCTCCTTTTCATCGACCTGGGTGATATCATCACCAAGGGGATAGCGGTGAGGCAAGGGCGGAACCATCGCTTCCTTTTCCCCAGCGTGGTGGCACACCGCCTCCTGAGCAAGAGAGCGGAGAAGACCAACCTGCTCCTGGACGACCAGGTGACCTTGCTGCGGCTGGCGGATTTCGATCCGCGCAACTACCCGCGGACTCGATCCTATCCCCGCGAAGACGCGTACCTCGGGGATGTCCAGCCGGTCTACCGCCCGCGCTACGCCGGCCGACTCGCAGTAGCCCTTGGCGCAGATAGAAAGCTGCTCGGGAGGCATCCGACTGAGGAGAATATCGATGCCCTGGTGCACAAGGCATTCTTCAAGAGCGCGGAGGGCTGCCGCAACGCAGATGTCGTCTTCGTCTTGGACGTCGGGACCAAAGCCGAAGCCATCTTGCGCTACGCCGAGGCGTCGCCTCGAACGACCGTTTTCTTGAAGTGGAAGGTCTGGAATCCCCAGCCGCACTTCATGCAGATCAGCGCACGCGGCCACGTGGTCGACGCGGCCGATTGTGCCGTAGCAGCCCTCCCGCCCGAGTTCAGTCTCGGGCGGGTTCGCAGGCTGTTGTTGATCGACATCGGGTACCTCAGGACCAAGTTGGCCATCATGTCCACCGAGGGCTGCGAGTACCAGGAGCAACTCGACGACCTTGGTGTGTCCGATTGCGTGCGGCGGATCCTGCTCGAGGGACAAGAGCAAGGCCTCATAGAGGACGAGTACGCCGTGATCAGAGCGCTCGAGCGATCTCACAGCATGATCGAGGTGGCCGGGCGCCGCTTTGACGTCAGCCGCACGATCGAGAGCGCCAGACGGGGACTCGAGGAGGAATTGGCCCGTGCCGCTCAACGTGCAGTCATGGAAGAGTATGGTCGCCGAGGCGATAGGTGCCGGGCGGTGGCCGTCATTGGAGGAGGTGCGGCCATCGTAGGGGAAGGCCTGGCGGCACGTCTCAAAGCGTCGGACCTCGGCCTCGGTGCCGTCTGGGTTGCCACTGACACCAAGTTCTTCTTGCTCGAAGGCGCGCAGCGGATCCACCGACGGAAGCCATAGACGAGGCATTCGCTTGCGCCTAAAAAATTGATATATCTGAAGGATAGTACTCTGAGGTGAAAGACCGATGAGAGTAAACAAGGAAGAAAGCCACCAAGAAGAAAGCCACCAAGAGCGCGATCAAGGATGAAGCCGGGAAGTCAGAGACAAAATATGCTCTGGCCACGGATCCGCTTCTCGGGGCGCTGACCGCCAGTGGATTGCTGAACAAGGCAATGGTGGAATGGGCCCTGGCTCACCAGGCGGAGTACGGGGTGCCTCTGGATTCGACTCTACTGGATCTCGACCTCATCGATGAAGAAGGGCTCCTTTGCGGATTGGAGTCATGCTTCGGGATGACTGCCGCCAGGCCCCATGACCTCACGCGCGTGGACCCCGGGTTGGGGAAGACCCTTCTCGAAGGCGTCAGTCGGTCGCTCAGATTGTGCCCGCTGAGTCTCAGCTGCAACGAGCTCGTCGTGCTGGTGGAAAGCCCGCTTTCCGAAGAGTCGTTGGGGGATCTTCGCAATCTCTTCGGCCTCGAGCCCAGGCAGCTCGTGGCGGCCTCCCACTACATGGCCCTCGCGGCATCGCGACGCGCTGGGTCGCCGAGATCACGCTGCTGACGTCACGCCTGGGCCAGCGAGGCGAAGACCAGAAGGCTTCGAGGCACGAGGAGTCGTCGGTCGCATCGGTCGAGGAAGCTTTCCAGCTGCTGACCAGTCAGCAAGCCGAGGAGGCGCCCGCGCTGACGGCCGCCGAGCAAGCCGCCCTGGACCGACTGCGACCTGCGGCCGCCGAGGCAGGCATGCCTCTCGACAGTTTCGTGGACGACCTCTTTCGGGGACGCGGTGTCCGGTCCGCTCCCGAGGACACCGCCGCCCTGGTGTGCGAGGTCAAGGAGCTGTTCGAGAAACTGGCGACCGACATCCCGGCACAGCTGGCGCGCGGGATGGAGACAGCCTTACGTGAAATAGTGCCGCGCGTCGCCAGCGGCCGGCCACCCGCCCTGTCCCCCACGGAGCCCCCGCCGGCGGCGACGGGACCACCATTCAGGACTACCAGTCCGCGGTGGAGGCGGTCCATGCCCAGGGTAGCTATTCCTCAATTGTCCTGGCTCTCACCGACTCCACCCTGGTAGTCGCCGCTGTTGACGAAGTCGTAGAAGTGGCAGTACTGGGTCATGATGGTGATCGCCTTGCGGATAAGGCGCGGATCCAGGCTCCAGGCCTTCTTCAGGATGCGGAAGAACTGAACCCGCACCGGAGCCGGTGCGCGCAGGCAGTAGTGGCCGAGGATGTGGTACAGCTTGAACACGTTCGTCCAGGCGCGGCGCTTGTTCTTGTACAGCGGGGTGAAGTAGCGCACGTTCTCGAGCCACTTCACAACCCGCGGCTCGAATCGCTCGGGTTCGTAGATTCGCCGGAACAGGTCCCGGTGCAGGCCGAGCAACTCCTCGAGCGGCCACTGGCGGGGCACGATGTTGGTGGAGAAGTGCCAGTACCCGGCGAAGGTGTCGTCGATGCGGCCCTGCTCGGACATGCGCTTATGGAGCGGTGTGCCCTCGGGCGCGTTGAGCACGCTGAGCGAGGCGATCGGGCTGCCGGTCTCGATAAGGAAACATTCGATCTCGTCGAAGGTCTCGCGATCGTCGTGGTCGAACCCCACGATCAGGCCGATGAAGGGCAGCAGGCCGAAGCTCGACAGCGCCCGGATCCGCTCGGCCAGATCTTCCCGGTGGAGTTGTCCCTTGTTGACCTCGACCAGGCATTCTGCGCGCATGCTCTCCACGCCCAGGAAGATGACCGCGAAGCGTGCATCGGCCAGCAGCTTGAGGATCTCGTCGTCGTCGGCGATCTTCACGCTCGTCTGGCAGGAGAACTGCACCGGGTGTTTCAAAGAGGTGTTCCACTCGATGATCCTGGCAAGAAGCTCCCGGGTGAACTTCTTGCGGATGAAGAAGTTGTCCTCGGAGAAGAAGATGGTCTCGGCCCCGGCTCGTCGGGCGTTATCGATCTCGGTCATGATCCGGTCGATGGGCTTGGTGCGGTACCGGTGACCCACCAACTGGGTGGCGTCACAGAAGTCGCAGCGGTTGGGGCACCCCCGGCTGGTCTGGACGGTCAGGTTGAGGTAGTCGTGTCCGTCGATGAACGACCAGTCCGGCGGCGGGCTGTCGGCCAAGTCCACGCGGGTCTTCTGCTCGTACAGCGCGCCGGCTCTTCCAGCGGTGAACTCCCGCAGGAAGCGCGGCCAGGTGTACTCGGCCTCGCCAATGAACAGGTGATCGGCCAGCGACCGGGCCCTGTCCGGATTCAGGCTGGCGAAGGCACCCCCCAGGGCCACCGGCACTCCGCGCTCGCGCCAGGCCCGACAGATCCGTCCCAGGCGCTCGGCGTGCAGGGTGTACCCGGTCAGCGCCGCCAGGTCGCAGTCCCGTCTCCAGTCGATGGACCCGGTGTTCTCGTCGCAGTAGCCGTACTCGACGTCCACCTCGGGCGGGGTCAGCGCCACCAGGGTGGCCAGGGTGTTCGACGGCATCAGGGTCTTGGCGCCGACCGCGTCCACCGTCCCCTTCATGTTCCAGAAGCTGTCCGGGGTCTTCGGGTTGATCAGGTAGATCCGCTTTCGCGGCGCGTGCCCGAATCGAAGCGTTTTCATTGCTCGCCCACGATGGCGGTCAGACGTCGCGGGCCCGGCGGATGTTGTACACCGCGGTGCCGGTGGCCACGGGGGCGTCCTTGGCGCCGGGGTGGAAGGCGGTCAGGCTGACCACGGCCACGCGGTTGCCGGCCCGCACGATGCGCGCCTCGGAGATCAGGGTCTCCTTGCGGCCGGGTCGCAGGTAGTCCACCCGCAGGTCGACCGTGCTGGTCCGGTCGTTCTCTTCCTGCAGGGTGGTGAAGACCGCGGCGCCGCCGCAGGTGTCGAGCAGGGCCGAGATGACACCGCCGTGGAGCGCCGGCCGGAACGGGTCACCGATGAACTCCTTGCGGAAGGGCACCTCCAGGCGCGCCTCGCCCTCGCCCAGGTATGTAACCTTCATGCCCAGGTGCCGGTTGAAGGGAATATGCTCCTCCATGAACCGCTTGACGATCTCGAAGAGTTCTTCCTTGATCACTTGCCTCCCGATGACGACCAGACCACACGGCAGCGCCCCGGGTCAAGGATGCGCAGCAACACCGATCCTGCTCCGCGTCTTAGTACCACGACGTCATGGAGCAGCGCTCCTTCTCCGACGTGAGCGAACAGACCGGCTTCGGCCGCCCGTCGCGGATCTCCGCTGTGGACTACGACCAGGACGGCCTCGTGGATCTTTACGTCGGGGCGTACAGGCTGCAGAGGAACCACCTGTTCCGCAACCTGGGCGGCTTCTTCGAGGAGTTGGGCGACGAGACCGGCACGGCCGGGATCGAGACCGACGGGTACTTCGGCCATACGATCGGGGCCGAGTGGGGCGATCTGGACAACGACACCGACCTGGACCTGGTGGTCATGAACCTGGCCCATCCACGCTTCTACCACTTTTCGGATTTCTCCAAGATCTATCTCAACCCGCTCGACACCGGCGGGCGGGAGTTCGTTGACGTGCGCGAGCAGGCAGGCGTGCCGGTGGTCGAGACCGCCTCGGAGCCAGCCCTGGGCGACTTCGACAACGACGGGGACCTGGACCTGTTCCAGACCAACGTGTACGTGGGCCGCGAGTCGAACTTTTACGCCAGCCGGATCGTCGAACAGGGCGAGCTTTGGTTCGAGGAGATCTCATACCCCACCGGCGTTCGGGTGGACAACGGCTGGGGGGCGGTCTGGGCCGACTTCGACGGCGACGGGGACCTCGATCTGCTCTCGCGGGGATTGTTCCGCAACGACGGCGATACGGGCAACTGGCTCAAGGTGCGGCTGGCCGGAGGGGAAGGCCAGGACACATTCGGCACCGGCGCCACCATCACGGTGCGCGCCGGCGACCTGGGAGTCACCCGGCTGGTCTCGGCCGGCAAGGGGGTAGGCAACCAGAATCCCTTCGAGCAGCACTTCGGTCTGGGTGCGGCCGAGCGCTTCGACTCCATCGAGGTGCGCTGGCCCGGCGGCCAGGTGGACGCGCACCCCTGCGGCCCGGTCAACCAGCGGCTGGTGCTGATCCAGGGAGTGCCCCTCGACCCGCCTCCCGAAGGCTGCGTCGAAGAAGACGAAGACGCCTCCGAAGATTCGGGCTGCGGCTGTCGCTCACACGGCTGGCCCGGGCCGGCGTCTCTCGCCGCCCTGGCGCTGGCTGCCCTGTGGGCGGCGCGCGTGCGACGGAGGCGGCGAATCAGGGCCCGGGGCCTTACTTGCAACCCGCCAGGATCTTCTTGAGCGCCGGGACTTCCCTGGAGTTGGACGGGATCATCTTCAAGTAGCGCCGGTACGCATTGCAGGCTTTCTTGTCCTGCTTGAGCTGGGCGTAGGAGATGCCCAGACCGCGGTAAGCCATGACCAGGGACGGGTCGGCTTTCAGCGCCCTGATGAATTCCTTGACCGCGCCATTGAAGTTCCTCGCCCGGATCAGGTCTTTGCCCTTTTTGAGGTGCTTTTGCCCCGCAGCCTTGTCCACCTTGGAGACTTTTCGCCGGGGGGGCTTCTTCTTGACCGGGGGCTTCTTCTTGACCGGGGGCTTCTTCTTGACCGGGGGCTTCTTTTCGTCGGACACCTTCTTTTCGTCGGCCGCCTTCTTTTCGTCGGCCGCCTTCTTTTCGTCGGCCGCCTTCTTCTCGTCGGCCGCCTTCTTCTCGTCCGGGACCTTCTTGTCGTCGGGTTCTGGACCCTTGTCCGGCGGCTCGTCGACTCCAGGCTCCGGGGCCGGCGTGGCCGGTCCTGACGGTTGCTCGGGCGCAATGGGCGACATGTCTTCGTCGGTTCCCTGCGGGCCGAACCAGAGCGGGAAGAAGTGCAGGGCCCCGATGAAGATCAGGGCCACCGCGGCCAGGCCGACCACGATGCCGATCCACTTTCCGGCGCCGCCACTGGGGCGCACGACCTTCTCGGCCGGCCCGGTCGACATCTTTTCGGACTCTTCTTCGCTGGGCGGTGCCGGGATATCTGTCGGGATCGCCCGATGGTCATTGCTAGTCTCCTGCGGTCGTTCGACCGGCGAAACCACCTCGTACGTATCATCGTCGTCTTCGGGCTCGGCCGCCTCGGGCCTTGACTCATCGGGCTGCTGTGCCTGTGCGGCATCGAGCGGAATGGGTTCGACCTCCTGGAGCTGTTCCGACTCGTCCTCCTCGATCGGCTCGGGCTCCACCACCTTCAGTTGCTCGGGCTCGGCTGCGTCGAGCTGCAGGGGCTGGAGCACCTCGCCCTGTTCCGGCTCGGTGGTCCTGTCGTCGATCGGTTCCGGCCCGGGTGCAGCCGCGGCAGGGGATTTTACGGCTGCGGATTCGGGTTCGCGCAGCTTTCGGAGCTGACCGACCACCTCGTCGCGTTCCTGGGAGACGATGCGCAGCTCGTTCGTCATCCGTTCCAGCTCCGCCTCCAGGCTGCTGATCTTCCGATTCACCGAATCCTGGCTGGTGGTTGCGTTTTCGAGATCGGCCTTGAGGCGCTCTTCACTCCGCTCGCGCTGCTCGAGCATCTGGCCGGAGGCGATCTTCAGCTTGGCCGTCTCCTCCAGCTCGCTCTGAAGCTCGGACACGCGGGCCTTGAGCGATTCCGCCTCGACTGCGATCGCGTCGCTGACCGCACACATGTCCGCAAGCGTCCGCTGGTGCTGTTCATTTTGTTCCTTGGCCTGTTCGAGTTGCTTTTGTAGCTCGTCGCGCTCTGCCTCGATGCCGGAAGACGGACGTTCTTCCCGTTCTTTACCCGCTTCTAGCTGTTCGAGCATCTCCACCAGCTCGCGCACCTTGGCCTGGCTGAAATTGAGTGCCTCGTCCTTTTCGGCGGCTTGTTCGGACAGGCTCTCGATTCTCTCCCTGGCACGGACCAGCTCTTCGCCCTGGGCGTCGGATTGAGTGGCGGTCGTATCCCGCATCAGCTTGAGCTCGCGTTCCTGGTTGGACAGCTTCAACTTGAGATCCTCGACCTGGCGTTTGAGATCCTTGGCGTCGCCGGCCTGTGATTCGATCCGCTGGCGGGTCGCCTCCGCCTCGTCCAGGGAGCGCTGGAGCGCGCGGCTCTCCTTGCGCAGCTCCTCACGCTCCTTTTCGGCGGATTCGGCCCGCTGGCGCAGGAACGAGTCTTCCCCGGCCCGGGCCGGCTGTGCGGCCAGGTCCCTGGCGCTCTTGAGCTCCTGGTGGAGCTCGGCCACTTTGCGCTCGGCCATGAGGGCCCGCTGGGTGAGCACCTCGGTGTCGCCGCCGCCTCCCTCCGAGGGGGCTTTTTCGAGGCGGGCGACCTCCTCTTCCATCTTGGCGACGCTCCTGGCGGCGGACTCCTTGGCCGCCTTGAGATCCCACTCGAACTCCTCCCGCTCCTCCGCCATCTGCTGCTCGAGCTCTTCGATTCGTTCCTTCAGCTTTTCGATTTCGGTGTCGGTCATGGGCTACCCCGGAATGGCTCTGATATTTGGTAACATATGATAGCAGGGGAAGAAGGTTTTTTACAAAAAAATCACCAGATTGAAATGAGCGGTTTTTAGGGCCGGAGATTCTTCCGTATGCTATCTTGCTATGCACTCACTACGGCCATGCCCGTCAGCGAGGTGCAAGATGCGAAATCGCGAATCCGTCTCCCCGGCGTCGGTGGTTTGCGCGGCCCTGGCAGGCCTGTGGGCCGCGACGGCCGCGGCGCAACCCTACAGGCACTACCACGACGCGCGCTCCCGGGCGAACCTGCCTTTCTTCCTGGTCGAGAAGATGGGACGGGCCGCCTTCGATCCGCTGGTCGAGAGCCTGGAGGGCCGCAGGAATTTCCACGGTGTGATCGAGGCCATCGCGGCCACCCGGCATCCCAAGGTCAAGGGGTTCTTGATCTCCAGGCTCAAAGACCCCGGCACCCTGGACCCCGGCCAGCGACTCCGCATCCGCGAGCAGGCCATCGAGGGGCTGATCCGCTACGGCGACGATCCGATGGTCGCCGTCGCCATCGCCGGGCTGCTTGCGGACAAGAGATGCCGTGTCAAGGAAGATGCCACCAAGGCGCTTTTGAGGATTGCCAACCCGGCGGTGGTGGACGCCCTGATCGCCTACGACAAGACCATCCGGCGTCCGTCCGAGCCCGGCCGGGCCCTGGCCGCGATCGGCACGCCCAGGGCCATGGCGTACCTGGTCGAGAAGCTCGGAAAGGTCAGCGACGCCTACATGCCCTTCTACGGCGAGATCGCCATGGAGCTGGCCAGGCACAAGCGCACCCGGATCGTGCCGACGCTGATAGAGGCCGCCCGCCAGGCGATCAGGAACCGCACCGTGATCCCGGACGTCTTCCGAGCGCTGGGGGTGATGGGCGACCGGCGCGCGGTGGACATGCTGCGCCAGACGTTGCTCCGACGGGACTTCAGGATCCGCTACTGGTCGGCGGTCTCGCTCGGAGTCCTGGGCGACAGACAAGCGCTCGACGACCTGCGCCAGGCCTTCGGCAAGGTAAAGGACTACTCCGCCTCGCGCTTGCATGTGAATCGATCGGCCATCTCGTTCGCCCGGGCGCGCCTCGGCGACCCCGAGGGCAAGAGGTTCCTCGTGGAGATCGCCAGCAGCAAGGAGCCCGAGCCGCGCATGTACGGGTTGATGTTCCTGATGAGGCTCACGGGCAGCATCGAGTATGCGAAGAAGATCGCAGACGAGATCCGGCCATACAGGGACATCGGCGGCTGCCCGCGCTACCCCATGGAGCAGATCTTCGACTCCATGAGCCAGATCCGAGATCCGCGGGTGGTTCAGCTGATGCAGGAGGTCGCCTCCTGGCCAAAAGCCGGCCGGGCGCCCTACTTCGCGCGCAAGGCTCTCGCTCGCCTGTCGGCCGGCCTTCGCGCCCGGATGCTGCTCTCGCGGATCGAGTCCGGAGGCTGGAAGGCGCGCAACCAGGCCGCCCGCGAGTTGGAGCGGCAGGTCGCTGATCCCTTCCCCTACTATGAGGGGCTCCTTCGAACCGGCGACGTGTCGGCCAGGCTGATCGCGGTGCGCCGGCTGGGCCTGTTCGCCCCCGGGAAGTATCGCAAGGCCCTCGTGTCCGCCCGCAAGGATCCCGCCTGGCAGGTGGCCGACGAGGCCGCCCGGTTACTGGGCTCCAGGGCCGGCCGGCATCCCTACCCGGAGAAGATGCCTCGCCCGCCGCTGCTCTCCGCCACGGGGCTGATCGGCTACAGGCTGGCGCTGTACGGCCAGCCCGCGCAGGCGTACACGGGAGGAAAGCACCAGCTCGAGCTGTGGCCCGTGCGCAGGCTGGTCGAGGCTGTGGACGGGTCCGTCTGGGCCGCCACCCGGGACGGCCTGCAGCGATACGACGGCATGCAGTGGCGCCGGTTCGCGCTTCAGGACGGGCTGTGCTCGCCTGTGACCTACGACGTGGCCCTGCAGGGAGAACGGATCCTGGTCGGCACCCGCGAGGGGCTGGCCATCTCGCACGGCAAGGGATTTCGCTGCATCCGGCTGTCCTCGCCGGTCTTTCGGGTGGCCGTCTCGGGCCGCTCGGTGTTCGCGGGTACCGATCGAGGGGTGTTCGAGCTGAGAGGAAAGAGACTTACGAAGCTGGGCGGGCCGGAGAAGCCCATCGGCTCGCTCGCGCTGGCCACCGACGGGACCCTGTGGGTCGCCCTGGCTCCGCCGGAAAGGGAGCCGGACGTGGATTCCGCGGACCCGCCCCTGTACAGGTATCGCAAGGGCAAGTGGACCTCATTCGCCGAGCCCTTTTTCCACTACAACGACCGGCTCGAGCGCAACGTCGGGCACACCCGGGGCCTGGTCTCGGTGCGCGACCTGGCCCTGGACGACAAGGGCCGGCTCTACCTGGCCACCACCTACGGGATCTTCCGCCACGACGGCGGGAACTTCGAGAACCTCAGCCGCGGCAAGGGCTACTACCCCTGGCACGCGGCCCGGGCCGTGGCGGTGGCCGCAGACGGGCGGGTGCTGGCCGGGTATCCGGGATACGTGGACGTCTACGAACGCGGCAGGTGGAAGCGGCTGGCCTATCAGGAGCTGCCCGAGGGCAACCCGCTGGTGGTGCGCGGCAGCCCGGCCGGCGTCCTCATGACCACCGCCGGCGGGGATCTGTGGTTCGGAACGCAGTTCCCGATCAACCTGGGCGAACAGCTGGCCACTACCCTGGCACGCCTGCCGGTCGAGGACGCGAAGCGGATAAAACTGCCCCCGGACACGCTGGTGGCGGCGGTGTCCGGGGGGGTCTTCAGGGCCGAGAATCCGGACACGGACCTGAGCCCGCCCGACCGGGCGCGCAAGTTCGACCAGGGCAAGGCGGTCCGGGTGCCGTCGAACACGGTGGCCATCTCGGCCGTGGCCAAGGACCCCTGGGACTACGGGCCGGTCGAGTACAGCTTCAAGGTGGACGAGGGGAAGTGGACCCCCTGGTCTACCGAAAACGGCATGATTACCCCCGAGATCCTGGACGAGGGCGTCCATCGCATCCAGGTCCGCTCGAAAGACGCGCACGGCAACGTGGATCCCACCCCGGCCGAGGTGCGCTTCTCCGTGCACACCAAGGAGTTGACGGTCATCAAGATCCGCGACGGCCAGTTTCAGCGAATCTTTCCCAGCCAGTACATGCGCTACCAGAAAGTGGGCCTGGGCAAGGTCCGTTTGCACAACACGCGCGGCGAGCCCGTCGAGGTCAACCTGGAGATGAAGATCGAGGACCTGTTCGAACGACCGGCCACGACCACGGTCGAGCTGGCCGCATCCGAGTCCAGGTGGGTCACGGTCAAGGCCCCGTTCTCGGACCGGGTGCTAGTCAACGAGGGCCAGCGCACCGTCCAGGCCGTGATCGAGGCCCGCTATTCCTGGGAGGAGGTGGAGCGCTCGACCCGCCGTTCGTTCCCGGTAGAGCTGCTCGAGGCCAACGCGTTCGTCTGGGACGAGCCGGAGCGGCTGGTCTCGTTCATCAACGGCCGCGATCCCCTGGTGCAGAAGCTGGCCGCTTCCCTGTACCGCGCGTTCGCCGAGCGCCATCCTGCGCAAACCAAAAAATCCCATCCGCTGCGCAACCACATGCTGGCGCTCTATACCTTCCAGGCCTTGCGCGAGCTGGGCATCCAGTACAAGCCCGATCCCGAACGCCCGTTCGCAAGCCTGGGAGCCTCCGCCCTGGACACGGTCCAGTACCCCGGACAGACGCTCTCGCGCAAGACCGGCGACTGCGACGACCTGGTCGTGCTTTTCTCATCGGTGCTGGAGAACCTGAACGTACCCACCGCCGTGCTGCCGGTCGAGGGCCACGTGTTCATGATGTTCGACACCGGGGTCAGGGCCGAGAACCGGGCCGCCTTCCCGGTGGACAGGCGCAAGACCGTGGTGCGCGACGGCGAGCTGTGGGTGCCTCTGGAGACCACGGTGCTCGGAAAGTCGAAAAAATTCGAGGCCGCCTGGAGCCGGGGGGCGGAGCACTACCACGGCAAGTACCGTCCCCGTCCCGGGCAGGTGGTGGTCGTGCGCGCAGCCTGGCAGGACCACCCGCCGGCCACCCGCCCGACCGGGCCGGCGAGCGGGTTCAGGACTCCCAGGCTGGCCAAGGCCGTCTCGGAAGCCAGGGGCTTGCTGCGCGCGTACGGCTCGAAGGTGGAAAGGATGGCCGGCACGAGCCGCGGCGGACACGACTCGCTGGTGAACAAGGGCGCCATTCTCGCCAGGAGCGGCCTGTTCGACCAGGCCGCAGATGCCTACCAGAAGGCCGTCGAGCTGAAGGACAGCTTCGCGGCCCACTACGGCCTGGCCGCGGCCAACGCCGGCCGCGGCGAGATGCTCATGGCCCTGGTTGATTTCCAGAAAGCGCTCGCAAAGGCGAGCGGCAGCCAACAGAAATTCCGGAGCCAGCTGGCCATCGCGCAGTGCTACAAGGTCAACGGCAACCTGACAAGAGCCCGCAAGCACATGGACCGGGCCCTGAAGCTCAACCCGGCCGCCCGGTTCGACAAGCGCTACAGCCCGCTGGTCAAGTACCTCGAGTCCGAGGGCGCCACCAAGGCGGGCGCCGAGGACGAGACCCCGCCCTTCTTCCAGGAGATACTCTCGGGTTTGTAGCTGGATTCGCTTTCTCGGTCGATCGAAGATGTGCCGTCGGGTCATCTCGGCGGGTTCATTTCCTCAACTTCAGATCGGCGCGAAACTTCTGAAATCCTGACATGGCAGGGCTCTACTCTGATACATTTCGCGCCAACTCTTGCAAGTCAACACCATGTGGGACGGCGCCTGGAGGTAAAATCGAGATCTGGCTTTTAAAATCCAGT
>SDBT01000732.1_pt1 | contig 53466 bp, 49 predicted proteins | sample 2277101 | NCBI WGS metagenome assembly SDBT01 (sample SAMN10404973, study PRJNA504765) | marine sediment metagenome | isolation source: marine sediment core GS10_PC15, 103 cmbsf | place: Arctic Ocean: Southern Knipovich Ridge | collected 2010 | reverse complement strand
CTATTGCCGATATGCCTGAGTATGATTTAAGAGTCTTAGAAAATATCCAGAGAATGTTTGAAGAGCAAAAACCAGAGATAATTATTCATCTTGCAGCGGTTGTAGGAGGAATAGGCGCCAACAGGGAAAATCCGGGCAAGTTCTTTTATGACAATGCCATCATAGGAATCCAGCTTATGCATGAAGCCTATCTAAGGAAAATAGAGAAATTTGTTGCTCTTGGAACTATCTGCTGTTATCCAAAATTTACGCCTGTTCCATTCAATGAAGAAGACCTCTGGAAGGGCTATCCTGAGGAAACAAATGCTCCTTATGGTCTTGCAAAAAAAATGCTCTTAGTCCAGTCCCAAGCATATAGACAGCAGTACGGATTTAACTCGATATTCTTAATGCCAGTAAACCTTTATGGACCAGGAGATAATTTTGATCCGAAATCCTCTCATGTTATACCGGCGCTAATAAAGAAATGCGTGGATGCCATTAAAAATGGAGATGATCACATTGTTGTCTGGGGAACAGGCAAAGCATCAAGAGAATTCCTTTATGTTGAAGATGCAGCAGAAGCAATCATATTAGCGACTGAAAAATATAATAAATCATACCCTATAAACCTGGGAGCCGGGTTTGAAATAAAGGTAAAAGATTTAATTGAATTGATTTCAAATCTTACAGGTTTCAAAGGCAAAATCGTTTGGGATGCTTCTAAACCCAACGGTCAACCCCGTAGGATGCTTGACACCTCAAAAGCCCAAGAGGAATTTTGTTTCAACGCGAAAATGAATTTCAAAGAAGGACTCCAAAAGACTGTTGCCTGGTATCTTTCAACCAAATTAGCTCATTAAGCCTTTATATACGTTTTTATTTCCTTTGTTCTTTTATTCATAATCAAACAAAATAAACAAAAAAAAGAAATAAACCAGATAAAATAAATAACCCAAATCAAAATACAAAAATCATGACAAAACAATACTCCATAAGTCCTGAAAGCGAAAAATTCCCTCTCCTACTCCCGGACAAAGCCTGGTCCGGTTCTTCAGAAACCAGGAGAAGCTCTCCGAGCTGAACCTTTCCTAAAACCTCAAGGAGGCCCTCAAAGGAGTGGATGCCGTGATCTTCGCTGTGCACTGTGAGCCGTATCTGAAGCTGGATCTTGGCGAGGTTGTCAGTACAAAAGGCGGCCCTGCAGCCATAATCGACTGCTTCGGCATCCTGGATGATGCAAAGATATGCTGCTATTTTGAGCTGGGTTACGAGGTCAAAGATCTTGGCCGCGGCCACCTCAAACGCATAAAAGACAACTGCAGAAAAACCAACCGCTGATAGCGTATCTAAAACAGCACCAACTGATATAAACGCTATAACTGCAATAACTGTTATTAAATTTGATGGAGTCATTGCGGGCATAATACTCAAAAAGTGGAGTTTCTTATATTTGTTATTATTTTTATATGAACAACATGGATAGTTTTTTTAAGGCAAAGTTGAACGTGTTTAACATTAGAGCATGTAATTATCATCATTTGCATCCTATTTCACGTTCGATCTACATACTTATTAATCAGTTATGTTTTAAGCCTAATAAAGATATAAATTAAAATAACTCCACTTTTTGAGTATTATGCCCATTGCGAGCCACCGCAGGTGACGTAGCAATCCCATCTGCCCATTTATAAAGAAATATAAACCTAACAAAGGATAACCTCAATGACCAAAACAAGAAAAGCTCTTGTCTGTGGAGCCGGTGGTTTCATCGGCAGCCACTTAGTCAAGCGCCTTAAACGCGAAGGCTACTGGGTTCGCGGGGTTGATCTCAAATACCCCGAATTTTCACCCACAGCAGCCGATGACTTTCTAATCGGCGACCTTCGTGATGTCTCCATCTGTGCCCGTGTAACTGACCAGCCACTTGACGAGGTATACCAGCTGGCTGCCGACATGGGCGGCGCAGGCTTTGTCTTCACTGGCGACAACGACGCCGACATCATGCATAATTCCGCCAAGATCAACCTCAACATGCTTGAGGCTTGCTACAAGCGGAACATCAAAAAGATCTTTTATTCCTCCTCTGCCTGTATTTATCCCGAATACAACCAACTCGACCCCGATAATCCCAAAACCTCAGAAGATTCCGCCTATCCCGCCAATCCAGACTCTGAATACGGCTGGGAAAAACTCTTCAGCGAACGGCTTTATCTTGCCTTCCACCGTAACTATGGCACAGTTATCCACATTGCACGTTTCCACAATATCTTCGGCCCCGGAGGCTCCTGGTGTGACGGCCGCGAAAAAGCCCCAGCCGCCCTCTGCCGCAAAGTCGCCGAAGCTCTTGACGGCGGCGAAATCGAGATGTGGGGGGACGGCAAGCAGACTCGCTCTTTCCTTTATATAGATGAATGTCTCGAGGGTGTCCGTCGTCTAATGCAATCCGATTTCCTCGGTCCTGTAAACATCGGCTCTGAAGAGATGGTCACCATCAACCAGCTCGCAGAAATCATAATGGAAATCGCTGGCAAAAAGCTTACCATTAAGCACATTTCCGGCCCCCTCGGAGTCCGCGGCCGCAACTCTGACAACAAACTCATCCACGATATGTTGAACTGGGAACCGAATTACTCTTTACGAGCAGGTCTTGAAGAAACTTATAAATGGATAGAACTACAAGTCAAAAAAAGGAAAAGCTAGTTTGTTGAAATGAAGAAAATCTTGATCACAGGGGGTGCAGGATACATCGGTTCAGTTCTGCTGCCCCTCTTGCTCAAAGAAAACTTGAAAGTCACAGTATTTGATTCGCTCCTCTACGGAGGGTCCAGTCTCCTTCCATATATCTCCAATGAGAATTTTTCATTCGTTAAAGGAGGCATTAGAGACAAGGGATTGTTAGCCAAGGCCGTAAAAAACAAGGATATTATTATTCATCTTGCTGCGATTGTAGGATTGCCTGCATGTAATAAGGATAAAGATTTAGCCTATTCAACAAATGTCCAGGGAACTAGGAATGTTGTAAATTGTTTATCCCCAAATCAGTATCGACAAAAGAAACTACAGCGTTTCTTATGAGAAAATAAACGCACTCGGTTTTAAAACAAAAAAGACCGTAGATGAAGGAATTTGTGAGTTAATCAAAGCGTGCCAGATCTTCGAATTCAAACATCCTTATAAGAATTATTAGCCATAAATTTCTATCCACTACAACGGATTGTAATCAACACAACAAGCTACGATGAACTGCAATAACATCAATGAATTGTATTAAAGTTATTGCGAGCGTCTCCAGGGAGTGTGGCAATCTCATTAATCTTGTTATTCGCATACATCCATGTCTATTTAAGGAAAAAAAATGAATTTACAGGAAAAAACAATCGCTGTTACTGGTGGCAAGGGCTTCCTCAGTACTCACCTTGTCCGCAAGCTGCGCGAAGAGAAAGGCTGTAAAAATGTCTCCATAGCTGATTTGCCTGATTATGATTTAGGAAATCTAGAAAGCATCCAAAAAATGTTTAAGGATCAGAGGCCAGAGATTATTATTCATCTTGCAGCAGTTGTAGGAGGAATAGGCGCTAACAGAGATAATCCGGGTAGCTTCTTTTATGACAACGCCATCATGGGAATCCAGCTTATGCATGAAGCCTACCTCAGAGGAATAGAAAAATTTGTTGCCTTAGGAACAATCTGCTGCTACCCTAAATTTACCCCTGTCCCTTTTAAAGAAGAAAACCTCTGGAATGGCTATCCCGAAGAAACCAATGCGCCTTACGGTCTTGCAAAAAAGATGCTCCTTGTCCAATCTCAAGCTTATCGCCAGCAATACGGATTTAACTCAATATTTTTAATGCCAGTAAATCTTTATGGCCCAGGAGATAACTTCGACCCAAAATCCTCCCACGTCATACCAGCATTAATAAAAAAATGCTTCGACGCTATCGAAAATGGAGACGATCGTATCGTTGCCTGGGGAACCGGCAAAGCATCAAGAGAATTCCTTTATGTGGAAGATGCAGCAGAGGCAATAATACTAGCAACTGAAAAATATAATAAATCATACCCTGTAAACCTGGGAGCCGGGTTTGAAATAGAAGTAAAAGATTTAATTGAATTGATTGCAAATCTTACAGATTTCAAAGGCAAAATCGACTGGGATGCTTCCAAAACCGACGGCCAACCCCGCAGGATGCTTGACACCTCAAAAGCCCAAGAGGAATTTGACTTTAAAGCAAAAGCTAACTTTGAAGAAAGTTTGAAGAAAACAATTGAATGGTATAAAAAAAAGTATGTCCGAAGGATCATTTAATGAGCGTCTTTAGAAAAGAGTATTCCACAGCCTATGACTCTCTATATCGTGATAAAGACTACGAAAAAGAATGTGATTTTATTGAGACCATTTTTCAGAAATTCACATCAGAAGTTAAAACAGTTCTCGATTTAGGCTGTGGGACAGGCAGCCATGCTTTGATTCTGTCAAGGCGTGGTTATAAGGTCACCGGAATAGATCGTTCAGAAGATATGTTGAAGATCGCCAAGAAAAGAGCATCTAATGAAAATCTTGCAGTCGAATTCATCAAAGGCGATATCACAAATATTGACTTAAAGAAAAAATTCGATGCGGTTATCGCAATGTTTGCGGTCATGGGTTACCAGACTACTAATTATGCCCTTTCCAAAGCATGTCAAGTCGCAAGAAAACACCTAAACACTGGCAGAATCTTTATCTTTGATTGCTGGCATGGTCCTGCTGTCCTTGCAGAAAAGCCTGGCATGCGCATAAAAGAAGTAAAAAAAGACGAAAATTATAGAATAATCCGGTTTACAGAACCTGTGCTTGATATCCTTAACCACACGGTCGAAACAAAATTTAAACTCTTAAGAATCAAGAAAGGACATCTTATCAACGAAACAAATGAATCTCACATTATGCGGTTTCTTTTTCCGCAGGAAATCAGATATTTCCTAGAGATCGCGGGTTTTAGCGAAATAGAATTTTGCCCTTTCCTTGAATTGGAAAAACATCTAACAGATCACGATTGGAATATGGCTATAATAGCCACAGCTTAACTGGAGGAGAAATGCAGGATAAAATTTATGAAGAGATTAAACACAATGGCAGGTTGGTTGCGATTATACTGCGGTCAAATTATTCCAGAAATGAAACAACATTTTTTAGCCCCCCAGATTTTTCGCAGCAATTAGGCTACATCGTATATAAAAAGGATGGAATAATAAAACCTCACTTCCATAAGAAAATTCATAGAGATATTACTTTGACCCAGGAAGTATTGTTTATAAAAAAAGGAAGATTAATAGTAAATTTTTATACGACTGATAAGAAATACATAGAATCAAGAGAATTAACCGAAAGCGATATAATTTTTCTTTGTTCTGGGGCACATGGTTTCAAAATGCTCGAGGATACAGAGATGGTGGAAGTCAAACAAGGCCCTTATTCGGGAAGAGAAGGCGATAAAGTGACATTTGAAGGGATAGAAAATGATACCTGTAAATGAACCTTTAATCGGAAAAAAGGAAATAGAATACGTCCTGGATTGCTTAAAAACTGGCTGGATTTCCTCTGCCGGGAAATACATCCAGGAATTTGAAGAAAAGTGGGCTGCTTATTGTGGGATGAAATATGGCATTGCAGTAAGCAATGGCACAACAGCTCTAGAAACAGCCGTTGCTTGTATTGAACTAAATCCCGGTGATGAGGTCATCATGCCAACCTTTACAATTATATCCTGTGCTCTTGCCGTAATCAGAAATAAGGGCATACCGGTTCTTGTCGATTCTGATCCCAGGACATGGTGTATGGATGTCACCCAGATTGAAGAAAAGATTACATCAAAAACAAAAGCAATAATGCCGGTCCACATATACGGGCATCCTGTGGATATGGATCCTATCTTTGAATTTGCTGACAAGTATAGCCTTAAAATAATTGAAGATGCGGCCGAGGCCCATGGTGCAGAATATAAAGGCAGAAAATGCGGGAGCCTGGGAGATATAAGCTGCTTCAGTTTTTATGCAAATAAAATCATTACTACGGGCGAAGGCGGAATGCTTCTTACTAACAGTAAAGAATATGCAGAAAAGGCGAGATCATACAGAAATCTTTGTTTCAGGCGGGATAGACGATTTTTTCATACAGAATTAGGCCATAATTTTCGACTAACCAACCTCCAAGCTGCAATTGGGTTAGGCCAATTAGAAAGAATTGATGAGCTTGTGGAGAAGAAAAGATGGATTGGGCAGAGTTATAACGAGAGATTGGGAAATATCCCGGGACTAACTATTCCTGTGGAGGAACCTTGGGCTAAGAGTGTTTATTGGATGTATGGTGTGGTATTGGATGAAACTAAAGGTATGAATGCAGTAGATTTTGCCGGACGTCTTCGTGATCAGGACATTATTACTCGTCCCTTCTTCCTCGGTATGCACGAACAGCCCATTTTTCATCAGATGGGATTTTTTAAAGAAGAGAACTACCCAGTTACTCAACGACTGGCGAGACAGGGTCTTTACCTTCCTTCAGGTTTAACATTAACAGAGAAACAGATTCATGAGACTTGCCAGAAAATCAAAGATTTACAGAAAAATTAGTTGTTCAAATTGGATGCCTCAATGCCCCGCTCAATAACCACAAGAACAAGAATAAAGCTTAAGCTTTTATCCATTTGCAACTAATTGTTTTTTAATAATTACGAAATGAAATCCCTTAAAGCTATGACATCAGAACGCATTATCCGCCCAAAATCAGGATTTATTTCTATCGATTTTGCCGAACTATGGCGTTATCGTGAGCTATTCTGGTTTCTGGCATTGCGCGATATCCTGGTTCGATATAAACAAACCGTCATCGGTATTGCCTGGGCTGTGATTCAGCCGGTGATGATCATGATTGTTTTTACAGTAATCTTTGGAAAAATCGCGAAGCTTCCCTCTAACGGTATCCCTTACCCGCTTCTGACGTTCGTCGCATTGTTACCGTGGCAGTTTTTTTCGGACACATTGACGCAGTCAAGCCAATCTGTTGTGGGCAATGCCGGAATGATTACAAAGATATATTTCCCCAGGTTGATTATGCCTACCAGCACCGTGATTTCTGGAATGGTTAACTTTGTCATATCATTCGTAATATTAATTGGACTCATGTTTTGGTATCATGTAGTACCTACTGCTAATGTTTTCTTATTGCCCATGTTTTTCCTGCTGGGAGTAGCGACTGCCTTGGGCGCAGGCCTCTGGCTTTCTGCTCTCAATGTCAAATACAGAGATGTTAAATATGTGGTCCCATTCATAGTAAGGATGGGCCTGTATATTTCTCCTGTAGGGTTCCTCTCATCGGTAGTGCCGGAAAAGTACCAGCTCCTCTATTCCCTCAATCCCATGGTGGGTGTAATCGATGGATTCAGATGGTGCCTTTTGGGAGGAAAAGTTGTGCCATACTGGCCGGGTTTCTGGCTTTCAGTATTTATTGTAGTTGTACTACTTGTAACCGGCGCATACTATTTCCGGCGAATGGAAAAAACTTTCGCGGATGTGATATAGCAATGGCTACTCCTGTAATCTCAGTAAGAAATTTAGGTAAAAAATATCGCCTTGGCTTTACCCATGAAGGGAAAACTTACAAAACCCTCAGGGACACTATTGCGCACAGCGTTAGACACATAGTGCAAGGCGCAAAGGGCATAGCGAGAAGCGGAGAATCACCTAATAACTCACACGAGTTCTGGGCACTCAAAGACATTTCCTTTGATGTACAACAAGGAGAAGTATTGGGAATTATCGGTGCTAATGGAGCTGGCAAGAGCACATTGCTGAAGATACTCAGCGAAATTACCGAACCTACCGAAGGAGAAATTCGTATCAGAGGCCGTGTAGCATCTCTTCTGGAGGTTGGCACGGGTTTTCATCCGGAACTTAGTGGCCGGGAAAATGTGTATATGAATGGTGCTATCTTGGGTATGACAAAAGCGGAGATAAAAGCAAAATTTGATAAGATTGTTGCGTTTGCAGGGGTGGAGAAATTTATTGATACGCCTGTAAAACGCTATTCAAGCGGTATGAATGTCCGTTTGGCCTTTGCCGTGGCGGCTTATCTTGATCCGGAAATTTTGCTGATTGATGAGGTACTGGCTGTCGGAGATGTTAATTTCCAAAAAAAATGTCTCGGAAGAATGTCGGATGTAACTGAGGAAGGAAGAACATTATTGTTTGTAAGTCACAATATGCAGACCATAAGGCAACTGACAGCAAGATGTATTTTGTTGGAGAATGGCAAAATTGTATATGTTGGAGATACTAATGTGTGTATTTCAAAATATTTGGAATTTACTTTTAACGATTCATCAGATAAGAGGAAATTTACCAAAAGAAAAGTTACTGAGAAACATCCTGTTCGTATTATAAGCGTTTCGCTGAGTGATGGAAAAGGGATAAATAAATCGGCCTTTTCTTTTGGGGAGCAATGGAATCTGGAAATGGAAATTGAATCAATATCAAAAAATATAATGCTGTACGCAACAGCTCATATAAAAAATGAATATGGAATGTACATTTATCATCTTGTGTCAAGAGATACAGGGCAGGACTATTTTTACAGTGATTCCTATTTAAAAGTACGCATGATTATACAAAAACTATTATTATATCCGGGGAAATATAGCATCGACCTTGCTGTTAGTCGTGCCGATTCAAGTTTAATAAATTTAGATAAGATCATGTCGGCGATTTCATTTGAGGTCAATCAGTCTGCTGGATTGGGTGTTTCGCGGGAATTAGGCACAGGGTTGGCTGTTGTGCATGAAGTTCCAAAGTGGGAAATTGAGGATAAACAGGGTCATAGATATCGTTTAAATGATGATAATGATTAAACATAGAACCTAGTTCGGGAAAGATTGATGCTATTATCTCAGCCATTTTCATAATGTGCATATTTGGGAAATCGAAGTGGAGTAGTTTCCTTAAGAAACACATCTAAAAGATACTGAGCCTTATTATGGCAGATATTAGTAATATTAACTGTTGATATGATCAATATTTAATTCTTCAAGTAGCTCTCAAATTTATAAAATTTATGAGACAAGAAGATGAATGATTTGAAAATATTAATAACTGGAGGAGCCGGTTATCTTGGGACAATCCTCGTACCTGAATTATTGACGCGGGGATATACATTGACTGTGCTTGATTCCCTGATTTATGGGCAAACTCCTCTTCTTGATTGTTGTAGCAATCCGAAATTTGATTTTATTAAAGGTGATATTTGCGATAAAAACCTGATGTTAGAGCTCATTGTTAAATTTGACCTTATTATTCCCTTAGCCGCTATTGTTGGTGCACCGGCCTGCAAGGCCAATCCAACTGTAACCAGACTTGTAAACTATGATGCCCATATGGATATCGTGAGAAATGTATCAACATCACAGATGGTTATCTTTCCTACTACAAATAGCGGCTATGGGATTGGCGAGAAGGATTCGTGCTGTACAGAGGAATCCCCATTACGTCCCATCTCAGAATATGGGAAGACAAAGGTAGAGGTGGAGAAAGCATTTCTTGACAAAGGTAATACCATTACTTTCCGATTAGCGACGGTCTTCGGCATTAGTCCAAGGATGAGGATGGATCTTCTTGTAAATGATTTTGTATATAGAGCAGATAAGGATCGCTTTATCATTCTTTTCGAGGAGCATTTCCGCAGGAACTATATTCATGTCAGAGATGTGGCTAAGGCATTTATTTTTGGCATAAATCATTACGATAAAATGAAAGGCGAGCCATTCAATGTAGGCTTAAGCTCTGCCAATCTGACAAAAAGGCAGCTCTGCGATAAAATTAAAGAGTATGTCCCCGATTTCTACATTCATTCGGCACCAGTCGGTGAAGACCTGGACAAGCGCGATTATATAGTGAGCAATGAAAAGATTGAGTCCTTAGGATGGCTGCCAGATCACACGCTGGATATGGGAATTGTTGAACTTTTAAAAGGGTACAAGATACTAAAACCCAATAGATTTACAAACGTTTAGTTTTATGCGAAATTTTTCTGATATTTCGGCAGTTATATTGGCCGGGGGGAAAGGTACCAGATTACGTTCTATTATCCCCGACAGGCCAAAGGCTTTAGTCGAGATTCGTGGTCGGCCTTTTCTGACCTTTTTACTGGACCAATTGGTGTCCTCCAACGCACTTAATGTGGTACTGTGCACTGGGTACATGGCGGATGAGGTCCATGAGAGGCTAGGAGATACATACAAGTCCTTAAAGCTGATCTATTCCAAGGAGCAAAAGCCTCTCGGTACTGGAGGAGCGCTTCGCCTTGCGCTACCATATCTAAACTCAGACCCAGTGCTGGTTATGAACGGAGATTCTTACATTAATGCTGATTTGAACTCCTATGTTGATTGGTTCTTCTTGAAAGATCGTAAAGCAGCCCTTCTCTTGACAAGAGTACCCGATACAGACCGCTTCGGAATAGTGAAAGTGGATAAGGATGAAAACATCCTATCCTTTAAAGAAAAAGAGATGGATCAAAGAATCGGCTGGATAAATGCAGGGGTATACCTTTTGAGGAAGTCAACCCTGAAGTCGATTCGTCCAAGGAAAGCATTTTCCCTTGAACTGGATTTTTTTCCTTCTTTGGTAGGCAAAGGGCTCTACGGATACCGGTGTGAAGCTCGATTCCTTGATATCGGTACCCCGCAGTCGTATTCCAAGGTGGATGCGTTTTTTTCAAATGTCTGAAAATTAACATGTTTTTCGCCATATTGTTATGTCCATTTTATCGATTGAGACGATTGAGATATATTGCAAAATATAGAAGCTACGGTGTTTGTGCTTGCTATCCGATTTTGTTTTCCTGCCTAACTATTTTATAGGTGAGAGAAACTAAGTTCAATTATACCTGACAGAAACAGTAGAACACTCTACATGAGGGGCTAAAATTAATGATTATTAGTCGAACTCCGTTCAGAATTTCTTTCTTTGGTGGTGGAACAGATTATCCTGCATGGTATCTTAAACACGGTGGTGCAGTACTAGCCACAACAATCGACAAATACTGCTATCTCACATGCCGTTATCTGCCGCCATTTTTTAAGCACAGAATTCGGGTGGTTTACTCCGAGATAGAGGACTGCCAAACCGTTGAAGAGATTTCCCATCCTGCTGTTCGCGAAGTTTTGCTCTATTTGAAAATGGATCGCGGTGTAGAGATTCATCACGATGGAGACCTGCCTTCCCGGAGCGGTATGGGTTCAAGTTCCTCATTTACAGTAGGATTATTGCATGCACTCTACGCATTGAAAGGCCAGATGCCAAGCAAACACCAGCTGGCTCAGGAAAGCATCTACATCGAGCAGGAGCTTCTTAAAGAAACAGTAGGGTCACAGGATCAGATATCTGCTGCCTATGGAGGATTTAATCACATTAAACTTCTCTCAACCGGTGAATTTTCTATAAGGCCCATTACCTTGAAAAAAGAACGTATTGAAGAGCTAAATTCGCATTTAATGCTTTTTTACACAGGAATTAAGCGCACGGCTTCAAACATTGCCAAAAGTTATGTTAAAGATATTGAAGCCAGAAGACGACAGTTGCGCATATTGAATGATTTGCTTGAGGAAAGTATTACTATTTTGAATACAGGTAAGGAAATCATTGGTTTCGGCGAACTGCTGCATGAGGGGTGGCAGGCCAAAAGATCTTTGAGCACTGTGGTATCAAATTCCGATGTGGATGAGATCTATAATATGGCAAGGTCAGCCGGCGCTATAGGGGGCAAATTGACAGGGGCCGGGGCTGGTGGATTCATGCTGCTTTTTGTCCCACCCGAAAAGCAAAAAGAAGTCAGGGAAAAACTCAAAAAGCTGATCTATGTGCCGTTTAAGTTTGAGAGTGGTGGAAGTCAAATTATCTTTTTCGATGTTGACAAGAATGGATTATATGATGCTGAGTCTTTAGGGAATATTTTGCCACGAGCCTTTCAGAAGAGGAAAAATGCATGATAAAAAAATAGAAAAAGTACTTATAACCGGGATTTCCGGATCCGGTGGCAGCTATCTGGCTGAATATATAGTCAACAATCATCCGGAAGTTGAAGTACATGGGATTTCAAGATGGCACAGCACCACCACTATGGATAATTTGAGTGCAATCCGGGACAAGGTAACAGTGCATGAAGCGGACCTGATGGATTTTGGATCAGTTTTTCATGTGTTACAGGAGGTTACTCCAGATGCCATATTCCATCTTGCAGCCCTTGCAAATGTCAGAACATCATTTATCACTCCGAATGCAGTCTTAAGTAATAATATTTTAGGAACCAGCAACCTTCTTGAGTCGATAAGGGCGGCAAAAATAGAACCTATTGTTCAGATTTGCAGTACGTCGGAGGTTTACGGTCAAGTGGATCCTAAATATGTGCCTATTAAGGAAGACACACCGATGCGACCAGCCAGTGCTTATGCTGTATCAAAAATAGCTCAGGATTTATTAGGTCGAAGTTATTTTGTGAGTTACAACATGCATGTTATACGAACCCGAATGTTTGCATACCTGAACCCACGACGCACCGATTTATTTGCAACTTCATTTGCAAAACAAGTAGCATGGATTGAGCGCGGATTACAAAAAGAAGTAGTACATGGAAATCTTGATTCTGTACGTACGCTCATTGATGTGCGGGATGCAATGCGGGCTTATTGGGAGGCTGTATTGCACTGCCGTCCAGGTGAGGTTTATAACATTGGCGGCAAGACTACAATGAAAGTGGGAGAGGTCCTAAAACGGCTTATTTCATTGAGCGATGTAACTATACCAACTCGACTTGATCCAAGTTTGCTTCGCCCGGCCGATGTCACGCTTCAAATCCCTTGTGTAGACAAATTCACAGAAGAAACAGGTTGGCAGCCAGCCTTTAGTTTTGATGATAGTTTGAAGGATTTGCTGTCACATTGGAGGCGCGAGGCAGACAAGGCAGTGTACGGAGGCTCATCAGATGTTAAGTAAAAAAGCCAAATCTATTGAGCAAAGGCTATATTACTCTCTATATAGAATACGGCGGGTAGAGGAAGAAATAGCAAGGATTTATCCAACCGACAAAATTAAAAGCCCTATCCATCTTTCAATTGGGCAAGAAGCAGTGTCCGTAGGTGTTTGCGAAACCTTGCGAAAAGATGACGTTGTGTTCGGCACTTACAGAGGACATGCGCTTTACCTGGCAAAGGGTGGGGATTTGAAAAAAATGATTGCTGAGTTATATGGGAAGATTGATGGCTGTGCAAAAGGCAAAGGTGGATCTATGCATTTGGTTGATGTTGATAACGGGGTGATAGGTACATCGGCAGTAGTTGCGACGACTATCCCGGAAGCTGTGGGATATGCATATGCTATGAAATACCAGCACAAGGAATCCGTAGTTGTGAGCTTCTTTGGCGACGGTGCCGTAGACGAGGGGGTTTTTTACGAAAGTCTGAACTTTGCCGCACTTAAACGTCTTCCTGTCATATTTATTTGCGAAAATAACTTATACGCTATACACACTCACCAGCACAAACGACAATCTACGCCTAATATCTGCAACCGTGTAATTTCTTACGGCATTCAGTCTGAACGCGTTGAAAACAATGATGTTCTACGGCTTTATGAAAGGGTGAGTATTGCTGTTGAATCGTTGCGAAGAGGGGAGACAGGGCCGTATTTCTTCGAATGCATGACATACCGTTGGAGAGAACATGTGGGCCCCGATGAGGATTTTCACTTAGGCTATCGAACCAGAGAAGAGGCTAAAACTTGGATTGACAGCGACCAAGTAGAGCGCATAGGCAAAATGCTTGAGGCTGAGCAGAGAAAAGAGATAGAGCAAAAAGTGGAATCTGAACTTATGGAAGCTTTTGCATTTGCGGAAAGGAGTCAATTTCCCGATCCTTCTGAACTATACACCGATCTTTTCAAAGAGATGTAAAGATATGCAACGTAATCTTATCTATGGAGAAGCTATACGTGAAGCTCTTGACCAGGTAATGGAGGAAGACACGTCGGTCATTCTATTCGGGCTCGATGTGGACGATCCAAAAGCAATCCTGGGTACTACCCGCGGTTTGGCTGAGAAATATGGATCTGAGCGGGTATTTTGCACGCCGCTATCGGAGGATGCTATGACAGGCGCGGCGATTGGCATGTCGCTTGCTGGGCTACGGCCTGTTCATGTACACATACGGATGGATTTCTTGCTCCTGGCCATGAACCAGTTAGTCAACATGGCCGCCAAGAGCCGCTATATGTTTGGAGGCCAGGTGCATGTCCCTATTGTCGTTCGATCTATTATAGGTAAGAGCTGGGGGCAGGGTGCTCAGCATTCCCAGGCCCTCCATGCGCTTTTCATGCATATTCCAGGTCTCAAGGTAGTCGCCCCGACTACCCCTTACGATGCCAAAGGCTGCCTAATCAGTGCCATTCAAGATGACAACCCTGTAATCTACGTTGAACATCGGTTGTTGTACTACCAAAATGGTCAGGTACCTAATGAATCATATTCCGGTATTCCAGGCAAGGCTCGCGTCACTGCGGAAGGAAATGATATCACCTTGGTTGGTATTTCCTACATGCAGATCGAGTGTCAGAGGGCGCAGCGTTATCTGGAAGATGTTGGAATTTACGCAGAAGTGATCGATCCGATATGGTTGAACCCATTGGATATTGATACGATTGTGACATCTGTGCGAAAAACAGGTAGATTGTGTGTCGTAGATAACGGCTGGATGACTTGTGGTGCAAGCGCCGAAATAATAACACAAGTAATTGAAAAAACACAGGGGATACGTGATGTGCGTGTCCACCGGATGGGATTTGCCCCAGTTACTTGCCCTCCATCACCGGTTTTGGAGTCCCTGTTCTATCCCAACGGACGTACTATTGCTTCTACTGCGTATGATTTGGTTAAAGGTGGAACAAATGACTGGTTACCTCAAGAACGAGAAGATTTGAATGAAATCGAATTTAAGGGGCCTTTTTAGATATGCTGAATAAATCACTAATGATTGAAGAAAACCTCCAGTAATTTAGGATCGGGTATCAATTGGTTCATTGAAAACTGATGGCTCGTATCAACAGAATTACCGACTTTCAGCGTTAACTCGCGTTTGACACGGAAAAGCATGATGGTATATGGCTTAAGCTGTTTTAGACTAAAGTGCTAAGTGATTTAGAATGAAAACGGGTCACATTCACTTGAATCTAGTTAGATAGATAGGTTTGATGCTATGGCAAATAAAGAGCACCTAGATGTGGTTTTGGTAAATCCCGGGAACCAGTCACGAATCTACCAATCCCTTGGACCAAAGTTATCAGCTATTGAGCCTCCCGTTTGGGCAGGGTTGATGGCAACGTTCATTCGCAACCGCGGATTTTCTGTTCGGATCGTCGATGCAAATGCAGAAAATTTGAGTTCTGAGGAAACGTCGAAACAGATCGTCGAACTTAGCCCGGTTCTGACTGCTATTGTTGTATATGGTCATCAACCTTCAGCCTCAACCCAGAACATGCCTGCCGCCGGTGCGATTTGTACCGCACTGAAGGAGAAGAACCCAGTCCTAAAGATCCTGCTGGTTGGTGGACATGTGGCAGCATTGCCTGAACAGACGCTACAAGAGGAAGATGCCGATTTTGTGTGCGAGGGCGAAGGCCTTTACACGATTGTGGAACTTATTCAGGCGCTCAAGGCTAATCAGGTAGATTACAGCAAGGTACAAAGCCTTCTATACTGGGAAGGCGAGAAAATAAGAAGGACTCTGTCTGCTCCATTGGTTAAAGACCTTGATAATGAAGTGCAGGAGATAGCGTGGGATCTTCTGCCTATGGAGAAATATAGAGCTCATAATTGGCATTGCTTCGGGGATTTCCAACGCCAGCCTTATGCTTCACTATATACTACCTTGGGCTGTCCCTTTCATTGCAGTTTCTGTTGCATACAAGCGCCATTCAAATGCGGCGAGAAAGTATTAGGATACAAAGAAGGTGTTAATAGCTACCGTTTTTGGAGTCCACAAGCAATCATAAACCAGATCGACAAGCTTGTAAATGATTACGGGATTCGAAATGTCAAGATTGCAGACGAGTTATTTGTTCTCAACTCCAAACATGTGATAGGGATTTGCGACCTTATCATTGAACGGGGTTATGACCTCAATATCTGGGCTTATGCCAGGGTGGATACAGTTAATGAAAGAATTATGAACAAGCTAAAGCGAGCCGGGGTTAACTGGCTTGCTTTTGGTATCGAAGCCGCAAGTGAGCGAGTACGGGACGATGCACAGAAAGGGTTCCATGAATATAAGATATATAAGGCAATCGAGACAACTAAAGCTGCAGGCATCTATATAATTGGGAATTTCATATTCGGCCTTCCGGAAGACGACATGGAGACAATGCAGGCAACCCTTGACATGGCCCTTGACCTCAACTGCGAGTTTGCCAATTTCTATTGCGCAATGGCCTATCCTGGTTCCAAACTATACAAACAGGCAATTAAGCAGAATTTGCTGTTGCCGAAAAGCTGGACAGGATATTCCCAGCATGCTTACGACTCTCTTCCCTTGCCCACCAAACATCTGAGCGGTTTGGAGGTTCTAAGATTCCGTGATCAGGCCTTTCACACATACTTCACCAACCTAAGGTATCTTGAGATGATACACAAGACATTCGGTCATAAAGTTGTAGAACACATCAAGGAAATGACATCGTATACCCTGGAGCGAAAATATTTATGACTCTACCCGAGTTTCTCATTTTTCTTTTCAGGTTGGCTTACGTTGCATAACAGCGAGTATCAAATATAGCTGGATGCCGTTTTCCAAGGAGGATTGTGGATAACAAATCTCGAATAACCAACAACAAATAACAGCAACAAATCGCCAGTAACGGAAGACTGATGAATGTTCTGAAATGAATCGAGGAAGAAGCATGAAACTGGATTGGCCTTTAATGCAAAACAACATAACGAAGGAAGATCTGGATTTTCTAATAGAATTTCTAAAGGGACAGCCCCGCCTAACACAGTCAGATAATGTATTGGCTTTTGAGAAGGAGTGGTCAGAATGGCTGGGGATTAAATACAGCGTGTACGTGAATTCAGGTGCATCTGCAAATCTCATTACCATTGCCGGACTGAAACATCTTCATGGCGCCGGGGAAATTATTGTTCCGCCGCTTACCTGGGTTTCTGATATCGCTTCCGTGATTCAGAATGGCTTTACTCCCGTTTTTGTAGATATAAAACCCCAAAATCTCTGCATGGATGACGAGCAAGTCATCGCAAAACTTTCCGAAAAAACCAAAGCGGTGTTCATAACTCATGTCCAGGGCTTTAACGGACTTACCGGTCGGCTGCTTCAAACACTGGAAGAAAGAAATATTCCACTTATTGAAGATGTCTGTGAATCCCATGGGGCCACATTCAAAGGAAAGAAATTGGGAACCTTCGGCCTTGTCTCTAACTTTTCTTTCTATTTTGCCCATCATATGAGCACCATTGAGGGCGGGATGGTTTGTACCAACAACGAAACTATCTATCAGACGATTCGAATGCTGCGATCACATGGCATGGTACGAGAAACAAACAATGACAACATTAAACAAAAATATATTAATGAACATCCTGATCTTTCCCCTGATTTTATATTTGCGTATCCTGCGTACAATGTACGAAATACGGAGATAGGGGCGGTTATCGGTAGAAACCAGCTCAAGCGGTTGAATGAAAACAATGCCAAACGCAGGAGAAATTTTGAAATTTTTCTCAATAATCTTGATTCGAACAGATACAGAACCGATTTTGATCTGGAAGGAAGCTGCAACTATGCCTTTAATCTTGTGATTGAGAAGCCAAATCCTGAATTTCGGGACAAGGTTGAAAATGCCCTGCGAAAAGCAAATGTCGAATTCCGCCGTGGCAGTTCCGGCGGCGGCAACCAGCTTAGACAGCCGTATTTAAAAGGAATTTTGCCCGAAAAGGAATATGAAAAATACCCTGAAATAGAACACATCCATTTCTACGGATATTATATTGGGAATTATCCTGATCTTGAAGAAAAGAAAATTCTTAAGCTTTGCAACTTGCTGAACCTTCTTTAAGGAGGAATCATTGCGAATAATTAAATCGTTACTGTATTTGGGAGACACTCTTCAGGAGGTTACTTTTGAAATGTCTCTAGTGTTATAGGGAGATTATTTAATAGTGATTGATGAAACTATCTTGTTTTTAACTCATGCTGATTGTGGGATTCCAGCATTAAAAAGACACGGGATAGGCATAGGTCCTAACGCCGATTTTGATTCACTTTTCGTGCAACCACTCAGGGAAGTGTTTTCCGAAGTGATCGTTTATGATCTATGGAGAAGTTATGCTAAGATTGGAATTGTCAAGTCCAATGAAGAAATAATCGATATTGTATACACGGAGCAGCCAAAATACCTTGTGTGGCCCTCAATGATGTATGAGATAACGGAGTCTACATTTCAGAAAATCAGAAAACAAGGCACACTCGTTGTTGGTTGGTTTTTTGATGATGAGATTCGTTTTGACGATTATTCAAGGTGGTGGATCCCCTGCCTTGATTACGTATTAACGACTGATAAGGAATCAGTCAAGAAATACGAAGAATTAGGCTGCACCGCGCTACATGCGCTGCCTGTGAGCACCCCTGAAATTTTTATGAAGTTAGCATTACCTTCACTTTACGACGTAACTTTCATCGGTCGCAAGTTTGGGGATAGAGGAATATGGATCGAACAGCTCCGCGCAAGAGGAATTAATACGGAAGCATTCGGAAAAGGCTGGAGTAAAGGTTATGTATCGACAAAGCAAATGGTCAAGATCTATAATGCAAGTAAGATTAACCTGTGTTTTGTAAAGTCATACGGCGTGAATACCAGGCCGCAAATGAAAGACAAGATATTTCATGTCTGTATGTCGGGTGGATTCTTGCTATGCGAGTATATCGAGGGGATCGAAGAGTTCTTTGAAATTGACAAGGAAATCGTATGTTTCAAAAACTTGGAGGATTTAACAACTAAGATTCAATATTACCTGACTCATGAAACTGAAAGGCTGGCTATTGCCCAGGCAGGTTGGGAAAGGGCTAAACGTGATCACACCCAAACCTCTATGCTGCATAAGATATTTGGAAAAATCCAAGAGAGCACAAAGGTTAAAAATGGCCATGTTAATGACAGTCGAATACGGCCTGATATGCCGCGGCACATTTGCGAAATGTATTCCTCTTATCATCTTAGATGGGCTAGGGGTTTGATGATAGAAAAATTCCCTGATACACGATGGCAGGAAGAGCTGAATCTTGCGCTGTTTTACGATCCAGAAAATAAAGACGCCCTCCGGTTGAGATTGATCGGCCGTTTGCCGGCGTCTTTACGACATATTTTGCTATATTGCAGGCCAGCATACATAAAACTCAAGCAGTTGTTGCGTTCTTATCTGGCATCGATTCCGATGCTGAGAAAAATAAAAAGGGTGCTCATTTCGTAGAACATAGGAGATAATCAAGTGGAAAAACAAGACTGTGACATACAAGAGATAAAGCTTTCAGGTTATGCTTGCTTGTATGAAGGAGCTACAAACTTTCGCGGATGGGAGTATGCCCGAAAAGGTGATTACCACAGAAATTTGGATCCCAACTGGAGCTATACACCGACCTATCTCAGAAAGATGCAACATATCCGCCGTTTTCTCTCAGGGTTGCCCAAAGAAGCGTGTATTCTTATGCGGGCTGTGGGGAAGGAGCATTGAAATGAAAATGAACCAACAAAAGAAGGTTATTTTAAAAGATGCCTAGAAGTAAACCGGTTGTATTAGTTATTTGTGAACCTGTGGAGGGTTTATATGAAAAATATCCGTCCATTGTTGTGAAGCCTTATATTGGCGAAATACCACTTGGTGTGCTTTATTTGGCTGGGGAGTTAGAACGTGCTGGATTTGAAGTGGTGATTAAGGACAATACAATTGATAAAGTCCCAAATGAAGAGCTTGCTACAGAAATTTCTTCTTTATCTCCCTTGCTTGTCGGATTTTCTTTGACATTATTTAATATAAGAAATAGCCGGGATGTAGCGCGGCTTTTTAAAGAAGAGTGTCCCAATACCCCAGTAATTTTTGGCGGACCTCATGCTACGATAATGCCTGCAGAGCAGGCGATTTTGGATTTTGTGGATATTGTTATTACACACCAGGGAGAAATTAGCTTAAGGGAAATTGCTGGGAAGTTACGTAATGGTTCTTATTCTCCTGTGGTAGATCCTGAAAAAAAAATAATAAGAGGTAAGTTTCCTGCGTCGTTGGATGATTTGGCTTTCCCTTCAAGACATCTTGTTGATATCAATAAATATAATAGAAAATCTCATGCTATGGATATAACACCTACTGATTATATGTGTTCTAGTAGAGGCTGTCCTTTTCAATGTGCTTTTTGTTCAAGTAAGATAGTTTGGGAGTGTAAGTATTATTCAAGAAAACCAAGTTTTGTCGTAGATGAAATTGAGGAACTTATGGGAAAATATGGTTCAAAAGGTATTTATTTTAGGGAGGATAACTTTACTGTTAGCAAGAAACATAATATAGGTGTTTGTAAAGAAATTATAAGACGTAAGTTGGATATAAAATGGGAGTGTGAGTCCAGAGTTGATACGGTATCAAAAGAAGATCTCGCTATAATGAAAGAGGCAGGATGTGCTGGTATCTGGTGTGGAGTTGAATCTGGATCACAACGAATTCTTGATTCAATAAAGAAAGGTTATAAAATCAAGCAGGTACAGAATTTTTACGATTGGTGTAGAGAGCTAGATATATCTACTGTTGCGTGTTTCATGTTAGGATTTCCGGGTGAAAATAAAGAGGATATATTAGAGACTTATGAGCTCGCAACAAACCTCCCTGTTAAACGAGTCAGTTTTGCAGCTTATGTAGGATTTCCTAAATCAGAAATTTATGAGAAAATATTGAGGAAGTCTCTTTGGGAAGCAAAATGGGAAGATGTTTTAATAACGCGTAATGAAGAGTTTACTACAAACCAGTTGTATACAATGGAGACCTGTATGAATAGAGATGCTAACAAGAAAATAGCTAATGATTTTAAGGCAAATGAATTATCTATATGGATCAAACGAATTATCAAATCTTTAATTAATCCCTATAAAGCAATCAAAATTATCGGGTTGATTTTATATAAAAAATTATCCACAGCAACAGGGAAACAAGAGAATATATATAAATTATTGGATAGATTTTCAAGGGAAAGACAACGATCAAATCCATAAGTGTTTTCGTAATAGAAGCATTGCAGAAGGTCTATTCTGTTCAATCCAAGATTAATTTTTACAGCTTACTATCCAGTGCAAGTCTAAATTCAGAGGGCCTCTTTAGCCAATATGAATGACAATGGCGTATTTGTTTTCAAGCGGCTTGAGCCGCTTATTTAGGGTCATGAGCATATGGCTTCTGCGCGTGATGAAAGCGCCCTGTTCCCAACCTGGTTCAGAATCCTGAGCCTGGCTGTATCTTTCCAAAGTGCTTCCAGATTCTTGCGTGGGCAATTTCAATTGGAAATTTTTACGGTTCTCGGGTTTGCAATTCTAGTACGATACCCGGGATAATGCCTGAGATATGCTCTTATCTGTCATTATTCCCACCCTTAATCAATCGGCGAAGCTTAAGCAATGCCTGTTTCATTTATCGGAGTTATCTTTTGACCCTGGTTTGTTTGAAGTGCTTGTGATTGATAACGGTTCAACTGATGATACGAAACAAGTCGCTGATAGTTTCAAAAAAGAAGTATCTAACCTTCGTTATTTCTTTTCGGCTATACCAGGATTGCATACTGGCAGAAATTTAGGGCTTGAAAAGGCGAGAGGTGATTTCCTCTCTTATATTGACGACGATTCTTATGTTACCGAGGGATGGCTAAAGGGTATTGAACGGGCTTTTGAAGATCCGAACGTTGCCATGGTTGGAGGACCTTGTTTGCCAAAATATGAAAGTGAACAGCCGGAATGGCTGAAATATTTCTGGAGTGATTGTGAATTTGGGAAAACCTTAGGATATCTCAGTCTGTTGGATTTCGGAGACAAGTCTATGCCTATTTCTCCCGGTTATATTTTTGGATGTAACTTCAACATTCGTAAAGATGTTTTATCGAAAGCTATGGGATTTCCTCCTGATAGTTTTCCTCCTGAATTGTGGAAGTATAGAGGGCGTGGTGAGTCACAAGTGGCGGCAAAAATAGCCGAATCTAATTTGTTATCAGTTTATTCGCCTGAGGTGAAAATATTTCACTGGGTTTCCAATGATAGATTATCCGAAGAATATTTTTACCAGAGAGCATTTAAAGCAAGTATCAGCTATTCATATAATGAACTTCGCAAGCGATATTACGATATAGAAAACAAGAAAGAAAATATGCCAGAGAACAAAAGAGTTTTTGTCGTGCTTGGAATTAAAAAAACAGGCCGTTTAATTCACAGGTTGTTAAGACAACTGTGTCGGATCATGTTTCCTAAGGAACCCCACAAAGTAAGAAAAATAAGAAAAATCATAAAAAAAGGTTGGAAGGATGGTTTTGCGTTTCACCAGAATGAGGTAAAAAAAGATTCAAAACTCTTGGAATGGGTGTTAAGGGAAAATTATCTAGGGAAAAACGGAGAGTTGCCGGTCGAATAGCGCAAAAGGTGTATTTGTGAGAAAGGATTTAAAACAAAATACGAGTAAAAAATGGAACATCGTTTTCATGCTGGCCGATGAACATGGTAAATTGATTCAGAATGAAGAAGCAGTTACAAAAGAACAGTATGGTTCCAAAGATAAATTGGAACGGTTGAACCTTAAGGGGCAGGGGTATATTGAATTTTCTAATACAGTAAGTCCCGGGGCTTCAACCATACAATCAATAGAAAGTATAATGGCTGGAATTTATGCCGCTAAGGCACATATGCATCACTATCGTGCCTGGCCCGAATGGGATAGCCTTGAAAACCCGGTATTAGGAGATTTTTTAGAAGATCATGGTTATGAAGTGATTGGATTTTCATCTCTGTTTAATGCTAACAGTTGGCTTCCCTGTCTGTATATTAAAAATCCAGATTTATATACAAACTTTTCTCCGATTAAACGGGATGTTTACTCTAATGAAGTAATTATGACTGCTGTTAGCGACTATTTCCTCAATGCAGAAAAAAACAACAAGAGTAAACTATTTATTGTACATTCAGTTTTGTTATTTACAATATGGGATGAATTAATAAACCTGTTTTCTAAAAATGGGTATGATTACGATAATACCATATTCATTGTAACTTCTGATCACAATCTTCCACAGGGATTTAGAAGATATTATTTGTATTTTTTGGCAAGATTTGGTCTGGAATTATATCACCATACAGATTTAACGGAATATAATACGCGAGTTATTTTCTATCTAAAATATCCCGGTTCAAAGGGAATGTATATAAAAACTCCGGTAGCTGGGTATGACATTGTGCCTACAATTCTTGATTTAATTGGTATGAAAGATATGTGGCCGGCTAAATTTGATGGGATAAGTTTATTACCCTTGGTTGAGGGTAAGACAATACCGGATAGAATGATTCGTGCTGATAATTTGTATCCATACCAGATTGGGAGGGAGCAAGGCAGAATAACTGGCATAAGAAGCGCCAAATACAAGTATATCTATCGGTCTGACCCTACATCTTCCTACATATCTTATAGGATGACAGAAAGGTGGCCACTTGTACTCCAAAAAGAAGAATTTTACGATATTGAAGATGATATATGGGAAAAACATAATTTAATTGATTCTGAGGATGTTGCCATCCAACGAGAAATTGTCAGGCATAGAGAATTTCTTGAAGAATCTAACAGTGAAATAATAAACTTTCATGTCAAAAGCCTCAGAAACATATTTCGAAAAAAGAACTTATCGGAAATGCTATTTAAAGGAAAGAAACAGGGAAGAATGTTATGTTTTGAGACATGCCCGGAGCATGTTTTTAAATCCATCATTTGTGTATTCGAAAATGAGCTCCCCGGGTGGAGTATTGAGGTAGTCCTAAAAAAACGGGATGCAGAATGTGTGAATGGTATTACAGGAATTGAGAGAAGATACATTTACCCGTATGATTCTGTGTATGATTCAAAGGTATTCAAAAATTGTATATTCCCTGATCTAAATGAATACTATGATGTTATACTTGGGATGTCTAATTTTCCTATGGGAGATTATGAAGATATTTATGATGTCACACAATTTCCCGTTGGCGATTTAACCTCCTCACTAAAGATAATGAAAAACATAGATTGTTCATTGATTGCTGTTATTTGCTTGAATATGGATTTCATATTTGCAAAAGATTTTGTGAAAATAGATAGATACAACATAACAAGCAAGCAAAGGATTAAAAAAATCATAAGAAGAATGCTTCCCGAAACGTTACTGTCCCTTTTAAAAAAAGTCATTATTGATGATGAGAAGAAAAATAAAATAGACCCGGATCTTGCCAGAAGCATCATTACCGCGAAAGAAAACGATTCATAATATTTAGCGCAGAGTTCCTTGGCTACATGAGTGGAAAAACAAAACAAAGATACTGAAGGAAAAATGAAAAACATATTAGTCGTCGGCGGTGCTGGATATATCGGTTCTCATATGTGCAAATATCCTGCAAATAATGGCTACACTCCTATAGCTTTTTAATAACCTTGTTTATGGTCATAGGCAAGCAGGATTCTGGCAAAAAAAGGACGATACGGAATAGCGCACCTGTACCTGGCAGATGTTCATTTTGTTTCAACATGTCCTTATAGTAAACGGGCAGATGTGATAATTGAGATGGAGGCCAGGAAAGTCTGGAGGGATGATGCATATAATGTGCCTTTCTCAAGACACTACTCGCTTGAGTCGTTTGCCGGCAGGATCTATTCCCGGATACGGTTTGATATGGAAGGAAAAATTCTTTATTTTAAAAACCTTGAAGAAGTGATTCGGCATTATCCAGGACAAAGGATATATTGTTTCTTTATGTTTATATGTGAGAAAAAGCAGAGAAAGGATGGTTCAAATTCATGAATACATTTAAGCGTTTCGTGCAGAGATATATCAGTCATTTTGGATATGAAATTCGAAGCATTGGGAGAGGTTACAAGCGGACGATGGATGACGTTCTGGCAAAGGCAGGGGCGTGAATATTTGTAGATATCATTTTATATCAAAATAAATGGGACTTTAAGAAAAGGGGCATGTTAAGCAACAGCCTCAAACCTTACACTCACAAATAAGTAATCCCTAATGAATATAAAAATAACTAAATCGAAATTAAATCTGTATTTTTACTATTTAATCTTTATTTTTATCTCTTATCAATATGCAAGAGTTTTGGTAAACGCATTAAATAAAGATAAAATGTATACACTGAAAACTCTTATTATACTCCCTATTTTACTCATAATAGTGACACTACTCCTCCAGCGCAAAATAACCGCTTTTCAGCTTTTCTGTTTTATAGTATTCATTTTTTGGTTTCCCTATCAACTTGGAACAGAATATTTTGGGCAGCTGGGACTTAAATTTCAACAAGTAGAATTGGGAATTTATTTTATTTTTGCATTTATATTACTTTCAAGTAGATTTACGTCAGGATCTAGAGGGGCTAAAGTTATGCGCAATTTTCCTTTAGCCCAATTTTTATTATATATTACTGGAGCAATTATAGCTTTTTTCTATGGAGTTATTTATCTTCATGTCTTCCATCAAGCAAGCATTATTCGATTGCGATTCTTATGTATATTCCCTCTAGTATTATGCTTAATTTGTGTTTATTTAATAAACTCGATAGAAAAGGCAAGAAAATCAATCTGGATATTTTTATGTTCATCGTTTTTTTTAGGTATTATTTTCTTATTTGGAAGAAAGGTTACTGAAATAGTATCATTATCTAGCTATGCTGGCAGTTCCGGAAGATTGAGTATGATAATACAGGTTCCGTTTTTGGGGGATGGCATAAGAATACATCCCCCTCAAGCATCTGTATTATTTTCAATGTGTTTCACGATTGCATTTTGTTTTTGGCTTAATGAAAAGTCGAATATAAAGCGATATTTTTTATTAGCAATTATAGTCATATTGATTATGGTTATGGTTCAGTCGCAAGGAAGAGCCGGAATCATTGCATCTATTTTATCTTCAGTAGTCATCTGGTATCTATCTGGTTATTCTCGCTTAAGCTCGGCAAAGATAAATTTCATAAAGATATTATTCTTTATAACAATGATTTTAGGCGCGACTTATTATCTTGCAAACATTTCTCCTCATAGAGGTTATAGAGTACATGGTCTTGAGATGTTTTCTAATCCTTTGGCTTCAAAAACTTTCGTGAGTCGCGTTGAAATATGGGAAGAAGCTATTCCTGTATTTCTAAAAAACCCCTTTGGGATTGGTGCTAATGGGTTAATTGCAATAAACGTAACAGCAAGAGATCTTACAAATCCTTGGGGTGATATTTGGGGAGTTCATAATCTTATTCTATATTTATTATTTTTTTCTGGTTTTATTGGAACAATCGGATTTTTGCTGATTTTTGTTTGGTTTATAAGAAGGTGTATTAGCAAACTGCGTTCTCGGGATCCAGCTATCCGTTTATTTTCTATAGCAGGTATAGGTATTACTACTGCTTTTTTTACTTGTGGAGTGACTTCTCCTGTAATTTCCAGTTCTTGGGACGCTTCTTTTTTATGGATGCCTGTTGGAATAATAATGGCTGTTCTCAGCCTTCCAGATAAAGTAATAAAAACATACAATAATAAATGAGCTCGCCAATTATATCAGTTAGTGGGAGAAGGAGGCAAGGAAAGTCTGGAGAGATGATGAATATAAGGTGCCTTTCTCAAGGCATTACTCACCGGAGTCTTTTGCGGAAAAAATCTATTCTTAGATACCGGATGATATGGAAGGCAAAATTCTTTATTTTAATAACCTTTATGAAATTATGCTGCAATACCCGGGACAGAAGATATACTGCTTTTTTATGTTTGTGAAAAGATATCAAAAGGTACATAACATCCAACATTTGCGAAAAATACACCCTATTTATTAAAGGAGTCATAATTGATCATTCAGGTTGAATATCCAAGATCAGGAGGTACATGGGTTTATAAAATGGTTTCTTATTACCTAAATATTCCAAATTTACCCCTGATAAAATCGAGAACTGGCGGGCCCATGGCAGGAGAAGAAGCCGACCCTGAAATGGCAAGAAGAGAAGGATGCGATGGGAGAAATTCTTTTCCAGGACAAAAAGAATTTGGCTTTATTTCTCAGAGTCATGAATTACCGAAAAATAAGTTATTTCCACCTAAGTATTGTAGCTATTACCTTGTTAGAGATGGAAGAGACGTTATTGTTTCATACTATTTTTATGAAGCTCAATATCTTGGGAAAGCTAATCAAAATATACATAATCTAAAAATATTGAAGGATTTGTTGAATCGCTGCGCTGGCTATATTTGGCCCGAAAGGCGATCATATTCAAGAACGATTGATTTGAGTAAAAAAGAAAGATTATTTGATCAATATGTTACCATAAGAGCGAAAGAGTGGAAATATCATGTTGAATCCTGGATAAAACTTGGGAAGCCATACTTTAGATTTGAAGATTTGTTGACAGATACAGATGCAGTCTTGCGAAAAATACTTGACCATATCGGTGCGGATATAGATGAGGATTTGTTAGCTGAAACCATAGACTTAATGAGTTTTAAAAATTGCAGAAAACAAGAAAATAGGCTTGATCCAAATGCGAGGTTCTATCGTAAAGGGATACAAGGGGACTGGAAAAATAACTTTACCGATAAGCAGAAGGAAATATTTAAGAATATTGCAGGGACAGCATTAATTGATTTGGGGTATGAGAAAGATTTAGATTGATAGACCAATTTTATCTTATTTTCCTTAGATAGGTCGGATATTCGGTTATTTAGGGGGTTTTTGATGTATGTATTTTGCAGCCTTATATGCCGTTGAAGGAGGAAAAACGCGATGTACTCAGATCCTGAGATCGTAAACGCTTATAGGGAAGTACTTAAAGGTTGTGAAGACAATCCCTTATATGATCAGTGGGTTCTCGCTGGAGAAAGAGGTGTCAACTACATATTAGAATCAGAAGGTATCAAGAAAATGGCACGTTTTTTAAGTTGTGAGCTCAAGGAAGCTCGGATCTTGGATATGGGAGCAGGAACAGGGAATGGAATAGTAGCCTTTCATCTATTGGGTGCGAGCCATTGCTTTGGCATTGATATTGAGATGAACGGTCTTGGATTACGCTTGGCGCAATCGCGACTCAGGAGACATCGTATTCCTGATAATTTGACTGCGGCAAGCGGGATGGCCTTGCCATTTTATGACGAGACTTTTGATATAGCATTTAGCCATAATGTAATTGAGCATGTAGAAGATCTGTTTAGTTATCTTAAGGAAATGTACAGGGTATTGAAGCCCAGAGGAATAGGGTTAATTGGTACTCCGAACAGAGTTCGGCCATTGGATGGTCATTTTAATCTCTGGTTCGCGCCTTGGTTGCCCAATCGGCTATTACGGTTCTATGCAACACTGAGGGGACGTCATAAAGGAAAATTATGGGACACCTATTGGAGAACTCCATGGTGCATAATCCGTATGCTTCGGAAAGCTGGATTTGAAATAATTGCCACAACACAGCACTATTTGAATCCAACAGAAAAAAGCCAGCATAGATTTCGAAGAAGAATAATAGATATCTTATTGAATCTGGGTTTAAGAATCGACTATCTTTTCCCCACCATCAGGTTATGCGTGAGGAAAAACGCAAAAGATTGATAGTTATCAACTGAATCCAATACTCTAGGATTTGAAACAACTATATCTTTTCAGAATTTTTAAGAATTTGATGTGATGGCAGAAATGACTGATGTGCGTCATAGCGTTCGCGCCAAGCGTATTGGTTTATTTGCCCCTATCCCATACATAGGAGTGTCGCACAGTATTATAAGCACAGCAGAGATTTTTGCTGAGCATGGCTGTGAAGTTGATGTTTTCACATCAAAACAAAAAATCGGGAAAGGATTTCTCCCAAAGGATATATTACTTTTGGAAAGGCCTGAAAATCGTTGGCGGAAACCATTCCCCGTTAATCTAATCTATTCTGTAATTTGGTCTTTAAAGATGTGCCACGGAAAACGCTATAAGTGCTTCATTGGGTATGATCCCCCTGGCTTGATAGAGGCTTGTCTGGTAGGATTAATTTATAAAGTACCTGTCATATACCATTCCTTGGAATTATGGTGCTCAAACGATATACCGAAGCGCTGGTATCACTTTCGATTGTTGCCCAGTCCCGAAATGATTTTAAAGCATGCTGAACGATTCTTTCATAGAGGAGTCGAGTTCACAATTATTCAGGATAAAAGACGAGCTAAAATTCTATATGATGACAATCATCTGTCTCCAGGAGAGACTTATTATGTCCCTCATACGGGCAGAGAAAGAGTGTACAAGCCGCACAGTAAACCAGACTACTTGAAGCATAAATTTAGTATTGATCAACAAAAGAAAATACTTCTGATGATTGGTGGGATCAATCACACAACACTTGCCCGTGAAATTGCAGTGGCTGTGGGCAATTGGCCTTCTTCATGGCACTTAGTTATACATGGTTTTAGCATACCTGATTATCTTGACGAAATATCGCAATCCATCGATAGCGACAGAGTGACACTTTCGACAGAATTGGTTCCTATGGCGGAGTTAGAAATTCTTATAGCCTCAGCAGATATTGGACTTGCGCTCTACCAAGATTCGGACACAAATACATATGAAATGACTTCCGGAAAAATCGGACAATACTTACGTTGCGGGCTACCTGTAATAGCAAATGATTTTCCTAATCTGGTCGATATAGTTGAAGGAAGTGGCGCAGGACTCTGTGTTCATAGTATGGATGACATACCAGAAGCAATTAACGATATACTAAAAGACTACGGTAAATTTAGCCAAAATGCATATAAGGCATATTTAGAGTACTATAATTTTGATGGAGCATTTGAGCCTGTCCTTCGTCGAATTAAGGAGATTTAACAATTTGCGGACCCTATTCAAATATGATGTTTTCTCAGCGCTCCAGGTTTCTGCCACTTCAGTCCCATTAACCATTTGGCTTGTTGGCACGTCCTTTTTAACAGTTTTTACAATGGATGTTGAATTATCCTCGTATAAGTTTTCTAGGAGTATATATTTTTATGAATCCTTGCTAGCGCGCTAAAAATGGGCATTCTGTTAAAATCTTTTCGGAATAGGGGATATAAACAGATAAAATGAAAAGTATCTTAAAAAGCGTGTTATGTGGTGCACTTTTTTACAGTGGATATCATTGGCTATTTAATTGGATACTTGCAAAACTCTTACAGGAAAAGGGGGAATTACAAATCTTTCTTGCTCATCGAATAATTAATTCGTCTTCAAAGAGAAGCTCTGAACTAAATCTTGATAAGCTTTATATTAAGTGGGGTCAGGCCATGACGGAGAAAGAATTTGTTCGAAGAGCATCCTTTCTAAAGAGGTACTGTAAAATAATTTCCATGCAAAAAGCTATAGAGAAACTCAAAGTAGGAAGATTGGGATATCAATATAAAGTTCTTACTTTTGATGACACCTACTATGATTTTATTTCAGTTGTAGTTCCAATTTTGAAAAAGAATAGAATACCTGCAACATTTTTTTTAACAACAGGAATTATTGAGACCGAAAAATATCTATGGTTTGATGAAGTGGCTACTACGGTTAACTCTTTGAGTCATCCAAAGAAGTTGAGTGCAAAAGCCGAATTTGTAAGATTAATTTGCAACTTCATAATACTGAATGATCCTTATAAAATCCGAGATTCAATCCTGGGTGTTTTAAAAAAGAAAAACCTAACTAAAAGCGAAGAATCAAGTCATGCCTCTTTATACTTAACCTGGTCTGATATCCAAAAAATCTGCAACTTGGATTTCATTGAAATAGGAGCACATACTGTAACCCATCCAGTGCTTACTAAGATTCCCATCTCACAGGCGAAGGACGAAGTTGTTGGTTCCATAGCGCAAATTGAATCACACATAGGCAAAAGAATAGTTTTTTTTAGTTATCCCAACGGTCAATTCAATAAACAAGTTCAGCAATTGGTACGTCAGCATTTTAAGGCCGCTTGCGCAACTGGAAATGGAAGCATGGAAGATATGTTTGCTCTCAAACGAACCAATTTAGGTCAGGAACCATTTCACGTTTTTGCTTTAAGAGCAACAGGATTACTGAGGAGAATAAAAATGTTATTGAATAAGATTAGGGTGATTTCCATATGAGAAAAAGCTTCATTAAAAAACTTCACTGCCCCTTTTGTTCTGGAAATTTCACAATTACGAAAATCATAAACGAAGAAGATGATGAACTTGTCAATGCGCTCATTGAGTGTAGCTGTTCTCAATATCCAATTGTCAATGGAATCCTATCCCTCAAACCTCCAGACGATAAGAATCAAAAGGCGGCTGTTGATGCAATTGGGGCAGCACAAACTATTTTGGCATTGGAAATATTACTCTCTACAGTTGAGAAATCCAAAAAGCTATGGAGCCGAATAATCAGAAAGGGAGCTCAATTAAGATTTCCGCTTACTTCTTACTATTTGAGAGTTTATAGACATAAAAAGACTCAAGCATTTCTAGCCTGTAAAACTTTATTATTAGCCCTGGACCAATTGAATTTGGGTAACTATTCGAATTACTTAAAACATAGATTTTCACACCCAAGTTTTCTTGCGAGTTTACCATTGATATCTCGGATGTGCCGTGATGGGGGGCCAATTTTGGATTTGGGATGTGGTATTGGACATCATTGTTTTCGATTTTGTGAGCACGTACGACCTTCCGAAATAGTTGGAGTAGATCGGTGGTTCTTACAGCTTTACTTAGCTAAGAAGTTCTTTATACCAGAGGGCACATTTATCTGCCTTGATGCAAACTATCCTCTACCATTTGAAGATAGTTATTTCCACACTACATTTTCATCAGATGTTTTTAATTACATTCTCTGCAAACAAATTGCAGCAAAAGAGATAATGAGAACGACAAAGAATGAGGGGCTATTAATTTTATCCCATCTACATAATAAGGAAATGCAAAATCTTGTCCCAGGTTTCCCCCTCAGTGCCGGTGGGTGGAGATCGCTCTTTCAGGGGTTAGAAGCTAGAATTGTAAATGAAAGCTGGTTTCTTAAAGCAAATGAATATGTACATCACCAGGGCTTCTTAAGTTATCCACAAGGTCTTGAGCCTAGCTCTGCCAAGACCTTCACGTTAATTGCTTCACGAAAACGGGTTGATCTACGGGAGTTTGCTTCATTTGAGATTCGTGTAAATTCCAATAGAGAAAAAACTGTTATAAATCCACTTTATTCTAGAAGAAGAGTCGAACAAGATAAATATTCTGATATTTACGAAATTGAGTGGCCATCGGGAGCCTTTAAATCGGAATGTCAGGAACTTGAATCTATTTTGCCCAGCCAGGTTGAAGTTAATAGGGACCTTATTGAAAACCCCTCTTTATCTAGTGATTATCTTGGTCTTCTCAGGAAATTTATTCTTTTGAATGTTCCAATAAATTATGTGTGAATGTAAATTGAAAATCTGTTAGGCCTCATCGCTTTTAACTAAACAATTGCTAGGGGAATAGACCACTTGAAAGTAGTAGCAATGGGTGCCTTTTCTGCATACAAGTATGCCGACGATCTTGGAATTGATTCTAGAACCATACGAAGGGTCACCAGCTGGAACGAAACTCTTAGCGATGAACTATCTAAAATAACTGGAATGGATGTTAATTTTATTACTAGCACAAAGGCAATATCTAAAACAAATACTGTATGTAAATGTTCTTTAAAAGTGACATACTTGGTATTACCTCCTAAGGCAAACCTTTTTACTGGATTCCAATATATAAAGTGGTATGTGCATCGGATGATAAAAAAAATAGACCCCGATATTGTTCATGGAATCGGGTTAGAACATATTTGGCCATATATCGCCGTGACTTCCAGATATCCATCAGTTATTACTGTCCATGGGATAATGTCAGAGATAATCAAAAAAATTAAAACACCCACTATTTCTCAGAAACGTTTGTTTGCATACCTTGAAAGGGGTATCTTAAGGAAGGCAAAACATCTTATTTCTATAAGTCCTTATGTTCAAGAGTCTTTAGGACGCTATACTGGTGCCACTATTTATCCAGTAGAAAATCCTGTAGCGAACGAATTTTTCTCCCTAAATGCTAAACCTTCTGAGAATAAAAATATTTTGTTTGTTGGCGAGATTCAACCGTGGAAAGATCTCTTGATACTGATTGAAGCTTTTGCAGGACTAGGCGAAAATGACATTAAACTAATTATAGTAGGAGCTGCTACAAACTCGGGTTATTATAAAGAGGTTATAGATATAATTAACAAACTTGGAATCAGAGAACGCGTTATTTTTAAAGGCTTTCTCCTTCCAAACGAGCTGAAAGAAGAATACAAGAATGCAGCCTTCCTCGTTCTTCCATCCATTCAGGAAACAGCTCCCATGTGTATAGCCGAAGCTATGGCTGTCGGCATACCAGTCATTGGTACAGATGTTGCGGGAATTCCTTATATGATCCAGAATGGAAAGTCTGGACTTTTGTTCCCGGTTGTTGATATTTCTCGATTGGAAAAACATATGAAAACATTGGTTGAGAACCCACAACTACGTGATGAAATGGGAAAGCAAGGGAAAGCAGTTGCTGAGAGCCGTTGGCGTCCGGAAATAATTGCAAGGAAAACATTGGATGTTTATGAGAATATTTTAAAAGATTGCAATAATAAATGAGAACAGTTGTCGTTCAATTAGATGCATGCAGAAGTGATTACATTGATAAATCAGCAACTCCCTTTCTGTATGCGATAAAAGAAAACGGTATATTGGGAACGCTCATTCCAACTTTTGGCTTCGAGCCTGATGCAGCCTATCTTGCCGGGCTTTATCCCGATGAGTGTGATGGAGGGATGCATTTTTACTTCTCCCCGGAGAGTTCGCCGTTTAATATTGCTAGGATCCTACCTGGTTGTATAGATAATTCTCCTGAAGTTGTACAGTTGATGATAAGGCGTTTATTAAAGCTATATGTAAAACATGCCTCCAAATTTTCGCGTATCAAATATGTTTCCCATTCCTGCCGAATTCCTTTTAAACTTCTTCCTTATTTCGATATAGCAGAGAAATACCTTTTTACTGAAGATAGCTTTGCCAATGGCCGGAGTATTTTTTCAATAATAAAAAAGAAGTCAAAATCTTTTTTTTGTCATAGCGCTCCGACACATTCGACAGATTCGGATGCTGTTCTTGTAGATCTGGAAAAGGCAGCTCATCCGTTTGATTATATATTTATTCATATAGGAGACTTAGACCAAGTCGGTCATAAATATGGCCCCCATTCAGCCGAGATGCTATCTGCTCTGAAAAAAGTCGATTCTAAAGTGGAGAGGATGTGGGGTTATCTAGATAACAAGTATAAAGATTTTAATTTTATTATTTTTGGTGATCATGGAATGGTTGAAGTAAAGGAACTGTTGGATTTTCGTGAAATAATAAAAACGGTGAATTTAAAATTGTTTAAGGATTACATTTATTTCCTCGATTCAACTTTGGCAAGATTTTGGTGCTTTAATGAGAAAGCAAAAGACCTGATTGAGTCGGAATTAAATGAGATAGAAAATGGAAGTGTGCTCTCTATAGAAGATAAACAAAAATATCATATAAATTATCCCCATAATAAGTTCGGTGATATTATATTTCTTGCTGATCCCGGCGTTCTGATTTTCCCAAATTACTGGAACAATTCTGTGCCTGAAAAAGGAATGCATGGATACGCACCAGAGTACTATGGACAACAGTCTGCTGTCATAATTTCTAGTCAAAAAAGTCTTGCCACTAATAATAATGGCCCATTGGATATGAGACGGCTTTATCCTACTTTTCTGAAATTAATGGGAATAGAAAACAATCATTCTGCTTTGAAAAGCATTGTCTGAAACAGATACAATCCGAAAAAGGCCTGTAATCGTCGGTATTGCCGGAGGGACAGGCGCCGGAAAGACAACTCTGGCTATTGAGATAATCAAGTCGTTTAATAAAGATGAAATCCTTCTAATTAAACATGATGCATATTACAAAAATTGCTATAATCTCCCTTTTGAAGAAAGAAAGCATCTCAATTTTGACCACCCTTTTGCGATTGAAACCGATCTCTTAGTGCAACATGTGATTGAGCTTATTAACGGAAATAATGTCATTATTCCAGAGTATGACTATTCTACCCATACGCGTAAAAATACAGGGATTTTGTGCCATCCTGTTAAGGTCATCATTATTGAAGGCATTCTCATTTTTACAGATAGAAGGCTTATAGACTTAATGGATTTAAAAATATTTATCGATGTGGATGCTGATAGCCGTTTCATCCGCAGGTTAAAAAGAGACATAAACGAAAGAGGAAGAAATGTTGATTCGGTTATTTCCCAATATTTCAATTCTGTCCGGCCTATGCATGCTAAATTTGTCGAACCCACCAAGAAATACGCTGATATGATGATTCAAGGAAACAGTGGTTCTCCTGATTTAGAAAGAATTGTTGGCATAATCAAAAAATGGATTCAGGTTGACCAAGAGAGATACAGGTTATAGCTTGAATTTAAAATTCTATCAATTAAAAAGCTGATGGGTACATATACCGCAGAAGATGATCCTGGGATTGATAACGCAGTCCAGGATGTCCTTGATATGATCACTGAAGCAATTCTCAATTTAATGGGCAAACATGTCCGGGCTATTGTTTTAATGGGAGGTTATGGCAGAGGAGAAGGGGGTGTTTATCGTAATTCAAAAGGATATAGCCTGGTCAATGATTTCGATCTGGCCGTTTTTGTGGAAAAAAAATTCAGAAATGTAAAAAAAGAATTCAGTTCTAAGTTAAAAGAATTATCAGTGGAATTACAGCCCAAGTGCAAAGGTATTAAGCAGATTGATCTAGATATTACGAATAGCTGGCATTATCGTTTTGTGCCTAATTTGTTGAATTATTACGAGATCAGAAACGGACATAAGGTCATTTATGGCGAAATCGATCTCTCAAGAATAATGCCTGACTTTAAACCTGAGAGGATGCCCTTGTATGATGGTACGATTTATTTCTACTCACGGGGAAGTGGGTTGTTATTGCCGGCTATTTATTTTCTGACCGGCAATCTCGATAGATCCAAAATCCGGGAAAATTTCCTAATTGAGCTCCAGAAAGCGTGCCAGGCTATGGGAGATGCTACTCTATTAATTGCTAATGAATATCATTATTCATACCAGGAGCGTTTGCTTCGATTTGAAAAGTTGGAAAGCAACAATAATCCTATTCCGCATTCTCTATTGGAAGTCATTAGTCCTTTATATCGATGGGGAGTTGAAAGGAAATTAAAACCATCTTTCGATTGGACTGGAAATGACAGAATGATCAAAAAATGGTTTGAAGTAAGAAGCGCTTTCAGTGAATTTTTCTTGTGGTTTGAATCAACAAGACTCGGGAATAAATTTGAAAGCTGGCTAGATTATTCCAATTATATTGATACAAAAGGACCAAAAGCGCCATTCGATGTAATGATCTGGACTCATCTAAAATACTTGCGGGATATTTTTTCGTCGTTTGGTAAAAATTCAAGTAATAAGAGGAAAATAAAAAGGAATAAAATGGCAAAGCTGTTGCCAGTTATGCCGTTATTACTAATCTCTTTAAATGAAGATGGCAGATTTAAAGAAGGAATATTGAGAGATGCCTTTTTAAAGCTAAATGGATCAAGAAGCAATGAAGAAAAGTCAACTTGGTTAGATTTAACCAAGGAGTATTTATCTCAATTTCATCCTTCCGGAGTAGTGCAGCAAGCCATAGACATGTGAGTTGGGAGCTTTTATAAAGATGAATTTACCGAAAATTACAGTCGTTACTCCATCTTATAATCAAGGGCAGTTTCTTGAAGAAACAATCCTGAGTGTAATCAAACAGGATTATCCTAATCTGGAATATATTGTTATTGATGGGGAATCCACAGACAACTCGGTGGATATCATTAAAAAGTATGAAAGCTACTTAAGTTACTGGATTTCTGAACCAGACAGCGGGCAATCCAATGCCATCAATAAAGGATTCAGAAGAGCAACAGGAAAAATTGTAACCTGGTTGTGTTCTGATGATACCTATTTTCCTGGCACATTGATTAAAGTCGGAACATTTATGGCTCAAAATCCAGGGATAAATGTCATCTATGGAGATGCTGCAGCCATTGATGTAGAGGGGAAGGTCACTACAGCAACCAGATCATTAAATTTTAGCCGTCTTGGACTTTTGTCCCGTTCTGGGAGCATTCCACAACCTGCTTCTTTTTTCAGGAAAAAAGTCCTGGATAGAATTGGATATCTGGATGAAAACATTGAGTATTGCATGGACTATGAATTCTTCCTTCGCGCAGCTTATGCCGGATGCAAATTCCAACGAATACCAGAAACCCTCGCGACTTATCGCTATCATCCTGGGAGTAAAACAGTAATGGGAAAATCAATCCACAATAAACACAATGAAGCTATGGAGAGACATCAAAAAACGTTCGTAAGTAATTACAAAATGACTCCATTAAAGCTTTTAAGAATCCTATTCAATGTGAAAAGAATAATTATAAATCTTGATAGATACTGGAAATATAGAAAGACATATCTCAAGCGGTTGAAGACTTAAGAGGAGTTTTTAGTGAAAAATGGAATTGTTCTAGTAACAGGCGGAGCAGGTTATGTTGGTTCGATTTGTGTTGAGCAATTGTTAGAAAAAGGATATGCAGTAGTAGTTTTGGATAATTTGGAAGAAGGGAATAGAGAAGCTGTCATGCCAGAGGCTTTTTTCAGAGAGGGTGATTATGGAAACAAGGATATTTTGGAAGATATTTTCAAACGATTTTCCATAGAATTCGTCTTTCACTTCGCTGCATATGCTAGCGTTCCAGATTCGATGATCAATCCAGAAAGATTTTACCAAAATAACATAATTAAAGGTCTTAATCTTCTTGAAGTTATGAGGAAATTTGACTGCAAAAGGATGATTTTTTCTTCCAGCGCGGCCGTTTTCGGCGAACCTCAATATATTCCTATTGATGAAAAGCATCCACAAAATCCTATTAATCCTTATGGTGAGACTAAACTGGCATTTGAGAAGATTCTTTACTGGTATCACATGGCATATGGATTGCAGGTAAATTCCTTTCGGTACTTTAATGCTTCCGGCGCTTCTGAGAAATTAGGCGAAGCTCACAAACACGAAAGCCACCTGATTCCCATGGCCATTCAAGCGGCGACAGGGAAACGGGAAAAACTTGAAGTATATGGTAACGATTATGACACAAGGGACGGCACTTGCATTCGTGACTATGTGCATGTCATTGATATAGCCGATGCCCATATCAGCGCGATTGGAAATCTGGATAGGAATCCATATGCACTCTACAATCTCGGCTGTGGTAGCGGATACACGGTTGATGAGGTAATCAGGACGATTCAGAATGTTAGCGGTTTGAACGTCCCCTTTGAATATGTGGGCCGACGTGCGGGTGATCCCGCTACCTTGGTCGCAAGCCATAATCTGGCTGAAAAAGAACTAGGCTGGAAGCCTTCTTACAATATTGAGCAAATAGTCGAAAGTGCGTGGAATTGGCATGAGGCGCATCCCGAGGGTTATCAGAATTAACATGAGTGAACCAATCGATAAAAGAAAGATCAGACTCCTTTTGCTTAGTTCCGTTTTTGTTGACCGTGGAGCAGAAAGGATAATGCTCTGGTTAGAAAAATACCTAACGGAGCGGGGATATGATGTCAAACTTGCCTGCCTAAGAGAATTAGCGCCTTTTGCAGGAAGGTTGGAAGGAATGGGCGGCCCTGAAGTGCACGTTTTGGGCATGCGCCATCTATTCGATGTTATTGCGCTTTTTCGCCTCTTTAATTTTTTTAAAAGTTTCAAGCCCGATATTTTGCATATTCACAGCTTTCGTTCTGCTGTGGTGGGAAGACCCATCGGTAGATTAGCGGGTGTTCCAGTGATTATTTATTCTGTTCACAATAGGTGGGGAGGGAGCACACATTATGCGCTTGATAGATGGACAACCAGATTTAGTGACGCAACGATACCCTTTTCATTAGCAGTAAAAAAGTTTTTAATAGACGAGGAAAAACTTGATCCCGACAAAGTGAAAGACCCCGTTTATATCGGGATAGATATTGATAAGTTCAAGGTAGATGATAAGTCGACGCTCGGCAAAACCAGAGAGGAATTCGGTCTTAACGATGGCAATAAAGTAATTGGATTTGTTGGCGCTTTATCCGAACAGAAGGGTTTGACTTATCTGGTAGATGCAGTTGACAGTCTGCGTCACGAATTCCCAAATCTGCGTTGCCTTTTGATTGGTGAAGGAGAACAAGAAAGGCATCTGAAAGCAAAAATTAATAAATTAGGCTTGCAGGATTATGTTTTATTTTTAGGACAGCGCTATGATATTCCCGTACTTCTTAATTTGATGGATATCTTTATTCTGCCTTCACTTTGGGAGGGTCTTCCCCAGGTCGTTTTAGAGGCTATGGCAGCTAGATGTCCTGTGATTGCCACTACTGTGGATGGTACGCCTGAAATCATCACTCATGGTGTCAATGGGTGGCTAATCCCGCCCAAAGATAGCAAAGCGCTAAGCGATTCGTTAAAGATGTTGCTTAACGATAGTGAACTAAGGGCAAACCTTGAAAATCGCGGATATGAAACTGTTTGCGAACGTTTTTCCGTGAAGCGGATGGTTTCAGATTTTGACAACCTTTATAAGCAATATTTACACGCAGCACAATGAATAATATTGAAGTGCCTGAAAGATATTTCCCAATTCCTTCATTTAGAAATCCGTGGTTTCTCATTCCTGTGGATGACCCGGGGCCCTTTCGGTACTTTGTACTTCATATATTGTCGTCAAAGCACACCTCCCGGAGATTTGTCATTCTGATGCTGCGCGTTTTGGTTCGTCTGGGCGGGTACCATCTGTGGCCCTTCATTGCGCCCGTCCTGTTAAAAAAAATGCTCAGAGAATGACATGTTCACGAAGTTAAGAGAATTGGTACTCGATAGTTGGGAAAGCTGGAACCTTGGACCAAAATCTTCCGACATCTCTTTTATCAGGCGTGGCTCTACCTGGCTGGGTGATGCTGGCAAAGTGGTGTATATCATCTTCCGCCGTGGGGACAGGTTTCCTTCACTGATTGCAAAGACGGTAACGTCTTATGAGTACGGAAAAACAATCCTGAATGAGGCGCAAAATATCATGACAGTATGGAACTCCGCATCGGTGAAGTTACGCGAAAATCTTCCGCGCCCACTTGATGTGATAGAGGTCGATGGGATACCCGTTTATTTCGAAGAAGCTACACCGGGCGTTGCCTTCCCTGAAAAAGTGATGTTCTGCCGGGGCAGGAAAAAAAAGGAAAAGATAATATCCGAAACAATGGATAAGCTAGCCGTGTGGTTGAGTGATTTTCAAAGGTGCTTTAGTTCCGACAAAGAGTTAATGGACTCTGGCATAGTCGATGAGCAGATTTTAAAGCCGTTGGAGTATTTCAGCATAAAGCATGATTTAAGTGCCAGGGAACAGCGCTTTATAGCAGAACTAAGAGAAATCGCCGGATCATTGGCAGATCGGAATATCCCGTTGCAGCCCGCCCACGGAGATCTGTGGGGTGGGAGCCTGTTGTGGGGGTTGGATGAGCGTTTGCATATAATTGACTGGGAGTATTTTAAAGCTCAGGGTTTGCCGCTTCAGGATATTTTGTGCCTAGCAATTCATCCAGGCTTTGTGACTCCGAGTAAAGGTGGGGACGGTATGCAGGGAGAGTTTATGAACTTGTTTGAAGAGAGCTATTTTGCGGAGGCTGTCCGGTATGTTGTGTGGGAGCAGGCACAGGCCGCAGGAGTGGATTCTGTGGAGAGCATTCAAATATTTTTAGCATTGGCTTTAATCTCATTGTCCACGGAAAGGGACCAAAAGGCTTCTGTAAACACAAGAGATTCATGGAGGGCGCTATTCCGTTATCTTGTTAATGAACGGGACAAATGTAAGTTGCTCTGACAATGAAAGGGCCCTTCTGATGTTAGCTGCAAGAATGTGAATGCAACCGTATCCTTCTCTTGGCCTTTCACAGTTTCTCTGTGCAAGCTTTTCTTTGGTGCCAGTGTCTCACACTATAACAACATACTGAGATTAAGGAAATATTCTGGGGTGAACCATCACATAAATCATAGTCCGTTTATTGATTTGATAAGGGCGGAAAATGTAATTGGTGATCAACGACTAGTTTTGGATGTTGGATGTGGGGGGGGGATTTAGTCAGGCAACTATCTCAAAATTGGAGAAATCAAGCCAGCTTTTTGGGGATAGATATTAATTTTGAGGCGATTAGGTCAGCCTCAAAAAAAAACACACAAAAAACCAACTTCCTACAGGCAGATTGTCACTCTCTCCCGTTTAAAACGGACTCTTTCAATTTTGTCATCACAACTGGTGCGTTAGAGCATGTTGCTTCATACTTGGATGCAATACGCGAAATAAAACGGGTGTTGAAGCCAGGGGCTTTCACATTGATAGCATGCGGTCCTAATCGAAGCTTCCCTATCGATAGTCCTTATCATAAAAAGATTGTTACGCGTTATCCATCACTTAGAGAGATGTATCAGATTGTCGAACCAGAGAATTGTAAATTGCTATGGGCTGAATTGGTTCACAATAGGATAAAAAAGCAGGCCTGGAGCAAACCATTCTATTTTCCTACACTTTACCACAGAGTGTTTTACTCGATACAAAGGATAGCTAACATTCCTCCGCTTGGTTATTTTTTAGTATTACTGGCTCGCCTCCTTGAAAGTATTGGATTTCAAAGAAACATTGTAATTCTTTACAGAAAGCCGCTGAAAAGTACTATTAGATAACTTCAACAGATTGCACAAAAAAATGTTGCAAGAAATAGATCAAAATAAATCAATCCCAAGATTTATCTACTTTGCCGGTGTTGACGGTTCAGGCAAATCCACCTATGTGGAGATGTTGATTAAGGAGTTTGAGCGAAGGGGATTGAAAGCAAAACGTGTATGGCTGAGGTTCAATTATTTCTTTACAAAACCGGTTTTGTTTTATTGCCGCCTGACTGGTCTTACCCGCCGTCCATTTCGCGGCGGGCGGAAGATTAGTGTGCATGATTTTTACAGGTTTAGCTTTATCGGCAATTTGGTTCAATATCTTCACTTCATTGATACCTGTCTGTATTATTTTATTAGGGTAGTGATTCCGCTTAAATTTCTAAAAAAATATATTTTGTGTGATCGGTTTGTGTATGACATCCTGGCAGATTTCATGATTGAGAATCGGGATATGAGCATTCCGAAAAAGAGGATAAGTAAGTTACTGCTGAGACTTCTTCCTGCTGAAGCCCTTGTACTTTACTTCAAAGTTGATAAGGACGAAATTATACGCCGTAAGCCTGAAGTGCTGGATGATGATGAGGATTATGATTTGAAATACAGCGTGTATAAGGAACTTGAAAGATTTTATGATTTTCAGATCATTCGTAACACTAAGAGCATTGAAGATGTTCAGGATGAAATCAATAATATTGTATTTACTTTATCGTGAGACCTAAAAAGCCACCGAAAAAGTATGCCTGGAATCCTAAAAATCGTCTTGTTTATAGGATAATGGCAAGCCCTCCTGGAGTGGTTTTCATAAACTGGACTTTCCAGGGAATGTTGGGTATGGATAGATCGGAGTTGATCTTTCATCTTTCCATTGGTGTATTTTTTACCCTGCTATTCCTCTTGATCTTTATGAATATTGTCAATTTTTGGCTATCATTAGGAATTTCTTTCTTGATGGCCCATACATCCAACTGGCTCTTCAATAGTCATTTCTGGGTGATGGGGAGGTACATCGGCATTTCCGAAACATCTGTCAAAAGAATTAATAATTATATGTCAGAGATTAAAAGTCTTCTTCAAGAAAAAAACTCCATACAAGCCATAGTTGTTGTTGGAAACATGACAAGAGGAGGAAAGATTAGATCCACATCAGATCTTGATGTGAGATTTATCAGGGAGAAAGGCTTTCTTAACACGATTCTATCGAACCTTTTGATGGTAAAGATCAAGGTGATAGCTTTTTTTCGGAAAATCCCTTTGGATGTTTATTTATTAGATGAAATTAGGCGGTTGAGCAGGCTAAGAAGTGATGAAATTCCCATCATATTGAAAGATGTGAATGACGAAGTGAGTAAATGGTACAAATGTCACGGCCGTGAATCGAAAAAATATGAAGATTTTGATTTAAATCACGATGAAAAATAACCTTAAGATTTGTATTGCTTGCTCTGGCGGAGGACATTTAACAGAGGCAAAACTGGCCACACAAACACTGAGATATCCACAGTATTATGTGACTTTCTATTCCCCTCACCATAAATATGAGAGCGATAGATATTACCATGTCGTCAATCCTTACCGCAATTTCTGGCGCTTTATCCTGAATTTTTTCCAGTCTCTTCGAATTTTTTTAAAAGAAAGACCGAATATTATCATCACAACAGGAGCCAGTGTGGTCATCTCCACCTGTTTAATCGCAAAGATTCTGAGGAAGAAAATTATATTTATTGAATCTAGTGGAAATCCGTTGACGCCTTCAGCGACTGGACGATTTTTATACCGAATAGCCGATTTGTTTTATGTCCAGTGGAAGGAGCAGTTGAAATTTTTTCCTGAGGCACGGTACCTAGGAAGCTTGATATGATATTTGTCACTGTGGGTGTTTCTCAACCATTTGATAGGCTTATCAAAGAAATCGATCGGATAGCGGACACAATACCGGACGCTATTTTTGCTCAAATCGGAAGGACTCACTACATGCCAAAAAAAATCAAGTTCTACCGGATTATGTCAGAACAAGAACTAAGCCTTAACATCAAAGAAGCCGATTTGGTCATAACCCATGGAGGCTTTGGAAGCATTTTTAGTGTTCTATCCATGGACAAGCCTCTTATAGCTGTTCCCAAAACGTTTGAATTGGACAAGACGGATAACGACCAAACAGATTTAGTCAAACATTTGGAGGCAAAAGGCCGACTTATCGGAGTTTATGATATCACGGATTTGAGAAAGAAAATTTTAGAATTTGATCTAAAACCTTCTGGATTTCAAGTGAACCTCGATATTTCTGATGACATTAAAAGACAAATAAATAGGTGGTTCTAGGGAAAATGTTAAACGAAAATGAGAAAGTCTACCTATTCAGATGTAAAAACCTGGCTGATTTGAAAAAACATTTGAAAACAAATCTCCAGGGCAATTTCTCTTTTCTTTTTCCCAAAGACAAAGGTTCCTCAATCCTTGTCAAGCCGAATCTTAACAGCAACATGAATGCTTTAACAGGGAATACAACTGATTTGAGGTTACTTGCGTCGATCATAGAATTTTTAAAAGATTGGGGCTATACAAAAATAACCGTGGGGGAGGGAAACAACAGCGGATTTTTTAGAGCAGGTATTAATGTTATAAGCAGGCTGAAAGTAGATAAGCTGGCGGAGTATTACGGAGTAAAAATCGTTGATTTCAATTATTCCGACTCTGAAGAGATTGAATTAGAAAATGGGATAAAAGCCAACGTGGCAAAGGAATGTCTGGGAGCTGATTTTTTCATAAATGTCCCGAAACTTAAAACGCATTATGAAACTGAGATGTCCGTGTGTTTGAAAAGTCTTATTGGATGTCTGGTGGGCCGGGAAAACAAGAAAAAAGTCCATTGCAGCTTGATAAGGAATATTTTAAAACTCAATGAGGCTATAGAGCCTGACCTGCATATCGTCGATGGGCTGATTGCCATGGAAGGCACAGGCCCTTCTCTTGGTGAGCCTAAAAAAATTGATACTGTTTTAATCGGAACTGATCCCTATCTCATAGACATGGTGGCATCCAAAGTAGCTGGATATTCAGATTTTAAAGAAATTCCCGTCTTAAATGAGGCTCTGAAACAAGGGAAAATCGACGAACGAATGATCAAAGAGTACAAGAAAATCCAAGTTGAGGCGTATTATTTTAAGAGGCCTAAAGTCAGTTTTCTAGTTAAATTAACCATCAATCCGAGAATTCAAAAACACCTTATAAAGATCCGGTATGCGCCCCTTATAAAAAAGATATTCAACTGGGCATTCGTTCGCAAAATTCTTTTTGCCTTAAAGATCTCTCAGGATTATATTGTTTTCAAAGAGCTTGAAATTTCCCTTCCCTACCTGCAAAATGGAATGTGTGGGGATCAATGTCATGCTTGTGGTGACATCTGTCCCTTGGATTTCAAACTTCCTCAGGATTTCGGATCAGAGAGAATTAAAAGCTGTATAAAATGTTTGTACTGCTATTCGATTTGTCCAGAAAAAAATATACAAGTAAATGGTGATCTAGGTTTTTTTAAGCAGCAGCTCAAAGAGTATGACACCCAAATCAGAAATCTGTTTATTGGAACCCAATGAGAATATTACTGCTCAATCCCCCTTTCTTCAAGAAATATTCCCGTTCCCAGCGGAGTCCTGCTGTAACCAAAAGTGGCTGCATATACTATCCGATGTGGCTTGCTTATGCCACCGGCGTACTGGAAAAGGCCGGATTTGAAGTTAAGTTAATTGATGCCCCAGGGGATGGGCATGACATTGGTTATGTTGTGAATGTGGCAAGAGAGTTTCAGCCACAATTGACCGTCTTGGATACATCTACACCAAGTATATATAACGATATCGAAGTCGCTGAAGCCATCAAGAGAAGGATAAACTCTTTTATATGTTTAGTCGGGACACATGTCTCTGCTCTTCCGGAAGAAACCCTGGGGTTGAGTGAAGCTGTGGATGCAGTTGCCAGGAGAGAATATGACTATACTCTTCTGAATTTGGCTAATTGTATTCAACAGAAAACAAAGAAGCAAAAGGAAAATAGTAATAATCATAAAATAGACTCAAAAGAACACATAAATTTTGAAGACAATATTCATTTTTCAGATATTAAAGGGCTCTCGTATAAATATAACGGAAAAATTTATCATAATGAGGATCGGCCTTTAATCGAGAATTTGGATGAACTTCCCTTTGTGAGTGAGGTCTATAAAAGACATCTCAGGATTGAGAATTATTTCTATGGAGGGAACCTGCATCCTGTGGTCACAATTGTTTCTGGACGGGGTTGTCCCAATCAGTGTATTTATTGTCTCTATCCTCAGACGATGACCGGCCACAAATATCGTTACAGAAGCATTAAAAAGGTTGTGGACGAATTGGAATACATAAAGAACACTTTCCCTAGAATGCGAGAAATTTTCCTTGAAGATGATACTCTGACTGTGAATAAGGAAAGATGCCTGGAGTTTGCTGATGAGATACTAGCTCGCGGTTTGAAAATTACTTGGTCTACCAATTCCCGGGCCGATGCAGAGTATGAGACTTTGAAAGCCATCAAAAGGGCTGGATGCCGCTATTTGTGTGTTGGGTTCGAAAGTGCTGAACAAAGTATCCTAGATAGAATGAATAAGAATCTTAAAGTGGAACAGATGTATGAATTCATGAAAAATGCAAAAAAAGTTGGGATATTGATACATGGCTGCTTTTTGGTAGGAAATCCAGGGGAGACCAAGGAAACTTTGAACAAAACATTACGAATGGCCAAAGAACTTAAGCCGGATTCGGCTCAGTTTTTTCCGCTTATGGTCTACCCCGGGACTAAAGCCTTTGACTGGGCCGTTGAGAATGATTACTTGATAACTAAAGATTATAGAGAATGGTTGACTGAGGATGGTCTTCATAATTGTGTGGTCAGCCGCCCGGGTTTGAGTAATCATGAACTGGTGGAATTTTGTGACCGTGCAAGGGCCTCATTTTATTTCAGACCAAGATACATCGTCCGTAAGGCCTTACAGTCCTTATTCAATTTTAATGAAGCCAAGCGTAATATTAAGGCTGGGCGAATTTCTTTTAAATATTTAGTCAGAGGGTCCTTTCCCAAGAAAGGATATTCAAATAAATAATAATTCATTAAGTCTATAAGCAAAGGGAAGTATGACATGAAAGATAGAGGGATAAAGTACTCTGTTATAGTGCCGGTATACAACGGAGAAAAGACTCTTGAAACATGTCTGAATGCTTTAAAGAAGCAAACAGTCGCTAAAAATGAATACGAAATAATTGTTATTGATGATGGGTCTAAAGACAGGTCTGGAGATATAGCGAAAGCTCAGGCAGATAAATATTTTTTCCAAAAAAATCAGGGCCCTGCAACAGCACGCAACCTGGGAGCAAAAAAGGCAAAAGGAGAGATTATTTTATTCACAGATTCTGATTGTGAGCCACAAGAGAGTTGGCTGGAAGAAATGATTCGGCCTTTCCTGGAGAATTCGGAGATTGTCGGTGTGAAAGGTGCTTATTTGACGAAGCAAAAAAACATCATGGCACGGTTCGTTCAAATGGAATACGAGAATCGTTACAGATTTATGAAAAAATATCAATATATAGACTTTATTGATACATATGCCGCAGCTTACAAAAGAGACATTTTTTTGAAATTTGGAGGATTTGATTCACAATTCCGAATTGCCATGACTGAGGATACAGAACTCTCTTATAGAATAGCTAATGCGAGATATAAAATGATTTTTAACCCTAAAGCTATAGTCTACCATTCTCATCCCACATCATTCTTTTATTATTTCAAACGAAAATACCGGGCAGCTTTTTGGAGAATGTTAGCAGTTAAGAAGAATATAAATAAGATAAAAGGGGATACACATACACCTAATGATATAAAAATCCAGATTGCTTCTCTTTTTCTGGTGTTTCTAGGATTTATTTTATTCATATTTACTCAAACTTATGCTGTTCTCATTTTTGGTCTCATTCTGTTTTTGTTGAGTTGTTTAACTTACGTTATAAATGGTTTAAAGAATGATTCATTCGTTGCAATTCTTAGTCCTTTCATTGTCGGAATTAGGTCTGTCGTTTATTCTGCTGGATTAAGTGTTGGAACTTTAAAATTTTTTTTAAATAAAAATTGAAATAGTTAATAAAAATGCTCTGGCGACCTAAATATCATAGAAGACTGGCCCAGTTGGCAGATGGTTTGACAACTGTGGGTAGTTTTATAATTGCTTATTTTATATGGAGCACTTTGAGAATCAATACCAGTCTCAGACTTGGCGGAGCCATAGAGCTAAGTTGGCATGATCTATGGAAAATTATTGTTCTATCCGTTATATGGGTTATTATTTTTAATAATCTTAAAGCGTATACTTACCAGAGATTTACTTCTTTGACCAGAGAGATTTCAATTGTTTTTAAGGCCACAGTTTTAGGTGCTTTTGTTTTTCTTGCTGCAATTTTCCTTTTCAGGTTTCAATATATTCCTCGAACATACATTCTGATATTTATTTTTGCTAATTTCATTTGCTTAGCATTCGAAAAAATAATCTTATTTAGAGTCGCCAAGATTATCCGCAGGAAAGGGAAAAACAGAAAAAAAGTTCTTGTTGTAGGAACAGAGAATAAAGCAGTCAAGTTTGTTGAGTCTGCCGAAAAAAATATAGGCTGGGGTTTGGATATTATCGGGTTTCTTTCAAAAAATGAAAAAGAGAAAGGACAGACTCTTTTAGGGAAGAAGATTATCGGGACGTTTGCAGATATTGACGGATTTATAAAGAAAAAAGCAATTGATGAAGTACTCATATGTGTTTCGGATGAAGATTTTGTTGCGGTAAAAGAGGTTCTGGAAACTTGCGAGAGAGAGGGGATTCAGGTGCGGTTAAATTCAGATTTTTTCGGATATTTAGCTAAAAGAATATCGGTCGATTATGTCTGCGGCTTTCCCATAGTTAGTTTTTATACCACTCCATGCAGTGAGTGGGAACTTTATTTGAAGAGACTATTAGATATCGTTATTTCGACATTCCTTTTAATCATCCTATCACCTTTATTTGCTTTGATTGCGGCGTTAATAAAGTTTACATCAAAAGGTCCAGTTTTTTATGAGTGGAAGGTTATCGGGTTAAATAAAAAGCCATTTAAGAGTTGGAAATTCAGAACAATGATTCAGAATGCTGAAGAGATGAAGGGAAAATTGGTTGAAAATAATGAAATGAATGGTCCTGTCTTTAAAATGAATAATGATCCGAGGGTGACAAGAGCTGGCATGTTTCTGAGGAAGTATAGCCTGGATGAACTACCTCAATTATGGAGTGTATTAAAGGGAGATATGAGTTTAGTTGGACCACGGCCTCCTCTGCAGTCTGAAGTATTAAATTTTAGGAGCTGGCATAGAAGAAAATTAAGCGTGCGGCCTGGTATTACTTGTTTATGGCAGGTTAAAGGGAGAAATGAAATAAAAGATTTTGATGAGTGGGCTTGGTTAGATTTACAGTATATCGATCATTGGAGTATTTGGCTCGACTTGAAGATTCTGTTTTTAACCGGGATTTCTGTATTGAAAGGGACCGGAAGATGAATATTCTTGTAACAGGTGGAGCAGGGTTTATCGGTTCACACACCGCGGATGCTCTAATTGAAAAAGGCTTTGATGTGAGAATACTTTGTAATTTGACGGAACGTATCCATAAGAATGGGAAGCCGCTGTACCTGCCTGAAAGGGCTGAATTTATTAAAGGAGATGTAAGGAACAAGGCAGATTGGATTAAAGCATTAAAGGATGTTGATGTTGTTTATCATTTTGCTGCTTATCAAGATTATCTTCCGGATTTTTCAACGTATTTTCACGTGAATTCGGTTGGGACGTCGTTGCTTTATGAGGTAGCTGTTGAAAAGAAATTGCCATTGAAGAAAGTGATAATCGCCTCGTCGCAGGCGGTGTACGGGGAGGGAAAATATATTTGTGCTGAGCATAATACTCAATTTCCGGATGTCAGATTAGAAAAGCAGATGAAAAATGGAAAATGGGAAATAGACTGTCCTATTTGCGGCAAAGGCATGGAGCCTCAGTGGACCGATGAATCGAGAGTAAATCCTCAAAATCAGTATGCAGTATCCAAATATTCCCAGGAACTGATTGGGCTAAACCTGGGCCGAAGGTATGATATCCCTACGGTCTGCTTGCGATATTCTATTGTCCAGGGTGCCAGGCAGTCTTTTTACAATGCATATTCTGGAGCTATGAGGATTTTTTTCCTTAACTTGTTTTTTGGCAAATCTCCGACAATTTATGAGGATGGGAACCAGATTAGAGACTATATAAATATTCAAGATGTGATTGACGCAAATCTTTTGGCGCTCGAGAAAGAAGAGGCAAATTATAAGGTATATAATGTTGGCGGGGGGAAGACATATACTGTAAACAAGTTTTATGAGAAGGTTGCTGAGATTTTTGGCAGTGATATAGAGGCGAGAATCCCAGGTGAATATCGTTATGGGGATACAAGGTATATATTTTCCGATATTTCGAAACTCAAAAAATTAGGGTGGGAGCCGAAGGTTCCCATTGAACAAAGCATAACAGAATATAAGCAATATCTTGAGGAGCAAGTGGATATTGAAGATATCCTTGAGTTTCAGAATAGAAAGATGTATGAAACGGGGGTCGTAAGGAAAGCTAGCCAACTCAAATCTCAAAACCTATAGTTATTCAATTTTATAAGATTGCTTTGTCACTGCGTTCCTCGCAATGACAGGAACTAATTAAGAAAAAAAAATGATCATATCCAAGACGCCGTTGAGGATTAGTTTTGTAGGAGGGGGGACGGATTTGCCTTCCTTTTATGAGAAGGATTTTGGGGCTGTTTTAAGCTGTACGATTGATAAGTATGTCTATGTGATAGTTAAAGAAAGATTTGATGACTTGATTTATGTAAATTGGACCAAAAAAGAGATTGTTAATAATCCTGATGAAATTGAACATGACTTGGTCCGGGAAGCCATGAAAAAAGCAGGAATTGAAAGAGGCGTAGAGATAACTATGCTGGCAGATATCCCTTCAGAGGGTTCTGGTCTTGGGTCTTCGAGTTCATTGACCATAGGATTGTTGAATGCATTTTATGAATTTAGAGGAATTCAAGTATCTGCCGAAAGGCTGGCAAGAGAAGCCTGTGAGATAGAAATTGATATCATTGGAAAGCCTATTGGCAAACAGGATCATTATGCGGCGGCATTTGGAGGAATAAACGAGATTATTTTTTATAAAAATGAGGATGTAAAAGTAACTAAAGTAGATTTAACAAACGATATGTTTAGAATTTTAGGTTCAAATTTATTATTGTTCTATACGAATATCACCCGCACGGCTGATGATATATTAAAAAAACAAAAAGAAAAAACACTTCTTGTTTATGGGACATTGTCAGCGATGAGAGACCAGGTGCTCTATTTAAAAAATCATCTTGAAAATGGAAGCAATGATGACCTCGGCACAATATTGAGACAGAGTTGGGATATGAAGAAATCGCTTCTTTCCGAGATTTCAAATGAAAAGATAGATGAAATGTACAAAAGAGCTTTAAACGCAGGGGCTGTCGGAGGGAAAATTTGTGGGGCTGGAGGCGGCGGATTTTTACTGTTATATGTTCCATTAGATAAACAGAATTCTGTTAGGAAATATTTAAAAAAACATAGGGAATTCCCTTTTATGCTTGAGAAATACGGGAGCAGGATTATTTTTAATCACATGACAGATTATTGGCGTTAGAGATTAGATGCTGAATAGTAAAAGGAAAATGGCCAGTGTTCAAAAAATTACAATAAAATTTTTATCGTTCGTGGGTTGATGATCAACCGTGGGCAGTTAATTAAATTAATTATAATCAAAAGCTGGGGAGGCAAAAATGTCACAGAAAAGGTCTAATGTAAGTCTCTATTCACAACCTCTTAGTCCGGTTTTTGGGTACATTCACAAAAACGCTGAGATTGTGAAACAGACAATGATAAACTCTTATTTAGGCTATTTTGAAGGATTAAAAAATACTCTGAATAAAATCGATTTAGAAGGATTCAATAGAATAAACGAGCTTTTATTTTATGCACTCGAAAAGGGAAAACAGATTTTTACCATGGGAAATGGGGGCAGCGGCTCGACCGCCTCCCACTTGGTTTGTGATTTGAATAAGGGTGTTAGTTTCAACCAGAAAGAAAAATTCAGAGCAATCTGCTTGAATGATAATTTGCCTATTATTTTAGCTTATGCCAACGATGTTTCCTATTCTGATGTTTTTTATGAGCAGCTTAAAAACTTTATGAATGAAGAGGATTTAGTAATAGGATTTTCAGGGAGCGGAAACTCCGAGAATGTATTGAAAGCTGTTGAGTATGCAAATGAAAATGGCGGGATTACAATCGGGTTTTCAGGATTTAATGGAGGAAAGCTGTCGAAAATTGTTAGGTTTTCTATTGTTGCTCCTGTTTATGATATGCAGAAGAGCGAAGACATCCATCTGGTTTTATGTCATCTAATAATGCAGACAATGAACAATTTGATAAGAATAAGGTCATATGGCTGAGAAGATTTATTTGATTCGCCACGGACTGACGGAGTCAAATAAAAAGAAAATTTATGCAGGCTGGTGTAAGGAAGGTCTGTGTAAAGAAGGGCTTAATGCTGTATCGGAGTTCGGAGGAAAGTTAAAACAGTTTAGGATAGATAAAATTTTTTCAAGTCCGATCCGGAGAGCTGTTCAGACCGCTGAGATAATAGATAGTTTTTTAAAAGCTGGTATTGAAATTGAAGAAACTTTTAAAGAAATGAAAATGGGGCCATGGGAAGGGCTGTCTGAAAATGAAGTGGCTGAAAAATTTCCTGGAGACTGGAAAATATGGAATACGAAACCTTCAGAACTTAAGATAAATGGCAGGGAAACTCTAAAAGAACTGCTGCTCAGAGCTTTGGATGGATTAAAAAGAATATCTGAGTCCTCGGACGGCTCCAGAATTCTTGCTGTCACTCATGTCGCCCTCATCAGAGTGTTGATGATTTATTACAACGGGATGAACCTGCATGATTACAGGAAAATTGATATTCCGAATGGTTCACTTTATCTGCTGGAAAACGGGCATATTTCAAGGGTGGAATATTAATAAAATGAAAAGAAATATAATAGCACTTTTCCTGATGATTTTGTTGTTTTCTGGTTCTGGCTACGGGCAGACTTACAGGTCATTCAGGTATGAACTTGACCAGATTACAAAGAAAGCCAGGTGGAAGGTTGGACCCTTCAGGATTTATCC
>SDBT01000731.1_pt1 | contig 53599 bp, 65 predicted proteins | sample 2277101 | NCBI WGS metagenome assembly SDBT01 (sample SAMN10404973, study PRJNA504765) | marine sediment metagenome | isolation source: marine sediment core GS10_PC15, 103 cmbsf | place: Arctic Ocean: Southern Knipovich Ridge | collected 2010 | reverse complement strand
CCCAAGAAAAGTCCTCACCAGACCCATACCAATGGCTCTAATCCTTAAAATCTCCCATACTCCTAAACATAATGCCTGGACTCTCACTGAAAGGGTAGGGGGTAAGATTTAGCAAGTCCTGTGGTATAGCTCTTATGTAGGTAGTTATACATATAGGGGTATGGTATATTGAATATGTAGAAATATTCATCTCCTTTAAGTTTTGGCATGTAGAATATACTTAATTAGCACTTCTGTTAATCGAGTGTATTTAGCAAGTAGTTACCCGTTTTTCTATGGATACTACAAAGTCAATAGAAGAAGGTAGATTAGGGTATGTGGCGTGGCGTAGCCAATATTTGCGGTGGTGTAGCCAAAATTTCTTGGGATTTTCTTGTTACGCTATTGTATCTGACAGTCAAAATATGGTATACTTGTAGTGTAGAGAATAGAGTTTATTATGAGAGTGTCTATACTATAATAGACTACAATGATTGTAATTAAGTTCTTATTCTTTATACTAAGTCCAGAGCTTGAAGTTTGATGTGTAAGGACGAAATATACTATCGGTGGGGAGAGTCCTCGAAAGCCTTCCGAGCATTAGGCTTCTTTGCGATTAGTTAATAGAAAAGGAATGGTTATCATGTATTTTGATGAAAAGGGGATACCAATTTAAAATGAAAACAGAGTATATTTGTTTGGAATGTAAGAGGGAATTTCTTAGCTATCATTTAGCATGTCTTCGCTGTGGAGGAGAAGTAGTAAAGAAAGAGGAAGAAAATGAAAGTCAAAAGATTAAGTAAAAACGGTTTTTATCGCAATCTTAAATTAGATAAACAAACTCGTTCTATTGTAAAGTGGTTCAACAAAATTAAGAATAAGATGATAGCAGATTTGAAATATACAGATAAACAGTAATTATTTAAAAATATAGTCATAGGCAGGATTAACATGGAAAAACACCTAGGTTTACATAAATCTCCCTCAGATAAGAGGGATATTCTTGTTTATACATTTGTAGAAGATATATTAGAGAAATTACCAACTGAGATAGATTATACATCAAAAATGACTCCAGTTAAAAATCAAGGTCGTGAAGGAGCTTGTGTTGGGTTTGCTGGAATAGGAATTAAAGAATATCAAGAAAAAATAGATTATAAACTTACAAATGATAATTATATAGATTTATCAGAACGTTTTTTATATGAAGAATCTAAGAAAATTAGCGGACATAGAGAAGGCACTACATTAGTAGCTTGTGCAAAAGTCTTAGCTAAACATGGAGTCTGTGAAGATAAATTTTGGAAATATATTTCAAAGAAAAAACAACAGCCATTAACAGGAGCTTATCACAACGCTTTAAAATTTAAAATAGAATTAAAATGGACAAGAATAACAAATGAAAAAGAACTTAAAGCTTCATTAATAAAATTTGGCCCTGTTATAATTGGAGTAAGAGTAAAGAAAAATTGGTATAGAGAAGTAAATGGACATATACCTAATTCTTCCTTTTTTGATAAAGTATTAGGAGGACACGCTATTGCTTTAGTTGGATATAATGATAAAACTAAAGAATATAAATTTAAAAATAGTTGGGGAGCAAATTGGGGAGATAATGGTTATGGATACCTTCCTTATAAAGAAATGAAAAAAACTTTAATGGATGCGATTTGTTTTGTTGATATTGATGACCCTAATGATTGGAAAGATACTCCTATAAAAACAGTAGGAGATTTATCTTTCTTAAAACGAATGAAATCTTGGGTATAAATTATGCACAAAACTTTTACCAAAAATAAACTTAAATTTGGAGATATAGTATTCATAGACAATAGAGCTAATTGGAATATTTTAGGTAAAATGGTTAGATTTATTGAAAATGGAGGTAAACATCCAAAGACTCATTTTATGCCTAATCATGTTGGAATAATACTCGAAGCTCATGATGATATAGGAGAATGTAAAATTATTCAAGCAGGTTATGGAGGAGTTAAAAGAAGGGCTTTAAAATATTGGATTCAACATCCAAAAACTAATATTATAGTTAAACGATGTTATAAACAGGTATTCGAAGGAAGAAAAAGAGTATTAAAGAGTTGGCTTTTAAGGCAAGAAGGAAAGAAATACGATTTTCCTGCTTTGCTTGGTATTTTACTTAGATGGGTTTTATTAACAATAATAGATAATAAATTGATTATTTATTTTATTAGACACCTGCCAAATCCATTATCAAGTAAAATAAAATTTACATGTTCTGAATTGGTGGCTAGAGCTTTTAAAGAAGCTATAAGAATATCACTTTTTAAAAATGTTTCTTCAGGTAATATTACACCTTATGATGAATTTAGAAGTAAAAAAATAAGAACTGTAGCCAAAATTATACAGTTTCAGTATGAAAAAGTTTCACAATAGATACGCATGCGTAAAAATCTATAATAGGAGGACACTAATATGTTAGGAAGCTTTATAGACCAGGTCAAAGAAATTGTTAGAGGCTTCATTAACCCAGAAATGATAGCGAAGATTTTGGGTTATCTTCAAAAAGCCCAAGAGATACTTGCTAAGATTATAGGTTATATTATCCAAGCTAAAGATTGGTTATTTAATGAAGTTATAAAGTTTTTTGGATAAGATTGCTTATTACAGAAAGTTAGAATAGGGAGGGGCTAATTCCAATTTAGCCCCTCTTTTTATAATATAGAGCTTATTTTTATATAACTCCTTATAAATATTAGAGTTAGCTAAAATAGCTCTCTTTTTTCATTTATTTAGACCCTTTTCTTGCTACGCTATTGCAGTTAACGTATATAATATGATATACTTGTTATAGAGAGGAATGATATGAGAATGAACTATGTCCTTATTAAATACATAAAATTTTTACCTTATTCTTTTAATACAAACTAGTTACAACAATACACTCGCATTTAGCGAGTCTTTTTTTATATATAGCTCGCCTGCCATGTGTAGAAGGAGTTGGGGCAGTCGTTCTTAATGAGCGACTCCTTTATATTAACAAGGCCAAATGTAAGGAATTATATGGGTAAACGTAAGATTAAAGGAAATAAAGACTTAGAGAAAATAGCAGATATGTTTAAAAGCTTGGGATTAACAAGCGGAGAACAGTATCGAGCTATTTTTCAATTTAAAGAATATAAAGACCATTATCATATAGATTCTTACTCAGATTTACAACTCCTCTCAGAGCTTGTATTTAGAGAAATGTTACAAGAAAGAAATAAATGTAAAATTGGCACAATAGACAAAAGCGATAATGTAAAAAAACAAAAAGCAATTCCGATTACGGCTATGAGAGCTTTAGATGAGAACTTAGACCGTATGCTAGTAATTAGAGAAAAATTAGGGCTCTTTAAAAAAGACGAAAGAAAAGACCCTTATGAATATCAAAATTTATTAGAAGAAAAATTTAAAAAACATAGAGAGGAAAATGCAGGGGATTATAGTTGTCCTTGTCCTTATTGTAAAAAGATGATATTTTTTATGTTTAAGGTTAAAGATTATACTGCAAAAGAACATCCGTTTTTTCGTGGTAAATTTTTAACTAATGACGAATTATGGGAATGTTATAAGAAAGGGATTCCAGTTACTAAAGAAGTGTTAGCGAAGATTTTTAAGACTTCTACAGATTATATCGATTATTTAGAAACTAAGATATATAACGATACTCCGAATAACCCTTCCAAATAGTTTAAGATTTAATCCTCAATACAACACAAATATGCTAACAGAAAAATTATCAGAAAAAGAATTGGGTTATATAGAGAATTGGCATAAACCTTCTGAGTTATGTGAATGTTTATTTTCCGATTTTGATAATTTAGGGCATTTCGATAAAGAAAAAAGAGGAGCTATTCGTTTATATCAGTTACCAATGTTTTCTTACGAAACTGCAATAGATTTCGAAGCTAATGCCCAATATCATAAACTCACTGAACAAGAAACTTTCCAATTACGAAAAAATGTTGGAGAAATTTATAATCTTGGTGGAAGGTTATATGGCAAAACTTTAATAACTTTAAAATTAGATATAGCTATTTCTGCTATTTTACAAAAAGGATTAAAGGCTATTTTTTATTCTGTTTCAGACCAAAAAATTCGTGGAGTTTTTGATAAAATAGAAAGGGCGATAAAATATCACCCTATTTTTCGTATGTTTAAATTTGTTATTAGAGGAAAACCTGAAATAAGTTTTTATAGCCGTAAAAATAATTGGGAAATTAAATCTGTAAATATGGCTTTAAAAGGAAAAGACCCTGGAGACCAATTTTATCAACATCACGTCGAAAAAATGTGGGGAGAAGAAGTTTCCTTTGAAACAGAAGAAGTAAATAATAAGAGAGAAGATAGTGTAGCTGAACTAGGATGTATTTTTAGACTTGCAGGGATGACTAATTTTACTCGACATTCTCCAATTGGGAAAATTTTTTATAACGAAAAAAATAAAGAACATATTTTAAATTATCCTCGTTACATTAACCCTTTTTGGAATGAACAAAAGAAAGAAGAGGCGATACAAAAATATGGAGATGAAGAAACTCCAAATTATAAAGTTTTTGTTGGAGGAGAAATAATCGAAGATGGTCAATCAGTATTTGATATTGAACGAGTTAAGAAATGCTACCAAAAGAGAAAAGAAATTAAAAGATTTGTATTGAAAAAAAAACAATTTAAAAATTTTGAAAGATTAATTGTAATTGAAAGGCCCAAAAATGCAGGAAGAATTTTTATTGCTGGAGATGTTGGAGATGGAGCAGGGGGAACTGATATAGTTATAGCCTCAGAAATAGGAGATAAATATCAATATCTTTATAATATAGTTATTTATAATTGGACAGAAAAAGAACAATTAAAATTATTCACTTGGATTATCTCTAAAATGCAAGCGAATGTAGTGGGAATAGATTGCGGAGATGCTTTAGGAAGAGGTTTATGTGATTCTTTAGAAACTCTATATAAGAAAGAAAATATAGTTCGTTATGATGGAAGGACTAAAATAGTAACAGGATTTGAACTAGATGAAAAAGGCAAGCCTAAGATGAAAAACGGTAAAGCTATTGTTAAAGAAGAGAAAATGAAAGAATGGTCAATAAGAAGATTAATGGCTATTCTATATGAAGAGAGAATAAGAATCCCTCAAGACCATAAATTCGATAACCAAATTAATCAAGTTATTTCTACAAAATCAGGTATGAATACCATTTATGCTTGTATTTCTGAGACAGGAGACCATTTATTCGACGCTTTTAGAGTTTTAGCTATTTGTATATGGCTAAAAAAAGATTTTAATCAAACACCTAAAATGTCCTCAAATTGGGGAACAGGAGTAAATTCGTGGTAAAACCAAATAGAGTAAGGAGCAAAAAATGAGTTCAAACACAAACGCTATTTTATTAAATCAGGTTTTTTCATTACTGGCAAGAAAGATTGTAGTTCCTACAGAATTTCACAATCAAGTAGCTTCAGTAAAGGAAATGTTAAAAGATGATGTAACAGGGTTAATAGACTCTTTAACTGATTTTGCAGTAGATAGTGCAACTGTTGATTTTACTATAGAAACTGAAAATGACAAGTTTAGTAAAATACTTAAAACTTGGATTAATACTTTAAATATAGGTTATAAAGGTAAAATCCCTATAGGGATAAAACCTCTCGCAAAGGAATATATGAAAGAAAGATGGAAGGCTTCTTCTTTTCCTGTATTAAAAATAGCTAAATGGGATACTATTGATGGGATTCAGCTTCCAACTCAAATGTATTTTGTAGATGGAGGAAGTATATACGCATTTGATAAAGACGAAAAAAACTGTCAGTTAGAACTATTAAATTATAATTATTATTTAGGTAATAATAAAAAATGCAAATTAGATGCAGATACTATATTTGCTAAGACTAATGGAAGATGGTTTGATAAATACCCTACTCCTTTTTTAATAAAGAGAGGAATATATCATAATTATAAAATAATTTCATCATTAAAAGATAAACAAACTACTATTTTAGACCAAATAATCCCTTATCTTCTTTTAATAAAGAAAGGCACTGAAGGATTAGCAAAAGAAAATATTAAAACTTATAGTAATGAAGAATTAAAAGCTACTATAAAAGAGTTTCAAGATTTAATGAATGAAATGAAACTAGGGAATAATGTTAATAATTCTAATATAAAAGCTCCTGTAAGAGCAGTGAATTTTGATGAAGAAATCCAAGATAGGATTCCAAAAATTGATACTATGTTTGATAGTAAACTTTTTGCTGTAGCTGAAAAAAATATTCTTACAGGGTTAGGATTTGTTGATGTAATAGAAGCAGTGTCTACTTCTCGTAGAGAAAGTATTCTTAATCCTAAAGTATTTATAGGAGAAGTTAAAACAGGAGTAGAAGATTTTAAACAAATTCTTAAAGAATTACTTTTATTAATAATGGAACAAAATAAAAAACTTCATAAAAAATATGTAAATTCCCAAATTTATATTTCTTCTTCTCCAGTTAAAGCTTTTATGACTGATGATTTTAAAGACAAAATTAGACAGCTTTATGATAGAGGAAGAATTTCATCTCAAACAGCAATCGAACTTATTGGAGAAGTTGATTTTGAGACTGAAGTTTATAGAGTAAAGAAAGAAACTAAGAGGAATATTAATGAGATAATGTATCCTCCTATAACTAAAAATCAAGAAGGCCAAGGAAAGGATTTTCCAGGAGAAGAGGTAGACGAAGATAATCTTCCTGAAGATAAGAAAGGGATAGAAAAACAGAATTATGATTTATCAATAATAATGAAAAAAGACTTAGAAATAGCTCCTTATCAAACTATAAAAGAACTTCCAGAGGAAGTAAAAAAGTTGCCTCGAACAAAACAAATAAAATGGAGAAAAGTCTTTAATAACTCTTATTATTATAAATTAGGTATAACTGGAAATAAAGAACAAGCTGAAACTTATGCCTTTAAAATAGCTTGGAATAGTGTAAAAGTTAAAAAGAGAGCAAAATAAACTTCAAGGAGAAAATTTATGGAAAGAATAACTAATATTCAAATTCAAGAATTTCTTAAAGACTTCGAAGAAAATTCGATAACGAAGATTCTCGAAGAAGGAAAAGAAACTCAGGATATTATAGCTATTGCCAAAGCTAAAGAGATAAATTTAAAAAATAATAAAGACCTTAGTGGATTTAAAACTATTTATGCTTTCGCTAATATTCCTAACAAAAATAATGCTCGTTTACCTAAAAAAATACTGTTAAAAGCGTTACCTTCAATGATAGGGAAACCTGTTGATATTGACCATCAAAGACATTATGTTATTGGTCATTATATAGATTATAGGTATATAGCTAAAGAAGATATGGTAGTAGCTTATGGAGTATTTTATAAATCTAATTTTGGTGAAGAATGGGAAGAAGCTCGTAATCTTTTCAAGAAAGGGAAATTAGCCACTTCTTTTGAAATTTGGTGTCCACCAGAAAAGCGTAGAAATTTATCTGATGGCACTTATGAGTTACTTCAGATAGAAATAGCTGGAGGAGCTATATTATTTAAAGAAGAGCCAGCATTTGAAGATGCTTTAGTTCTTGAATTAGCAAAAAAGAATTCAGAGACTATGGAAGAAGATTTAGTTTTTGCTAATAAATATAAAGAAAATGAATTAATTATGTGTAAAGACAATGTTTGTAAAACTGTTTCTTGTCCTATGGCTAAGAATAAGACAGAGATTCTTAATATAAAATCAGAAATTACAACTATAAAATGCTCTAATTGCCAAGAAGATTTTAAGGGAATAGGATTAAATGAATCTAAATGTCCTAAATGTTTTGCTATTCTTGATAAAAATGGCAGTATGATTTATCCTCCTCAAATGAAGGATTTTAATATTAGATGTGAAGGATGTAAAGTTAATAGCTGGTTAATAATTTCAAGAAATGATAAAGAAGCTAAACTTCGTTGTTTACATTGTGCGAAAGAATATAACATTACATTTGCTAAGAAAAAAGAAAATAAATTTATGAAGCAAATGAATTTCATATATATAAGTAATACGATTTGTTTACAGTGTGGAAGAGGAAATGATGTCGTTGGAACTTCTGCTATTAAAATTAAGTCTGTTAAATGTAAAAGATGCGGACTTGAGTATTTATACGACATTAGTAGGACTTCATACAAACAGATAGCTAAAATTGAAGAGATAAAGAAAGACACTTCGGAAAAAGGAGGAAAAGAAAAAATGGCTAAGGATAAAAAGATTGAAAAGGCTTCTGAGAAAGTCGAAGAAGCGAAAGTAGAAGAGAAAGTCGAAGAAGCGAAAGTAGAAGATAAAGTAGAAGAGAAAGTAGAAGATAAAGTAGAAGAGAAAGTTGAAGATAAAGTAGAAGAGAAAGTTGAAGTTATAGAAAAAGTAGAAGCGAAAGTAGAAGAAGAGAAAGTAGAAGAGAAAGTAGAAGAAGAGAAAGTTGAAGATAAAGTAGAAGAGAAAGTTGAAGTTATAGAAAAAGTTGAAGAAGTTATAGAAAAGCTTGATGGCGAACAAAATATAACCTTAGATGCTGATAATAAGGTAGAAGAACACTCAGAAGCAGAAGCTGAGATTGTTCCTGAAGCCGAAGAGAAAGTTGAAGTAGAAGAGCCCAAGGTTGAAGAAATCGAAGAAAAACAACCTGAAGAAGCGAAAGATACCAAAGAGCAAAAATATGCTAAAGGTATTCGCAAACTGGCTTCTACTATTAAAGAAATGAGAAAAACTCTTAAAATGGCTAAACAAGAATCGATAGAAGAAATCGCTTTTTATAAAGCCAACGCTGAAGAGATTAATTCTCGAAGAAAAGAACTTAAAGATTACGCTAAAGATTTAACTGATAGACAAATTCTTGAAGATAAAGCTTATACTAAAGCAAAAATTGATATGAAAAATGCTTCCATAGTAAAAGCAACTATAGTTGGAGATAAAGTTAATGGTAGTGATTATTACAGTGATTTAGCAAAGAAAATTAACAAAATAGCTTATAAATAAACAGAAAGATAAGAAGTGGAAAGATAATAAACACTTTAAAGATATATAGAATATTAGAAACGAAGGAATCAAAAAAATGGATAATTTACATTTAGTGTTATCAAAATTGATTGGTGAACCTGTGGATACAAGGAAACCTGTTGCCTTTGAAATAGAAGCAATAGCCGATGTCCTTACCCCAGCAGAACCTGGTGAACATGTTTGGATTTATTCTTCAGTTGATGCTGAAGCAGAATATATCCTAGCTATTGATGGTGATGGTGTTATTACACCTGTTAAGAAAAGTCCTATTGGAGATACAGAAATAAGTTTTGCTGGCTTCAATTCAAGACTAGAATATGTTTTAGTTAATGATGTTCTTGGTAGTCCTGATACTCAGGTATTAGCAAGAAAGAAAGAAAAGATTACTAGAGGTTTAGATAAAAGAGAATTACAGCTTCTTATTAATGCTATAGAAGGTAGTTCAGATACTGGTGAATTTGAATTAAATATTCCATCTGGGGCATCAATTCAGTCCAGAGATGGAGTTTCAGGTGAAGACCTTTATGATGTTATTATGGCGATGAAACATAAACTCGAAGATTATGGAGATAATTATACTCTTCTAGTTGGTTCTACAGTAAAAGAAAAGATTGATACATATAGAAAAGACAATGCAACTTCTTTCAATTATGTTGTAGGTCTTAGAGATATGTTAAAAGAAGTTGGTATAGAAGTAGTGAAGGTTTTTGGTAGTGTTCATAATGGTAGTAGCGATACTGTTCTTTTGAATACAAACCATATGATAATGGTAGCTAAGAATAGTAGACTTGCTGAAGGAAAGCCTGTTAAATTCGTAAGAAGGAGAATTTCTCCAGAAATTGCGAAGCTAATGGGTGCAGATGTTGACAATGCTCAGAGAGCAGTTATAGTCAACCCTACTCCTGTTATAGCAGACCCAGGAACTACAGGTTCTTCATTTTCGAATCTGTTAGCTTATGGTGTATATGCTTATGAAAGTCTTGTAATGGCTATTGTCAATCCGTTGGCAATTTGCACTTCAGACGCTACAGCAGTTCTTTAGTTTATAGTGATTAATTTGGAGCGAGGGCTTAATGCCCTCTCTTCAAATCCAAAGAAAGGCAGAAAATATGATTCGTTTTAAGGAAGGAAAATGTTCTAAAAAAGAAAAAGAAAATATAAATTCAATTTTACAAGAATTAACTGATACTTATTCGGACTTTTATATAACTAGAAATAGACTAAGATTATTTATTAAAGAAAATAAAGATTTGTTATTTGATTCATTAGCAAAAGGAGATAAAATAGCTTACGCTGAAGATGAAGGAATAGCCTTTATTACAGGTTGGTCTGATAAATCTCCAAGGAAATATCTTAAAATAATAGGATTTGATTTGGAAAAAACTGACCATCTTATCAAAGTAATAAATTGGCATTGCGAAGACCAATTATTTGCTAAAATTAAAAAGAATAACCCCATTAGAAGAATTTTACAGAAAAACGGATTTATATTTTACGGGGATAGAGGTCGTGAAATATTATTAGTAAGAGATAACATTTATTCAAACAATAAAGGCGGAGAATAATATGTGGACAATTTTAAGTGAATTAAGGACAAAAATAAGAGCTCTTATTTTCGACCTTTTAAAAAATGATTTTGAGTCTTTTACCTATGAAAGTGGAGACACTATATTTGTATTGGCAGAATCTAATATAGGCACTATTTCTTCAGTTACTCAAAATGGAGTAGCTCTAGCTTCTGGAGATTATAGTTATGATTCTACTACTAATGAATTAGAAATAACTGCTTCTATGAGTGCTAATGACATTATTATAGTAAAATATACTTATTATAAATATTCTTCAACTGAATTAGATGAATATATAAGAGCTAGTTTAGTTTGGATAAGTGTATTTTCTTATTGTGAAACTGATTTTGAATTAGAAGATGAGGATATATCTCCTACTCCTTCTAATAAACAAGAAGATTTAATATCATTAATAGCTTCTATTTTAATAAAACCAGATTATAGCGAATATCGTTTACCTAATCTAGTAGTGCGTTATCCTCGCACAATGGCAAAAGAAGACCGTATTGAAAAAACTATTGTTAGATTTCAAAGAGGTCTAGGAGTAAACGATTTACTTACCTTTGATTAAAATTAAGGAGTCAATATATGCCATGTAAACATATTAAAATCACAAGAAAAGATACTATGATTTATGTATTGTATTTTAAAGATGATGGGATAGCAAAAGATATTACTGGTTGGACTGTTTATTTTACAGCGAAAGAAAAAATGGACGACCCAGATACCAGTGCAGTAATAAGTAAAGAAATTACATCTCATACTAATCCTACCATAGGTAAAACTCAAATAGACTTAGAAAGCACTGATACTGATTTACCAGTAGGTAGTTATTATTATTCAATTGATGTTTTAACAGATGAAGACCAAGAGAAAGTAATAATTTCAGGTCGTATGACAATAACTAAAAGAGTAAGAGATTAATTATTTTGGAGACAAATAATGCCCATAACAGAATCTTTAACTGTTGAATTAATAGAAAAAGAAATATTTACGGCAGAAATAATAGAAAAGGCGATTATAGAAGTAAATTTGTCTTCCGTAGATGTCGGTTTGGGTATAAGACGTAATTTAAGTGAGTTAGATGATGTTATTCTTACTTCTCCAGCAGATGATGAAATATTAAGTTTTGATAGTGCTTCTGGTTTATGGATAAATAAAAATTTATCTGAAATTCAACTTACTCAATTAGTAATGAATGAAACTCCAGTTCTTATTTCTGGAACTACTTATAGTGTAGCTAATACATATGTTGATGTTTCTATTCAAATATATGTGAACGGAATGAAACAAATTTCAACAGATGTTTCAAAAGATGGTAATAATAGCAGATTCACATTAGCTTTTATTTTAGAGCCCACAGATACTATAGAATGTGCTTATATAAAACAGGATTAATTATGAAAAAGAATAAATGTTCTAAATGCGAAATTCTAATTAGCAATAATGCTAAACATTGCAGAAGTTGTTCTCATATTATAGATGGAAGGACTTTTAGAAAATATTATTGTAAAGATTGTGATAAAAAAGTAAGTAGATTTTCAGGGTATTATGGTAAAGGAAGATGTGTAAGTTGTTCTAAGAAAGGTAAAAATCATCCTAATTATGAAAAGAGAAGACCTAAACATAGTAAATGGATGAAAAACCATAATCCTTTTAAAAATAAGAGCCATACAAAAGAATTTAGACAGAAACAAAGTAAAAAAATGAAGAAAATATTATCCAATTCAAAAAATCATTGGAATTGGCAAGGGGGAAAATCTACATTAGCAAATTTCATAAGAAATTTAAATGAAAATAAAGATTGGAGAAATAAAATATTTGGGAGAGATAATTATACTTGTCAAGAATGTAGTCAAATTGGTGGGTATTTAGAAGCTCATCATATAAAAGAATTCCATATTTTACTTGCTGAATTTCTTAAAGAATATAATCAATTCTCTCCAATAGAAGACAAGGAAACTTTAATAAGATTAGCAATGAACTGGAGACCTTTTTGGGAAGTTAGCAATGGTAAGACATTATGTAAAAAATGCCATTTGATAATGAGAGGTAATAGTTATGTCAAGCAGGATTAAGAATCCGAATAATCAAATAGCAAGAATTATATATCTTTCTGAATTAGATACCATGAAAAAAATTCTAAACTTAGCAGAATTTAAATTTGACCGAAGAACTAAAGAATATCAATATTTTAAATCTCAGATTATGGATAATTTTTATAATAATTTAAATAAATTATTTAAAGAATTAGAACAATTGAACCTTATACAAAAATCAACATGTAAACACTCTGTTAGAGGTGGTTATAAAGCTTGTTTATGTGGTGGAAGTGGTTACATAAATAAAGAAAAATAGATTTTATAATTATTAAAAATGATGAGTTAATGTGCTCACAGGACTTAAAATAAGTGAGAATGAGCTCTTCTTGAAAGAGACTGAATATTAAAATTAACATGAACCTTGAAAATAAACTCAAGGAGGATACAAAATATGACAACTTTGAACACTGCAATTCGTGGTGCTCAGATTAGTTTAAGCGAAGAAGTTATTGCTGTTGGTAGTGATTCTATAGCTTTTATTGATGCTGATGGTATTATGAAAAGAGATACTGTTGCTGACTTAGCTACTGCTATGTCTGGCGATGGAATAGAAGCTAATTCTGGTGTATTTGCACTAGATTTAAAAGCTAGTGCTGGTTTAAAAATCGATACTGGTGAACTTTCTATTGAACCTAATGATTTTGCTGGAACTGGTTTAAAAGATGATGGTTCTGATAATTTAGAAGTAGACCTTTATGCTGTTGCTGAAGTAGCGGTTGATGTTTCTGCTGACTCTTTCGTTTTAGCAGATAATAGTGATAGTGATGCAACTAAGAGAGATACTATCGCTGATTTAGTTACTGCTATGGCTGGAACTGGCTTAACAGCTACTTCTGGTGTATTATCTGTTGATACTATAACTGATAATATTGTTGAAGCTGATATAGTTATAGAAAACTTCTCTGCTGATATAGATGCTACTGGTTTTGCTGGGGATTTTACTCTTTCCGATACTCCTATTTCCGCTTCTGTTCAGATTTATTTGAATGGGTTAATTCAGGAAGAAGGCACTGGAAAAGATTATATTCGCACTGGAACCACAATAGCTTTTGCTACAGCTCCTATTTCTAACGATATAGTTATAGCTCATTATATTAAAGATAATTAGTCTTTATTGATTGAATAGTCCAAAACTCACATTAACTCTCTATATATGAAAAGGATTAAAAATGAAAAAAATAGGGAAAAAACAAAAAGAAACAATAAAAAGAATGAAAAAACAAAGACAATTTGATAGCAATAATCTTAGAATTTTAATAGAAGCAAAGGCAAAATGGGTTAATGCCGAAATCTCTAAAGGAATAAAACAGATAGAATCGATAAAAACACAAATTGCTAGACTCGAAGGTATAAAACTTTTTATAAGTGATTTACTTCAACCTTCAATAAAAAAAAATAAGAGAAAAATATGACAGTAGAAAGAAATACAAGAGTTAGGTCAAGTCAAATAGTAAGCACTTTACCTTCTGATATAGAAGCTATTAATTCCCCTACTGACCTTTATTTTATTAGAAAAGCTTCTAGTCAAGATAAATGGGAATGGGTTGCTGGTGGAGGAGGGGCAAGTAATCTAGCTGATTTAGATGATGTATCTTTTGCTACTGGAACTCCTTCAGATAATCAAGTATTAATTTATGATAATGGCACTTCTAAATGGAAAGCTGAAATTCAACAAGCTTCTCAAGTTGAGATAGCTCAAGTAGATACCCCTACTTATACTACTCTTCAAGACCTTTTGAATACTATTCGTTCAGCAGGTATTATTAGTGGAGGAGGATTTACTGATAATGGAGATGGAAGTATAGCAGTAGCATCAGGAACTGGACTAATTAAAATATCTAATAATGCAACTGCTTCTTTAAAATCTTTCAATTGGTCAGCAAATGCTAATATTTCTTTAGTTGAAGATGTTACTAATTATATTATGATAGATTATAATGGAGGTTCTCCTCAAATAATTTCAAGCGATACTGATACTTCTAATGGAAGAACTATTTTTAGATTAGGTATAGTATTTAGAGAAGGAACAAGAGCTCATTTATTTCAAAATGGAATTAATTTAGAAGAATGGGAAAGGCAGGACGAAACTTTCCATAAGGAAGTCGATGGTATAATGTTAGCTTCTGGTGGAGCTCTTGGAGAATCTGGAACTAGAAATATAACAGTTACAAGTGCAGTAATATATTCTTCTCATAGAAGATTCCCCACTGACGCTTTTGATAGTTCACAAACAGCAGACGAATTCGAAAATTATTATTATGATGGAGACGCTACTGGTGGAGGAGTTTGGATAGAAAGTCTTACTGAAAGTCAAATAGACAATACTTATTATAACAATATTTCTATAGGATTAGTAGAATTAACAGCTCAAAGATATGGGGTTCATTGGATTTATTTATGTAATGATGGGCATGTTATGGTAGTTTATGGTCAAGGAAATTATATTTTATCTAATGCTCAAGCTTCAGTTCCTCCTACAAATTTGCCTGAACATGTATCTAATTTTTCAACTCTTATAGGTCGTATTATTATTAAAAAAGGAGATAGTTCTTTTACAGAAGTAAGTTCTGTAGGAGAAGTTATTTTTGGTTCTACTACAATTACTAATCATAATGATTTATCGAGTTTGCAAGGTGGAACTGCAAATGAATATTATCATTTAACAAGTGCTGATTATACTGAACTTACCCAATGGTTAGATAATGTTACTTTAGGAAGTGATGGTAAATTAACTCTTCCTTCAGGAGTAGCAATTAATGAATTTTCTTCTGATACCACTTTAGGAGATAATAGTGATTTAGCCGTTCCTACAGAAAAAGCAGTAAAAACTTATGTAGACGGTCAAGACCATTATAATAGTTCTGATTTTGATACAGATTTTGATGGAAAAGACTTAGATGATTTAAGTGATGGAACTACTTATAAGAGATTAAAAGTAGATGACTTTACTATTAAAGAAAATAGCAATATTATTAAAATAGCAGATAGAATAGAATTAAATACAATGGTTATAGCATTTAGAATGTCAGTTGCTGAAGGATTTACAAAATGGGATATGGTAGATGGGTTTATAGATGAATATGAAGATGAAAGTTTTGTAGATACTGACGCTTCTTCAGGTCAATCCTATAATAGTGGAGGAGATTATTATTGTCCTAATCCAGCAGGTGTATTAGAAATAGATTATTGCGAATATGCTACAGATGAAACAGCTCAAGCAAATTGGGAAACTTCTTCTTCAGGAGGATTAGATTCTTCTGTAAAATTATTATTGCATTGTAATGGAATAGATGAATCTACAGATTTTCCTGATAGTTCAGATTCGAATCATACAGTAACAGCAGTAAATACTGCTAAAGTCGATACTACTATAAAAAGGTTTGGAACAGGTTCTTTAGAATTAGATGGTAATAGTGATTATTTAACTATACCTGATTCTCCTGATTGGGATATAGGAACTGGAGCTTTTACTATTGATTTTTGGATTAACTTTAATTCAATTAGTTTAGGGCAGGATTTTATCGCTATAAATACAATCGGTTTTTTAATTAGATGGGGAGCTATGGGAGGGTCAAATCTTGGAGTGTTATTTAATAATGTTTGGATAATAAACGAAGCGTGGTCTCCTTCTACTTCTACTTGGTATCACATAGCCGTAACTCGTTCTGCTTCAGATGTAAGATTATTTGTTGACGGAACTCAATTAGGTTCCACTGGTTCAAGCTCTTTTAATATCGCTAGTAGCCAAGCTCTTACAATAGGTAGATTCGGCACAAACCCTGCTGAATATGTAAATGGTTATATGGATGAAATAAGAATTGTAAAAGGAGAAGCAATATGGACTTCTAATTTTACTCCTCCTACTGGAGAATATGGAGTTGGATTTTTACAAAGTTATTCAGAAGATACAATAAAAACTCAAGGTTCTTATTCTCTTAAAGTTGTAGCAGATATAACCGATTCTCTTAATGAAAATGTAAGAAATACTTTCGGAACTGGAAATAATAAAGACTTATCTCCTTATGAATATATAAAATTTGATGTATACGCTTCAAGAGTAGGAACTAATCTTCAAATGAGAATACATGATACAGGAGGAACTATTAAGACTAAAGATATTGTTATAGAAACAGGAGAAGAAGATTCTTGGAAAACTATTACTTGGGATATATCATCAGAAACAGGAGTAACTATTGATGATATAGATTATATAGAACTTAAAATTATTAACGCAGATGCTGAAAATACAATATATCTTGATAATATATATGCAGGAACCTCTCCAGATAATATGATTTTAATATCTGAAGCTGATAGTGCAGAAGCAGACCCTTCTAATGCTCGTATCGTTCTATTTGAACAAGATGTAGATAGTATTACTGTTGGAACTGATATTAAAGCTTATATAAGTAAAGATGATGGAGTAAGCTGGCAACAGGTAACCTTAGAAGATGAAGGCGATTATAATGCTAATATAAGGATATTATCAGGAGTTGCAGATTTAACTGCCACTGGTATCGGCTCAGCCACTGGTTATCCTATACGTTATAAAGTTACTACCCATAATGAAAAAGACCTTAGAATTCATGGAACAGGGGTAAATTATGATTAAAAAATTAAAAAGCGATAAACAAAAAGAAGCTATAGCGAAAATTAAGTCTAGTTTTCTTAATGGATTAACAATAGAACAAATAAATAATCATATAGATAATAACATTATCGATTTAGCAAGTGCTAAGGCTTTTTTAAAAAAATTAAGTAAAGTAGTTTTGTATATATTAAAACACTCAAATCTTCAATAAGAGGGAAATATGGAAAATTATTGTATAAATGATTTTTTCGCAGAGGCTTCTGAAACTATAAGATTTCATTTTTCATCTGAAACTGTAATAGACCCCTACGAAAAAAATACAGAGGTAACTAATATAGGGTCTTTACCTATAAAGGCTATTGTAAGTGATATATCTCCAGCTTCTGCTATATGGAAGATGCCTGGAATAGCAACAGACAAAACAAAACAGATAATATTTAAAAAGAAATACGAAACAACTCTTAAAGCTTCTCAAAAAATAGAAATCAATAAAGAATTCTATTATGGTTGGAAAATTAATAGTAGATTATCTTATAGGATAGAGGGAGACTTTATTAGAGCTTATGTATATATTAAAAAGGAATCGTAAAAATGCCAGCAAAAATGCAAATAACCCCAAAATTTAATGTTCGAGAAATTATGCAGGATACTCTTGGTAAATTTTGGTTTGAATTTCAATTACAGGCCTTTGCTTTAGGAAAGAAAACACAACATTATATGCGTCATTATATAAATAATAATCGTAAACGCCAAGGAGGTTCAGGTAATTTAGCTAAATCTATTAATTTTGATAGTAAAGCTGGTTCTGGATTAGGACGAGTTGAATGGGGAGTTGGGTATATTCCGAATTTACAAACTAGGGCCCCTTATTGGTATGTAGTAAATTATGGTAAAACTATAAGCGGAAAACCTTATGTTCCTTTTCATGGTAATTTTGTTCCAGGTAGATTTAGTGGAGGAGATGGTAGACCTAAATCAGAATATGCTGGCAAAGGAGTAGAGTCTTTTATATATCAACCTAATAGTGGAAAGGGAATGTTTCCTAAATCTCCAATAAGACCAATTAATTATATACAAGCGACTAGACATAAAATGAATATGGGTTTAAGAGCAATATTACTTAAATTAAATAGGAGATAGTCATGCCATATCGCACTTCGAGGAATTTTGAGGCTTCCATCATAGATTTCGTTAATGAAAAATTAGACGAAACTGGTTCTGGTTGGAGCAATATTAATGTAGAAAAAACTTTCTCTAAAGTAAGTAGCGATAATTTGCCTGTTATTTGTATAAGATGTGGAGTAACTGAACATACAAAAGTAGAGATAGGAGGAACCTCTACTTATAGAACTGCTAATATTTTATTCGATATATTTGCTACCTCAGATGGTATGAGATTAGATTTAAAAGATTGGTTAATTGCTAATATAAAAGCAGGTATTACTTATTATAATTATACCATAGTGAATGGTGTAGTAAATTCGAAAGTAGCTGATGGACAAATAAATGTTATCGATATAGAAGATACCCCTATTGATTTTGATACAGATAAGGAAAAATTAGAAATAGCTGATAGGTATCGACATTTAATAACTCTTTCAGTAAGTTTAGAAAAAGTAGAGAATTAAAAAGATAAGTATGAAGTTTAAGTCTGTAAGAACGCCAACTCAAGGAGGAGGAGGCGTAAATCGTAAAAATCTTTCATAGGAGGAAAGAAATATGATACATAGTTCAAAATATCAGCCAAGAATATTCCCGATATCTGGAATATATGATGACGCTGAAATAGACAGAGCACAAGCGATTGACCCGACTGTTTCTCTTAACAGAGAAAAAGTTGAAGAAATTGGTAGAGAAGGAATCGTTGGTTATCTGGCAAAATCCCCTACAACTGGATATAGACTTACTCAGTTTGAATATGGGAATATTGAATTTTGGCAGAAAATAGTTAATAATGAAATTATTGGAGGCAGTGGAGAAGACGCAATCGATTTAAATGACTTCAAAACAGCTTATTTCGATATTACTGCTTTCTTAACCGATAACGATGATACTTTTGTTGGCACGATGGTATATCCTGCTCTTAGAACTGCTGGTTTTTCTTTAACAATAGGAGACCCTCAAGCTATTGTAGAAAGAAGTTTTGATTTTGTTGGAGAAAAGGCTCTACAATTAAGAGGAGATAATAAATATTGGATATATGTTAAAGGGACAGTAGGCACAGGTGATTTAGCTACTGGTGATAATTATGTTATCGATTTAAGTGCAAGAGTTCCAGCAGAAGACCCTAATACTGCTGATAAATATATGCAGAGAGTAGTTAGAGTAAGAAGCGGAGCTACTACTGAGCTTACTGCTACTGGTTATAGTTATTCTTCAACCAATACAGAGCTTACAATTAGTGATGCGGTTTTAGCAGATGTTTATAAAGTTTATTATACTTCAGCTACAGCTCCAGCTAATATATTTACTCTTAATGATTCAGACCCTGCTGGTATTATAGCGGATTCTGCTGAGATTTATCTTTATATCCCAGCATCTGCTGAACAAGCAGGAGCAAGTGATTATATTTATAGATTACAATCTGTAACTTTAGATGTATCTTTTGATAGAGAAGATTTAAGAGAAATTGGTAATAATGATGTTGTGCAACGTGGAGTCAGAGATAAAACAGTAACAGTTACAATGGGAAGAATTCTTGAAGAATTAACCGTCGAAGAAATTTTGAGTGGTTATGGTTCAGACCATGGTATAATTGACTTCTCAAAACTTTCCACTTCAATATCTCTATTAGTGAAAATCTACGAAGATAATACAAAGACCAGTTTTAAATATGGTTTTTATGCTTCTGGGTTAACACCTACAGAACTTAGAGATGGAGCAGGAGTTAATGAGCATGTTAGAAGAGATGATACTCTCGAAGGTGAAGCTTTAAAGATTTCTACAGATATAAGTAAGTTAGTTACATAGTAATTAATGGGAAGGGAGTTCTGGGGATTCCTGGAGCTTCCTATCCCTTGCAATAAAAAGTGAGGAATGTATGAAAAACGAATATAGAGTAAGTGAAAAATACTTAGACGAAATAGTAGAAAAGAGTTCCAGGTCTCTTGTAGGCATGGTAATGAAACGCTTTGAAATCTTCGAAAATAAAGAAGATGTCAAATCTGCTATTAAAGAATTAATATATGAAAATTATAGAAATTTAAAAGGCCTTATTAAATCATTTTCTAATGGAGTAAAATTTATAACCCCTAAGAATAAACAGGATTCTTAGGTTTTTTTTATAACAAAAGTAAGGGAGGAAAGTATGGAAAAGAAAGAATTGAATAAAAAAGAAATAGCTACAAAACTTCTAAAGGCTATAGATGCGTTAGATTTGGGTAATGAAGTAGAAAGAAAAATTAAAGATAATAAAATAACCTTTAAAGTTGCTGGTAAATTATATAGGGTAAGAAGACCTACATATGAAGAGCAAATGAAGTCAGAAAAATTTAGAAGAACCCAATATATTGAGTTAGTTAGAGATAAAAGTATGTTATTTAGAAAACAATGGATAAAACAATATAAAGAAAAAGGAATAGATATTGATAAAATGGAAATTGATATGGTTTCTCTTCAAAATAAAATTGAAGATATAATGCTAAGATTGGCAAAAATACAGAATGAAAAAGATGTTAAAAAATTAACAGAAGAGATAGTTAAATTAAGAGAAGAACAGGCAATGATTAGTATAGAAAAAACAGATTTATTAAGTTATTCTATTGAAGACCAACTAATGATAGCCGTAAATTCTTATTATGCTTATTTGCTAATCGAAAAAATATCAGAAAAAGAAGAAAAAAATTGGGTTAAAGTATTTGATAAGTATGAAGATTTTACTAATTCTCAAGAAACAGAATTAATAAATAAAACCTATCGTTGTGTTAGCGAATTAATATACACAACTTCAATTTAATAGGAAATAAAAATGATTAAATCATTAAGAAAATTAGCTCGTTCTTATCAATGGCAATCTCTTTATGTGAGATGTAAAGAGATAGGAACACTTCAACTTTTTGATAATTCCTTTGATTTGAGTGAGATTCAAAAATGTTTTCTTATGTGGTTAGAAATTTATAATTCTTTATATACAGATATAAGTATGAAAGAAGATTTTATAGATGAGGAAGTCATAAAAGATGATATTAGATGTGAAGCTTATTTATTATATAAATCTAAAAAGAAAAATGAAACAAAAAAATCAAAAAAATCTAAGAGAGTAATAGATAATACGCAAGGTATCCCAAGCGTTATATTTAAGGACGGTAAATCCTAATGGACAAACAATATTTAATTAGTTTTCTTGCTACTATTAAAGGTGATAAAATAGTAGTTCAAGGATTAAACAAAATTGGGCAAGCTCAAAAGAAAACAACAAAAACTACTGAAAAATCTGCAAAAGCTACTGAGACTTATTCTAAATCTTTATCTCGTTTAGCTAAACGAGCTTTATTAACTATTCCTATATGGCTATTATTACGTTCAGCTTTTATGGGAGTTTTAAGATTAATTAGTAGTATGGTTCAAGGGTATTTAGAATTAGAGGATGGGTTAGCAAGAATTAAGACTGTAGTTCATGGCACTACTGAAGAAATAAGTTCTCAGATGGCAACTATTAAAATCCAAATAAAAGATATGGCAGTTAAAACTAGAGTGTCATTAAAAGAATTAGCAGAGACATTTTACTTTTTAAGAACTTCAAGCTTAACAACTGCTGAAGCTATATCTGCATTTGAACATACAGTAGATGCTATGACAGGAACTGGAATTAAAGGAATGGAAATGGCTAGAGCTGTTGCAGGTGTTTATAATACTATGGGTGATTCTATATTAGCAGGGGCTTCTGCTTCAGAAAAAATGCAGAAAATAGCAGATGTTTTAACTTATACTTACGCAACTCAAGATGTTCAGATGAATGAATTAATAGCAGGTTATACAAAATTAGCTCCATTTACTGCTGGTTTATCAGATAGTTTTTCCGATTTGGTTACTATGATAGGTTGGTTAAATACAAAAATGTTAAGGTCTGGAAGAACTGGTAGACTAACAGCAAGAGCATTTTTACAAATAACTAAAAATGCTGATAAGTTAGCCCAAATATTTAAAGTTACTTTTGACCCAGACAAGCCTCTTAATTTTATAAACATAATGGGAGATGTTAATAAAGTAATAAAAACTCAGGGAAAAATAACAGCCCAACAAACTGAAGCTTTGCGTCGAGTATTTGCAACAAGAGCATTAACTCCTGTTCAATTAATTATAAAGGATTATGATAGTTTAGTAGAAGCTCAAAAACGAGCAGTTAAAGAAGCAGAAGGATTTGCTAAAAGAATAGCTGACATTAAAATGCAAACTGTTAGAGGTCAAATGGAAAGAACTTCTAATATTATGAAAGTATTATTTGAAGATTTTGTTACTGCTTCTCTAGGAGCTGGAGATTTTGTCGAAGCTATTACAAAGTTAGCAGATGCTTTAGAGAGTTTTAGAAAAACAGCTCAAGGAACAGGAGATATAATTGGATGGTTAGGATATAATATGGGACGCTTTGCAGTAGCAAATGAGTTATTTATGAAAAGTGCAAAAGGGAAAGGTTTTGGTTCACCTGAACATTTAAAGGCTTTTGGAGAAGTTATGAAAAAAGCTAAAATAGAACCTCAAAAATCCCCTAGCCAATATATAGCAGATTTAGTAAAAGAAGAAAGTAAATTAGCTGAAACTCGAACAAAACAAAGACAAGAAGGACAAAAATTACAACAAAGTGAACAAGAAAATCAAGCTGATTTATTAGCTGGAGAGAAACTTAGAGGAGAAGAATTAAAACATGAGATAGCTTTAATGAAAATTTTAGGGGCTACAGGTTCTGAAGTAGCTAGATTTAGATTAGAACAATTAGAAATGGAACGTGCTTTTATGACAGACGCTGAATTTAGAATTCAAAGACAAATAAGATTAAATGCTTTAATTCAAGAAGAATCCAAGAATAGAGAAGAAGTTAAAAGAGTTATGCAGAATTTATATGTCGAATATATAAGAGCTGATGAAGCTCAAGATAAACAAACTAAAGAGAGGGTTCGTAGTCTTATGAACGCTTTAACATTAACTCCAGAACAAATGACAATTTGGTGGAGAACAGCTACTGATAAATGGAGAGAAATGATTTTAGATAATTTTAAATTATTAACCAAAGAACAAAAAGATGCTTTAAAAGAATATTGGCAAGCTACTAAACAATTCCCAGATGTAGAAGTTTTTTCTCCTGTGGAAGAGTTACAGTCTCAAATCGGGGAAGAACTTCCTTCTACTTTTTGGACAAATTGGACAGAAAAAATGATGACAGCTACTGATAAATTTAGAGATAGATTTTTAGGAATAGTTGATGAACCTACAGTTAAAGGAGAATCTAGTAAATCTGTTTCTAATGAGCAACAATTTATTAATGATTGGAAAAAATATTATAAAGAACAAAAAATGCAATGGGATACCCAAGAGGAAGTAGGGTTTCGTAAGTCTTTTAAAACAATAGAAAGAGGAAGAGAAGAAACTCCAACTGAAACCAGTATAACAATAAACATATCTCGAATAGAAGCTAACGGAGTAACACCGAAAGAAGTTGAAGATGCTATTCCTGGAGCATTATTTAGAGCAATACAAAGAGAAGATATAATTAAAGAAATAAGAAGGAAGGTATAGTGAAAAAATATTATTGCAATGATTGTGATAAAAAAGTAAGTGATTATAGGGTTACTTATTGCAGACAATGTGCAGATAATAGACATTCTTTAAGAATGAAAGGAAAAGGAAATCCTGCATATAGAGGCATTGTTTATAAATGTATAGATTGCAAAGGAAAATTATCCTCTAAATATGCTAAAAGATGTTCAAAATGTTTCCATAATTATATAATAAAATCAGGTATAATGAAAAATAAACCTAAAAGTAAAGAATGGAGAAAAAGAATAAGTCAGACTATATTAAAAAATAATACTACAAAAGGTAAAAATAATGGAATGTTTGGCAAAGTTACTCATGGTAAATGGGGAAAATATAAAGGGATTAATATGAGAAGTTCTTGGGAAATAAAATATGCTAAATTTTTAGATAAGCATAATTATAAGTGGAAATATGAGTCTAAAACTTTTGATTTAGGAGATACTACTTATACTCCAGACTTTTATTTACCAGAAAAGGATATGTATATAGAAGTAAAAGGTTATTGGAGAGATGATGCTAAAAAGAAATTCAAACGATTTAAAAAAGAATATCCTAAAGAAAATATTAAAATATTAGATAAAAATAAATTAGAAAATATGGGGGTATTATAATGGCTTATAAGGATTATTCAGTTAGAATAACTTTTCTTAGTTCAGAATCAGGGGCTGTAGAATATATTTTGACAAATGTTTATTCAGTTTCTGACCCAGAGGCAGGTATGAAAGCGACTGTATTAGAAGGTAATCGAGGGTCAGGAAGTATTATTATACCTGGAGGAAAAAAGAGTCAGGAAATAGTAATAAGAGGAAAATTATTTGATACTGATGGATATGCAGATTTAACTACACTTATGAATGAGATGAGAAATGAAATTACCACTGATTTAGCTACCTTAACCATGGAACATTATGATGGTAGTTGGGTAGAAGATTGGTCTTATTCTGTTCGTAGAATAACTGAAATAGAATTTGATGAATCTATGAGGACTGGAATACAACCTTACTCGATAAGATTTTTTGTAGTAAGTTATTAAAAAATAAATTAGGAGGAAATACAAATGGCTGTTAATTTAACTGTAAGAATTAATAATGACGACCCGACTGTAGAATACGGGGCAACTGGAGCTGATTATATAGATTTAGATTTAAGTGCTAATAGAGATTATTGGATTTGGACGGCTGGTAGTGATGATGTTTCAGCAGGACAAAATGAACCAACTGAAGATGAATTAAATCAAGCTTCTAGTATAATTTTAGCTACAGCAGTTCAGGTTGCACACTGTTTACTTTATGATTATAGTGCTGGATTATTAAAAGAAGTTGAAGGCATGGGAGATAATGAAAGATTTGTCTTTGCTTTTAGTTTTGATGGTGCTACTGCAACTGAGCCGACTTTAGAAGCTTGGGATGATTCTAATCATACAACTGCTGATAAAAATGTATTAGGAGGAGTAACAGGTTATGATTCTTTTGTAAATGCTTTTTGCACAACTTCATTGAGCCCTGGAACTGATTGGATTGGTTCAGGAAGCGGAACTAAAATAGCAGGAACCACTACTTTAGGATTAAATGATGGAGAAGCTGTAAATATGACAGGTATCGGAACAGGAGATACTTATGATTGCTATGCTAATATAGGAATACTTATTCCTGCTAGTTATGCAATTCCAGGAGCAGAGACTTTCGTTCTCACAATACGTTATACATGGATGTAATTAGGAAAGAGATTTTTATATCTAAGAAAGGAGTTATAAAATGGATAGTGGAAATGGAACTTGGGAAGTGTCAAAAGAAAAAATATTTACACATTTCGATATAGTAAAATACGAAATTTCAAAAGATAAAGTTGGTTTATTAGCTTATTTTAGCGATGGAAGTTTTTATCATATTCATTCCAATGAATTAACTAGATTGGAATTATGGATACTTGGATTACTACAAAAATAGAAAGAGAATAAAAATGAATAATCCATTATATACAATAATTTTTGAAGATAGTTCTATATTTAAGGGTGGAAAACATTATATAGATACTAAATGGTTAGAAATACCTAATAAGAAAATAAAGAGAATCTTCTATAAAACTTCTAATAATGATTATATATGTTTAAATGGATATGAAAATTTTTACCATATTGTTGAAGCTGTCCAAGATTTAAACGGAAGAGAAAGAGGAAAGACCAAAATAGAATATGCTTATATTATGGGACTTAAAAATAATAAAGTGAAAAGTTATCGCATAACTCTTATAAATAAACCATTTAGTAGTCATAAAATGGGAGATATTACTGTTCGAGAATTTGATATTACAGATTCAAAAATTTCAAAACTTAATAAAATAGGATGGAGACCTTTATTAAATGTTAAAAAATAATCATTGTATAAAGTGCAATAAATTGATTTGGAAAAACTCAATTCGTTGTAAATCTTGTGCAAGAAAAATAGATATGAGAAAACGAAAGGGTAAAAAACATCCAGCATATAAAAATGGTATAACTTCAAAAATTTCTTATTGTCAAGAATGTAAAAAGAGATTATCTCATTTTAGATATAAATATTGTCGTTCTTGTTCTATTAGAGAAGAGAGGCATTTCAGATATGGTAAAAAATGCCCAGAAATTAGTAAAAGAATGAAGGGCAAAAATAATCCTTTTTATGGAAAACATCCTAATCATCAAGGTTACAATAATCCTAGATATATTAATGGAAAATCGAAAGAACCTTATCCTTTAGAATTTAATAAGCAATTAAAACAAGAAATTAGAGAACGAGATAATTACAAATGCCGAAAGTGTGAAATGACTGAAGAAGAGCATATAACTATATATGGAAGGGTATTATGTGTCCATCATATTGATTATAATAAAAAGAATTGTAATAAGGAGAATTTATTAAGTTTATGTAATGGATGTAATATTCGAGTAAATGTTAATAGAAAATATTGGACAATTTATTTTAAGGAGATAATTTATGAAACAAGATAAATTTAGAATTAAAGATAAAATAGACCTAAAAATGAGGAGGAAGAATAAGATGAAAGATGCTATAAAACTCAGAGGGGAAATGTTGTTTGAGTTAAGAAAGAAAGATGGAACAGTTATTCAAAGAGAAACTGTTCAGAATGTTATTGTTAATTCTGGAAAAGAAAGAGTAGCTTATCTGATTGGCGAAGGTATTGGAACTGGTTTTACTGGATTTAGTCATATAGCTATAGGAACAGATAATACAGGTGAAGGAGCTTCTGATACTGAATTAGGAGTTGAAGTAGTCAGAGAGTCTGCAACTGTTAGTTATGAATCTGCTTATAAAGCTGTTTTTGAAAAAACTTTTGATTTCAGCACTGGAGAAGATTACGCTATAGTTGAAGCTGGATTATTTGATAGTGCAACACAGACTGGTTCTGTAATGCTTAATAGAAAAACTTTTGCAGTTAAAAATGTAGATGTTGATACTGATTTATATGTAAAAATAACAATCACAGTAGCTTAACCAATATTAAAAGATAATTCTATTCATTATCTTTCACAGGTGGTGAAATAATATAAATGTCTAAAGTAATTTTATGGGCAACAGGCGAAGACCATTTTGTTGAAGACCGTATATTTAGAGATTCTAACAATTATATACATGTTCTAGGATTTGATTCTATTGCGAACCCAGCTAATCTCTATTATGCAGTATCTACAAATGGAGGAACTACCTTCACAGATGGAGAAGGAGGAGGTTCTGGAACTAAATATACTGTTGCTACATCAAAAAATGATTCTTTTTCTTATTATGGATTATCTTCTATTGCAGTAGATTCTAATAGTAATATATATGCTTTTTGGATAGACCAAACTGATGGAGAACTTTATTTTAGAAAAAAATCCGCTATAGGAGGAACTTGGGATACTGGTGGAGGAACTTCTATTTCTGACGCAGTTTCTACTGGAAATGGAAGTGTTACTGAATATTTAAGAGTAGAAATAGATTCAAGTGATAATATAATAGTTACTGCTTATGATGGGGATATATTAAGAGTTTTTGCAAGCATAGATGGAGGAGATAATTGGACATTTGAAGATTCTGTAGATGTAGGAACTGCTCCTGCAAGGATGCCAGATAATTGTTTAGATTTTAATGATAATATTTGGCATGTAGTTAAACAAGGAAGTGATATTGATGTTTATAAAATCACTAAAAACACAGGTGATACTTGGTCTATAGGAGCAAAACAAAATCTTTTTACAGGGAATACTGTTGTTCCTACTATAGTAGCAGAACGAGATTCTGAAACTATATGGGTATTTCAATCCTATTATGTTGGTGGAAATGTTGTTCAATTAAGATATGAGAAATATTCTGAAGGTTCTTGGAATGGAAGTTGGACTATTATAGATTCAAAATCAGGAGATGCTTGGGCTTGGAGTCCTTTATCTTCAATTTGCACTTATAATAATAATATTTATGTTACAACAAGTCAGGCTGGGGTTAATGGTATATCTTGGTATTGGTATTGGGACGGAAGTTCTTGGATTACAAGAACAGATTTGGGATTTTCTACTGTAAAGAGTTATACTTTAACATTAGAAGAACCAGAGAACCTTTCTTCAGATTGGAATAGGGATTTATATTTTGTATATAAAGATACTTCTAATAATTCAGTTTTTGACAAGTATTCTTTCCCCAGAGAATATATTGCTTCAGAAACCCTAACCCTTTCAGATAGTATAATCGCAAACATTCCTCAAGAAACTATTAATATTTCAGAAAATATAACTCTTATAGACGCTACTCCTCCTGAAGATAGTATTGATATAGAGGCAACAATAACCCTCTCAGATACAATAGTTGTAAATTTCCCTCAAGAAACTATTGAATTAGAAGATACCGTTACTCTTTCAGATGAAATTGAGTTAAATGTTTCTCTTGAAAAAATACAATTAACCGATACTATAAATCTTAATGATAGTATTATTGATTGGAGAAATATCGAAAATGATTTCCGTATGATGATGGGAGTCTTAGAAGATATTCCAAGTGATTTTCGTTCTGTAATTGAATCTGTAAATGATATAACAAATGCTTTTCGTATGGTAGAAGGTAATATAGAAGATGTAGAAAATGATATTCGATATGCTACTGAACCTCTTACAGATGTAATTAATGATTTTAGAATGTTAAAATCCTGGCAGGTTCCAGTTGCTGGGGGATTCCAATCATTAGGAAAAACTTATATTAAAGTATATATTAATGGTAGTGTAGATGAGGATGTAGATATAAATAGTATTAATATAAATAAAGTATTAAATAGCACTCATACCGCTGATTTTGTTATAGGAAGACCTTACGATACTGCAAATAAACCTACAATAGAATATCCAGTAGAAATACGTTACTATGAGAAAGATTGGGTTAATTATCATCTTTTATATAAAGGATATATTACTCAGATTAATCCAGGAGATGACCCAGATACTCTTAAAATAAACTGTAAAGACAGATATTGGCTTAGAAATAGAGAACTTAAATATTTTTATATTGGTCATCAACCTTCTGATAATCAGGAATTATACTATGAAACTATATCTGAAGGATTAACAGCTTCTGAATTTTCTGGTCTTGGCCTTGGAAATTTTATTCCTCAAACTATGAATTTATTTGGAAGAGGAGAATCTGACTGTATTAGTGCTTTAATAGATAATAGTGGAAATTATTCTTGGTATTATGATGTGGATGATACAAAAAAATTATGGACGGCTAATAGAGGAAGTATTGTTAATTTAGAAAGGCAAGAATTAAATCAAAATATAGGATTATATCAAGTATTGAGACATTCTTTTACAGAATCTATCGAAGATATAGTAAATAAATTTAGAGTTACAATGGGAGATAAAGTTATAAGAAGATTTAATAGTTATGGAGGAAGTAAAGAATATGACGGTTCTTATTATTATTTAGATTTAGATTTAAGACTTACTCCTGGTTGGGAAGAAACTGATGAAGTATTAGCAAAAGATAGCGATATAGAAGATGCTAATGAAATAAAACAAGGATTTGATAATCATTCTACAGATTACAATACTCGATTTGCAGATGTTTATACTAAATATATAATTCCTTTTACCTCTACTGATTTAGAAGCTTATACTGACCGTTTTGAGCCAAGAGTATCTATTGAAGCTCCTGTAGGAAGTGAAGCAATGAAAACATCTGTCGGAATTAGAAGAGGTCTTGCTGAAAGTAATATATTAAAAACTACAGTTACTGGTGGATATACTATAGATTATAAAAATAGAACAGTAACTTTTGGAGAAAGAACTTATTTATATACAGAAGATTCAAAGGGAGAAGTCGATTCTACAAGAGCTCCTATAATTAGAATAAGTATATGGAAACAAAAATATTTATCAAGAACAAATAGTCCTTCTGATAATCCTCAAGATGCAGGAGATATTACAAGTCCATTAGTATTTCTTACTGATAAATTAGGAGATTATTCTGAAACTGTTTGGGGAGAATTATCTCTCTCAGGATTAGGGATTCAATATGGAGGATGGTATATTTCTGGATATGATACAAATGATAATGCTATTTGGCAATATATACCTACATGGGACGATACTGCTTTTGCAACAGATTATGCTAATTGGAAATTAACTGAGAGTAGCGATAAAAAGACATCAGGTCAAATCGATATAACAGTTGATGCTATGTGTCATTATGGAATTAAGTTATCAAATCGAATTATGATAGATGGAGTATTAGATGATTCTTTAAATATAACTTCGATAAATTATAATTTAAATAATTTTACTGTTACTTTATCGTTAAATAACAAAAGATATTTTAAAAGAAGTGTAAGTATTCAACCTAGAGGCGTGTAATGACCCTAAATGAAAGAATTAAACAACTAGAAAATAAAATAAAAGCATTAGAAGCTACCATCGATAATTTATTAAGAAATACTAGCGATAAAGATTTACAACCTTATTCTAATATCAATTCACCAGCTAAGTTAGAGAATTTTGATGCTGTTTTGATTGATGGTTGGTGGAAAACTTATGCGATATACAAGGATGAAGAGGAAGACTAATGGCAATTTATCCAAGATGTCAAATATGCTATAGTATTTTAATAGATAACTTAGCAAATTTAAAGACTACTTCTTCAAAAGCTTTCGAAGAAGGACTTATATCTTCTAGTTTTAATTCTTCTATACAATCTTTAACAGAAGAAAACCAAGCATTTTTAACTAAACAATCTCAACTTAAAGAAGTTTTTGAAGGGATTGGTATTTTTTTATGGAAAAATGACTCCGTGCACACTTTGAGAGGATTAGCTGGAAATGATTATACAGGACATACTTATATTCAATCTCAACATATTATAGAACTTCAAGAAGCTCGTCAGGCCCAAGAAATAACTATAGGAATAGTAGAGTCTGAAAGAACTTCTTTTTCTACTATTACTGGAGATGAAAGTTGTTATAAAAAACATATAAGAGAATTGAGACAATCTACAGAAAAAATATTAATAGCTATGGGGTTAATTGATGATGAGGGAGAAGCTGATTTAGAGAGTTATTTTAATTATGACGAAAATGGGGAAGTTCATTTAACTCGTAGATATAGCCAAGTAAATCCTAATAGAACTGAATGGCAAAGAGTAGATAGACAAATTTTAAGTCATATAGGAGAACCTTATTTACCTCAAGGAAAACCTAATGTATATGCTTTAGATTTAGAAGAATTAAGACATCCACTATTAGTAGGTTGGTTTGAATATTTTACTGCTATTAACCCTTCAGGCGAATATACAACTACTGAAAATGAAAGAATTACTCAATATGGAAGTAGCCAAAAACATAGTAATATTTTATTTGATTTACAATCTGTTAGTTCTAATGAGCATATAGGAAATACTAGTCAAACTTTAACTATCGCTAAACCTCTTATTTATACTTCTAGTAGCTCTGCTTCAAATGCCCCCTCAGGTCCTCTTTACTCTACAAGTGCTGGTTTTAGTGAAGCAGTTTTAGAATATGACCCAGATAATTTTTTAATATTCTCTCCTAATCCTCATTTTAAATTATTACCTAATAAAAAAGGACGTTTAGTTTTAGAAAATTTAATCCAAACTTTTGACTATACCATTACACGTTCTTCTATTCTTCATTCTGGACAATTTATAGAAAATTCTATAACATTTTACATTGAGTTTTATGATGATACAGAACAAGTTTATTTTTTAACTTACGTTATAAATGGAGCTCATAACTCAATACAATCAGGAGCTACTTATATTGCTTCAAATGATGTGCCAAGCAAATTATACTCTGATACAGGTGGAGAATATTGGGGAGAAAGTGGCGAGGACATTACTGGCCCGAATGGTAATACCATTTCTAAATTTTTATATCCAGTATGGTTAGCTCCAGTTTCTGGAAATAATACTTATAATTTCGATTTTTATGAGGATTTAGTTCATTATTTTCCTGAAACAGCCTCAAAAAACATGTATTTTACTCAACGTATTGAGTTATCTTTCTTATCCTTTGCTTTGGTTTTTACAGGTAGTGCTGAACCTAAATCTGCTGATGTATCTTCTTCTTTATCTTTTACTATGACTAATTTTGGATATTAAACAAAATAAATACCTAACAAGTTACGCTATTAATCGACTTTGTTAGGTATTTATTATTTAGTAAGTAATCTCTTAATCATTTTAAAGAATCTTATAGTGTCGAGTATGTAATTCATTTTGCTTACTCGATTTTTGTCATATATACACTTAATAGGAGCAGATATTATCTTCATTTTCGCTCTACCAGCTTTAATTAATTGCTCAGATTCATATGCGAAGCGTTTTTCTTTAGTTATTAGACTAAATACCTCTTTATGAACTAAACGCATACCACATTGACTATCTGCTATCTTAGTATGAGCCATTTTAGAGATAATGTAGCTCATAAGCTTATTAATGACGAATCTAAGAAGAGGCATCTTAGCTGAAGCGTGAAATCGATTTCCTATGATGATTTTCGCATCAGGATGCTCTCTAAGAGCTGTTAAAAAGTTCGGTATATCTTCTATTCTGTTCTGTCCATCTGAGTCAAATATAAGCATATACTCAGCATTTTCGAGCTGTATTAGGTGCTTCGCACCCTCTTTTATAGCATTTCCCTTACCTTTATTGGGATAATAAGACAAATAGTAGAATCCTCCCACTTCATTTCTAATATGATTAAGAAGATAAAGAGTATAATCTGTTGACCCATCATTCACAAAGAAGAATTTTAGCTCTTGTTTTGATAGTCTACCATATACCCCTACAATATAAGACTCTTCATTATAAGTAGGAACGAGAATATACATGTTATTTTTGTTTAATTTTGAGTTCATATGACTTTCCTTGAAGAATTTATATCCTCAGGAGTGATTTCTAGTGGAAATTTGTCATTTCTAAATTGAAATCCCACGAGGTGTAGAACCTCAGCTACCATTCCTGAACATGTTTTATGAGGTAATTTAGTGAAAATATCATGTTTTAAAGAGAATATAGTATATAAAAATTTAAAATAATCAGTTTTTATGCCTTTTTGCATTATAGCGTAATCTACAGCTAAATTTAATTTTTTATCCTCTAATATAGGCCTTATAATTTTTATTCTAAAAAATAATTTATTCTGATATTGTTTAATAGAACTAATTATTATCCCATTTCCTTTTGATTCAACTACTCTTTCATTATCAATAGCAAAAGCTACATGATTCCATTGGCTATTAGTTAATTTTTTAATATACCATGAAAAAGGACACCAACGGTAATCAACTAAAATTATATCCCCTCTACGCACTGTGTAACTCCTTCCAAATCTTAATTATAATGTCTCCATGACACGCTTTAGGTTTACAATAACAACCTAATATAGTATCCTCGGTTAATACTCGAATTTCGCTTATTATACTTGGTATCTTTCTAACCCATTTTTCGTATTTTATAATAACTTCTTCTCTTGTTCCATGTATTCCTATTTTAAAAGGATTACCAAAATGACTACCTCTACCTATATAATGAGTATACTTGTTTTTTCTAAGATTAACTACTTTCATTTTTTTACATCCTTTGCATATCCAATTTTAGATAATAGGACTTTAGTGTAAGCTCTAAGCCAGCTCTGACAATAAGTCTTATTATCTAATTTTTTAAGAAAATCGTCATATGATATTTTAGTAAATGTAGGTATTGAGCTATTAAGACTAACATTATAAATCTTTATTTTCTTTTCTCTAGCGAAAAAGGAGAAATCTCTTTCAGCTCGTCCTGAAGCATTATAATAGTTTACTTTTCCTATACCTCTATGATTAAGTTCTCCTTGATAAAAATGAGTAATTCCTTTTTTAGTTTTCCCATCACTTGCTGTAATATTGCCTTGAGCTCCAAAATCATATCCTAATAAGAATATCTCTCCTTTATCTAGTAAATAACGTCCTATACTTAAAGCAAAGATACCTGTAAGAGAGCCTTTATAAACTCCCTTTGTTAAGTCTCTTGAGCCATTACTGGTAATTTTAATCATTATTTGATTATTTAACATACGTTGTTTTTGATGAGGTTTAGTAATTATTAAAGGAAGTTTTTTCAAAGCTTCTTTTTGTTCATCAAAAAATTTATCATCTAAATAGCATTGTATAGTAGAGATGTAGTAATTAAAACTATAATTGCAACCTATAACAAACTTACCATCAAGTTTTTTCCAAAGACCCTTAGAGATTCCTTCCTTTATAGAAGCCCCTCCTCCGAGTATAATCAGTTGTTTAGGTTTTTCTTTTAAATACATCTTATTTTCCTTTTTTAGGATTCCAACTTCTACGATTTTTATATTGTCTTGATTTTTGATGATGTAAAATTACAACTTCTTCTGATTTGATATATTTAGGTATAGACTTATTGTGCATTATAACTGTGCAGTATTCTACTGGAAGCTTATAAATCTTTATTTCTTGATTTTCTTCTGTTAATTTTTGTAATATTTTTTGTTCCCATTCCCCAGAAGACTTCATTTTTTCTGTCCAGTTACGAACTAAAGCTAACACTCTTTCATTATATCTAAACATAATAGTTCCAGAAAGAAGGTCAAATCTCTTACCACAGTCATTATTTCTCCATTGTTTCCACCAATCTTGATAATGAACAGCTATATCAAATTCAGACGATATTTGCTCAAATAAAGCTGGAAAACGCTGTATAGTAGCATCAGCATCGATAAAAATGACTGATTTCTTATGTTTTAAGAGCATATCTAGCACAAACTCGCTCTTATAAGCTGTATTCTTCTGCCAACTCCCTAAATCTTCTACAGCTTTAACTTCATACGTTAATTGATATTTCTTGAGAGAAGGGAGCAAATGAGTATTCATTACTTGCTCATAAGGACTATTTTTCGTGTAGTATGATATATATATTACTTCTGAAGACATTGACTCACCCATTCTGTTATTTTTTCAGGAGTGCAATATTGAGAAAACAATTCTTGAGCTTGTTTCCCTATTTTAATACATTCTTTTCTATTAGACTTACACCATTCTATTTTATCTATTAAATCAGAATAATCAGCTTTACATTCAATATAATGCTGACCTGGAATTAACTTTTGATTATAAGACAATATAGTTAATAATTTAGGGGAAATCGTGCAACATCCAAAGGCCATCATCTGAAACTGGCCTCTATCTAAAATATCATTTCTATATCCAGGGACATGAACAGATACTAAACAATTATTAATTTTATTCCAATAAGTCTCTTGATTAGTTAATTTAAAGTCTACATCTTGTTCATATCTTCTTTTTAATCTTTTCTGGACTTCTGACCTTCTTTTAGTAGCGTTTGCGTAAACTCTTTGATTATTTAAAATTGTATCATTATTACAAGTATATTTTATTTTCGGAAGTAATTTATAATATTCTTCCCAATCATAAAAACTCATTGCTCCTAGAGGGTATATATTATCACAATTCTTATGAATTTCTTCACTACAATGATATTTAAAGCAATATTTATAATCTTTATTTTTTGGATATAAGACCATAGAGTCTGAAACATCTATTAAAAGGTCTTTATTATCTATATTTATTGTAAATCTTACAGTATCTAATTCAGTTGAAGAGCATAGTTCTATTTCTGCTTTAGCTTCTTTAAATACATTAAGAAGAAAAGTATAGTGATAACGATAGTAATGTTGACGTTCTCTTTTAGGGAATCTAATTTTTATCATACCAATCTTTCATTTCTCTTAATTGGATTTCATAATTAGGTATTTTAGGGTCATATTCGTTCTTACGATTGTTAATTAAAGTTTTATCTTGTCTAAAGTTAAATTCGGGTTTAATAGTAATTCTCTTATTAAAGATTTTAACTATTTTTTTTAATAACTCAAATTTACTTATATCTACATCTGAAACTAAATGATAAAGACCTGTTAAATCAGTATTTATTATTTTATCTATTTGTTTTGCAAGTTCTAATGTTGTAATTCCATTCCATATAGCTCTTACATAACCTTTAGTGAATCTTTCTGTTTGAGTTATAATCCAATTAAATAATCCAGTCCCATTAGTTTTTAATTCTTTTCCTATGATACTCAGTCTTAATGTTAAATTTTTATTATCATTAATTTCCCCAAAAGCTTTTGTTGTTCCATATACATTTCTTTCATTTGGGATTTCCGATTCATCGTAGCTTCCTCTTTTTCCATCAAAAACACAATCAGTGCTTATATGAATAATTTTAGTTTTTGTATTTCGAGTAACATCTGCTAGTATATGAGGAAAATGTCCATTTATAGCTAAAGCATTTATGGGACTTTTTTCTGAGTCTTTAATCAACATACCTACACAATTAATAATAACATCTGGTTGACTATTGTCGATTATTCTTTTAAGATAATTTATATCCTTTATTACATCTATAATAAGAGTATCTTTATCCAATTTTTGTCTAGCTGTATTTATTAATTTATACTTGTTTAGAGATTTCAAATAATTATAAATAGTATGACCAGCCATTCCTCTACTTCCTATTATCATAATTTTCATTTTATATAACCCCCTCGTTTCAATAATTCTTCTATTTGAGATAAACTCATTAAATTATCAGAAGAGTTATACTCTTTAAAAACTACTTTTTTCGATTTTTTATAAGGAATGTCGGTTATTAAATAATAATTTTCTCCCCATTTATAAGTATCTGCACATTCATGTTTGGAAATTAATACTTCGTCTAATTTCTCTCCAGCTCTAATTCCAATCTCTATTATATAAGTGCTTTCATTTCCATAATGACGTTTTAATACTTTAGCTAAATCTGTAATTTTGCAAGCTGGCATTTTCATAACAAACAATCCACCATTTTTATCACTTCTCATAGCTACAAATAGTAATTTAATAGCCTCTGGTAAGGTTAAAAAATAACGAGTCATTGTCTTGTCTGTAATTGTAATTTTATTATCTTTTTTGATTTGGTCTATCCAAAAAGGAACTACTGAACCTGATGTCCCTAACACATTACCACCTCTTATAACCATAAATTTAGTCTTACTTCCTAATTTAGAAGCGTTAAGAATGAGCTTTTCTCCTATAGCTTTAGTCATTCCATAAGTATTAATAGGAAGAACCGCTTTATCAGAAGATACATCTACAACAATTTCGACTTCATTATCAATAGAAGCTCTTATTACATTTCTAGTTCCATTTATATTAGTTTTTATAGCTTCATAAGGGAATTCTTCGCAAATAGGAACATGCTTTAAAGCAGATAAATGAAAGACATAATTGACATTTCTACAAGCGAACTTCATTTTACCATAATCTCTTACATTTCCTATCTCAATTTTTAAACGAGAATCATTGAATTTTCGTTTCATTGCTACTTGATTATATTCATTACGAGCAAGTATACGGATTTCCTTTACTTTAAATTGTAATAACTGTCGTGTAAGTTCTTGACCCCAAGAACCTGTTCCACCTGTTATTAATATAGTTTTATTTTTAAACATAAGTTTCTCCTTAAATAAAGAATTTTTTGGTAGCTTTATATTCTTTTTCTACTATTTTTACAATTTCGTCTATATCATCAATAACTCTAAATAACTTTAAATCTTTTTCGCTAATACGATTCTTTTTATATAAAGTTTCTTTCATCCAATTTATGAGTCCTTCATAATACTTCTTTCCTACAATAATAATAGGACGAGCTGGAATTTTCTTATTTTGTAAAACTGCTAATTGGTCAAATAATTCATCAACTGTTCCATATCCTCCTGGAAATACTATACTAGCAAAACTATATTTAGTAAACATTACTTTACGAGTATAAAAATGGTCGAATTTATAATAATGATTGATATAATAATTTCTGTCTTGGTATTCAGATAAAGCGATATTTAGCCCTATAGAAGTTCCATCTGCTTCTTTTGCTCCTTTATTCCCTGCTTCCATTATCCCTTTCCCTGCTCCTGTTATAACAGCAAATCCTTTTTTAGCTAATTTATAAGCTAGTTTTTCGGCTTTTTTATAATATTCATCTTTTGGTTTTGTTCTTGCAGAACCAAAAATAACGACTCCTTTTCGTAAGTTTTCAAAAAATTCAAATCCTTCTTGAAATTCTTTAGTGATTTTATTTAATCTTACTTTATCCCTAGCTTTCATATTATAACCTCCCTATTAAATATTTAATCATTTTCTCACTTACATTAGAATCTATATATCCTTTAGGTTGTTCCCATGTTAATTTTCTATTAACCATAATATCAACACATTCTCCAATCATTTTGCTCATTATCCCTGATACTATTGCACTACCTACTTTAACAGTTTCTGGTCGTTCTGTTGTTTTCCTACAAATAACAGTAGGAGTATATAATAAAGTCCCTTCTTCACAGCAAGTTCCTGAATCGCTTATCATACATAAAGCATTTTCTTCTAGTTTCACAAAATCAAAAAAGCCTAAAGGTTCTAAAAATTTAATATTCTTATTTATAGATTTTAATCCCCATTTGTCTAATTTTTGCCTTGTTCTTGGATGGACACTTACAATTATAGGCATATTGTAGTTATGAGCTACTATTTCTAATCCTCCCATAATTTGCTCTAACCTTTCTCTCTTATCAACACATTCTGCTCTATGAAAGGTAGCTAAGAAATATTCCTTAGATTTCAAATTTAAAGTGTCTAATATCTTACTTTTTTTGATTTGAGAACTATAATGGCCTAATACTTCATATATAGGATTCCCTGACCTAATTATTCTAGTTTTATTTAATCCTTCTTCAATTAAATTTTCTCTACTTCCTGGAGTATAAGGGAAATTATAAGTGGAAATATGGTCAATAATTTTACGATTTATTTCTTCAGGAACTTCTAAATCATAACAACGATTGCCAGCTTCCATATGATATACGGGAATACCCATTCTTTCGGCAATTATAGCTGATAATCCGCTATTAGTATCTCCTAATATAAGAAGTTTATCTGGTTTCTCTTTGATAAATATTTTTTCTGTTTCTCTTAAAATTATAGCAATTTGTTCAGCCATAGTTCCTTTAGCTCCTAAATAATAATCAGGCTGTCTTAATTTCAAATCTTTAAAAAATATACCACTAAGTTTTGGGTCATAATTTTGTCCAGTATGCACAAGAATATGGTTACATACTTTATCTAATTTAGGTATAATTCTACTTAATCGAATTATTTCTGGCCTTGTTCCTAATATAGTAATTACGGTATCCATTTAAATCTCCTCTTTAAAGCTTCCTTTAATTCACTCTTAATAATACAAGGCTCTAATTTTTTAGTATCTAAATTATAAATAAACCCATAATATTGGTCTTCAGGGAAATAATAAGTTACTTGTAGCAATCTTTTAGCTTTATTATGAGCCCAATCTATAAATTTACAAGCTACAGCAGTTGTGGAAACTTGTGTATTTTCTTCACATCTTGCGTCTTCTGTAAAGTAAATTCTATTTCTATCTTCTTTCCCTTCAAATTTAAATTGACTAAAATCTTTTATATGTATATAATTTTTCTTTATATTCAATTTCTTTGAAAAGTTCCATTTTAATGTGGCCCAAGTTAACATGCTTGGAGCTTTACATAACTTATCAATTTTAGTAAAATCATGATGGTCTGAAAAGAACCAAAATATAGCGTTCTCTTCTTCAAAATCCCAATATCCCATCCATTTCTCTATTAATTCTAAAGCTTCTTCTTTATTAGTTTTTCTAACTAAAGATTCATGATATTGATTATTTTTAATAAAATAAAATTGATTTTTATCTGTTTTCTCATTTTGAATTTTTTGGATAAATTCCTTTTCTTTACTATAATAATCACTATTTCCATCTAACAAAATCTTATCATAATCTTTTGTAGCTCTAAATTCTTCTTCTTTTTCTACTGAGCATGGCATAGAAGTAGTTTTCTGTATAAAGTTATCATCACAAATTGTCAAATAAAACCAATTAGCATTGTGAAAATGTATACCCCATCCTTTTTTATGTAAATCATGAGTTAATAATCGTTCTTTCCATGGATATTCAGTTTTATTATTTACTTTATAATTAAAATGAGTATGATAACCGATACCTCCTTTTTCTAAATCAGAAGGTAATTTGCCAGTTAATAAGGAAATAGCAGAAGTTGTAGTAAAATAATTAGAAATTTGAGTAAAATGATGAAACCCTTTATTTTTTAAATAAGTCTCTAGTCTATTTCCTAATGGTATACTATCATTTAATATACAATAAATTTTCATTTCTTTAGTCCTTTTATATATTGAATTACTGATAAAGTAGGTTTCCAGCCTTCTTTTTTAAGTTTTGTGTTATCTAATTTAATAGAATTTACTTCATTATTACAAGACCCATAACTCCAATCAACTCCTGACAATTTTACTAAATCTAAAGTATTATACAATTTACAACTTCCAATTTGAAATACTTCTCGTTTTTTCATTGTTAATAACGCATTTACCACATCTTTAACATAGATATAATCTCTATGATTCTTACCTTGATTGAATACCTGCATTTTCTTATTATTTTTAAGATGGTATTCTATTACTCCTATTAGCCCCATTTCATTACTTCCATCTTGCCTTTCTCCAAATACATTACTAAATCTAAAAATAGTATAGTTTTTACAATTACTTTTTATAGTTAATTCATTCGCTAATTTAGAATATCCATAAGGACTAATCGGATGAAAAGAAGATTCTTCTGTTACTAACTTTTGGTCTCCATAAACAGCACAACTTGAAGAAAAATAGATACTCCCATTTCGTTTAAGTAATTTAACTACCGCTTCAGTTGCTCTTACATTATCAATAAAATCCTTCATTCCTTTTTCTCTAGTATTTGCTTTAGCTCCTAAATGATAAATTATATCAAATTTCTTATTAATTTCAGCGTCTTGTATTGTATTTAGCATAAAGAAAACATTGTTAGAAAATAGAAATTTGCCAATATTAGACATTTTTCCAGTAGATAAATCATCAACAATAGTAATATTATAATTCTTATTTTTTACAAGTTCTTCCATTAAATGAGAGCCTATAAACCCTGCTCCACCAGTAACTAGAACTTCTTTTTTTACGAGCGGTTCTCTAATTAAAAGAAATAATTCAAATACAAAATCTTCTGTAAAATCTTCTAGTTCGTCAATAGAAATCAAGCCAGCATCTGCAATTTTAAATAATCTATATCCATGTTCCTTAGCATAATTGAATACACTTCTTAAAGTTTTGTTATTTTCTTGCCAACAACCGCCGTATTCGAATTCAATATAATCTACCTTTTGATTTTTCATTAATCGTTCAGCACCTTTTATAACATCAAAATCTGCTCCTTCTGTGTCTATTTTTAAAAAATTGATTCGTTCAATATTATTATGAGCACAGTAATTATCAAGGGTATTTACTGATATATTATGAAGAATAGTAGGAACAACTCCCACCATGGTCTCTATTTCTTCAATTCGTCTAAAATAACCAGATAATCCTTTGGCTGGATTGCCAGAATTACTAATACCGTTATACCAATAAAAAGTCTTTTCTTCTTTTTTATTAGAAATTCCTAAATTATTTATTGTAATATTGGAATATAAACGAAAGTTCCCTATTAAATCAATAAAACTATCAGGAATAGGCTCAAAACAATGAATATGAGTATTCTTATGAGTTTGCAAGACTGCTTGAGACCATTCTCCTTCACAAGCTCCTACATCAAATACTACATCAGAATCTTTGATGTATTTTTCAATAATTCTTAATTCTCTTGGATGAACTCTATTCATTATTTCTCCTTGATAAAATTTAATTTTATCTCTTCATTTACTCCTCTATTGAAATGAGAATAGATATTTTCAGTATTAATAATATACCCATTTAAAAATTTATCATTTAATTCTTTTAAAGTATAAGAATATGTTTTTCCGTAAGGATTTGTAGGGCACATAGTTTGAACTTGATTAACAGGTATATTCAAAATACGAGTTTTCTTTAAAGATATTATATAAGGTTTAAATATTTTTCTATTTGTATTGAATAAATATTCTAATTTATTTGGAGTGTCAAAATGTAAATCTTTTATTACTTTTTTAAACCATTCTGTTCTATATATATGTATATTAACTGCTGAAGGATACCCCCAATCAGTAGAAGGGTCGCTATCTGCCCATTTCCATTTTAATCCATTACTATCCATTGGATAAAATTTAGGAAGTGGAGATTTTTTTTGAGTTCCATAACACCAAAGTATATCTTCAGACATTCTTAATGATATTGCACATACTTCATCTGTATAATCACCTAATATATCACAAATAGCGGTAGGTCTCTTAAAAACATCGTCATCACATAAATTAAGCATATACTTAGTTTCCATTTTATTATAAATAACCTCTTTAGTGTCTTTTTCAAAATCCCCAGAAGTCTCTATATATGTAATAGGAAGACCATAATCTTTTGTTGTTACTTTTGTAAATCCTTTTTTAAAATCAGGAGAAGTATAGTCATAACGAACATATATTTTATTATAATCAACAAAATTATCTTTAATGCTTCTTAATAATAGGTCTAATTGACAAGCTCTGTCTTTAGCCCATATCAATATATCTACTTTCTCTTCTTTTGCATTATAAGTTTCTGTTTTGATATGTTGCTTATATCTTAATTTATATCTTATTGCATTATAAAGGTCTACTTGTTTTTTGGGGTCTAGTTTCATATCGTTTAATTGATTCATGTTATTATAACAATACATTAATTTATTAATACATTTTCTATGGTCTTTTCCAGCCATTTCAATTAAAGGTAAAGCTATAACTACATCTCCTGCTGTAGTATAATATTTTCCATTTTTATCTCTTAAATCTTCTTGTTTTATAGCGTTAAATAAAAAATATTTATAGGTTCTTAAATGAGAGAAATAAAATCGTTTTATCTTCTTTCTATTAAACTCGGCAGGGACTCCTATGCACCAATTTTCATTATTAGTTTTACATATTTTATTATCTGAAACTAATTTAAATTGTCCCCAAGTTACCCATATATCTTTCTGATATACTTCATTTAAATGCTCTAATACATCATTAGAAGCAAGCCAATCATCTCCATCTACTATGACAATAATATCCTCATCCTCTTTACATATATAATGAATACCTTTAACTGTATTTTCTAAAGCACATGATTTGGCTTTATTATCAATAAAGAAGAATCTTTTATCGTCTGCTATCTCTTTTTTTATTATTTTAGCTGTTCCATCTGTAGAACAATCATTAATAATAACTACTTCAAAATTCTTATAAGTTTGGGACTTTAGAGAGTCTATACATTTTTTAATCCATTTTTCAGAATTAAATACAGGAGTAATTATTTTAAAGTTATTTTTTTTCATTTTATTCTGTCCCATATACTTTTGCTATAGTTTTGCATAATACATTATTATAAAGACTATAATTTTTATGATTAACCACATTTATATAGTCCTTCGCTAAATGATGCCCACCATACCAATGTAATCCTATAGAGTTTTCATCATAAAGAGTCAAATTTCTATAATTATATATTGTAGGAATAATCAAAGCGTTATAAGCATAAACTGTAGATATTGGAATATTTATAGTTTTAACTCCTGGAAATCTCTTATCTATACTTTTTACATCAGGAAATTCAGGATTAAGTAATGTAACTCCTATACTTTGATATTCTTTAGGGTTAAAATTTTCTTGTGATTTTTCATATATATAATGATAATAGGGGTTATTTGGTGCTGATAACATAAATCCAACTGAATGTTTATACTTTGGATGTAAAGAAATAACAGTATTTACATCTCTATTAGCATATTTGTTTATTTCCATTTCATTCATAGATTTAAAATACATTATGTCCATATCTGACCAAAATCCTCCTACAGTTGATAATAATTTCCATCTTAAAAAATCTGATTTGTATACTTCAGCTCTTGATAAATAAGCTTTATCAAGCCCCCTACATTTTGTGCTTATAAATTTATCATTTAAAGATTTTATATTTATTTGTTTAATATTTCTTACATTTGGAAAATAATCATCTCCTATAAATTGAAAGCTTTTTTGGGTATCTAAACAAGGGCCTTTATATTTTTTCTCAGGAACATATAAATTTACCTCCCAATCAGAATTATACCTACAAAAACTTAATAAAGACAAGTATCTTAAATAAGGAAGAGTATCATTACCCCAATAAAAATGAGCTATTTTTGGGATTTTTTTCAAATTCCACCCTTTAGATAAAACAGGTTTGGGTAACATTTTACCTTCTCCCCAAATTTTATCTTTATTACTATAAACTACTCCTGACCTGCCTTTTGCTTCATATATTTTTTTATTGTAATTATGTCTTTCTCTATTATCTTCTATTCCTAATCTATGTCGAGGATGATATAAATGAACAATTTCTGAATCGATATAAACATGCTTACATCCATATCTATTCAAACGACCAATTAAATCTGTATCATCATATGCCCAACCTACTAAATCTTCATCATATCCTCCTATACACATAAACTCTTCTTTGTGCATACCTAAAAAGAAAGGTAAATGAGTTTGCAGTGTTTTCAAAGAAGAGAAGTCTTCAGTAGATTTTACTTTTCCGTTTGTTTTTTGTATATAACTTAAAAATTCTCCTTTCATATCGTCTTTACCTTTAGGACGGACTAATATTTTACGGTCATTTTGTAATTTTTCAATTGTTTTTTTAACAGCGAATTTGTCTAAATGAAAAATCTCTGCACAAGTAAGTATTATATAATTAGTTTTAGCTTTTCTTACTCCTATATTCAAACAAAATCCTGGACATCTCCATACTATTTTTTCTTCATTTCTTTTTCCTGTAAATATATATCTGATATTTAATTTATCTCTAAATTCATCACAAATCTTTTCTGTGTTATCTTTTATTCCGTCATTTAATACTAATATCTCAAATGGATAAGGACACTCTTGTTTCGATAATGATTTCAATCCCCATTTTAATAATTCTTCTCTTTTAAATACAGGAATTAAAATAGAGGCTATTGCTCTATCATGTTTAGCTTTCATACGAGTTTCAAATCTTTCTTTTATTTCTTTAGGAGAAAAAGGAATTCTTGGAAGCGTTACTTTTTTATTTTCAATATCATATCTATAAGTATTAGGAGATAAAGTTTCAAAATCAATTTTATCTGAAATTGTAGATTGTCCTCCAGTTGAATTATGAGCATTATTATCAAGTATAGCGTGATATAGATTTTTAGGATGTAAATTATTATGTTGAACCATAGTTCCCAAAGACATCAAAGCTGAACCATCTCCATTTATAACTATAACTTTTCTGGAAGTATTAATAGCTATCCCTAATCCAATAGCCAAAGCATTGCCCATAGACCCCATCATATAGAAATTCAAAGGTCTATCTTTTATATTATATAATTCCCTACTTGTCATTCCTGTAGATGATATTATAATATCTTCAGGCTCAACTCCTTTTAAAATAGACTCAATAGCTTCTTTTCTAGTCATTATCTTCCTCCACATAAATAACTTTACTGTAATTTAATAATTTTACTAATTTTCTTGTAATTTTTCCCATACCTTTATGATGTTCAGGTTTATGTCTTATACTTATCAATAAAGTAATGGGTATATTGTAAGGCTTTAAAAGAGAAGTAATAATATCTACACAATTTCCTAATCCGCTATTTTGCATAAATACTAAAGGTTTTTTACCACAAAAATAAGCCCCTACAGCCATAGCTATTGCTTCGTCTTCTTTAGTCGCTATAATAGCTTCTTCATAATTTATTATATTTTTAAATTTTGAACAAGGAACTCCTACAACAAAGTCATATTCTTTTCCTTTAATTTTCATTTCATATTCTCCCAATTAAAATTCCTATTTAATAATTTATAAAGCTTTTTATTATAAGGTTTAAAATAAATTCTCATTCTCTTTTTAAAATTTTCATGTAACTTAGGATATTTTAATTTATTAGAATGTCTGGATTTTACTTTATAAGGTTTTAATTTTAAAAAATCAAAAATTTCATTACATATTTTAATAGGGTTTTTATAAAAGTCTTCACTTTTGATTATTTTGAATTGTTTTCTTGGAAATTTGTCTAACCATAACTTTAGCCATTTGTAATATTTAGCTCTCTCAAAAAAATTCTTAACTTCTTCATTGCATTTTTTATTATTTAAATATTTAGTAGCTTCTTTAATAAATAACTTTAAATCTCCTGTCGAAGTTAGTTTTTGATTAGCTTGTCTTAGCATAAAATGAGAATAAACTTTATCTATAGGATTTCTTAATATTATTATAAATTTAACTTTAGGAATCAATCTTAAAATTCTAGGGATAGCCATTTTCCCTTTCCACATATAAGAGGGAGTAGCTTCTCCTGTTATCTCGTTTTTGCCAGCTCTTCCAAGTAATACTTTATATTTATCCATATCTCTCCAATTACCATTTATCAAAAAATATAATTCTTTTCTGGAAGCGTGAACAATTTGCGGATGTTGAGTCATCATTTTATAAAGACTTGTAGTTCCACATCTTGCTTCTGCTATTATCAAATAAGAAGGTAATTTAAAGGTTTTCATAACGACTTTTTCTTTCTTTGGTTTCATTAACAGGAGTTAAATTTCTAAATTCATCTAAAGTAGATATATAATTTTCTATAGCTTTAGCATTTTGTTTAGTCTTTAATATTTTTAATATTTTCTTAACCCCATATATTTTAGCTCTTTGAGTTTGATTTGCGTATATTACTACAGAATATCCTACATTAAATAACTTTCTATTTGTAATATGAGGGAACTTAGAAGGTATAATTACTAATGGTATCTTTCTTTTCCATAGTTTAGGAATTTGCATCGCTTCTTTCCCTGTTTTATCTCTTGAGTGCATCAAAATCAAATCTGCTCCACAATCAGCGTAATAATTAGCTCTTTTTAAAGCTTCTTCTATCCCATATCCTCTAATTAAAGCTTCTGTTCTTGCTATAATAGAGAAATTATCAGTTTTTTGAGCTTCTTTCCCAGCCTTTATTTTTGCTCCATGTTTCTTCATATCAGCTATAGGAATCTTGCCTCCCCATAAAGAATTAGACTTAGGGAAAATATTGTCTTCAATAGTTATAGCTGAAGCTCCTATTTTTTCAAGTTCTTTAACAGCTCTAACAACCTGCTCAATATCTCCATAACCAGTGTCAGCATCTATAATTACAGGTATATCTACAGAATCAATGATAGGTCGAGCTATATTTATCATATCTGAAAGATTGATAGTTTCATTATCTACTAATCCCATTCTTGCACTAGATTCAAAAGAAGATACCCATATACCATCAAACCCATAATTTTCTACAAGTTTAGCAGTAATAGCATCATTGGCGGAAATGACAACTAAATTATCTTTTTTCTTTAATGCTGATTTTAAATTATTTTTATCTCTAACTTTTTGTAATATTTTTGTTGTTGAAATAAAAGGATAATAAGGCACTTGTATTACTTTACATATCTTTTCTTTTTTTACTTTTTTATATAAAGGAGGCAACCAATCATCTCCATGAATTAAAATATCTACTTTATATTTTTCAAGATTTGTAAACATTGTAGGGCTTCTTTTATCCATACAATCTTCCACTACTTTATTAACTCCCTTAATAGATTCTATAATCGCTTTTCTATCTTCATATTTTATAATAGGAGTTCTTTTATATTGTTTTATTATATCATCAGGATGTAGACCTACAATGACATAATTGCCATATTGTCGGGCTTTCTTTATAAGTTCTAAATGTCCTACATGAAATAAATCTCCTGACATTGTAATATAAACTATTTTCCTTTTTCGCATTTCTTTCTCCTTTTAACTTCTTTAGGATTTAAATCTAAAAGATGGGCTCCTGGTTTTGGTGTTCTCCAATCTTTTCCATAAGTATATCTTAAGAATCTTTTTGGATTATGAGGAACTTTAAATTTAGTCCCTAAAAATTCTATTTCATCTAAAGTATCAAAAAATATAGCTGGATAACGATAAGAATTATTATATATCCATTCTTCGTCAATTTTTTCAAACCAAAAAATATCTATTCTTTCTTTATTTCTAATAAAAAAATCAGCTTTACATCTACATCGAGAATTATCAACTATGTAAAATCCTTTGTTTTCTAATTCGTTTTTAACCCATCTCATTTTCCAATGGTCGTGTCTGGAAGTTCCACTAAAACAAGCAATATCTAAATCGTAATCATAAGGGATAAATTGCTCACTTCTTATAGCTCCTAATAATCCCCCTCCTATTAAAACAAAAGGTATCTTATATTTGTCTAATACTTCTTTAATATCTAATAAATTATTTCGCATAACCTTTAAATTCATACTTCCACCTTGACGAACACCTCTTTGCCATGGTCTAATCCATTCTGGAATTTCAAAAGGTTTTTTCTTCATACTATAATTCTCCTCTTTGCCATTTCAATTATTTTTATAATCGATTGTTTGTTAATATTTATATCAGTGTCATTAATTTTATCATATTTCATAGCTAATTCTGCTATTAATCTTGGATTAATTTTATCTAAATTTATTAAATGATGAGGATATATCCCATCTAAAAACCGAAATAAATTCCAAGGAAAAGTATACCCTAAAACTTTTTTTACTCTATTAAAATATAAATTATACATTACATAAGGAAGAACTAATCCACAAGCTAATCCATGGTCAATTCCATATTTAATAGTTAAAGAATAAGATATTGCATGAATTACATTTGTTTTTGTAATAGCTATAGCTTCTCCTGCATAATTCCCTGCTTTAATTAAAGTAAAAATTGAAGATTTACTATTATTTACATATTTCTTTATATATTTAAGAGCTTTTTTAGCATAATATCTACTTTTAAAGGTGGAATTTTTTGACCATAAAGATTCTAAAGCGTGAGATAAAGCGTCAAATAAAGTAGAACTTATAACTGAATAAGGTAATTTGATATTCATATCATAAGCCATCTTTAATATAGGTTTTGCTGTTTTAATTGATTCTTTATTTTCTCCCCATATTGTAGCGTAAGGAGTTACAGAAGCTCCAGAAGCAGTTGTAGGAATTGCAATACAGCGTTTTGGATTAGCTATTATTTTTGCTGTATCGATAACACTTCCTCCTCCTACTCCTATTACTATATCATAATTATATTTAATTAGTTTTGAAGTTTCTTTAGTTGGAGGACTAGAAATTTCTAACATTTTAACCTTTCCTTTATATCTTATAAGCGTAAGAAATAAAGCATAAAGTTCTGTGTGTTTACTATGAATTATAAGAGCTGATTTCTTCATTAGATTAATTTCCTTTTCTTTAAATATGAAATAATTTTTTGTGTAGATTTCTCTAATGTTTCTTGTTCAGTATTACATGTTACATTGGCTTTGAAAGGTGCTTCATATGGAGCAGAATACCCTGTAAATCCTTTAATCTCTCCAGATTTGGCTTTAGCCCACATACCTTTAACGTCTCTCTCTGCACATTTATCAGCAGGGCATTTAACATAAATTTCAACAAAATTAGTAACAGATTCTTTAATTTGCTGTCTAATTTTTCTATAAGGAGATACAAATGAAGCCAATACTGCTATTTTTTGTCTTGATAATAGTTTAGATACAAAAGTTATTCTTCTTATATTTTTATCTCTATCTTCTTTAGAGAAGCCCAAATCATCACTAAGTCGCCCATATCTAACTACATCTCCATCTAATCTTTCTGTTTTGAAACCTCGCCTTTTTAAATATTCATTTACAGCATCTGCTAATGTAGATTTTCCAGAACAAGGCAATCCTGTAAACCATAATACAAACCCTTTATGTTCTGCTTTTATACGAAAGATTTTACAAAATATAAATTCATAAATTAAATAAATTATAAGAGACATCAATCCTATAGCGAAAGCGAACTTATGACCAAACAATACAGTAAAAATTGTAATAGAAATAATTCTATATAGAATCGCTTTAAGAGCTATAATATTTAAATAAAAATCATATTTCATTTTCTTTTCTCTCTCATTTTAGTTCCACTAATATCTTCTAATTTTTTATTTAGTCTTACTTCTCGAATACCCCAACCAGGCTTTCTACCATAAACTACATTTTCTATATCAGGAATTTTTATAATTTTTACTCTTCCTTCTCCTATTTCTTCAGAGAAGATTTTTTGAAAAGCACGATGTCTTTCTTCATAAGAGTAAGGATTCTTCTTACCTCCATCATTTTCTCTTAAAGCTATACAGACATTTTTATCTTCTTTTAAGACAGTTCTAATTAACTCTAAATGTCCATCATGAGGGGGCAGGCATTGAAAACGACCTATTACAAATTCATAGACTTTATGTTCTTTATTTTTCATTATTACTCCAATTTTTAGGCTTATGAATATACTTATTAAATCCAGTCATTGTATTTAATTCTAAAATTGGCCATATTTTTTTCATTTCTTCATCTGTATTTTCTACTAAATTTTTATAATTTATAATACAATTTTTATCAAAACTATCTACAATATGATTTCTAAATTTCATATACAATTCTTTAGAGCATAACCCTCTTACACTATTTTTATCTTGTCCTACCCAAGATTTGTAAGTTTGTTCAGAATCTCTAACAATAAAGATAAATTTAGCTTCTGGGAATACTAAACCTAACCTTCTCCAAGTCATAGCTTCTATTCCAGCATTAAGAGCAAACTTAGCCCCTCTATATTTTAAAGAAGGACGAGAAAAATCTTTTATTATCTTTTTAATATAAGTATCATTTCTATACCTGCTTAAATGAGAAACTCTGATACTATACCAAAGCTCATAAGGTTCGAATTTTATTTCTTGAACTTCTGGATGTTTCAAAATTAAATCTCTTAATATGCTAGTTCCAGAACGTCTCATACCAATTATAAAGAATAATTTACTCATCAATTTTTCCTTCTATTAATTTATGCTCTCTTTTAGCTTCTTCAAGCCATTTGCCATGTTGTTTCTTTGTGATTGTTTTATCTGAACCTAAAACCCATCTATGAGAGCAATCTAAACAGATATAAGTTTCTACATCAAAGTATTTATTTTCCATTTTCTCTCATTCTACTTGCTGTTAATATTTTTTCTATATTTTTAATTAATGTTACTTTACTTTTATGATTATGCCTAAAATCAAAATTAACTCCTTTATCATCTATAATAACATTATAATAAGGTTTATAATTATGAGCATCGTTGTAGAGTTTAGGATTTATATTGAATCCATGAAAAGGAACTTTATACTTTATTAGCCATTTTTCCATTATCTTAGTATATTTCCTACCTGTATAAATCAAAATATAATACCCCTTATTATAATAATGTCTCATAGTTTCTATAACTTCTACAACTGGTTTTCCTAATTTATCTAAAACAAAAGGCCTTTTATATGAGGAAATAACTGCATCAAAATCAAATGCTAAATATCCTTTGTATTTTTTCATTTTATTACTTTCCTTAGCACTTTAGTTAATTTGCTAATAGAGTGTATAGGGTATGGGTAATCTCTTTTTTCTATGAAATTCCCTACTATAATTTTAGGTTCTTTGTCATTAATAATAGGCTTTAGATATTTTCTATTTTTTAATTTAAATCTATAGTTATTATTAGCTATAACATAATCAAAAGATTTAATATATTTCTTTAATTTGTCATAATGGTCTTGTAAAGAAAGTCCTTGAGTTTCTCCTGGTTCAGTATGTAGATTACTTATCCAAATCTTTGTCATCTTTTTTCTATTTAATAATTTTTTATCTATAACCTTTAAATTAGAAGAGATACTACTATAAAAAGACCCTGGAGAAATAACTAAATAATCTATTTGACTAAATATTTTCTTAATTTTAGGGTTTAATTTGATTTTTTTATCAAAATAGATTTTCTTTATTCTAGTATCTTTATAATCGTTAAACTCTCCTTCTGAAATTATTTCTCCTTTTTTATTCTCTCCCCACAAGATAACACTATCTAAAGAAACAGGATATATCTCATTATCTTTAATCTTTAGTAAATGTTTACATTTTTCAATAGCTTCTTTGAATCCATATTTTAAGATATATTGGACAATTATCATATTACCTAAATGATGGTCTCCTTCGAATCTATATTCCATCAATTCAGATATTTTCTTATCATTTGATAAAGCTACTAAACATCTTCTTATATCTCCAACGGCTGGAATATTATACTTCTTTCTCCAATGTCCAGTATCTCCTCCATCATCAAAAACTGTGGGGACAGCATAGATTTTGATTTTACCTATTTTATTTAATGCCTTTAAAACTATAGGCAACCCTGTTCCCCCACCTATACATAGCACATTCTTCATTATTTATCCTGTTTCTTAGTGTAGAGTTCAATCAAATGATTAAGAGTATCTTCAATTACAGTTTTTCCTTCACAAACATTTCTCCAAAAATGCTTACGTTCCTTACGACTTCTGAATCCTTTAGTATTGAGCCAAGTAACGAAACCCAATAAAATCTGCATATCTTCAACAAATTTTCGTCTTTTCTTTTCATTTTCTGTAAGCTTTTTAACTTGAGTTTTACTAACTAATTTTTTTGTGTGCCAACCATAAAGCTTATTGATTATTTTACCTAACATAGTTATTTTTTCTCCTTTTTAAGAAATTTACACATATTACAATTACATTTCACACACTTACCTTTTGCCATTCTTCTACCATTTTTGGTCTTTACTACCCCCACCTCTAACATGTCTCTCTTACTTCTACATCTTACGCAATACCCATCATACTTTTCCATTTTACTTCCTCCTTTTTTAAGTTACCCAAACCAGTTTTATTATTTCTATTAAGGTAGTGCTATCAGGATTTAATAAAGCTTTTAATCCTCCCATAATAAAGACACTTAAACATATTATAGGATAAACTAATATCAATATAGTTGTAACTATTAATTTAGGCATGG
>SDBT01000730.1_pt1 | contig 53659 bp, 90 predicted proteins | sample 2277101 | NCBI WGS metagenome assembly SDBT01 (sample SAMN10404973, study PRJNA504765) | marine sediment metagenome | isolation source: marine sediment core GS10_PC15, 103 cmbsf | place: Arctic Ocean: Southern Knipovich Ridge | collected 2010 | reverse complement strand
ATGTCAGCGGCGGTATCTGGAACTCCAGTAGTATCTCCATCTGTATTTTCATATACATATATATGTCCAGCATTATTAGTCACTCCCATATTCTTAACTCTAAAAACTCTTAAAAGTGGTGTATCAAGAGCCTTCTCTGTTTGGCCTGTTATCGTAATAGTTTGCACTACAATATTATAGTTTCCATCAAGGCCTTGAATTTCATAATCCTGTGTATCGCCATTATTACTTGATATTATAGCGTCTATAACCGCAGTGGCAGAATACTGAATTACTAATTGTGTTTTTGTTAGGCTATTATCGGCTAAACCATGCACTGTAACAAACCCATCACCTTGGTCATAATCTGGCGCATAGCCAAATTTATGTATGAAGCTATGACCAGGTATATTGCCCTTTGCAAGTTCAAGGTAAAAATCTTGATTATTAGGAAACCATCGAACCCAAGTAGAACTCTCATTTAAAATAAAGCTATTCCCTGTGTCAGTTTCATACAATATAGAATTAGCAAGATACATAGCATCTTGATTATCTAAAGTAGGCTTAGTATCAGTAGACAAACAAAAGATAGTATTTTGATTGTGTACAGTTACAGTCATTGTGAAAATCTCCTTAGTAGTTAGGTAAAAGGAAGGACACCATGAAGATGTCCTTCCCAAGTTTACTTTTTAATTCGGCGAATCAATGTAGTAACCAACAAATGTAACTTCAAGCAATGCAGATTCAGTAATAATATCTGCTGCGATTGCATCGTTAGTTCCAAGAATTACAGCATCCTTGAAATCTACTTGTACTGCAAAGGACGTTGTCACCTGAGCATTAACTGCCAAAGGCGAATATACAGTTTCAATTACATTAGCGGCAACAAAAGCATTAACTGTCTCATCAGCATAAGCAACTGCAGGTGCATTGTTAGCAAAGTTGCGGTTAAGATTCACACCGACCACAGCAGTACCTGTATATGTAGCAGCTGCCGGAACATGAACTTTAATCTGCGCCGCTGTATCAGCCCAAAGATAAGCACGACTGATAACAAGCCATTTCGAATCTGCTGTATTTGAAACTAACAAGCCTGTGTCTCCAGCATTAATATCTGCCGAGACAGCAGTCCATGAAAAAGCATTACCTAACAAGGATGCTTCATGTATTGGTGGAACTGCAATAGCTCTTGTCAATAATTGACTTTTCGTATTGACATTAGCAATATTACCACCACCACCTAAAATCTGGTCTTGTGCCATTTGTTATAGCTCCTTTCTTAAATTCCTAAATCAAGATTAACAATCGCTATTTCATCAGCAGCCGCAACAAACATAACATTGCCATAACGATTTTCCAAAGTAACACAAGGGCCACAAGTACCAGCAACCGCACAAGTAGCAGGATGTGTCACTGGCATACCAATAAATATAGTTTCACCGGTATCTACTGTTAAAGGAGCCGGTCCTTTTGTTTGACTCCAATAATAATAAGACGCGGTAACATCAATCAATGGTACACCAATTGCACAAGCAGTCAAGCCACCAGTAGCTACAACTATGGAATCCATAAAGTTAGACTTGACAATTGAAACTTCAGAAGCAGCAGGAAAAGCTGTAACAACTCCACTACCATAAATTGAAACAACAGGCAGTGTCGCATGCGATGTATTTGTCTGTATGCGGTAGCATTGTCCAATGCCAGTTCCGTTATTAACTACCATCGTTCCTTCAGCCCACTCGTTTATTGTCGGTGTTGCTGCTGTAGTAATAAGAATCGTTCCACTCGTGTCACCTATTGACCAACCATAATCTGTCTGAACTTCTTCAGTCCAGTTCGCAGTTGGTCCTTCTGCCTGACCCATCTTGGCGATACCTATTCCAGCACTGCCAGATTTAGAATAGATAAATTCGCTGCCATTATTCATTCGCAGCTTACTACCTATTGTAGCTTGAGGAGCGGCGTTTTCAGTAAATACATCCGGAGCGGCATTAACAATCATACCTCCAGATATAATGTCACCATCTATACCATAGTTGAAAAGTCCGTGGACTATCTCAGAAAGAGGCGTGTTGCCAGCTGTACTTATAGAACCAGGTAATTGCTTAGCCATAATTCAAACGCTCCTTTCTTTTTATAGACCGAAGTCTAGGTTAATCAAAGCGGTTTCGTCTGCGGTAGCTATTGTCATTGCTCTGCCGTAATGTCCTTCAACAGTAGTAGCAATACCAACAGCACCTGCTACTGCGTTAGTGCCAGGAGACCCAACAGGCTCACCTACAGTAAGCGTGTCGCCTGTATCAACAGTCATCGCACAAGGTCCTTTGACCTGCGCCCAGAAGTAATAAGCTTCAGTGACAGCGATAATTGGAACACCAGCCGGAGGCGCAGTTAATGTAGATACAGGTGCTACAATAGTAGCTCTGAACGCACTCTTTACCAGTGATACTTCAGAAGCGGCAGGCCATGCAGTAATTACCGAATGACCACTCTTCAAAGTAACTGCAATAATAGTAGCATGAGAACTACTAGTCGCAATCGGATAACACTGTCCAAGTCCAGTACCCTTGTTGACTACGAGCCAACCATCCTTAAAGTAATTCGCAGCGGGTGTCGCGCCAGTAGTAATAAGAATATTACCACTCGTTGCTCCGATTGCCCATCCGTAAGCTGTCTGAAGTTCATCAAGATAGTTACTTACAGGCGGTAGTGAAATAGTCATCAAAGCTTTGCCTAAAGCAACTGAACCGGCTTGAGAATAAATAAATTCTCGACCTGTTTCTTTTTCAGCAAGCTTTGTACCAAGCACACAATTCTGAGTTGCAGCTTGTGCATAAATACTTTGCAAAGCAGTTTGTCCGGTTTCCAAACCTCCATGAATAATATTACAGTCAAGACCATGTGCAAAGGCTTGCTGTAATACACGTCCGATAGGCGTAAACATATCAGCGTCCATACCTGCTAAATCTCTTTTACTCATTTGTTCTTCGTCCTTTCTTTTTAAGCCGCTTAATCTTTTTGCGGTTCTTAGTTGTCGCTGTCACTTTCTTTTTCTTTTTTCTTCTAACGGATGTTTCACTCTTAGATGTTTTCTTTTTATGCTTCGAAGACTTCTTCTCAGACTTCTTCTCAGAAGGCTGTTCTATAAGTTCAACATCTACGTACAAAAGGTCATTCCACATAGCAGCTACTTCAGAGTTATCTGTTTCTATATGACCGTTTCTCGGTATCTCCCACGTCTGTCCTTTAACATAAACAGAACGTGTATTGCCATAGTTCGTAATACTATATTGTTTCTTTTTCTTACTCATAAAACAACCCTTCCTTTCGCATTAAATTTTAATCGTTGGCACTAACCATAGTACCAGTTGTAATCAATTTTCTTGCGAGTATGCAAGCGTTAATATTTTCGATTGCAGGAGTTACTCGCATCGAATAGAACCAATAAGTTGCTTCGTCAGCGGCTTCTCTTTGACTTTCAATCCTTATATCACGTTGAATACCAACAATCAAATTGTTGTTTGGAGTAAGTAGACAGTCAGTATAAGCACCGCCAGTAGACGCTTCAGTCGCTTGTGTGTCACCTGCCATTGTTATAGGCATATTCGGACAACTAACAATCGGCACCATACCATACTGAATAGCCGCGGTGCCTGCGATAGCTTGGTCACCAAGAATAGTAGACCGTGCACTTAAAGCTTCGATGTAATTCTGTGTCACTTGGTCATTGTTGTAAAAAGCCAAATTCTTAAGACCACTAACTTTATACTTAGAAGCTAAAGCCTGTAAGATTCTACTGTATTTGAAATCCCACGGGTACGGCGCCGTATCGGATACCATAGCTATTTTACCGGCCTCAAGTACAAAGGTAGTATCATCAGTAGCATCTAAAACCTGCGAGCCACCTGATACACTATTGTAATAAGTATCGCCATCGGTATCGCCATTAGCAATCTGAAAACGCCAACCATCCCATAAACTGTTGATGTCCGTATCACCATAAGCATTACCCGCACCAGTGTCACCAATCCAGTACGCTACGTCAAGTTCGTTTGATATTTTCTTTGCTACCATTTGCATTAGATGAGTAATAAAAGCATCGCCTTCGATATTATCTTCAAGGTCATCATCAAATATAGCAATACAACCACGAACTTTGCTGGTTGTTAATTCAATTTTGTTATGACTTAGTGTCTTCTTATATTCCGAAGTACTGAATGTAGCACCAGGATGTAAAAAGTCACCAGTCCCAAGACCAAGCGCACGTATATTTTGCACTGGCTTATTCATTTTGATAATACGTGCTCGGTCTTTCATAACCGACTCATCGACAATATAATCGATAAACCGGTCAGCTTCCTGCGCAGCAAGTGTGATAGTAGGTAAACTTATCATCTTTTGAATTTGCTGCTTCTTACTCAACATATTCTTATTTGTTCTCATTGTTCAAAGCTCCTTTAATGTCGTTCCTTTAAAATTAAAACTTAATTTTGAAACGAAGGCCATTTTGTATCTTTGTTATCATCATCATCGTTATCTTGGTCTTCTATTCTCTTACTGATTCCGGTACCTTTTTCAACCGTTTCAAGTCTCTTGGCCAACTTAGCAAGCAGTTTTGTAATTTCATCTTTAGATGCATCTTCTTTACCCTTTTCAAGTCGCTCAATCGACTTTGTAATTTCTTCTAAGGTTTTCGCAACCTCAGACTTGTCGGACTTTTCGGTTTTTTCTGTAATTGCAGGAAGTATCGACTTCAAAGCAGCTACAGCGTCAGTAAGTTTCTTTAATGTGTCCTTAGAAAGTTTGGCACCGGATTTTTTTAGCTTCTTTTTGTCATCATCGTCATTGTCTTCAGTGTCATCATCTTTCTTTTCTACTTTTTTCTCGGGAGTGTATAACCCGGCTTGTTTGGCAATCACACCGATAGCACTTTGTAAATCATCAGGAAATTCCTTTTTATACTCATTAATAGTTCCTAACGCTTCAACAAGGTCGGTGTCCTCGGCGGCTTTTTCAAAATCAACTTCAGAGTCCTCACCGAAATACTCTTTCAATAATTTTTCAACGTCTTTGTTCATCTCAGATTCTCCTTTAGCTAGATAGAAAGTTTCAGAACGGCTAAAGCCATCATCGGTTTCTACAACTTTTGAATACGAGCAGGACACGGCTCTTGAATCATCATCGTTGCTCCAAAAAGAGAAGTTAAAATCACGAAGATTTTCAATCTCTTCTTCATTCAAAGATATCTTTGTTCCGCCGATTGTTCCGTCACTATCTATCACAATATTAATTTTCTTTTTCAACTTCTTACTACTGGTGGATTTTTTATCGGTTGCATCTTCTGCAGCCTTAAAAAATAAAAACTTCAAGTTGTTCGCAGCCTTATCCACCAAAGACACCTCACCTAACACAATGTCTTTTAACTCTCTTGCTGCTTTCTTTACTGCCTTCATTAGTTAATCTCCTATGCTGTTGCGTTAGCATAACCAGCCATTGAAAAACCAGTAAGTGTTCCTTCTTTTACAGCTTTCCAGATTTTCTTGTCAAGCACTCGGACCGTTAAAATCCACGACCCTTTCTTGATTGTCTGAGAAGCCGCTGTAAAATCAACCGGTGCTACATAGCTTTCCAATACTTTCACTCTTACTTTCTTACCTTTGTGCATGACTTTAAAAGTCTGTACCTGTTCCATAAACTGATAAGCAGCTTTACGAATCTCGACCTCATTGGCTTTGTCACCTTGAGCGTCTTCTACATCAGGTTCATACACTACACCACAAACTATACGTTCATCACTATCTGCTTTATCCAGCGGATAAACAGAAACAAATATTTCTTCTGCCATTGCTTCTTTCTTTTCAGCCTTAGGCAGGAGTTTTTTATTTACTTTCTTAGCAGGCTCAAATACAATAAACTTTATCTCGTTGTCAGAGAGATATTTTTTAGCTTTAGTACTTGTCCAGTCTTTCTTAGCAAATCTTAATGCTATGGCGATAGGTGGGTCTGCCGATTTCGCTTTATCATCCAACTTACCCCAAATAATCGAGATTGTTGAGGGTATTTTTTTCGAATCATGTAGCAGACCCCCTTTCGTTCGCCGAAAACTCTTTGAAACAAACTTATCGGGTTCTTGCAATCGTGCCGAATGTTCATTAGAATAAGGCTTTGAAACTTCAATTATTTCTGTTTGTGATTTAGCTTTTAACACCAAATCATAAACAGGTATATATGCTTCTGTTTGTTCGACCTCTTCAAAGTTATCAGAAATATCTTCTAATTGAACTTCCAAAGCTTTTTGTATTTTCTCAATACTAATACCAGAAGCAGCAGCATGTATGAATCCGGAAACAACTATAACGTCATTAAGTTCTGATACATCAATACCAAACTTACGAACCGCCATAGCTTTCTTAAAAACTGCCTTATCAATAGGACTCGTACTTTTCTCAATCTTACGAGTATTGATTTCGTCCAATAGTAATTTGTAGTTCTTAAGAAACTTATTGCGATTAAGACTACCTACAACAGCAGTGTCGTTGTCTTTAAAGTTCTTATCCCACAATTGCGTAAAACGCAACTTCAAAATAAGAAGTTCTTTGTCTCGCGTACCAGATAGTTTAGACTTAGTGATTTCTTCTATTCGCATTTTAAGCTTTCTATTTAAGGATTTTATCTTTTATCTCATCAATACCTTCACTAATATATTCTTGACGTACGTTTATCTCACGTATATCAGATTTAACACTAGTGATATCACTTTCAACACATACAATGCGTTTGTCGTGTTTTTCAATATTATTATAGTTTTGTGTCACTCTACCTCTAAGAGTACTCCAAGCCACAGCTACCGCAAAGAGTAGTATACCGACTTCAATTGCAATTTTCATCCATTTTGTTATTGTACCGTTTGTTTTTTCATTCATTATTAAACTACTCCTTCTCTAGTTAAATAAATTTTAGTAAACGACTCCTGCTATTTCTTCAGGTGCTGGCGTAGGATGAAAAGCAATAACTTTTAATTTTTTACCAAGCACTTTTTTAGCACTATCTAATACTAGTTTATCCATACCTCCTATTTTAAAATAAGTACTAACTGAAATATCATCTTCATCAGGCAATAATTCGTTCATAAATTCAGCGAACTCTTTATCATCAGATTCCCATACTTCAGACTTAGAACTCCAAGAAGCAAACAAACTACCATATTTTATTGCAATCATTATTTTACTCTACTACATAAGGAATATTCTTAATAGCAGACATACACATATTAAACCATTCAGGGTCTGCTTTAGCTGCTTTTAGAGGATTTTTCCAGATATTTTCTAAACCAACCGAGATAACTTCAGGCGTTCTACCATCATTATATATACGACCGGCATACATATCATACTTTCTGAATTTATCTGTTTTACCTTTTATAGTTCTACCAAAGCCAGGAAGGTTTACTATTTTTTCTCCAGCAGTTCTGCTTCTAAAAAAGCTGTTTTGTTTACGCATTGCACCATCTATTTTATAACCAAGATGATGTCCGAACTCATGTGAGAATACTCCATCAGCACCTCGTTTAACACCCATAGTAATTTCATTAAAAACATTATTATATGAACCAGCATAAGAAATACCTTCTCCTTGTATATGTGTCGTAGTACGTACACTTAAACTTTTAATTCTACCTATGTCTCTACCGCTGATGTTCTTTTTAGGTATCCAAGAAAGCATATCATCCGCAACAGCCTGTATTTTTTTACTAGTATATTGAATACTTAAAGTTCCGGATAAATTATCCTTCTCGTTCAAAAGCTTACGCATGTCCTTAACAGCTACTTTTTGTGTTTTTCTTAGTTTTGCTATTTCACCTGATATTTCGTATCTTGCATCACTAGCCTCTTTTTGTAACTTCCAAAGACGACTTAGCTCTTTTGTCTTTGCGTCAGAGCTCGGAGATTTAATTAGTTTTTGTCTTTGTTCATATAAATCAGACCATTTTTTATGCTTAACATTTAGTTCATCGTTCAACGCAGCAATTTTTCTGGTAATCTCTGGAGTTTTCTTGCTTTCTGCGAAATCTAATAATGCTTTCCTATAATCTTCTGCTGTTTCGTATTTAGCACCTGCGCCAGGTTTTCCTCTAGCAGGTTTAGTCGCAGTAGGTGTCACTTTAGGCTTAGGCTTTGGTAATAATAATCCTGTCGGTTTATATGTTCCAGTTCTTACATCATAACCGAGTTTTTTCAATTTATTTTGAGCAACCCATTTAGAACTTCTCGAATTAGCGTTTTTCCACTTAGTAATTAAATCTTGAATTCCTTGAGGTAACGCAGTAGGAACCGGTGGCGTAATAACCGGCGGTGCAATAATCGGTGGTTTAATTCCACCAAGTTTATTTCCAGAAGTATCATATCCTAGTTTTCGTAATTTGTCTTTCAAAACCCACTTATTACTACGTGACTTCGCATTCTCCCACCTAGAAACTAAATCTTTAGCTTGCTCGCTTGCTAAATCACCAGGCAAAATGCATGTCGCTTTAGCTATTTCTCCAGCGCGTCCGCTACAAACAGGTATACTATCAATTACAGGTAACATAACACACCTGCAATTTCCACACCAAGATACTTTTCCATTACGCCTAACAAGTAGTGTGTGATATTTTTTTAGTTCTACACAATGTACTATATCATTATAACTAACAGCTTTTATTTTTATTCCAGTAGTTTTATAACATCCTGACGTTTGTGCATAACATTCTCTTACAATCCATATATCATGATTAGCAGAATAAGTACCTGTACGAAATTTAACAGGTTTGCCTTTCGCTTTTTGTAAATAATATGACGGCCTACGACCTACTTTAATTAACAGCTCACCTAAACCGTCAGCTATTTTTTTCGAAGATGTTGCGTAAGTTATATCAGCTCTAAATTTATATCCTTTGTATAGACCTGCTTTTCTAATATGACCATCACCAGCTGCATAAGTATTAAGAAAAAGTCTAATATATTCTTTGCTTAACTTTTTGATTTCATCAGGTATATATTTTTTATGTGAATGTCCAAACTGCGTAAGATAATCATGCAAACTATCGTTTTTAAAAATTACATTATAATCACTACACCATATTTTACCGTTAGTAGACAACAAAGACACTACTTCAACAATCCTATCATATTTGTCTTTATTTTTAGTTCTACTTTGTGCTACTTGAATTTTACCTCTTGATAAACTGCCTTCACTCAACCACCAAGCCATAAACTCCGCGAACAACGCAGTGTCATAATAAACACTATTTACAATTATTTTTTTATTTTTAATTCCACGCCATTCTGAAGACCTGTAAAATTTTGTCTCTTCTATAATATCTTTAGCCTGTATGAACTCCCATTTTTCTTTTTCTGGTTTACCTTTAATACGTTTTTTAGCGAACATCTCATGTTCTGGTGTGACAAGTAAATCAAAATTATTGCTATAAAAATGAATCATTTTATCTTGCTTATGTTTTACTTTATTTATAACACTTACATATTCAAGGTCGAACGTCTTAGGATTCAAACTCAGACACTTATCATTTACTTTAATTTTAGATACATTAATAAAGCCGTTTTCAGTATATATTTCGGTATCTTTAGCGAATGAATTAGGATGTACTGGAATTATACCAGCAGCTACATTAATATCATATATTTCTCCATCCAACCCAATACAAATAGGACACGCTTCAGCAGGTGAAATCTTAAACTGTACTTGTGTCACTCCTAAATCATCCATGCCTTGTACATAACCCATATTCTGAGCGCGCGCTGTTTCCGTCCTCGCAATAGTCTGAACACGTTTACGCTTTGTCCTACTAGCATATTTATCAACTTTCCTATTAACATCCGAAGAAGTAAGCTTTGGAAACTTCTCTTTGTCTTCAAGAAAACCTCTATAGTTAGCAACCGAGCTCGCCTGCGTACTTGTCAATCCGACAATAGACCGTAATTCCTTTCCAATCTTCGGCATACTCTTGCCTTCTTTAACTCCTCTCGCAATATAACCACGTACACCTTTTTTCGTCACGGCCGTCACATCTTTAATCAGTTTAGCGGTGTGTTTATTCGCAGCAATAACAGAATTTGGATTCAATACATCAAAAGACCCTTGTAATTTAAAAGTCTTGTATGCTTCATCGCCACCAGATTGCATTATCTCCAAAGTAGCGGGCTTGAGAATATTCTTTCCTTGTTCTTCAATATACTCCCAATCCGTTAACGACGATGTCACATCCTTTACAATCTTATTATTTATATCAAGTTGAATCTGCTTATATAAAAATGCAAACCAACTCCGCAAGCTCTCTTCTAATATACGAACATTAGCAAGCCAAAGTTTATCTAGTTTTGTATCTATACTAACTGGCATTTTCTTTATCCAAGAAATCTTTTTCAAGTTTGCTTAATGGTTCTTCACTTTCTCCAACCTCTATAATGCTACTCATCATATAAAATTTATCTCCGCCTTCTGCATACGGTTTAAGACCTAACTGATTACGTACTTCATTTGGCGTTTTAACAGCATGCTCTATTTGTTTAAGTGCTATTTCGATTTCCGCGTGTAAATCTCTCAAGTCAATATTCTCAAACTTAAATTCATAAGTTTCAGATGGAATCAATTTAGTATTTATAATAAATTCCAAATCAAGTTGCAACGGTTCAACCACACTTTCTACATAAATTCGAGTAGCCTCTTCAGCTACATTTTGGCCTAGCGACCCTGTAACACGCACACCTACTCTCTCCGGCGGCATAGAATAAGCAATTAACACATTGTCACGTCTAGCCTGTTCGTATAATTTAAAACTCCCCTCTTTAACTTTAGCATTCAAAGGCGTATAATGAAACTTACAACCATCAGGCTGTTTAATTGCCAAAGTCTTATGTGCATTGTCCGTTCCCTTAATCTCTTTATTAAGATATTGAGCCACGGTCTTAGCTGAGTCCTTGTCCCAACTGCCTTCCAAAACAATAACCGCAGATGGCACCCCATAGTTTTCAAAGAACGCTAAATTATAATCTCGCATTCCTATAAGTCCCATCACGTCTCCGGTAGCGGACAATATATTTGGAGCACCATAAAAGTCCGAACGAGGATAAAAATTCCTAAAATAAATAAGCTCATTCGCTCTTGTCTTAATAGTATATGTGCCAATCTTGCCGTCTTTAGCTGATATATCCTTTTCAAGTCCAAACTTTTTAAACCATACTTTCTTAGTGCCTCGCATTTGACAATACTTCTTTTTGTTTTTATGTACTCGGAAAGTATGCGCTGGAACATGATATATTGAGTCAATCTCTTTCTTGTTATTCCGTACAACTTCAAGACCAAACCAACCTATAGAACCCCAATCAACTAAACACTGCTTAAGCAAAGTACGTAATGCTTCTTCAGAATTTGGCTTATCTAGAAAAGCTTTCATTCTAGCATGCTCTGTTTTATCTTCTTTCTTATCTTCTCTAAGACGTAAAGACCACCCCAACCCAGCGACGTCAGTTGCAATCTGATTAACACATCTCCAGAAAATAGGATTAGATTCATAAAGCAATAAGAAACTCTCAGGCGGAAACGGCGGCGTCACTAAATCATTTATGTCTCGCCATCTTTCTCTTTCATTAACTTGCTTCGAAGGACTTGTTAGTTCTGCTTTTTCAAGCGTCGAATAAGGAAACACACCCTTGTCCGTTTGAATATAAACAGAACCCTTTTCAACTTTAGTTTTTTTAGTTTGGTTTTCCATGAGGAAGTATTAGATTCTTATTAGGAACAGCAATGTTACTTATAGGAGCGACTATAACCGCCACAACTTCTTTTGTATTTGAAATATACAAAGGATAATCAGAATTCCCTTTCGATACATAATCCGATAAACAAATAGATGTCTTAATTTGTAAATCAGCATCTATTTGCTTTGCTATCTTACGCGCAGATATAGAATCAACATCGATAGCTAGTGCTAATCCATTCTTACACAATAAACGTGTTTGACTTTTCATGGTACTCATTTTAAAACCTCCCTATTTTAGAGCATCGTTTCCAGTGTCTTGCACCCCACATGTGTACAAATCCGGAAACAATAAACAACCGCCGCAAAGCGTATACTTGTGATTTTACAAAGTCAAATGATAATGCCTTCCAGTACAAGAAGCAATAGATATATGCCACACTCTTTACTACCTTATAAGTAATAACATATAAACGCGAGTCAACGTAATCTTCAATCTGGCTTATGCTCTCATACACCGGAAAAGATACCCAACCAAATACCATATTCTTTAAGCTGCACATATAACACTCCCTCTTTCTTTTGGATGTTCCGTCGTATACATAATATACCTTACAACATCAGTAGTATGGTCGTCCTTCTGCACTGGAACATCAGCAGGATTTCTAGTTGAAGTTCCTTTCGGATAACGATAAATAGCAAACTCTCTGCAAGTATTTCGACAGTTCTTCGCTATAAAAAAACTAGGCTTGTTATTCTTTTTAACTTTCAGTTTACTTTGTACGTGCTCGATTCCTTTTGCAATATCTTTTCTCGCCGCCATAGTAGGAATACCGGCTTTTCGCATTTCCGAACGGTCTTCAGCATTTTCCGGGTCCGCATAAGATTCAACGTATTGCTCGTCTTTGCTTAATCTTTTTACATTCGCTATATGTTCTTGAATACCTGTTTTCTCTTTATAATACTCACGATATACATACCAGTTATCATCTTTGTCTTGTGCCATCCACAAACACACAAACGGATTAGTAAACCCAAAATCAAACCCCCTATAACGACGCCAATCTTTAGGAATCCTTCTTGGCTGTATTGTATGTACCGCTCTACTAAAACCTTTATATACAGAACCGTAAAAACTCGCAAACAATCCTTTAATACGTGTCTCTTGTGTTTCTTCTGGCCATTCAGCAATCAGTTTATCTATTCTATCGTCTTTTATATGTCCACCACGACTTACTCTATTATCATTCAAATCAATGTGAAACGTACTATCACTCACTGGCAAATCTTCAATACGTTCTTCTAAAAACGGTTGTGGAATAATAGGCGTCATGCTCCAATTTATAAATCCGTCTTTTGCTATCAACCGCGCTTGCATGTCTTCGAATATTCCTTGTAAATCATGATGACATTGTTCGTCAGCATGTATTGAGTTAACCTTTCGCCCTTGGAACAACGGTCGTCCCTGATTGAAAGCTTTAAATTCAATAAGATGTCCATTCTTAAGCAAGACTTTCCTCGGAACTTTAGCTTGTCCATGTATTATATTATGTATATGATGCGGAGGTATAAACTTCTTAAGATACTCTTCCCATAAAATATCACGTACTTGTTCCCAACTTTCAATACAAGCCCAGTGTACGCCTTTCGGAGTATATCTAGAAGGATGTACATCTAAAGCAAGCATCGCTAAATCCATCATATTGCTATATGTTTTACCAGATTGATTACCTCCAAACAACCAAGAGACATCAGCTTGTGATGTATGGAAAACTTTCTGGTCATTCTCAAGCGGTATATACTCTGCGAGCGGTTGACCGAGCCATTTTATATCAGTTGTTGAAAGCATTATTCTTGTATCAATCTTCCTAATACGTTATCAGTACTTGTAATGTTATCGCCGTCAGTATTTTTCATTGTCTTACTCATAAGAGCATTTTCAGTCGCTTCTTCTTTGTAGTCGACAACCCACGGCGTTTGAGTTGTATCAATTACTTTGTCTGCACGTTGAAGTTTTTGCATCGCAGTCAACTGAGCATTAGCAGTTATAGCAGCATCAGCATAAGACTGCGTTTCCTTTACTGTAACGTTTGCGTGAACCTGACTGCTGTCATATTCACAATTATTCAATCTGATAGTCTGTGCACCTGATGCCCATAAATCCCACGCTGCTGATGTACCCGAAGAATTTATAATGCAGTTATTGAGAATAGTGTTACTACTAATAGAAAGACCATATCCAACCGTTGCTGCTTCATTCGCATCAGTATCACAGAAAAAATTGGTATTTGAAGCAATGAGCTCTACCGATTGTGTACAATAAGCATCGCCGCTTGCAACCGAATCAACGTGTGGTAATGTTGGTAGAGAACCATCAGCTATTACAATACATCTATCAAGATTCATTTTACCAATACTAAGAACAACTAAATCTCTATCGGAATTGTAAACCGTAGCTGCTTTACCATCTTTTTCAGTGCCGTACTTAGCCTGTGCCATCAGTAAACAATCCAAAAACGTCCCAGTGTGTGCATAACTGGCTACTACAAAAGTTCGGGCAATATTACCACTGCCATAATCACCATCGGTAATAATTGTGGAATTTCGAACAATTGTTTCCAAACCACCATATACAGCATCATAACTGGAAAATACAAAACAATTATCTATCACCATTCTGCCACCACTAATCGCGTAAATTGCATCGATACCTCTTGTATGTATATAACAATTGATGAATGACAAGTTATCCATATCCTCACAGTCAACCGCCTTAGAAGCGTCGTCCTGTACTTCACAACTTATATTTTTTAGGATAAGACCGTGATAACCAAGAATACATTCACCTGTTGTTGGCACTATTCTACACTTACGCCAATGCGTACCTATAAGGGTTATCTGCTTGGTCGCCGTTGCAATATCTACAGTCTCATCGTAATCACCCGGCCAAACAATAATAGTCCCGCCATCAGGACAAGCGGTAACCGCCGAACCAATAGTCAACTTCGCATCGGCAGCAAAAGCGACCGGATATTGCTGTGCAACGCCACCGTTGGCATCGTTTCCTGATTTTGAGACATGAATTACATTTGCCGAATCGCCAAACCAAAAGTTCATAATTTTTACTCCTTATAAAATCCGCATCTTGCGGATATTAGCGTTTTATTATTATGACCACTAGTAGGATAGTTTTTACATATTTGGATTCTATTAACGTGTTCTTTGCATTTTCGGCTTTCAGAATCGAACAAGTCGCACTTATACCAGAAGTAACCATTGAACTGCTTATCAGACATTAAGAGGTTCGGTTTCTTCAAAGGCTTTTCAGAAGGTGTCCAATGTTTCAATATAAATTCTCTATCAGGAAATGTCAAATCCTTCTGTACTCGGTCTAATGTAAAACCAACCGCAATAAACTCACAGCAATCACCACACTGTATACAAGAATCACTCATAAACTAAGAAAACCTCTCTAACAATTTATCTCGTATAGCTTTCGCTTCTTCGTCTGTCATATTATCATCTTGATTTATAATCAATCCCTCAATCGACTTCAACTTAGGCGATATATAATTCATTATCTCACTCATCGCACTCGCATTACCCCACGCACTCTCAAGCCAAGCTATCATAAAATCTTGCTTCTTATCGTGCGAAACAGATTTAATAGCCTTCGCGAAACTAAGCATTGAAAACTTATTACCGACGCCCTTTTTCCGCCCCTTTAAATTACCGGAAACCCCCTTTGGAAACCGAGATGGCTTACCCGGAATGGGTTTATAAATAATACGACCTTGTTCGTCACATTTTTCTTTGCTCAATTAAAATCCTTTGAATCATTTTGCTGTTTTCAAATAAAATTCATATACTATTAGAGCAGAATGAGTCGATACTATTCTGTCCTAAGTGTATTAAAATGTGTCTAATAAAAAAGCCCCCTCACTCATAGGAGGGAGCTAGAACAGCTTTAAATTGTATGTATTAGATTAAAAGACTAGCGTTTTGTCTCTTGATGTATGTGTTGAAATGCGCAGTTGTAGCATAGTATTTTGTATTTGATGTCAGGATAGTTGAAGTTAACTAGTTTGCGATATATCTTTTCGTCAGCGATTGCTTTGTTATTTTTATATCGTGAGTCGAATAAAGTCAATAGCTCGAATGTTTTTGTTTTACAAGAAGAACAACGTAGTTGCTTGTTTTTAGTTCTTTTTGAGTAGTATTCTAGGCAAAGCTTTCTTTGTTCTTGCATTATTATGAGGCGATTTCCACGATGTCTTTTACGGTCACATATTTTACAAGTAGGAAATATTTTAATCAAAGCACCAAAGTCATCAAAGTAAGCATAAAATTCTGCTATAGGTTTTTCTTTTCCACAATCTTGACAGTAGTTTGTACCTCGTTTTTGTATGGTAGATGGAGAATTTTGTTTTAATCTTTTACCTTCTTTGCGTTTTTTATCATATAAGGCTAGACGTTGTTTTTCGGCTTCTTCTTCTAGTTTTTTGTCTCGAATTCGAAGTTCTCGTTCGTGGTCGCCTAGTGTTCGAACTTTATTCTTTTTTCTTTTCATGAGAATACCTTTCTTTTATATTAAAAATAACAAAAGTCAACTGTAAGGGTACATATATATAGTAATATAAAAACGGTAAGAGCTTTATACCTTTTTGTACTAGAACTATCTAATAATTGTCTAATGGTAACTATGTGATACTTACAAACGGTTTTCGGGACGGCTAGCCTAGTATCTTACTGATTTTACTCTCTTATATATATGCCCCTCTACAGCTGCAAAACATCATTTTTATATTTCTAGCTGTTTTTAGCTTATTTTAAGTCTTTCAGGCTTTAGATAGCGTTAAGAACTATACAGGGATAGCACTCTGAACAACCAGATTTGTCCAGGACGTGTTTTAAGGTGATATTAGTGTATTTATACTGATGGCAGTTCGACTAGCTTAAAAAGCACAGGAATAACATTTCTTTGCTTTTTATACGAGTACATAATGCCTGAGTTTTCGTCTTCACTGCCAACACAAACACAAGGAATTTCTGTCTCGTTTGCCATCGTGGACTTTTCAGAATCAGTTATCATAAAAACATCACTATCAAAAGAAATTCTGAAACAGTCTCCAACGTCTAATTGGATTAGTTCACATTTTGATTTTAAAAATTCTACTTTCATTTTATTACTCCCTTCGCTCTCGCTCTCGCTTTGTTTAACATATTAAAATTAAAATGAGAAGCCGTATTTTTTAGCTTCTTCGACTGTAAGTTCTACTTCTGTTTTCTCATCGGCACCATCCGCAATACAGTATTCATTTAAGCCTTTATCAATACAGAATTCATCCCAACGGCCGGCACCGAATATTTCTTCATATGTTACTATTATTTTCATTTTTTTATATTTAACAGTTAAACTAACTATACTTCTGTATAAAGAAGCATTCCTGATTCTTGTCTGTCTATAAAGTCATTTTCAGATATTGGTTGTAATTCTATGTAAGTATGTATATCCTCTTCATCAATTTCTTCATCATTTGGTATTTCACTTCCATCTTCTAAACACTGGCTTTTATAAAGCATAAACTGATGAGTAAAGTCAAACTCATCTTGACCGTATATCGCTTTGTAAGGAATTTCAATAACGGTATCATCATCTTCATTTTCTATTAAAGCTTTTAATATTTTTATTGTCATCATCATGGTATTACTCCCTTCGCTTTCTTAAACACTAACTAAAACTTAATCTAAAACGCTTTTTTAAGGTTAATTTATACATGTGTAATTTGTTTGTAGATATATGACCGCAAAGTTTTTCAATCAAGCATGCGCGTCTGTTTTTCTCCTTCCATATTTTATACTTGCCGTCGTATTCTTTTTGTGATGCTTTATCTTTCTTTTTAATATAATCGGGGTCGTGTATTTTACACCAAAGTTTGCCTTTACCGTATCTACGTTTTCGCGTACATTGATGAGAATAAAAACCACCAAACACTTCTTTTATACACAAAGCAGTATTTTCAGGAAGACGCCTACCGAAAGCGTTATTAACACCATACATTCTTTTTTTAGTTCCCATTGCAATCTCCAGACTAGATTTTAATTTTAGTTAGTCTTTTGTAAAACATTGTTATAGCGTCTGTTATTTTTTCTTCAAGCACATCACAAACTATAGCATCACTAAATTTAGGATATTTGAATCCTTCTATAGCGTGTACTACCGAGGCGACTGATATATTTTTGTCTACTATTTTAAATCCGCCGTCTAAGCCGGACTTACCTTCAATAAGTCCGTGCTGGGAAAGCAATCGTAGTATCGTTTGTAAATACCGTCTTGAGATACCAAACGCTCTGGATATTTCAACGGTGCGAGTGAAACAATTGGGTCTGTCTTTCAGATACTTAAGAGCTTGTAAACAATAAATTATTCTGTCATTGAATTTCATTTTTTTCTCCTTTTAACATTTCTTTTAGAAATAATAGTACGTGATTTTCTTACACTTGGATGAAACACTTTACAACCATACACTTCTATTTTATTTACTACACCACATTTCGTACATTTATGTTTGTAAGTACCTTCATAATAAGTACATCTTCTCGCTGTCGGACACTTACAATTTGGACATAAATATTGTGCATCAGCCATTTTGCTTTATACCTTTCGCTCTCGCTCTATTTAACATTAAACTTTAATCAGATTTCCATTTCATGTATATTTCTGGTTTGCCGGTTTTAGAATTTATACGTCTGATTCCAAGAGGATGCTTTTGTCTTTTTGTTATACTGGTTTTACTTGTAGATTGTTCATAGGCGATTCTTTTTTTTGTACGTCTGTCACATTCTTTTTGATAGATATCATATATTTGAATAATACCACATACAATACCAGAGATAAAGAATATTATAAAGAAAATACGTAATGGTAATGGCATATTCATTCTTTGACTCCAATATTGTTTATATTTTCTTGCGCTCTGTTTTTAAATAATATAATTTCTTCTTCAGGCATGATTAACGCATAAGGACCAAACATAGGCAACAGAATTTTTCGCCAGTTTTCGATTTGTTCTTCTGTCATTTTATCTGACATTTTTTTATCCTTTAGTTAGACGAAGATAAAAATCCAGAGACAATCACAACCACTCTGAAAGGGACCAGTCTCTCACCGTCATTTACAGATTGTCTCCGGATTAAATCATTATAAACTTTCTCCAAATTCTACGAGTGCTTGTTTTTCTTTATCTTCTCGCTTTATAGTCGCTTTATACTTCTTTAAATTCAAGTACTCTAAAATACCGTCTTCAGTTATTTGCATTAGTACTTTTGGCTCGAGCGCGTCAAGTTCCCAGCTCTTGTCACCATATTCAAGATGATACCAATTTGACCTAGGGTCAGTAGTCCTTGCAGGATTCGGTGGAGGATTATATTGTTTTATTTGTTCTAAATTTAAAGCAAGCTGCACAACCGAGAAACAATCATCATCTTCATCTAGACGCATAAATTCACATATTCTTGTTCTAATGTCACGTACCATATCAAGTCCTGATGGGTCATGGTCACCAAGATATAACAGAACAGCTTTCTTATCTTCGTTTATTTTTTGTTCTATTCTTTGTGCTATTGTATATAAAGTAGATGCGCTTGAATAACCTTTATTGACACCAAAGTATATGTGGTACTTTCGAGCTATAGGATATAGAACGCTTTCCATTGCTTGCTTCTCACAATACAATTCAACATAATAATCTTGGTCGTCCCAACGTGGAAGCCTATAACCATAAACAGCACTATCTATAAGATTGTTTATGTCACGCCACTCCGAAGCCTTCTTAGGTACTCGTCCACGGTCTTCAATTGAATCCCAGTCTATGAATCCAGCGTAACGAGCTTTTGTTATGAATGCACAAACTTTAATATATATTTCTTTAGCGTTTGGAATTATGTCACGAGCAACGAGTTGATAATAAAGCTGTCTGATTGTCAGTATAATATCTTGTTGTTCATATTCATCGATAATACCAGTAATTTCATCAAGAAATACCGATTGTACGGCTTGCCACTTTTGTTTATCGCCGTTCTCATCTCTGTAAGTGACGCTCATATATGTAGAGAATTTTTTAGTTCTGAAACGTTCCTTCATTTTCATTACTCCTTCTATTTGAATTGCGTATATTCTTCTATATTTTTAGCTAAAATACTATTATTACAAATAGTGCATGTCCCTCTGTATCTGTATCCAGAAGCCATTAATATTTTATCGCATTCATCGTCTAATGTAAGCAACGAAATATTAACAACTTCGTGATGGCCATTAGTAGTGCAAGAATGTAATTTACACATTTTTTAATTCTCCTTCATTTTTTCGTTTATTATTTTCATAAGAAAATACAATTTTATCAATGCAAGTATAGACAAATATATTAAGAAAGCAATCACCATAATTTTTATTATAAGTATCATTTTTTACTCACTTTCTTTTTTAATTTAAGAATCAGAACATCTAATTTCACGGTCGCCTTTTTGAACATTTTTATGGATTAGTCACTCTTACTCGGCGGCTTTGATAGATACTTCAATTTCATCAGGATTGCCAAGTTTTTTCAACGCGTCATTAAGAACGTAAATGGTCAACAAGACTTTTTCGTTCGCTTTATCTTGCGTTGAGAAGCGCACTGAGTTCTTACATTTTTTCTCGACTTTTAATCGAGTGGTTACTGGTTTTGCAGCCATTTTGCAGTGTCCTTTCTTTAATCTAAATACCTTTCGATAACTTCTTGATGCTTTTCATACCAGCTGATACAGCTGTTACAAATAGTACACAATAAACCGCGTGGCTTTCCGTTATTATGGTCATGGTCAACATGAAGTTTATATTTAAACTTAGATTCAGGTACTCCACATAAATCACAGTGACGATTTTTTCTACGTCTTAAACGCATAGCTAAATAAATGTGCTTAGGCAATATACCCTGAATCAACCATCCGTAGACAATATTATAATCAGGATATTTCTTACGTCTTGCAGCTTGCTTTTTAGCAGCACAGCGTTTACACCAATAATGTAATCCAGTTTTAGTACCTTTATGCTTACCAAAACATTTTAACAGAAGGTTGCGTTTACATCTTGGACATCTTTTTCTACTTCGTTTCATTGTATTGTCCTTTCAAAATAAAGACCTTCTGCCAGATTTTGGAACGCCAGATAGGAGGGCATCAGACAGAAGGCCTATTTTTGCGTAGTTATTATTCTGACTTTTCCAAAATCTAGTCTGAGTAATAACATAAAAACAATACGAAGTAAACTAAAACTTTCAAAAAGATGTCTAAAAGTTATCTAAATTAAATGTCTCGGACATTTTTGTAATGGTTGCGGTGCCAGCTGAAATAGGCTTTGCCGTAGGTAGTGTCGGGTTTGGCCTTTTTGGCCGCTTTTAAAGCACGTTCGAAGGTGACTTTATCGACACCGTATTTATCGAACAAAGCAAAAATTGCTTTGCCGAGGTCACCACGTTGGTAATTGGACTTGCGGGTTTTCTTTTTCTTCTTGGTTTTCTTGGTCTTTTTGCTTTTGAGTTTAGTCTTAGGCTTGAGGAGTTTTTTCTTCTTCTTGCCCTTGACTTTTGTCCTGGAAGCTTTTTTCTTAGGTTTGAATGTCTTTTTGGCTTTTTTCTTTAATTTCTTCTTAGCCATGATATTGTTTTCCTTTCCTTTTTTGCAAAGATAAAAGCGACCGCAAAATTAGGTGTTCTATGTTTCTATATTAAATTATAAAAGAGCGATATATTTTTTAATCTGGTAATTGAAAATAGAATTTTCCATATTTACTTAGCTTGCCATATCCACGTACAGTAATTAAATGTGGAGCTAAATTATAGTATTCAGAATGATACTTCGGTTTTATTCTAAGCCAAAATAATATTCTTGCTATATTTATCTTCCAATTGAATGCTATTCTAAATTTGTATATACTAAGATATATAAGACCGCTAAATCCTCGGTGAAAGGTGAACCATATTCTTTTGTGTTCTTCAGTATAATTTTTTAAAATTTTAAAATAAAATTTCATTTTAGAGATTCCTTTCTTATTTCGATTATCTTTGAAATAGTTTTCGCTATACCATCGACCAAAGAAGTATTTTCATCGTCACTAGGCGGAAACTTTGTTTGTATGTATCGCTTTTCTAATACTTTCCAGTCAACACCATATTGAAAAGCAACACTAATAGTAAAACATAGTACATTGATAAGACCAGCAACAATACTGCCTTCTTTAGCTACTACAACGAAAACTTCGCCAGGTATGTCACTGTCAGGATAGAAATTGACAGTAGTATAATACTCAAGTTTGGCGACTGAAGCTTTTATTGTAATGCCTGTTCTTGTTTCAGGAAGACGTTTTCGATTTGTTCTTTTCGTTGTTATTTTAATGCCTCCTTTGCATTACTAACCGCCAACGCGCGTAGTATATTTATTTCTGTTAGTTTATTTCGATGTTCTCCTGTTGGTGTTGCTAGTATAGCTGCAGTAGCTAGTTCTTCATCTCGCACACACGCATCGAACAAATCTTCAAAGCTGTTGAGTCGTCCGAACATTTTCTTAAGATGTTCTGAACATCCTCGTACTTCTATATTTGCGTCATCTAGCCGGTATAATGAAGTAAGCTCTGCATTTTGAAAAGTTTTACAATCTGAACAACTCATGATTTTCTCCTTCTCTTCAGTATAACTTCCTTTGTAAACTTGGTTCCTGCATTAATACACTTCTGGCAAACACTCCACGGCCAATCTTTAGGCAATATATCGTTGTTAATCCAAGCTCCACATACTCCACAATGACCACCAGTTGTTAAATCCTCAATGTCATATAAAACTAATATGTCTTTGAGCCAGTTTCTGATTGCAGTTTTTAGTTTTTTCATTTTTACATACCTACCATTGACATAACGCAATCTGATGCGAAGGCTACTTTTGAATACATTGAGTGCACATACTCGTCAAAAGCTTCCGGTCTTTCTGTAAAATGTTCTAATGCTTTATTAGAATCAATAGCAGACACCATTAAGTCTAAGACAGCATTTCTCATAATGAAGTAGTTTTCTGTATACATGTCTTTTGTAGCTTGGTCTTCTTGTGACGCTGGTTTTGAACATGTTATTATTCGAAGTTTGTTGTCGTCGTCTTTAAACAATTCTAATACAGCATGTTTGATATCAGATTGTGTTGTACGGCTGGGTGTCACTGTCTTGTTCTTGTTAGTATTACAAGCAAGATTGATTCTTGCCCAAAAAAGTTTTCCACTTGGAGCGAAAGACCATCTGAACGCGTCCATCAAATTAGAAGCATCCGGTCGAAAATTACATTTTGGTCTATCGGCTATTTCTTCGAGCTCTGAGATTGCTTTATCTTTTATTCTAGAGCAGATTTCTTTTGAGTTTATTATCTTTGTAAATTTCGATATTCCGACTTCTCTTTCAGACATTTTCTTTACTCCTTCGCTTTCTTTATGTTTTTTCTATCAACAATTTTAGGACTGTGAAAAGTTGGGTGTAATTTAATGGCTGTATAAATATTATTCGCTCCCATTAAACTTTCTGACCAACCAACGGTAAATTTATCACCATTTTGTTTATGGGCAATAATTTCGTATCGCTGTCCTTTATCGCCGACTTTAAAGTGATTGTGTTCAGCCATTTTTCTTGTTCTTTCTGTACTGGTTTTTGTACCATTTGAAATGCCCGGTACTTAGATTGGAATCGGGTTTGGCTTTCTTACAACATTCTTTTGCTTCGTTGTATGTCACTTTGTGTACGCCTTTCTTTTTGAATAATATACACAATGAAGCGAACATACCGGGACCTTTCTTTTTCTTTTTACCTTTGGTCTTGGACTTGCTTTTTGATTTACTTTTATCCGGCGTGTCATCAAAGCCGCGTTCAGATTTTGGAAGTTTCATTCTGCGAGCTTTTTCGTCTTTTAATAATATTCTCACCATCTTGGTCACTTTAAAGGCACCTTTCAAACTGTATAGTGCGATGATATTATCGTATACGTTTTGAGCTCCTCGTTTATATTCGGTTGGTGTGTAAGTTGGCATTTTTTATACTCCTTCTTTTAATTTGAGATTTCGTAATATTTTCCATACTCGTCCGAATAGGTGTTTTCTAATGTAGTGTTCTATTTGATTGTATAAGTATGGCGTCACGCCTTCATATACATATTGTTTGCTGGTCTTTGATACGACAGTTAGTTCATTATATGTATAGTCGTAGGCTAGTATTCTGATACTCATTTTTTTACTTTCTTGCTTGCTCTTTTGTGGTGTGTTCCATCGACGTGGTTTTTACCACGGCTCCTGAATCCACAAATACAATATTTGGAACTGGTCCTTGGTTTTCTCATTTAGGAGACTCCTTTTCAAATTGCTCATTAATCCATTTGTTTTTGTCAAACAGTTTGTAGAGCAAGTTGTATGCGATTGCAGTCACTAATACAGCGAATAAGTATTTCATTTTGTCACTCCTGTGTTTCTTCGTCTTCAGGACACCAAGGATTGTCCTCAGTGTCTACGAACATCGGGTCGCATGTAGGACTGCCTTCAACATCAAAATCACCAGTACCATAACAACTGATGCTTTGTTCGTCAAGGTCTATGATGTATAAATATCTGATGTCACCGTGACAGCCGTCTGTTGGTTCGTACGCGCTGGACTTATGATATTCAGGTTCAAAGTCAAGTAGCTTTTTAAATACGTCTTTTGATATTGTTTTTTCACCGTGGAAACGCAATGGAGGTAATGTCTGATATTCAATAGCTCCAAGAAGAATAAGCCATCCTGATACTTGTGATGGGTCACCACTAATAGCACTAGACCGATGCCATTCTATGAACTTTTGCAATGTAGTCATTGTAGCTTCAGGATAACCGTCTGAGTGACGATACAACCATATTTGTCTGTTGTATCGGTCTTTGATTAAAATATTAGCTCTTGTACTCATTTTGATTTCTCCAAATGTTTAAGTTTTTCTAATAGCATTAGTTTCTTTTGTAGCAAATTGTGTTTGATTACTTGTTTAAATCTTCTTTGTTGATGTGTCTTCAGGCTCAATCTATAGGTGCGAACTTTTTCTTTCCATACTGGAAGACCTGCTTCGATGCGTTCTATTTCCTTTTTCAGTTTCGGTAGCAGGTCTTCGCCGCGTGTTATATCAAGTTCGTAGTTTGATACTTGTGCCGCAAACACTTTAATACTTTTAGTGCCTGATTCAATGTCTTTTAGTAAACTATTTAGTTGTTGTCTTGTCTGCTTCATTGATTTTGTCCTCGATTTCCTTGAGTGCGGCAATCAATTTTTCTTTCTTACGATTCAGTTTGACTTTCGGGTCTGCCTTTTTGAGCATCTCGGTTTTTTTGATGCCCCAGTATTCGATTCTATAATCGCAGTAGGCGATTATGCCGGCGCGATTGTAAGGAAAGTCCGCGCGTTTGAGTTTCAGGAGTTGACCTTTGTCATTGTGGGTTTTTGGTACTGCTTTTAATTCTCGAGTTGTTTTTGTTTTCTTTGCCATTTTTCTGTCCCTTTCAAAAATTAGTTAAAAATATTGTTTACTTTTAAACCTCATCAGTACTAGTTTTACTAGTAGACGCCCGAAAGGGCGTTTCGGTTTAGTTTTTATCATCCCAAACGATTTCAGCGTACCCTTCACGTCTTGCAAAATATTCGAGATTGTTAGCATTGTCTTCAATCGGATGACACCATGTAGCACATCGTGTTTTAAAATCTTCGTACGCATCATTGAAATTGTTATGATAATGTCCGCTGGAAAAATTAGAATCTTTATCAGATTCCCAAGTTACAAATTCCTTATGTGATGTAAAAGCAAGAACAATGAAGAATGAATTTTCATCATCATGGCTGAGACTAATTTTCATTCGAAGAATAGTCTGTGTCTTCAGCTTAATTTGATTCCCATTAGTTTTTGTTTTTTTCGTTTTCATTTTTCTGGTCCTTTTCTTTTTTAGTTTATATTATGTTTAGTTTTCTAAATCCTTCTCAACGATATTACCAACTGTAAGTCCATCAATTGAATATTCCCAAACACGATATCCTTTTCTTTTTCCTTCTTTAAATGTGGAGGATAATTTTGAGTATCTTTGTAATTCTTCGACTACAACTTTACGAGCACTTTCAACTGTTGTGAAAAATCTTTGAATGGCTTTAGCTGAATAATTTACCAGCAGATTATTAGGAAGTGTTACTACGAAAATTTTAGTTTTTGTATTGGTTAATTTTGCTTCTATTCTTTTTTCTTGGTCATCTAATCTTTTTTGTGTTTCAGGTTCTAACATGGTTCTGGTCCTTTCGTTTTTATTTTCTATTTATTTGTGACAACGCTCCCAACGCTCTACTTGTGTTTCTACTTTTTTCGGCTTTGGTTTAGGATTATGCGGTCTTGTAATTGTAACACCGTTTAATGGTTTTTGAATTGGTTTATTTTTGTGATTCTTCATCGTTCTGGTCCTTTTGTTTTGATTGTTTATATTGTTATTTTTTACCTTATCCATACTATAATGGTACTATATTGTTCTAAGAAAGTAAAGAACAAAATGTCGATATAAGAAGGATTTCTTTTAAATTTACATAAGTCTTGTGTTGGACAACACTTAGAGCCGAAAAAATCTTTCGATAATATGTATAATTCTTTGGAATTCTTTGTTTTCAATTGATGGATTGCGGTGTTTCCGATTATAGCAGACTTTCCGTGTCTTGATTGTGTCATTAAGCAGCTTTCTCCTCTAGTATGATTTTCTGATAAGGGCTGTATTGCACTTCTAAACGGCGTTGTAAACGAAACGCTTCTGATTCTTTAAAAGCTGTGGCGTATTCTTTGAGAACCCAGATGGGCTTATTACGTGCTTCTGTTGAGAATGAACCGAAGTACATATTTGTTTTGGTGTTTTTTAGGAAGTAGTATTCTTGGTCTTCTGACATTTACATTTACTCCTTTTACCTAATATTTTTTCAATTTTAGCTACTCTTTTTTCTAAGTGTCGTAAACTAAACTTAGGTTCTGGATATTTCTTTTCACATATACGCATGTGTGAACCAAGACTGAGTCTTAACATGCTATCGCCACAATAAGGACATGTTCCTTGTTCCATTAGTTAGGCCTCCAGAATTTCCAGCCCTTGCATTCATAGCATATAAAATCCGGCCCCATATCTTTTTCTGCACATTCTTTTTCAGATTTACAATCACAACACCTCTTTTCTCTGAACCGCATCCACCAAAGTTCGCATCTAGCTGTAAATCTGATATACCATTTAGGGTCATAATAAGCACATTGAGTAGCACTTTCTAATCGGCCAACAGTCCATCCTGGACAGCGACAAAAGCCAGTTTTATATCTGAGTTTAAGATTGTCACAATGCTTGCATATTCTAGTTCGCTTGAAAATCTGTTTTACTCTTCCTGCTATTTTTCTAGAAAATAAAACTATCACACATATTATAGCGACAATAAGTTTAATACAGAATATGCAGCTTAACATTTCTTTTTCCCCTTTCTATGGCATCTTCTTTTCTTTTTACCTTTCACTTTCAATGCTAGTCTATTCCAAAAAGATTCTGTTCTAGCGGCACGTCTGCGAAAAGCTCCGGTTGTTTTAACTTTTTCTATTATCCTTTTCCTTTCGGGCTTCAAAAACCTTCCCCTCGCAAATAATATTGCCATACTTGCAATCTGCACAGCAATTTCTTTCGTCGCAAATTTCATCTTCCCGCGGCAGGGATTGGTCAACATCTTTTAATAGTTTGTCTATTTCTGGCTTCTCTTTATCGAGAGAAGAATGCCCGTGCCAGTATATGTTGTAATTGTTTTTTACAACCTTTCTCAATAGTTCTCTCAGCCCCTTAATCTCCCTCTGCAACTTGGCTATCACCTTGCGATAATTATCATTGTGGTCAACAACACGATTCAAGTGTCGTTGCATCACATCGGCTTCCTGTTTGGAGGTTGCGAGTTGGGCTTGGAGTTGTTGTATTATTTTTAATGCTAAATCAGAATCAAATGGGTTTAAGTGTTTATATGAAGGATAAATATCAGGCCGGACGCGCTCGTAAAATTTTGTTATATCTTCATTTTTAATTCGTTCTTTATTTCCCACATCCTTGCTCGGCTCAGGCTGCTTGTCGCCTCCTGCAGCTCCATCGTCAATAGGGCCAACGGGATAATTTAAGTCATTCATAATTCATTCCTTTCTTAAAAAACATTAAAATAAAAAATACTCTGGCTGCATGCGTTTTCAACTATGCTCTTTTAGGGTTTTAGCGGAAAAACCAGTTGGGCTGGCCAAGAGATTCTTTGAAATGAAATAAAGAAGTGTCTTACACCAAATATTCTTCCAGAGTATTTATTCACTTTTTAAAGACAGGCGGTTTTGTACGTGAAAAATCATGTCAAAAACCACGTTTCTGTGCCGCCTTATACCACCGCTTATACAGCGATTGCGGAAATCTTATGTAATTTTTAATAGAGCAGGAAAACATTATGCCGCCATCGGCGGACTTAATCCTTTCGGCGTTAGAATAAAACTACTACTACTCCTGCTCTAATTATTAACTTGTTAAAAAAGACGACGGTGCTTTTTCTTTTTAACTACTATATATTGTGGTTTCCTTATATGCAATAGTTAAGCTTCAAGTATGGAAGTCCATAATCAAGCATTTTCAAAAGTTTACATTCATACACCGTCGCCTTTAGGGATTCCATTTCTTTATAAAATGTTTTACTCTAACTTTCATATCAGTATACGCATTGAAATGATGCACGAGTAATTTAGCGTTTTTCTCTAGCATTGGAGCAGTAGTTATCTTTTTCTGCTGTTGCTTGCCTGCATAGATGTGGCCATATTTTTCTAACTTGCCGTTGTTTTCTTTCATGGTCATTGTATGTTTGTAAGTTAAAAACATTATTGTTCTTCTTTTATTAAAAGTATATTTGATGCTACAGGCGAATTAATATTACTATCAAAAAATGGTCCAAATACTCTAGCAAATGCGAACAAAGACAGTTCCAAATATCCTTCATCGTCAGTGCATATCGCAAAGTCATGAGGGACATTTTCATTGTACGCCATTAAATGAGTTTTGTATATTACTTTGCCCAGTTCTGTTGGTTTAAATCGTATAGTTTGACGTAAATCAAATGCAAACTTGGTGGCTTCACATACACACATTCCTGTTTGAGTAGACTTTTCCATTTTTATAATTCCTTTTTTATTGTTTCTAGTTTTTCTAACATCCATTTTATGAGAACGCGAAATTGTATTAGTGTTATGTTGTTTTCTTGAAGTGCGTAAAAGCCTTTAATAATTATTTTATACAGGCTGCCAGAGGCACAAGAATTTAAAGGACATTTTGGCTTTAGAGCAGAGCCATAACAATTGTAATAAAGACACAAACCACAATCAGAACATCCTTCTAACACTTCTTCTCTTGCAGCACATAACAACCATTCATATTTTAGAATAACAGCATTGAGTGCACCTTCTTTTGTTTGTGACATTTCTCTGACTTCTTCGTTTGTTATCTTTCTCATTTTAGACCTTATATGAATTACATAATTCTGAGTACTTTAACATTACAATCTCTTAGTCTGTCTATTCCTTGAATATTTCTATATGGATTTGAATAGTAAACCACATCTATATTGGATTGCACTATTAAATTAGCACAAGATTCACAAGGGTTCATTGTCACGAACAAAACTTTATGAAGAATTGTACCGTCAACCATTGCTATTGCATTTTGTTCTGCGTGTAGACAGCCACAATCACCTTTGATATTACGGCAAGAATCGTTTGACATTGCTGTTGGACTTCCATTGTAACCAATACTAAGAATACGATTTAGATTTTCAGTTGTAATGACACAACCTATTTTTCTATTAGATTGTTTACATGTTGCTCGTTGAGCCCATAAGAATGCGGTTTGCATGTGTAGTTTTTCTTTGGTGGGTCTGTCATTATCCATTGTTATCTTCCGTCCTTTCTGCTTTTTCTTTTTGTATTGTTTCGTAAACTTCTTTTCGATGTACTGCTATGCTTCTTGGTGCGGTGATTCCGAGTCTGACTTTGTCACCTCGTACATCAATGATAGTTATTTCAACTTCATCGCCAATCATAATGGATTGACTTTTCATTCTTGATAAGACTAACATTTGCTTTGACTCCTTTCATAAATACTATATTAAAGTTTTAACTTCTTTTTCTTTTTTCGTTTTACTTTTGGAGTATTGAATCTGTCTCGGTCTAGTTTTTTAGCTGATAGTGACTTAACTAGTGGTGGTTTATAATACTCGAATAAATTAGATTTTTCAATTATATTCGCTGCATTTTTAGATAAGCAATATTCGAAGCCTCGTAAGTTATCATGTTTTCGCATACTAAGTATTCTATGTACAGATAAGTCTTCTAGAATACGAATGACACTAGACCTACCAAGAGCGGTATATAAAACTATTTTTTGTACTGAGAACCATTTTGTTTTTGATTCTTTTGTTAGTTTCCACATACTGTAAAGCATAAAAGCCAAAACAGCAGGCATGGAACATAGTGCGATGTATATTGCTTTTGAAAGTTGGTCTTGTTTTATTTTATTTTGTCCGCGTATCATAGCACCGGCGGCCGCTACTTGTACCATTTGTTGTACTAGTCTGCCTGCTGCTTCAGGTTGTGGTAGTGTGGTTATGTGTCGGCCTGATAAGTCACGAGGGACGTGTGTCCGTACTTGTGCTATGAAATCTGCACAAGTAATGAATATATCTTTTGTATGTTTGTTAATTTCAATTTCAGATATCTTTTTTACAGGAAGCGTACGTAAAAATCTGAATATTTTTGTTTTAATTTTATCACGTTTTTTATGATAATCATGCATTTGATTGTCATAGGCTTTTCTGGTTAGGAGAAGTCTTTCTGGAATTTGTAATCTGAAGTTTATGTATCGTTCACCGAGTGCTTGATTGTATAGGAAGTATCGGTCTATTTGGGGTGTCGCGGCCGCTAATATATTGAAATATGCTTTGTGTTCTACTTTGTCTTTTACATTGCCGAAACTTTTTGAAATGACACCATCGTACGCTTTTCTTAATAGTGATTGAACTTGATTTCGGTCTTCTTGTCGTTGTTCCATCATTGTACTTTCATCTAGTATTACTAAAACTTTTCCATTTAACTGTGGTAGTGTTGACATATCTTCACCAGCGTTTCCTTTGAAGCCTGATATAAAACTCTTTGGTGTAAATTCGTCTAGTGTGTAACTTAAATAAAAATCTGATATAAATAATAAGTGCGCTGTTTTACCAGAGCCCGGTGGGGCTATTATTCTGTACCAAGTTGGTATGTTTTTCCATTCTAATGCGACAAATGGGTATAACATTATTTCCGGTAACCAACTATCGACTTCACAACCATAGTAAAACAATTTCTTAAAATCCTGCATGATTCGCTCGAATGCTTTTAGTACATTATGTTTGTTTTTTCGTAAATGCTTCCTGCTAGTTTTTTTTCTGTGGTGCTTCTTCTTAAATGCCATTGCGACGACGCCTAATTTAAAATAGAAGATAGCCGAAGCAAAATACTCCGGCTATCTAATATCGAAGTTAGTGACTTTTGTTTAGAAGAGTTTAGTAATTACAGCTTTGCGAAGTGCTGTTAAGGTTTTATGCTTCTTTGGCTTTACCTTCAAGTCGTAGTCGCCGATGACTTCAATTAGCTCGTCCTTGTCCATCTTGCGGACAGCCGATTTAGTCAGCTCTACTTCTTCTTCCTCTTCGTCTTCTTCGTCATCATCTTCATCTTCATCTTCGTCGTCGTCCTCATCGTCACTCTCTTCATCTTCATCGGTGTCGTCTTCTTCTTCTTCCTCGTCCTCGTCTTCATCCTCATCTTCGTCTGAGTCTTCATCTTCAAGAAGTTCGATAAAATCAACGTTTGTAAATTCTTCCTTGGTACGAACATTGACTTCAACCGCTAATCCGGCAGCGTCTTCGAGAACCTCACCGAGGTCGGCGATATTCTCAGGAATTGGAAGTTCCAAAGTCTCAAGGTCACCTTGCAAGAATGCGAGATTGTCTTCACTCTCAAGACCTGAGAATTTAAACAACTTGCGACCTGCATAGTCACCGTCTGTAACTTCCAGACCCCAGTTTACTTGAAGTCTGCCTGATGCTTTTGACTCTTCGATTACAGCGGTGTTAATACGTGCTGAATAGCCGTTATCAGGAACTGGTGCACCGACTTTTCTTGGCTCGGTTTTCTTCCAGTTTTTCTGTAGGCTTTTTAGAGTGCTAGCCGTGTTTTTCTTACCGCCCTTACTTTTTGTTTTGCCTTTTGCTTTCTTTTTAGACTTTTTCTTCTTTGCCATTGTGTGACATTCCTTTCTTTGTTTTTTGAATCACTATAAAATTTTTAACTAATACAAATAATACTAAACTCAGTCACTAACTAGTACTTCATAAAAATCTCCCTTCGCGTTTTTAAATAATTACATTTTTAGAGGTGTTGTTTGCGTTTTTTCTTTTTTCTTAGTTTAGTCCTCCTTTCGATTTTTAATTTCTTTTTGGGTTTATCAAAGCAAGATAATATTGTGTCTACTGCTTCTTGTTCTTTGTTAAAAATTATTTTAGTTGGTAATCTACCAGTTCTGTCACCAGCGTCATACATAGCGGTAGGTCTTGTATATATACAACGTTTTGTAGATAGTTCTTTTTTGCGGTTGCTGGCTTTCATTTTACCAACGTAACTGAATTTGAGAATAATATCTACTAGATTGTTAATTACAGTGTAGGAAGTTTTCGGCATAGCAGGTGTTTCTTTTGGCATTTTTACACCGTGGAATATTACTTCACGTTGGTTTTGGTGACTTATGAAACTTACTCCAGGACCTAATGCACATAAGCGTAAAATCCAGTGTGTAAATTCATCTTTGAAGGCTTCCCATCCTTTGCCCCATTCTTGGTCGGCCGGGTGTGATATATTTTCTCGACCACATACATATTGCAAACAGAATTTAGATAAATTGTCTATAGTGTCAACGCAGAATACTTTAATCTTAAGGCATTTTTTCGGATGTGCTTCCATGTATCTGATGAATGCTACGAAAGTTTTCCAGTTCGGTATATATGACTTGCGTGCTTTTATCCATCTATAGCCGGGTTCAGTCGGCAAGAAGTAAATTCCAGGAAATAAACTCCAAAGAGTGGTCTTACCTACTTTTGGCGGGCCGTAAGTAAGTGACAAATGGTCTTGGAATAATCCGCCTTCTAGAGTAGGTTCTTCTTCTATGACTATTTTGTTTGCTTTTTGTTTATATGCTTCGCTAGCTAGTGACTTTGATTTGGTACTGCGCAATTTCATTTTGTTCTCCCTTTTATTTTTAAGTATTATGTTTTAGCTGCTGAGTCAACGGCATCTTGCTCTGTTTTAAGGTCACGATGTAAAGCATTTTCATTTGAGTATTTATCAGGATATCTCACTTTAAGTTTCGCTTGATTGATACTGAGTATTTCATTAGCTACTTCTTCAGGCGTTTTATTTTCTGTTCTTGCTATGTCTTCTATAGCGAGACAAAAATACCATAAAAGGTCACCTAACTCGTCTTTGTAATGTGGTATATCAACAGGTTTATTATAGTATGTTGCTTGTAACATTATGTTTGTTAGTTCACCACTTTCATCGGCAATACCCATTATAGCGTGTAACATTCTGGGACCTATATTTTTATAGGTAGTTGATTGTTCTGTTCTTAACATATTTTTAACTGCTTTTTCTATGAAGTTTTCCATTGATAGTTTCCCTTTCTATTTTGATTTTAAAATAGTAGTACCAACGATAAGTGGTTTTTTAGATAATTCTTTGTGTTCCAGTTTGTATCGGAGTTCGCGCTGTTGATATAATCTTAAGTATAAAGGGTATTTGTGGCAATTTTTACATAGTATAATATAAGGACACGCACCGTACCACAAGCAGTGACTTCGCCTGCGTGGCCAGTAGTGCGGGTCTATAATTTGTTTTGTTGTCAGTCTTTGATATCTAAGATATAGATTTAAAGTTATTTGTTCTATATCTGTGAGTACTTCTGCTATTGAGTTCTTGCCGAATTTATGTTCATAAGTCACGTAGTACCAGTCTTTGCGTGTGTGTAGGTCTTTTTCTAATCTTTTCAGAAATGCTTTGACAGTTTCATTTTTAGTTACTCGTATTTGAGGTTTTCTAAATGCTGTATAGTCACATTGAGCTGGATATTTACCTAAAATTTCAGATTTAATAGCGTTAGCGTAACCGTTAATTTGTACATCGAATTTCAAAAGACCAAATAAATCTTGACTGATTGTTTTAGCTGTTTTACGTTCTATTAGTCTTATTTTTGATTGCTTAGTTCCGAATGCATCAACGGTACCTTCGTATATGACTGGTGATTCTTTTAGTTTTGTTGCGAATGGTACTTCTGTTTGTATGTCGTCTAGAAGGTGTATTTTATTAACATGCTCTTCTATATATACTTTGATTATAATTTTTGCTATTTGAAGTTGTAGTTGTATTTCTGCGTCGTCTCCGGCTACTAAAGCATATTTAGATAATTCTTCTTTACTTTTAGCATCCATGGCTTTAATTATTTTCTTTATGTTTTTCGTTTTGACCATGGTTTCAAACGCCGCGTGCATTACAGCACCGAACCATAAAGGAAGATTTAGTTTTCTTGGTACTAAGTTCAAGACCCACATCCAGAAATAATATCTGTCACAACTTAGTGAACCTAGTTTGCTAGAACTTACTGTGATTAGTTTTGTACTTGGGTATATATTTGTTTTCACTTTTTGATTCCTTTTAAGGTGCTGTAAATGTTACCGGTTTCTTTGTCTTGTATGATTAAGTGCCAGCTATAATGGCGGTAGTTTTTCTTTTGTTGTATTATAAATTTAGTCACTTGTATCACACTATTTAAAAGACATTGAATGAGTTTTGATAAATTACTATCAATAGTGACTAATAAGTCGTACGCGTTTTCGAGTTTACTTGACATGCTATTAGGCACATAAATTGTATATCTGCGTGCTTTTGCCATTGCTGGGTCTCCGCTTATTTAAGTTAAAATATTATACGTATTGTTTAGAATAAGTAATCATAAATCGAATCTAATTAGTCTAATTGTTATCTAATATTTTCATTTTACTTGAGTCATAATTTCAGAAAATAAATAATAAAGAAATTCACCGCGTTGTCGTGCGTTCTTTCCTATAAATAAAGTTGGTATTCCATATTTTATATTTATGACTGATAGCCAGTAGTATATAGATACTGGTGTCAGATGTGTTTTTGGACAAGAACGGAAAGCAACATCTATGTATGAGAAGGAATCTTCGATATCAATACATTTAATTGTATACTTGCTTAGTTTTGCGAGGAAGCGTTTGAATCTAGGTCGGTCTTTTCCTGATAAGTTGGTTATAAGTTCTATGATTCCACTTTTCTTTTCAATCGCTACTTGGTTTTCGTATCCTTTTATGGTATAGTCACCTACTGCTAGACGTTTTGTTTCGAATTTAAAATCAGGATGGTCGACAGTCCAAGGATTTCTTTCTCTGTCGTCTACTAGTATGGTCATAGGTGGTCTGAACTTGGATGTTTTTTTCTTTTTGGTTTTACTTAAGTATGCCATATAAATTATTCTCCTAAAAAGTCCATATATGAACGCTGTCAGGTAGTTTTTCAATTATAGGATACACTACTTTTTTTGTAAGACATCCGAAGCCTATACCGGGATAATTCATGTGTATTTGTTGAGTGTTGCATGAGTCAGCAAATCTCTTAAGAACTGTCATGCTAGCTTTTATAATGTCTGTAGTAGCTTTGTCTTTGAAATGTTTTTTTACTTGGAAAACGCCTATCTTGTAACTACGGCATGATGATTCGGTGAGTGTAACTCCGGCAAATCTAAGACCATAAAAACCTAAGTGTCCGGACGTCATCGAAATAACACTCCCTATTACTTTATCTATGTCTAGAAATTTGTCACGAACTTGTTTTGCCATTCCGCGACCCATTACAAGAGCACCGTTTGTTTTGATGTAACTATTTCCTGTGAATATAAAATAGTCAGCATCGTCGTAAAAGTCCCACATATTGCCTTGATGAATTATCATTTTATTTTTTCTGCCTTGCGTAATAAATTAAGTTTTTTTGTATGTGTTTTATGTTTGATTTTGTCACTCTGAAGCCTAATCCGATTTCTACAGTACGTGCTATGGCTAAGACATTCATTTTACATTCTGAAAAGAACACTGCTTTTTCTTTTATAAAAACAGCTACTTGAATTTTTTGTTTTAGTGGGAGTATATTTCTCATTTTCTGAACGCTTTTACAGATTTATGTTTTATATCTTTAACGTATTTTGTAGTTCCTGTTTTTTTGCATCGAGCGCATATTAGATTAGATATATTAGTATTTCGTGACATTCCATCTATACAACCGCAGGCGGTGCATCTTGTTTTGAATTTATATTTTCTGATTATGGCCATTGTTTATTTATTTCTTTTTGAGTACCATAAAATTCAAAATATATTCCTACATCTTTTTGATTAGCAGGACATTTTTCATTGTCACAAACATACTCTCCATTTTGTGCAGAGTTAATAGTTTTTAATTTTTTACCGCATGCGGGACATTTCATTTTGATTTCTTTCTGAATTTATTGCCACGGTTATTTTTTCTTCTCGGCAAGTTTATAAACTGAACATAAACCTATAATTTCTTTCATTACGATTTGTTCTTTTAGTTTCATTTTCTTGAAAATATCTAGCGATAGTTTTCTTACATAAGTACCGCACACTACTCTAACTGTATCTATTCCTAAGACACAATCTCGAATAATTATACCGCCCTCTTTTAATATAGATACTGCTTCTGATTTATTAATCATATATCAGCTCCAATTCTTGTTTTGATTCCCAATTTGTTTTTGTTCTTTCAACTTCTATCGTCATTTTAATACCACGGTCTGTAAGTTGTTTTATATTTTGCATCGCATGAACTACATTACGCATGAAAAGCATTTCTGTTTCAAGATATTTAAACAGACGCTCTAATATAAGTTCGTCATGAATTGGCATAATGATTCGGGTTCTATTTCTTTCTAGTGTCTCTCTGATGTATTGACGTACTTGTATAAGAGCTATCTTAAGTATCTGGGCACAACTACCTTGTACAACTGCGTTGGGTGCTTTATATGCTTGGTTTGGTTCTACGTGATAGCGACGCCCGAAAAAGTCTTCTACGTATCCTTTTGTATAGAGTTCGTGTTTACATTTTTCACGGTATTTCATAACAAGCGGACAGGCATCTAGATAGCCATATAATAAACTAGCAGACCGTTCTTTTGTCATTTGTAATATTTTGGTGGTTCCTGGTACTCCTGCGCCGTATATTATTGCTAGGCTGAGTTGTTTTAATTGCTGTCGTGGGTTTCCTAAGTGTTTCTTAATATAGTTCAAGTCTTTCTTGGATACTGCGTAAGTAGCTATCTCTGTGTATATGTCACGACCTGCGTTATATGTATCGATTAAATGTCGGTCTCCGATTAGTGCTGCATAAAAAATCATTTCAATTTGTTTGAAATCAAAGTGATAATTCCAAAAACCCGGCTTACATACGAAGCAAGACCTAATTGGACTTTTGCGTTTTCGTTTACTTATTATTCTTGGTATTGTTTGCAAGCCGGGGTCTTTGACTGCCATTCTTCCGGTTCTAGTGTCAGCGGTATTTATATTGCAATATATTTTTCCATTGTTATATAGCGCGCGTTTTCGTAATGGTGCTAGGTAGCTATTTATTGATTTGTAAATTGATTTGATATCTAGCATTGTACTGATGAATAAAAGGCCTTTTTTATTATTCCAAAGTTTGTGGTCTACTATAGGTTCGAGGAGATTTTTATCTACTGATAGTTTATCGTCGTTTGTTATGAGATTTGGTGGTATTTTTAAATCAAGTAATATTTTTATAACTTGAGGTGAACTCTTTATATTGAATTCTCCGCCGGCTGTTTTGTATAATTTCTGTTCTAGTTTAGCGGCTTGCTTTTGAAGTTTGTTTTCTTCTATGAGTGACTTGCGACAATCATATTGTAAACTATGATGTTCCATTTCTAAAGCGATGTTTAGAATTTGCATTTCGCGTGTGTATACTTCTTGATATACATCTTGCATTCTTGGTTGAAGCATCGAGTGAACAATTAAACACATAAATGAGTCAGTCATGGAGTACTCAGACATAATGTCATCAGGAATAAATGAGTAGTTTGAGTAATCTTTTGGATGTCCTGAGCGTGTGTATCTTGATTTTATTTTGCGTGACTCGCTTTTGACCGCGTCTTCCCAGTCTGATAGTTCTGGGCATATCATTTCAGATAATTGTTGCAGACTAAATCTTTGTCGGCGGTCCCAGAATATGCGTGCTGCAGTTTGAGAACAATGAACTTCATCGGATACTTTAATATTATTAACGTCACACACTCGTAAATCATATCTAGAGTTGTGTGCTACTTTCTGTCCGGGTATACCGAGAAGTTTTACAGTTTCATCGAAAAGGTCGGTACCTATTCTCGCCCACACCAGAACGATTCTGTTTTTAGTTGGTATAGCCAGAGAAATACCGAACACTTTTATATTATATACTTTGATATCTGTCTTGCCTAGGTGAAGCATAGAAGGAACACCAAAAGAAATTCCAGTAGTTTCAGTATCGAATGCTAGACTTTGTTCTGGTGCTTTGCTATTATGAGAACACCAATAACGAAAAGCATTTCTTTGTGTTGCGCAACACTTGGTGACTCTTGCTGCGTTTTCGTATAATTCTATGATGTCTTTTGAATTCATTTTTTAAATTTATCTATTTCTAATGAAAGTTTCAAGATATAATCTTTAAGATTAGCATTACTATATAGAAAACTAGCGGGGTGTCTCATTTGCAATATTTTATATAGTGATTTATCTTTTATGTGTTTGACTGCTGTTTTAGCAGCATTACCTAGTGACACAATTAGTTTAGGTTTTACAATTTGTAATTCATCGTGCAAGTGTTGGCTGCATTTACGTATTTCTATGTCTGTTGGGGCTCTATTTGAAGGCGGGTGACAATGTATGCTGTTTGATATAAATATATCATAGCGTGTTAAACTGCTGAGTCTTAAAGCAACATTAAGAATAGCACCACTTTTCCAAGCGAATGGAAATTGTGCTGTCATACTATGTATGCAAGGGGCTTCACCGATAAAGAAAATATTTGCGTCTATGTTTCCCCAACCTGGTACTGAACGTGTGAAACTTTTTATGTTCAGTTTTTGACATCTAGTGCAGTTTCTTATTTTCTTGTTTAGTTTGTTTTTGAGAAGGGTCTTTTGGTATGTGACATCTTCTGTGAGGTCTGTTTTGAACTCGTTAGTTTCTAGATTCAGAAATTGCTTAAGTGCTACTAGCTTATCTTTACGTGATTTTAATTCCATTTAAGACGTCCTTGTTTTGGTTGCTAGAATTTCTTATTGTTGCGATTAATTCTAATATTTTCCATGATTGCTAGATAGTTAATACAATCGATTAGACTATCGTGTATGACTTTTTCTCGATTTGGTAAGTCAGTATTTTGTATTGCAAATTGATACCTGTGTAGTTTTGTAGCTATCATACAAATAGCGATGTCCGTAGCTGTGCGTGACCCTTCCTCCATCAGCAGGCTATTTGCTATGTCAGCTATTTCTTTGAATGATTTTTCACTGCTACCGTATTGCTTGTCACGGTCTTTATGTATGTCTAGACATTCTTGTAATATTTCAGCGGTGATTGTTTTATTCATTAGTCATCTCCAATAGTTTCAAGTGACACATCAACATCAGGTAATGCCTTTTGAGATATACCCTCAATAGACCCACGCATTCCTGAAACATTATTTAATACTGTTGATAATTGTTTTTCACGCTTCTTCCATATTCTGGTCAAAGCACGTTTTTCTGCTTCTAGTTCTTCTTGCATTTGTGTAAACGCCGATACAATAAGTTTAATATGTGAAGCGAATTCTTTTCCGGTAACATAGTCATATATTAAACCTTTAGCACCAGACTTGCCGGCATCAACTACTTTTTGTCTGGCTACTTCAAGTAAGCCGTGACGTAATGCAGTCGCTAGTCCTAAAGTTGATTTGTAATCAGTGACCCATATATCATCGTGAAGACCGAAGTTTTCAATTCCCTTTGGTAATGTCATTGTCATAAGTACGGCTATATCAGATTTAGCTGCTTGCTGGTCTTTTTTAAGTTTTGATATCCAGTCTTGCATAAACAATTTGGTGTTCTTTAATTCCCAGATGATAGTACCACAAGCCTTGCCTGCAGGGTTATATATTGTTTGTAATATGTCTGCGCCACGAGCACCTTTTTTAACGTCTTCGAATTTGTCATATTTGAATTGTTGTTCTAACATTTCTTGAAGACTTTTTTCTAGTGCTTCGCCTTGACCTTCTTGCGAACCCAACTCTGCTTTACGTTTGAGGTCGTCAATTTGTTTTTTCATAACATTAAGCAGGTCATCTTTTTCATGTAATTTTAATGCTTGTTCTTCTGCCGCTTTCAAACTGGCTTTGTCAAATATTTTTGCTCGTTCTTCATCTAGTGTGCGTTGTACTTTTAGTTCTAAATCAGCTTTTGAATCTTCAAGGTCACGTTGTTGTTTTCGTAGTAATAGTTCCTTTTCATTAGCTGATGCGAGTTGAGTACGTTTTTCTTCTAATTCTTCTTCGAGGGCTTTTGTTTGTTGTGAGTTTTCTGCGAGTGCTTTGTCACGTTCTTGTTCTGCTATTTGCGCACTTTTAACTTTGATTTGATATTTGACTTCTTCGGATATCTTTTGTTTTTCTTTGTCTAGTTCTTCAGCGCGATGCTTTAAAAAATCTGCTTCACGGTTAATATCATCAGTTTTTTTAGTAAACTCTGCTTTTAGTTTTTCTTTAAGTTCTGTCTCTATCCCACTCGTCAATGCTTCAGTTAGTGGTATTAAAGCACCACACTCAGGACACTTTACTTTTTGGTCGTTCGACATCTTTATCTTTTCATTTGACATCTTTTCTCCTTTTTCTTTATGCAAGGTATTCTGTCTATGCGTTTTAATTCTTTTAATATACCTTCAGAATCACACATATCAACACCTATAATGAAGGTCTTTCCACATATCTCGCAATACATATTAGACCAATCTCCATTATAAGATACTTTATGCTTTTTTATTAGTTGGGTTAGTTCCATGTTATGCTACTAATGATAAAAGATAATCACGTATTGTTGATGCGTGACACCGTTTTGGAGCACACCAACAAAACAATCTTAATTTACCATGCTTTAAATAAATATTTCCTAATCGTTCTAGTTCTTTTTCAAACAAAATATTTTTAGGATTCATTGACTCTTTATCAAAATGGTCAATATATTTATCACAAACACTGTTTCTATCTTTCTCATTTATCATCACGAATGGATTACCAAGTATGCTAGTGCGGTCAACATGTACGTCGTATGGCTTGCTTGGTTTAACTATTCGCAGGTTCATTATTTTAATCATTTTAGTTTTACCTTTTCTGAAAAATCATACATACTCGTGTCTTTTTGAAATAGTCACGGCCTATGAATATACGTCGTTGTAGTGTGCAAGTATCAGGAGTTGGAACCATTGCCCAGTGATAACATGCTATGAAGCCACCAGGTTTTACTATGCGAACGGCCTCGGCGATGTATTTTGAGTATAATAATTCCGACGTTCCATATAATACGCGTGACCAATTCGAAGTATAAGGTGGGTCTAAGATACACATATCCCAGTGGTTAGTCCATTCTTTTGGTAGGTGATGTGCGTCACCCGAATAATCGCAATGCGAATCATTAAATAAATCTATCTTGAATCCGTGTTTGACACCGCCGGCAAATAGTTGAACTACTTTGTCTTTAAGGTTTTCGTGATAATCAAAGCCATATAGTTCTAAGAGTTTTTCTTCAAACTCTAACGGCCAAGAACCGGGATACTGGTCTGGGCGTGTGTCTGGGAGAATCCAAACTAAATTCATTACATCGTTCATTTTTTATTTATCCTACTAATAATATAATCATCATAAACATTGTTTTATACTATCGCGTTTTCGTGTTAAGCACGGTATATTTTCTCTTGGATACATGAAGTTATACAGCTTTCTAATATCAGATTGTATGTTCCATCTGAAAATAAAGCAGTGTTTGCTGTTAGTACATTTTACTATTTTAGTATGCTTTGTATGTAATATATTATGTACTGCAGTGCAAAGACCTTTGAGAAATTGGTATTGACCAGCTATTATAATTGTTATATAATTACGTTTGTTGCCGCGTCTAGTATATACACATCCATCTCCATCGAGATATCCTCTGAGAAAAGCACCTAAATATTTTCTAGGAATGTGTGGAAACGGTAAATTTTTATAGCTTTTTCTCGGCTCTATTTTGTATTTTGATTGTATTATATTAACTAGTTTAATAGAATATATACGTAAGTGTAGGGATTGTGTACTGCTATTATAATATATGGATTGTTTAGCAGATAAAAGTTTTTTCACATGTAATAATAATTCTTTATCTTTTAAACACGAACAAAACGCAACGCAGTTAACATCTTTGTCAGCACCACCTTTATCAACCACAGAACCGTCTGCCCAAATATAGCCTAGAAGCCAAGCAAGATTAAATGACCATCTATCGAATAAAGTTAAATCTAAACTTTGAACGTGTAATCCAAGTCTAGAAGACTTATGGTATATAGCTGAAATACTTTTGTTAAGCGTTTTTGATAGTTGTTCAGCCCCGCCAGTACTATAACATTTTATTAAAATGTTTTCTTCTTGTTGTGTCCAGTATTTGTTAGTGTTTATCATTTACTTTTCTGTTTCTATCTTTGTAACGGTATTTTTATTCCACGTTTACGTAATTGATATTTATAGCTTGCTGTAAATGTGCGTTGTGTAGTTTTTGTATTTGGGAATTTTTGCTTCAGTAATGCAAACGCATCAGAATTTGAAATAAGTAGGTCTTTGGTATATAGCTGAACGAGAAAATCTGTCTGCGTTATTTTTCTGGGTTTTTTATTTGACATTGAGTACCTCGTATAAATGTAAAAAAGCCAGACGCCACATACAGCGTCTGACTTCGGAGGAGGGTGATGAATTTGCTTTATTGTAAAATTCCGATAAGTATGTCACAAGTAAAGAGTCCGTTCTGAATTTTCCTGATACTCTGATATTAAGTTTTTCAATTTTCTACTGCTTAATAAAATAACACTTTAGAACAAAATTGTATATTGAAAAGATTGCAATTAGATTCTAATTGTATAAGTACTTAGTTTAACAAGACTTATGGCGTGTCACGTTATTTGAATGTATAAAAAAATAAAGCAAGGCCAGCCGAACTGAATACCTTGCTTTTGCGGAGGGAGGGTGCTGATTAAGCTGCGACTTTGGCGTGTTTTTCTGCGAAGTTCTTTATGCCCCAGTATCGTACGCTAGCATGCCAACGCCACATTCCGTCTTCGATAGATATATCCCTGTAAAGCTTGTCTGAATAATCTCGATATAAAATGGGAAGTGCGCCTGCTCGCATAAGTTGATATAGAGCATCATGCACACAAGAAGACCTGCGACAAGATAAAAAATCAATCACGCCTGAGGAACCGTCCCATTTATATCCTGGATATATGAATAATGTTTTAGCCTCTGCCCAGTAGAACACGTATAATTTATCGTTTCGACCCCAGATAAAAAGGTCTTTGTTTCCTAGGTCGCACTTATGCCGATATTTCTTAGTAACTACGTATTTGTATTTAGTACCGGCACGTTCTTTACGAGTTAGTTTTCTTGATTCCAATTTCATTATGCTGTTTTTCTATTTTTATGGTTGGTCATAACTTATTGCGATTTGACTTCCACTATCTGTTATTACATCTCCACCAAAGTTCCAAAGTTGAGATGAACCGTTTACTGTAATGTTGCCCATATTATTTGCTATATTTAGGACAGCACCCTCGTATACAAAGATATCTAATCCAGCACCATTTCCTAGAACTTTTGCACGGTTGTTATTAGTAGTACTGCTAGAACTAAATGTACCACCGAATAAATACAAAGCACCAATATACGCATCGTCACCTGAATCGTCTGGGTACCAGTTAAAATCACCATTGTATATTCTAGCTGTAGTTATATTTAAGTCTGTCTCAGGACCGGCAGCTAAGTCGGTTCCATAATTTAAAGTACCACCGTACATATCGATAATTCCTATCATACTATCGGTAGTGATTGCACCACTAAGCATATAAATATTCATTGCTACTGTTCCATTTACTTTGTAGCAATCTTTTGCGATGGATATTGTGACATTGCTAGATTTATTATTTCTAGGGCTGCTATATAAATTAGCAACATACACTCCTTGGTCATCAGTGTCAACAGAATAAAATGAAAGATAAATAGTTCCTGCAAGTACGTATAAGTTTGTAATTTCACAAGTGTTCGCTCCGTCATTAGCGTTGCTATATAAATATACAGTAGCGGCTTTGTTGTTAACAATAACAGCAGGCACAGTGACATCAGTCGACTGGTTGTCTTTTCCTATTAAGATGTAATAAGTTCCGGTACCTTCAATTATTATTTTATCAGGTCCACAACATAATGGTTCCGCTGCTGATGCTACTCCGGCAGTATAAGAAGGTTTAAAATGTAATAAATCAAAAGTACATTGAGCGGTAGCTCCACTTTCTGAATCAAGCATACCTTCGTCTGGCGCTGTTGAACTTCTACCGTCAAATATTACTGCATTGTCAGCTAATGGAACAGCTACGCCTTCGCCTGTACCCCAATTACCTGCTGTCTGCCAGTCTCCTTCTTTATCAGTGACACCGCCTGTAGTGTCGCATATTTTTGTAGCACCACTGTTTTCTATTACAGAATTGTTAGTTAGATTTGCTATAAATGTTGATGTTGCCAAGTACACCCACATTTTACCTGCAGCATTATTTCCACCCCAAGAACCACTTGTCACTGTCCAAGATTGAATCACAGCTGTGTCTACACCTTCTGCGCCATCAATGTTAAGAGTTTCGCCTACTACTGGTGTATTCAATCCACCGTCATAATCGAATTCTTGTAATAGTGTTTGACCTGTCCAATATTTAACTGCCATCTTTATTTTCTCCTTCTAAATTTTGCCACTTATTAAGCGGACATTTTTCATCTTCTATTCTTGCCTTGCTGGGTATGAAACATTTGCAAAGCCTACAGTATATATTTCTTCGCTTTTTTGACAATATATGTTTAGGCAGCTTCGGCAGCTTTTCCAGTTGAGTGAAATTCGTAATGACCTCGATACCGTGAGTGAGCAGCCATGTGGCGTATTCGGTTCGGGTCATCCAGGTGTTTTCGCTGCACTGGCGACAAATCGCTATTCGGCTATCGGTCCATTCGTATTTTATACCAACAGTATACCGAGCAGAACCAACAGCAATGTTCAGGGCTTTTCCGACCGCTTTTTTTATTGTTTTTCCGCAGCATCCCATATTCAATTACCTGTCTTATTAAGTTATGGAGGAGGAAATACGACTACAACCGACCCCTTCCAAGCTGGACGTATGCTACTCGGACCCATACGACAACTACTTATGATATTACTGTCTCCTTCAAGAGTAGCTCCGTTTGCACAAACATCCTCACCATCGCAGGATATTATTGCATAAAAAGTGTTCTGCCATGTTCTTGTAATATTCCACCATGCCGTCTGAATTACCGTAACGTTAGTGGCACTTAAATATATTATAAGTTCTAACTTATCATAGTTATCGGTAGAAATTACACTGGCACAAGACCCGTCTATTGAGTCATATCTGGTGCGTGTTCCCCATGAGCCTGTTATTGATGTGTAATATGTACAGCCTGACGACAGAGGAACAGTCCATAATCCGTTGCACATTACTGCCAGTCCAGAAGTAGCCATATCTTTATAAGAGCCTGTCATGTCGCAACAACCAGGTATGTCAGCAATATCACTGAAAGTAGCTGTTATTACTCCGGGCTGAATATCAGTACATTGAGCGCATTCTGCAGTAACAAAGTTATTATACATCTGCACTTTTCCAGTCGCAGGGTTATAAGCAACCTTTCCAGTGCTCGGATTATATTTTACTTTGACAGTCATAATTATTAAGGAGCTGTACAAGTACAATCTTCGGAAGCCGGGAAAATTTGATTGCACCACCATTTCCCAGCAATATTGAATACAGATATATAGTCACCACTCGCTAATCTTGGTACTGCCGCGTTAAGATTAGCACTGAGAGTAGTTCTGCAATTTACGTCGAAGGCACTGCCGATTTCGTTGTCATCCTGATCGACAAGTTTGACGCTTATTTTGGTGTCGGCAGGAGCTGCCTCCTGGGTCTTTGCCTGCCTGAGGAAACCGCCCATCAGCGGGACGCCCACCCAGCGAGAATTGCCGGCATCATCGGTAAACTTCGAGGCCTTTATCATATCATCGGCCTGCAGTTGTGCGGTATAAGTTGCATTGCAGTGCGATTCGAAAAGGTTTAATACCTCAATCTCAGTTGTATTTTGATTGTCTAACCTATCATCACCAGCCACATCATCCCATTCAGCACTAAGTAATTTTTGTTCATAGCAATTATAAACACCGTCTCCAGTTGGTGTTGTATTAAGAACAGTAAATATTTTGGGTTTACCTATAGCTTGCGTTGGTGTACGTCTTGTTATAAATCCAGAACTATCAGCAACACCGTTAATCATTAACGATTGTGACATTTTCATCACAATGTCAACAAGTTGATTATATTGCCTAGCACTAACTCGGTCTTTATGTGCTCGAAGATGTTTTAGTTTTTGTATGTGTAGAGTCATATTACAATATTCCCAAAATCAACAGTATTATATACATATTTTATGCTGCCAGCTCCATCATATATATTAACAAAGTTCAGGTCACCGGCTGCGTTTGTTCTAGGAAATTTGTGCCACGTATCCCAACGAAATGTAAATCGTGCTGTGATAGTCCAAGAGGTATCTCCTGTATTTGTAACTTCTCTACTGAGAGTAGGATTTCCACAAAGTAAAGTACCTGTATTAAAAGTCACATCTAATTCTCTGGAATAGACAGCAGCATTATTAACAGAACCAGGATGTGTCCAAACCCAAGAAGGAATATAACCAATATAATGCAAAGTATAAACCCAATCAATCATTCTTATTATTTTAGCTGGAGCTTCAGTTTCGCCAAGAGGTTCGGCTTGTGCGTTATCCCAGTAAATACCTTCGTGACTTAAAGTCAAGAACTCAGAAGCAGGCTCTAAAGATTCCGTGATGTAAACTGTTCCTTCGTCCGGCTCACTATAGTTGAGAAAACCATACAAAACTTCAAGCTCTGCTTTTTCATATCCAGCACCACTACTAGAATCTAAACTCATCAAAGGATTAATTGTTACGTCTTTACAAAAGATATTTCTAATTTCCTCTCCAACAAAATCATACTCATGTGCACGATATAAAATACCACCAACAACATATCCTAGAAGTTGTTTAGCTAAAGTTATTCTATCATCCCAAGCGCACCGTATTTTATCGATAGCAGTGACATCATTTCTTGTTATATTTTCTTGAGGATAACCTGGTACTCTGTCATAGCTTACTGTGATATTACTTTCTCTCGCCATTTTAAATTAAACTCCTACTGTTCCTAGTTTTGGAATTGTTGCCGCTATCTCTTTAGTAACTTCGCGTATAGCGGAAGCTAAAATTGTTGTTTGTCTTTTTATTTCATTAGTAGTTTCTTTTTGATGTGATACCATCGGGTCTGCTTTCATTCCAGATACCATACGAGTCCAAGCTTCTCGTAAACCTGACACTCCAAACTTAGCTGCACCTGCTTTCTTTGAAGTAACAGAACCATCACCACCAGCTTTTGAGGATAGTTCCATAGCAAAACGAATTATATCTTTACCTGCACCAAATTCTTGACGAATTTGTTTCCATTTTTCTTGTACTTGCTTATCCATAGCGGTAATAAGAATATCTATCTCAGCGATTAAGGACGGTATTTTTGTTGGTGCAGTTACATCCTTCAAAGGAACTTTACCTGCGCTTTCAAGAACACCTTTCATATTTGGAGCTTTGTTTTTAAAAGTACCTTCAATTAATGCTGTGCCTCCCATTAGCATAGCTTTTTGTAAAGGTAATAAAATTAAAGTAGATACGCTACCTATTTTTTCTGCCATGTTTATCAGACTTCGTCCAATTTTGTCTCCAAACTTTTGACCAAATTCAAAACCTATTATATCAGCAATACCTCCAACAATAATTTTTAGCTGTTTACCCCACTGTTCAAACTGCGCTTTAGTTTTATCAAAAGCATGTTTGAATGCGTCACTAATTGTTTTTCCTAGATTGCCTGAGTCCCACATATTCTTTATAGATGTATATAGTATTTTTATTCGACCAAATATTCCATCAGCCCATTCACCAACTTTCCAAATAGCATTTTCTAATTTAGCTTCAGTCGCAAAACCTGCGAATTTCTTTGCTAGGTCACCAAGTTTATTTAACATAGGACCCAAGAATTGTGCTATGACATGATTTCCTACTTCAATTAAATGGTCGAATTTTGCAGCTACTCTTCCGACAGCATCTTGATTTGCTATTGACCAATCACGAATACGCTGCGCTGTTTTTGTTATGTTATCTAAGAAAGGTCCTGCTAGTTTTTCTAATAAATCACCAACAGCATTTTTCATTTGCGTTAATGAACCTCTTGTAGTATTCACGACAGACGCCATACCACCAAATTCACTTTCGAGTTCTCTAAGTATAAGTGTCTGAGCTTTTACGATATTTCCAGTTTTTACAAACGTCTTCACCATTTCGTTTTGTTGTTCTGTCAGCATGACACCTACTCTTCTTAATGCTGTCACACCAAGAATAGGGTCATTAAGTGCTTTACCTACCTGGATAGCTCCTTCTTTCAAATCCTGTCCGAGAGCTTGTGACATATCAAGGATAATTTTCGTCGTTCGTTCGAATACATCACCCTTAATAGCCTTAAAAGTTAAAAGAATCGCTTGTAAAGACATAATAGCTTCGTCACCATACGTAGTTACTCTTTGTAAAGCTTGCGCCTGTTTGATTAATTGTTTTTGACTAATCTCTGCAGCGTATCCAGTAGATTTTAATACAACAGCTAAACGAGCCTCAGCTTCTTCTTGTTTTATTGCGGCAAAAGTGGATATTCCCATAACAACAGCTAAACCAATAAAAGCTTTTTTAGCGATACGCAACATTTTACTAAAAGCAGCTTGCATCGAAGCCACTGCTTTAATAACTGCTGCTTTAGCTTTAGCTAGTCCTTTTCTTAATGGGTCTAGCTTTGCTTTTATTACAACAAAAGCTTCCATTAATTTATTATTAGCCATTTGTTTTCTTTCTCCCAAACATTTTTAGTGCCATCTCGTTGGTCATTTCTATCGAGCCAGACTTTCTTTTTGAAGAGCCTCCAGTTTCCATTTTTAATATAGTACCAATCTCAGATAAGAACATTGTAAATTGTCTTACAGTAAAACTCATTACACTTTCAAAACTAAAACCATAAAACCTACAAACTAATGCGATGGCTGTGACTTCTGAGATTTGCTTTTCTTTATCGACTTTTTTTTAGTATCTTTTTTGTCGTCGTCTATAGGTGGAAACATAGCTTCAGTTATAACATCAATAACATTTACAGATAAAATTTCCATAGTATTTTCCAAACTAATTTCAGGATAATCATGCTTCAAACTCAGATAAGCTAAATATCCTAAACCTTCCATGGTTTCAGATTCTTGTTCGAATTCTGCTTCAGTTATTGGAGTGTCAGTTATTTTTAGTAATTCAACAGGATTGATATTGCTAATCTTTGTAGCGTCTGCAAGTAATCTTGCGCGTCTAGCTTCGCTGGCTTTGTTTCTTTTTGTTCGTACGTACGCTCTAAAAGCTGCCATATCTGCTAATGAGAGTTCGGTAAAAGTAAACTCTTTAGAACCAAGAATTATTTTGGTTTTCATATATACAAAACCTGTCATGTCAATACTCATTACTTTCTCCTTTCGCAAAAAATATTCTAACTTATGGAGTGCCCGCAGTTACAGTCGCAGAAACAGCACCACTAAATTGGAAATTATATGTCACGGTCTCAACACCATTCATATCAGCACCATCTTCTACTCCTGTACAGATAGCTGTACCAGCATATCCTTTAGAAGCATCAGTGGCATCTCTTAAAAGTTCCAATACTGCTTCAGCACCTTCATCAATAGCGTTGTCACCTCCAAGATAACATGTCACTGATGCAGTTCCAGAAACAAAACCAGCAGCACGTGTTTTACCAGTAGTAGCGGCCGCCATAACAGTAGCGTCTGCCATATCTCTGGTAAGGGTCGCTGTCCATCCAGTTATTTGTGTTATTTCAACTGTATTCCAAAAAGCTTTCGAGCTCTTTCCATGATAAATAGCTTCAGCCATTTTTCCGTCTCCTTAAAAATTTTATTTAATATTAAGCGTAAATTAAACCCGCCGCATCGTTCATTTCAAATGTATATGTGAGTTTTCCAACATCATTCAAATCCACAGATTCTGTAATGCTAGTACAAAATGCCGTGCAAGCAAAATAATTTGTAGCATCAATATAACATTTTAGAACTCCCGCTGCTGCTACTATTTCAGCTGCAGTATCTCTTTCTGTACTTGCGTGTCCTTCTATTGTAAATGTTACATCATCAAATCCAGGTTCAAAAAGTTTCCAAGTGTCACCCATATCAGTCGACTCTGCAATGTCAGCAGAAGTCGATAGCGACCAACCAGTAATAAAACTGATAAGTCCGCCAAAATCTACCTTAGCACTTTTTCCATGATAAACGGCCATCTTAATTCTCCTTCATATTTTAAATACCCATTAAATTGTACATGTGAATCCAATATTTCTCAGAAGCCACCTGTCCTGTATATACTGTTCTTAAATCATACATCACGTTATATTGCCAAACATCATCAATGTGCATGAGTCTAGCACTAGTACGTTCCATAACTACAGTAGTATAATCATCTATCAGTAAATCAAAATAATCAAATCCTGTTCCTAAAGCAGTATCACCTTTTAGTAACGCATAAATGTCACTTATTGCGCCTTGTGAACGAGCATCATCAAAAATATTAAACTGTATAATATAGTCTTCCCAATTTTGAGAAGAATCTATATCAGGTACATTACTAACTAAAGCAAATACAATATAAGGATAAACAGCATTCGATGGTGCGAATGTATTATAAAGACCAGTAGCGGCGGCCGCTAATGCAGTGTCAGCCACGTATTTTGTATAAAGTCCTTCGAAGAGTTCTCTCATTTTAAAAGCCTCTTTATTACTTTAATATTTTTAGCTAACGCAGGACGTAAGTATGGTTGCGCAGGCATTTTAGAAGTGCCTAATTCTATAAACTCACCATACTCAATATTAGTTCCAACGATGGCTGTATGTTTATCTGGAAACTCATGTGTAATACTTCTTCTAAGCGTGCCAGTATCAACAGGAACAAATAATTTAGCGTCACGCTCTACAAGTAATGCGGCTTTCTTTATATTAGCAGACACATCATTGCTAACATCGTTAAAGAATTTTTCTGTGTTGTCTTTACTAATTGGCATCTAGTTTAGCATCCAGTTTTTCATACAGTTCTTTAGATTCTTCTCGTATACGACTGAAAGTTTTTTCAACATCATTCAAATCAGATAGCAATACCATAAGTTGTCGTACTAAATTTCCAAGTTGTTCTCTTTCTTCTAGCAGCATTATAGCTCCTATTCTATTAGATTCATCTCAATAGTTAGAAATCTATTCATGTTATCGACATTTGACACGCTAACAATTTCATAAGTCTTGCTGTCATAGACAATTCTATCGTGCGTGGTAATATCAACAACAGCACAATAAAGTTTTGCATCTCTATAATGAGTGTCCTTGTTAAATTGAACTTTTTCAAAGCCTTTACTCCAGTTAATTCTGCAAGGCAAATCATTAATGTGAATTACATCAGTGTCTGTCCAGCCTCCCATACTATCCGATGTTTTTGTGATTCTTATTACATCAACAGTCACATTATATAAATCTTGTAAACTCATTATGCAGACCCCATTATAAGTTTTTTTCTGATATACTGTTTGACAAGTTTGTCAACAATATCAATACCAGTAGAACTTTGCATTGTATTTTCAGCTAAAGTATAACTATAGTCGCCTATTTTTTCAGATTTTAAAGTACCATAACTAGGATAAAGTGTCGAATCATTCTGAGCTCTGCAAAGTATTATTGCTGCACGTTTAATAGCTGGCGGTACAGAACTCCAACCATAAGTTCCAGTGATTTTAATATTGCCAATTCCTTCTGGGAATAATTTACGCTTGTATTTCAAACGTAAATGAAGTTCTGCTCTGTCACCAGGAGAAACACTTACTGCATCAGGGTCTAAATACACTGAGTTTATATCATAAGTCCACCAACTTGTTGTTAGAGCTACCGTTGACACTAAAATCTCGGTAACAGATAATATATCAGGTTGCAATCCAAGAAATAATCTATCGTTATCATTTCCATCAAGATAAATAACTAACACTTTTGCGTAAAAGTAATCTTCTGTGACCAATTCAATAAGTTGTTCTGCTTCATTAATAATTGCTTGTCTGTCTGCGGTACTGCTTCCTTCACCAACATCCAAAGTATGTGTTCCAGTACCAACATTAGTCAAATCAATAGCAGTACCCGCGGCCGCTGTCACTGGAGTCGTCGCTACTGTAATATGTGTAGCATCAACATTGATAGCATAGTAAGCGGTTCCAGTCACTAATGGTGCTGGCACTACACCGGTAGAACTGAATCTAATTAAAGACCCAGTAGCTATATTATTGGTAACTGTGATTCTCTCTGTAGCTATAACAACATCAGTAGTAGCAAAAGTTTCAGTAGATGACACGGCATCAGCCCAATTATCAACATCCGACTCAACTATATAGTTTCCTGAAGCCGACATATTAAAGTCTCCCGCACGCTGCTAAAGCGGCTGCCGCATTATTATTCTTTTTTACTTGCTCTGGGGTTTTACCTCGTTTGTTTACTTTTGGAGGTTTCTGTGCTTCTTCAGCTTCAGCAATTTTAGCTGTTAGTGTCACGCGAGTACCTGCGGCTTTTATACCCAGTGATTTAGCTTTTGCTTGAAGTTCACGATAAGTCAATTTTATTTCACTCATTTTTGTTCTCCTATATAGTTTTAATCATCTACTAAAATTATACTAAAGCCGGCTGATACCGATGCAGCGGTTACAGCAGTACCTATGACATTACACTGTATTTCTACATCTGTTTTTGCGGCAAGTGGTTCTGGAACTTTGTACGTGTGTCCCCAGTGACTTGTACCACTATCAGAAGACGACGAAGTGTGCTTGAGTTGGAACACACCACCAAAAGACCGAAAGAATAAATCCAAATCATACACAGCCGACTTATTTGCTCCATGTGTTGACAGATAAAAATTCGTCATGTATCCTGTTTTGCCATTTGGTATAGTATACACTGCCATGTGTGTTTGATTATCCCCTGCATGTATAATAGCTCTTATGTCAGCGGCGGTATCTGGAACTCCAGTAGTATCTCCATCTGTATTTTCATATACATATATATGTCCAGCATTATTAGTCACTCCCATATTCTTAACTCTAAAAACTCTTAAAAGTGGTGTA
>SDBT01000729.1_pt1 | contig 53693 bp, 53 predicted proteins | sample 2277101 | NCBI WGS metagenome assembly SDBT01 (sample SAMN10404973, study PRJNA504765) | marine sediment metagenome | isolation source: marine sediment core GS10_PC15, 103 cmbsf | place: Arctic Ocean: Southern Knipovich Ridge | collected 2010 | reverse complement strand
GCCCAAAACAAAGTACTTCCTCTGAATCTTTATTTTTTTTCGATAGTTTGCTTAATAGCTTTAGAATGAAGTAAATAACGGTTTTATAAAAAAATCCAATTGACTTGCTCAGAGCGGTATTTTTTTCTTTCATATCGGGAATGCGTCTAATTTCTTGAGCCAAATATTCAAAATAGTTTCCATTAAATATTATTTCAGTAATTTCAAAATCATTTTCCTTTAATATTTTTTCGTACCAGTATTTACTAAATCCATTAGAGTAGTAATAAGGAGCAAAGTGCGTTAAGGAGCAAAATGGGGCAGTGATAATTAATTTACCATTTGGCTTTAATATTCTTGAAAATTCCTTAATTGCTTTTATCGGCTCAGGAAGATGTTCTAAAACTTCGATACACATTATATTATCGAATGACGCATTTGCTATAGGAATTTTGGTTATATCGGAAACAATATCCAACTTGGTATTATCCCATTCTTCCGTTTGGAATCCAATCTGATTTCCTTGTCCATCATATTGACCAAAATCTTGGCTTGTATATTTTAGATGGTTACAGAATTTATTATATTTAAGCTCACCAGCACCAGCATCCAAAATAGTTTGGCCAGCAGTAATTTCATCTAATACGTTTTTCAACCACACTTCGCGAGTTTCTAAATTTTTTTTACCAACGGAGTTTCGTGACCAAATTTTCTTTCCAATTTTATAAAAAAAAGTTTTCATTTTAAAGCCCTACTTTCATAAATAGTTGTTTAAGTGGTTTTTTTAAACCAAAAACATCCACATCCATATGTTTGTTTCTTTATCAATTCAGGTGATGGATTTTTTACTAAACCTCCATCAGCTGCTTTATCGGGGATCAAAGTAAAATCATTAAGTTTTAAGTCAGAAAAATATTCAATAATCTGTTCAAATGAATATATTCTATGTGCATTGTACATGATTTTTGGAGCACCGATTGGAACTACGACTAATAAATCACCATCGTTTTTTAATACCCTCTTTAATTCCGATATTGCCTTTATATCACCATCAGGATCAATTGCATCACCATACCTGCCGAGGCCTATATGTTCGATTGAATGCATACAAGAAATGGACGAGATTGAATTATCCTCAAACGGAAGAGCAAGCAAATCCACATGTTCCGATGTCAGGCCTTGTATCATCAGATCAGCCGGGCGATAATCATAGAATTTAATCGGAATAAAAGCTGAAGTTATGGCATTAAAATATAATGATGATGCGATATCAATATGCTGGTCTGGTTTACTATCAGCTAATATTCTTGCCGCCCATGCGGTATGATAAACATAGTGACGATCAAATGACGTTTTTGTTGTATTATCATTTAATCGTGGATATATATTACGCCATGAGATATTAAACCGCTGATGCTTATTTGATGCTCGTTTGAACTTTGTAAATTGACCTACAAATTTAAAATACAAAAAAATATTTCTTATTATCTTTAGGGCTGGTATGACCAGCGGAAGATTTTTTATTACTTGCTTGATCCGATCAAAATAGTAGCTCTTATAATAGGTTTTGATAATTTTGATAGCTTCCTTATGCATTGCTGCTGCATTTTTTTCTGTTTTACTTTTTTGTTCTGCTCTCACTCTAAAGTTGGCAATATTCAAATTGATATATTTTAATGGAAAAACTTTCGATATTCTAATATACATTTCATAGTCCATCCAATAGTTTATATCAACATCAAAATCACCAACTTTTTTAATCGCATCCATATTAAAAAAAGATGCAGGGCCGTAAATCTGATTGCCGCCTTTTAGTGATTTAAAAGTAACTTTTTTTGGTGGAATATCTAACTGGAATTTTTTATTATCCTTCACCGCATAACAGTTTCCGAAAACTACACCGGTATCTTGATTTTTATTTATGTGTTCAGCAACTTTGGATAGAATATTCGGCTCATAGTAATCGTCGGCATTTAACCAGGCAAACCAATCGCCAGTACACATTTTTAGGCCTTTGTTGATTGCATCGGTTTGACCTTTATCCGGTTCTGATATCCATTTAAATTTACCGGGATACTTTTTTGAATATTTTTCAAGCAGCTCTATAGTGTTATCGGTAGAACAGGCGTCTATAATAAAATATTCAATATTATCGTAATCTTGATTTAAAACGCTTAACATTGCTTCCTCCAGGTACTGTCCACAGTTATAAGTAGGTGTTACAACGGATATTTTAGGATTTTTCATCAGTTTGTGTTTAATAAATAATCAAGTTTTTTAATAACATCCCGCGGTTCGACTGAGTTAATGCATTTAATGGTATTATATCTGCAATACCAATTACAGCCAAAGCAATCCATTTTTTTATAAACGATTTGATTATTATTGAGATTACCATATGGGTAAAATCTTCCGAAATGTCCTCCACCCATTATACAGATATTGGGAACTTTTAATGCTGCGGCGATGTGTATAGGGCCACTTTCACTTCCAATAAATAATCGAGCTTTTTTAGTCAATGCAGATAAATTTATAAGAGTAGTTTTATTGCATAAATTAATTATTCTTTCATGATATTTTTTTAAATCATTAAATATATCGTCTAATAACTGTTTATCATTTTTATTACCAATTAATATTAATTGGTAATTTGTAGTATCCAAAAGGTATTTGGATACCTCTATCCACTTTTTTTTATCCCAGATTCTAGTTTTTGAAGTTGCACCCGGTGAAATAATTATGAAGTGATTATCTTTAAGATTATTTTTATTTATTATATTTGTTGCTGATTCAATATCTATATTGGATAACCATATTTTTGAATTAAGTTCCCCAATTTTATCATTAAAACCTAATTTATATAGAAATTCCATATTTCTTTCTAATTCAATCAATTCTTTTTCGGAACTTTTGATAATTTTTGTATAAATATTGTTTAATGAAAATCTTTTTCCTCCGCTATCATTTGTAAAATTTCCATCAAACGCAATTTTTTCTTTTGCACGGACATTTTTATTAATTCTTTCATGATCCAAAGCACGAGAAAATACAGGATAGATCATTATATCGTACTCTTTTTTACGTAATTTCTTTATAAATATATATCTTTGAAAATAATGTTTACGGATCCATATGTTAGGTGAGTAGGGGATTATTGTGCTGATATGAGGACAATTTGAAGCAAGGTCGACAACACTGTCTTTACATACAATGTCGATCGAGTAATTGCTATACAGCTGAGCGTAGTATTTGAGCGTTCCGCTGAATATTAAAAAATCTCCAATGTTATCAGGCCTTACTATGAGTAAGCTTTTCATTGTTTAGTATAGAGTTTAATAATTTTATCTATTATTTCACTTGTAGATGATAGGGATTTTTTTATATTAACTTGGACCAACCTACCGCCATATTTTTTTAATACCTGGGCTTCCACACAATTTGTGCCATATTCAGCGCTATTTACATGAATATCCGGTTTGACTATTTTCAAAAATTTAATTGGATTTATCTCATTGAACAAATAAATGTAATCTACGAATTCAATTGCAGTTAATAAATTCATTCTTGAGTTTTGAGGAAGTATGGGGCGCTTATCATTCTTATATTTTTTTATTGAAGCATCACTATTAACACCAACAATCAGGATGTCACCAAATGATTTAGCTTTTTTTAGCAAATAAATATGACCAGCATGAAATATATCAAAACTACCGTTTGTTGTTATAACTTTTTTATGCTGTTTTTTAAGTAAGGCAACTTTTTTTATTAGCTGCTTCTTATTTAGAATTTTTTTTGATCCACTGACTTGCTTCATATAAATTTTTTGCTATAAAATTTGGTTTTACTTTAAAACTATGATCATTACCTGCTTTTCCAGTTTTTACGAGAATTGTATGAACACCAATATTCTCACCGACCTTTATATCTTCAGTCTTATCACCTATTATATATGATCTTGTTATATCGATATTAAATTTTTTTATTGCTTTATCAAAATTTGAGGTTTTTGGTTTACGGCATAAACAATCCACTTCGGGATGATGAGGACAGACATATTGAGCAGAAATTGAAATCCCTTCCTTACTTAATTTCGTAATCATATGCTTCATAAAATCTTTGTAGTCAGATAATCGATAATACTTCCTTCCTATTCCTGATTGGTTTGTAATAATAATAAGTAAAAATCCCTGTGAAATTAAATTTTTTAGCGCTTTTAAAGAATGAGTGATAAATTTTAAATCTTTCCGTTTATGAACATACCCAAAGTCAAAATTGATCGTTCCATCTCTGTCCAAAAAAATTGCTTTATTCATTACTGTATTTGATCAGTCAATTCCTTTAATGATACGGTAGAGGTGCCTTGTTTTTCAACGCTTACTTTTGCGGCAATTGCGGCTAAATAACAAAGCTGATATTGAGTTAAATCGTTAATACCCATACTGATTAACGAAGCAACTGTATCTCCAGCACCTGATACATCGATAACATTTTTAGATAAAGTGGGAATATGATGTACCTTGTTATTGTGATCGATTAAATCCATACCATCTGGTCCCCGGGTTACCAAAACATTTGATATCTTTAAATCCTTTTTTAATTTTTTTGCCAAGCTGATGATTTTATTACTATCTACTTCAAATTTATTAAACATTTTTGATAGTTCAATATCGTTTGGAGTAATAAAATCTACACCTTTATACAAATCTTTATTTTGTGGCTTGGCATCAACAATAATATTCTTACCGAGTTTTCTTACCTCTTTAGTAAGAAATGCCATAATATTTTCGGTAATGACGCCTTTGCCATAATCAGAAATGAGTACTGTATCAATTTCTGGTAATATTTTCTTACTATACTGTATGAGTTTTTTTTCAATAAGTGTATTTATTTTTTTCGTCACCTCTTCGTCTATCCGTACAATTTGCTGACCTTGGGACAACACTCTCATTTTCAGAGTAGTTGGCCTCGTACTGTCAAGAAAGATTCCTTCCTTCGATATATTACTTTTTTTAATTGTTTGTAAAAAACTTCGTCCGAAATCTTCATGTTTAATCTGCTCTCCGATAACTCCAGTAAGATACACTTTTCCGCCAAGCGCCTTAACATTTTCAGCCGCATTTGCTGCCCCACCAAGTTTATAAAATTTTCTTTTTGCTTTCACAACAATTACCGGGGCTTCTTGTGAAATAGAATGCGGAGATCCTTCAATATATAGATCCAGCATGAGGTCACCGATAACAAGTATCTTTTTTGATTTAAATTTTTTTGTCGCAGCGAGTAAACTTTTTTTTAGTTGTGGTCTCATATGCTCCATTATTAATTAAATAACCTGTCTTCAGCTATTTGGCAGATTATATGTAGAATGGCGATATGCGCCTCTTGAATGTGCGGCGTATCAGTGTGGGGAACTGGTAGTTAGTGGTCTAAATAATCTAGAATTATTTTACTTTTTTTTGAAATAAGGCCAATGTTTTTCATGCCGATTTTTTTGCTTGCTACCAACGCATTTGCGATATTGGTAGAGTGTCCATTTTTTTCAAATGAAATGTCACTCGTCGTGATAACGATTAATAAATCGTCAGTCTTGCCAAAAGCTTCGACTTGCTTGGAAAAAACGTAATCGAAACCATAGTCATTTCCAATAGAAGTTAGAACCGAGGCGTTGGTAGTCAAGGTGATTACAGGCAATGGTTTCCTTTCGATTTTAAACCGATTCACAAATTCTGCTGCAAAATGCTGAGCGTCAGCAGCAGAGCCACCGTTACCACAAATCAAAATTTTATTTCCTCGCCGGTAACACTCGATAACTTCTTGCGTAACTTTTTTAATACTATCTGTTAATTTGAGTGCAATATCGTTACTCATTTTTGCTCCTTCCTGCAAATATGATTGTATCTCATTTTCCATAATAGAATTTTTATATAGTAGTTTTAGAATTTATACCATTCATTATAACTCAATGTTTGTACATATCTGATGGAATCGTTTAGTAAATGCTGATTGGCTAAACTTTTTTTTCGCTGCTTGAAATGTTCTTTGCGACATTTTTTTATGCCATTCTGCAGGTTGATTCGAAATCCAATCTACTTTTTTTTCAATATCTTCAACTTCATACGAAGGCAGCGTTATTCCAAAATCTTCCACGTCAATTCCTGTTTCTTTGGTAATTATTGGAATAAGTCCATAATTCATGCAGTTTACGACGGATCCATGTGAGGCGCCGGCACAAATGGGTACGATTATCATACCACATTTATTTACTAATTCATTAAATTTTGAAGTGCCGATAGATAACCATCCTTCTGTATGGATATTTGGGGTATCATATAGTTCTTTTTTATAGCAACTTACAAAATCATCCTCCCCATTAAAAGAACCGCCAATATACAAATGAAGGTCATCCCTTTTTTTAAATACTGTTAATAGCAAGTCGAGGCCATTTAATACTTTTCCGCTACCAGATATGAATAAGAAATTCTTTCTTGATTCTTCAAATTTTTTATTATTTGAGAAAAAAGATGATTCATCATATCCATGATTATTGAAACAATATATTTTTTTATTGAAATAAGGACGGTACGTTTCTGCGGTAATGTTATTACCAAGACAAATTATAGAATCAACATCCTTTAATATATATGAATCATCCTGATTGACCCTGATATTATTAAGTTTACAAGAGGTTTGATTATTTATTTTATTTATTCTATTATTTAAAGTTTGATTAAAGAAGTTAGCTTCTGATCCGGTTGATATATATACTTTTTTTACTTCAGAAGAAGATTCCTTTACCAGTTTTTCAAATGCTTTTCCTAGGCCAATTATTAAATCATACTTTTTTTTGGGATTATATTTTATTTCACTATGATTAATAACATCAACCGTATAGCCAAAAGTGTCTAATATTTTAGCAATTTCAATATTGCGCCAATAATTTGTGTGTGTTTTAAAAGTTTTATCATTTTTATCAATTGTGAACGGTAGGGCTAAATACACCAGTAAAGCTCTTTTATCATGAAGTTTATTATTGACGTTGAATAGTATCTGCTTATGAAACAGTTTTTTTATTATTCTGTATGGATATTTAATAACATTCATCGGTAATTCTATCGGGGTTTTAACTCGAAAATAATTCTCTGCATTGTGCCTTCATGAAGTACGTCAATTAATTTTATATCAGCCTTATAATCATTAAACGATTCCTTATTGAAAGAATACACGTGCACTCCTCCCTCCTTAATTTTTCCAGGTGGAAGATCTGGTGTATAGGGGACAGAGATTATAAGCGATTTATTAACATTCCTTAAACATTTATCTACTACCGGAAATGGATCTGTGATGTGTTCAAGTGTTTCTACTATCGTTATATAATCATATTTTTTTGGTATTTGATCTTTCGTTATATCGAGAACAAAAAAGTTGACATGTGGATACCTGTTCTTAGCTGAATTTATGGCATGACTACTGAAGTCTGATCCCGTGATCTCCGCTTCTTCAAATTTTTCTTTTAGTAAATTGCATCCCGCACCCTCACCGCATCCAATATCTAACATTGAAAATTTACCACCCGAATCCAATATTTTTTTTAACGCTTCGTAATTTTCTTCTTCAATTTCATTTTCACCTCTACTATAATATCTATTCCAAAATTTATTTGTATTCATGTTCCATGGAACTTTCAGAGCCCCGTGCGTCTTAAACCTGATAAATAGCACTACTATTCCGTGAGGAAGTAAGTTTTTTATGACAGATCGAATAAAAGATAGTATTTTCATTTTTACAATTTTTTTTTATTAATAAATGGTGACAATGCTAAAGTATTTATTTTAACCTCACTGGATATATTAAAAGGTCCTTCAAAAGGACCATTAATAAAGTTCCACTCAACTTTTCCGAACTTTGAGACTATTTCATTAAGTTCTTCGAAACTCCATTCCCGTAAGTGCCATTGATTTTTTGGTGTTCCATCAGGATTAGTGAATTCTGATCTTCTATTTGGAGTACTGATGAATATCCCCCGTTTTGCTACTCTCATTAATTCTTTAAGAAATTTATTATAGTTTTCTACATGTTCCAATACATCTACGCAGCTAATGATATCAAAATGGTTATCTGAAAATTTTAAATTATATCCATCATATACAATTAATTGTTCAAGCTTTGGATTTCTTCCTACTAATGTTTTTTGGCAATAATCGTAAACCTTTTGATCTACATCAACTCCACTTATCTTACTTGCCTTGATAGCAAGTGTGTTCAATCCGTATCCTAAACCAAATCCAACATCAAGAACATGGTCACCAGTTTTGACGTATTTATTTAAACATATGAAGTATGCTTCCAATTGGGCCGGCACGAAAGATCCTGCTGCCTCAACTGTTGAGTAATCCTTTGGATTTTTTTTCTTAATCTTAATAATATTTAAGGGTGTTTTTAGGGTACCGTTTTTAATTTTAACAAATAATATCACTAGCCCATGAGGAGTTATATAACGTATAATATTTCTAATAATATTTTTAATTCTCATTATTGGGAATTTAATTTTTAATTTGAATTATCTGATCGATGATTTGTATTAATTCTTCCATTCTCTTAATTATTGTGTGAGTGGTTAGGGTTTTTTGTTGGCCGGCTTTCGCAATTGCTTTTCTTTTATCGTTATTTTGTAAATAGTAATTAATTTTTTCAATGCACTCTTTATTCGTTTTATACTCAGCAATTTCTTTGTTAATTGAAAATAGTTCATTATTGTTTTTTTTCTCATCTGTTAATAGGAATGATCCCACGCCTGTTGTTTCATACATTCTATTATTACCGCCATGTTCACCGGCGCAGTCAATATGCGAATTGATCACAATTTTTGAGTTATATACTTCGTTAAGCATTTCAATGCCGTACTTCTTCCCGCAATGATTTTTTCGAATTGGCGAATTTTTTGTTAGTGAGTCTAGCCCATGTCCAAATATTTTTATTGTCGGAATATGTTCAGAGACATATTCCAGTAATTTAATTCTTCTTTTATGATCTGTTGATAAGCCTCCAATAAAAACTACATCATTTATGTCTTTCTTTTTTTTAAGTTTCTTGAGATTTCTTGGATCAAACCCACTTTTGAAATATTTTACATTAAGACCCATTGATTCCATCGTTGCTACATGCTCAATGGAACTAGAAAGAATTAAATCGAAATAGTGTAATATTTTACTTTTTAGTGTATTCGCATTTGCACTTTGTAGTATCAAGAAGTATTTTTTGGCCCATTTTTTTAAGAAATTAAGATTCTGACTAGAATGAAAGGATAATATTACATCAGGTTTAAATTTTTTAAGTTGCATGTCAACGATTTTATATTGCCAATACCATTTTTTTATTAGTATTGTCCTTGCAATTGGAATACGTTTGAAAATTGATTCGTATAAAATTAACAATTTTAGAATGTAGTAGTAATATTTTGAATTTTCTCTTACCCATTGAAGTTGCAGTTTTGGACTATTTACAACACAACAAAATGAGCTGTGTCCTAGCTTGTTAAGGTAATGTGCGTATGAGTCGGGGATTGCATTTCCATATTTTGCCCACATATTGTACAAAGTAGAGTAGTCTGTTTTATTTGTCTTTGCATAAGTTTGATATATTGTATTCAATATATCGTAATCACCCCCAATAATGAATATTTTATGTTTTTCTATCATTTTTCAAAAAATTTCTGTAAAGCGTTTACAATATATTGTATTTCATTTTCTTCTAATTCAGGAAATATAGGCAAGGATATTATTTCTTTTGCATTTTTTTCTGAGATAGGGAACGATCCCTCTTTCAAATCAAGATATGAGTATGCTTTTTGGAGGTGCAGTGGAATCGGATAATGAATTCCCGCTTGAATATAATTTGATTTGAGATATTGGAATAGTTTATCACGGTTTTTGGATTTTATAACATATAGATGGTAAACATGTCTATTTCCTTTTATTGCCAACGGTTTTATTAACATTTCGGGTAGTAGTTCGTTATATTGAATAGCAATTTTTCTGCGATTATAATTCCACTCATCGAGGTGCTCAAGTTTAACGCTAAGAATTGCTGCTTGGATGCCATCCATCCTCGAGCTGTATGCTTCATACTCATGGTCATATTTGTTGATTCTTCCATGGTCACGTGATTTCTTAACATATTCTGCATATTTCATGTTACTTGTGATAATACAACCTGCATCTCCGTAAGCTCCAAGATTTTTTCCCGGATAAAAACTATAAATCCCGATATCTCCGATAGTACCTGCCTTCTTACCATTCTGTTCCGCTCCGTGAGCTTGCGCACAATCTTCAATAACTTTAAGATTGTGTTTTCTGGCAATTTCCATTATTTTTGTCATATTTGCCATTTGTCCAAATAGGTGGACTGGTAATATTGCCTTGGTTTTTTTTGTTATTGCACTTTCTATCAAATCCGTGTTAATCAATTGGGTATCCGGATCAATATCTATAAATACTGGCCGAGCGCCTAGGTTTCCCAAAGGTTCTGTGGTCGCAATAAACGTATTTGGCGCGGTAATAACTTCATCTCCCTGCTCGATACCGGCAGCAAGGAAAGCAAGTCTCAACCCATCAGTTCCAGAATTTAAACCAACACAATATTTTGCTCCGCAATATTGAGCAAAATTATCTTCAAATTCAGAAGTATATTTCCCAAGGACAAAAGCAGAATCATCAATTACTCTTTGAATCGCAGAATCAACTTCTTTTTTTATTGAAAGGTATTGCCTGTTTAAGTTTACTAAAGGGATTTTCATAAAACTTATTTACACTAACTCAAAGAATTTTGAGGATTGTATGCTACGGATTAGATAGTTAGGGGAGTATGATTTTAAAATCTTGTTATTACTAATCCCGGATGTAACTGCAATAGTTATTAAATTCAGACTTTTTCCACACCGAATATCAGTACCTGTATCGCCGACGATAATATCATTCTTTTTACTTACATTATTCATCAGTTTCTTTTTAATTTTCCAGTTTTTTGAAGTTTCGAAAAGTGCGGGAGAAGTAACCAAGATTTTTTTGAAATATTTTCTGATTCCCAAACTGCTTAATTGATTGTAAAGTAGGTTTTTATTTTGGCGAAGCGTAACTAAATATAATGATCGGTTTTTTTGTAATATATCAAGAGATTTAAGAGAATATGTATGTAACGTATCAAGTTTGATAAATTGAGAAGTTTCGATATTACGTATCCAATATTTTTTATAACTATCAATTAATTCTTTAGGTATAAATATTTTCTTCTTTCTTCTTTTTGTTTGCCAAAAGTAATCTTTTTTAGTGAAATTAATATTATTCTGAATGCAGAAGCTTTTATATACTTGGTAGTATCTTTCAGAAACATCTAGAATTGTTCCGTCTAAATCAAAAAAGATTTTCATTTTTTCTTAACTACCATATATATTTCTGAACATATTTCAGGAAAATCATTACCTAGTTTGAAAAAAGCATCTATCAGTTTATCTGACCACTGCTGTTCTATCTGTCGATTTGATAAGGGTTTAATCATTATTCCGCCGAAATGAGCAACTCTAAGGCCAGCCTTATTTATATGCTGTGTTAATAGTTGTGGCGTATAAATTCTTTTATGGCCAAGTAATTTGTCTTGCTTATTCAATGAATTTTTTTTGGATAATAATCCAAGTTTAACCCCAATATGTCTATGAATTGAGTTGGCGTTTGGAACATCAATAAGAATGCTACCATTGGGTTTTAACCATTTTTTTGAACGTTTTAGAACTTGTACAGGATTTGTTAAATGTTCAAGAATATGAGTCATAAAAATCGTATCATATTTTTCGGATGGGTTGTAATTTTCAAAAAGAGAGTGGACGAATGTTAATTTTTTTGATCTAATTTTATTCCTCACTTGATCAATAAATAGCTTGGAACCATCTACGACAGTAACTTTTTTAAAATCTTTACAAAGTTGCTTGGTGATTATTCCGTCAGCACAGCCAAGTTCGAGCACATGACCCGAAACAAAATGTTTCTTCAGAGTAGTGTACAGATATTTCCACTTTCTTGAGTATAATTTTTCCCAACCGTGAATTATCGTATTATTGTAGCTTGAGGCTGAATTATGTAGAAACGTTTTTTTATCCATATTATTATAACTAAACAACGGTATATTGTATTTTATCCCATCGATCTATATTTTCCTTTGCCCATTCAAATTCATTTCGTATTCCATTAACTAAAGATATTTGTGGTTGCCATCCTAACTCTTGTCTTGCCTTTTTATTATCCAGTAACATTGTTTTCAATTCGGCTGTATTCCTCTTTTTATCAGGAACCAGTTTAGAAAAAGCACCTTCAGGAATATTTTCATATACAATCTCTAATTTTTTTTCTGACGCAGTTATTACTTTGTTCGCTAGTTCAGTAATTGAAGTCCCGGTACCTGAGCCGACATTATATGATTGACCGTTTGAATTATCATTCTCAATACAGAGATTATGCATCTTTACAACATCTTTAACATAAATAAAATCTCTGACTTGTTTTCCATCTCCAAAAATTACTAATGGTTGATTATTAATTGCCATTTTAATGAATATGGATAATACACGGCGAAACCATTCTCTTTCCCCATACGTGATGCTATAGCGGAGATTTACCGTTGGAACGTTCTGATAATCGTTAAAAATATCACAATATTTTTCAGCTGCTAATTTACTGACACCATATGCCCAATTTGGTCGAGGGTAATGGTTCTCATCTGTTTTTCCGTCCACTTGTCCATATATACATGCTGAAGACGCATTGATAACTTTTGAAATATTATATTTTTTAGCGGCTTTTAATACATTTAACGTACCGATAGTATTTATTTCTAAATCATCTTCAGGATTGTATGTACTTTTAAATATTTCCAATTGAGCTGCTTGATGTGATACTATTTCATTCTCGCTTATCGATTCAAAAAGTTTTTTTTGATCTAAAATGTCTCCATCAATTATTTTGATAGAGTTTTTAATTTGTTGTAAATTTTCCAGTTTACCTGTGCTAAAATCGTCGTAGACTGTAACTTTCGCCCCAAGTTTTACCAACGAGTCAACTATATGTGATCCGATAAAACCGGCACCACCGGTAACTAAAATGTTAGCACCTTTAATTTTCATTGTGTATATCGTCAATAAATATCTCAGTCAAATATCTGCTCATATACAAGTTTTTTTTGTAATCAAGTTTTTCTTTTTTAATTTGCTTATTAAGCAAAAGATCTACTAAAATGATCGGTAGGTTTATACCTGATTCTGTCGTAAGAGGTAAACCCCCGGCAGAGAAGCGGGTATTAATTTCGAAGAATTTATAGTCGTCTTTATCCTTAATGCATTGAATATTAGAAGGACCATAAATTTTGATTACGGTCAGCAGTTTTTTAACGTTGGCAAGTAATGCAGCATCCTTAACGGTTTTACATTTGACCGCCTTGCCATCTTTTATACCCAGACGTTCTCTTATTACACATGTAACAAAATTTCCTTCAAGATCGCACATCGTATCAATTGTATATTCGGGCCCAGTCAATAGTTCCTGTATGGAAATTTCGTCAATTTTATTTTTTAAATAATTCAATTCTTGCATATTATCAACGCGGTACGAATCTTTACTGGAGCTTCCGACCGCTGGTTTAATAAATAGAGGAAAACTATTTTTTGAGATCACTGCGTCAGTATATAATTTGGGACAGGGGATATCATGTTTTAATAAATGTTGAAGAAAATGATTCTTATTGTTACATAATTCAACAGTGTCGGTTTCAGGAATTGCAACTTTTATATTTCTTTCATCAAATAGTTTTTTACTCTGAGCGAATAATAGAATTTCTTTGGATAATAATGGAATGACGATATTAATTTTTTCTTTGGTACAAATGTTTAATATACCTGAGATATAATCGGGAGCATTAATTTTTGGTAAGATAAATTTTTGATCAGCCAAATATAAACCGGCGGCTAGATCATCACAATCAGTGCCAATAATATTAATATTATATTCACTCGGTCTTCTTAGCGAATTTATGACATTGGGTCCTGTAGCAACACCAACTGAAGTTAAAAGAATATTAACCTTGTCCTTCATAATTTTATTACTTTACCAGTTTGAGCAGATTTGAATGCTTTTTCAATAAATCTAATAGTATTAATAGCTTCATTACCAAAAACCAAGTCGCCGTTATAATTTTTATTACTTACTCTCTTTAGGATATCTTTGAAAACCTGATCATGGTTTGACATCGAACCTCGATAGGTTCCATAATCATTCGCAGAAGCATCTGTTTTTTTAAGGGAATATTTTTTTACGCCTTTTACTTGAAAGTAATCAATAGTGTTAATGTATTCACCGCCGATTTTTATAGTGCCATTGGTAAATATTAATGTAATAGAACCTTCAAAATTTTTATTGGTGGCGCATGTTGTATAATTTACAATTCCATAGGATCCATTTTTGAATTCAGTAGTGATAGTTCCCGTATCTTCAATTTCAATATTATGATTTTTCGTACCCATTAAACTGTAGACTGACTTTGGATTTCCCATGAACATGAGCATGAGATCTACAAAGTGACTCGCTTGAGTAAATATAGTTCCGCCATCAAGGGCCAACGTACCGCGCCATGGATCGCTTTTATAATATTCATTATGTCTATTCCAAAACATATTTACTACACACATGATAGGTTTGCCCAATTTTCCACTTTTTTGCAATTTTTCCACCAATTTGACAGGTGGATTATATCTATTTTGTTTGACAACGTATAAAAGCTTTTTATTTTTTTTGGCAGCTTGAACCATTTTCAGAGCATCATTTTCAGTTAAGGCCATCGGTTTTTCACATAAGACATTCTTCTTAGCATTAAGACATTGTATAGTATGGTTGGCATGAAGTCCTGAAGGTGTACAAATGTTAACAAAATCAATATCTGGATCCTGTAGCAGTTCTATTATATTAGTGTAATATTTACAAGAATTAATTTTTGCTAATTCTTTTGCTCTTGCTGGTATGATATCGCACACAGCAGATAATCGAATATTACGCTGGTCCTTCATCTTTTCAGCATGTCTATTGCCAATTTTTCCGCATCCAAGTATACCGAAATTAACCATCTTCATATTAGAAGTAAAAATTATTTATATTATACATTATTAGGTGTTTTTAATTAATGCATAATTCCAAGTATCTTTCAGTAATCCAACTTCAACTGAATAATCCTTACAAGTATTTTCAATAAATACTTTCCAACTTTCGGGACTCCAAAAATTAATATGACCTTCAAAAGTATCAATTCGCCCATTAGGAACAGTGATTAAACAAAAACCATTTAGTTTAATTATCTTAATTATGTTTTTTAGTGCTCTGTCAGGATGAAGTAAATGTTCTAATGTTTGTAAACAAATAATGGCATCATATTGTTCTGGAAAAGCATTATAAATATCAAATTGGTAAAATTTATATTTTCTAAATCTATTTTGAGCATAGTTAATTGCAGTTTTTGATAAATCAATACCCACTAATTCACGAGGTGAAAATTTATTATCAATTGTATGTAAAAAATAACCAGTTCCACAGCCAATATCAATTATACTCTTATTGTCTATACCCATCTTTTTTTTATTCAGAAAAGCTACTACAATATCAAAAAACTTTAATCTACCTATGCCGGGTTCCTTATGGTTGAGCTGATCGTTTGAGTAAAGTTTATTTACATTTTCTTCGGAATTGTGATCTTTAGCAGAAAATGCCGAATAATTCTTTGATTTAATTCTATATATACCGTAACCGAATAATGCGAGGGCTTTTGAAATTATTTTTTTTAGGATTTTCATTAGTTAAATTTGTTATCTTATTCAATAATATTCCAGCTATGTTCAACGAGGATATCACCTTGACTAGGCGGTTGTTTCTTCCCGCTTCCATAATAATTACTTCCTTCAACTCCAATTTTTGCTGCATTAATTACCCAATCAGAAATAATTCCATTTACCCTTGCGGCTACAGTAAAATAATAATTACCTTCTGCAAGGGGAAGCTTTGGTATTGTGCATACGAATTTTCCTCGTTCAGGAATTTTTGTAAAATAATCCCCGGTAAGTTCGTTCCAAAGTAAAAATATCCTTGAACCGTTCTTGTTATCAAATCCAAATGCTATGGAAACATTGTTTAATGGCTTTGTTTCTGCAGAAATGTATTCTGCAATAATTTTTATATCCTGGCCGGATGAAAAATGTGATATAATATTTTCTTGGCTATCTTCAAAGTATATTTTTGTAATTTTCAATTTTCCATCACCTTTTCTGTCCTTCCTCTCATTAATCGGCGTAGTAGCAGTCGTATCGACAATCTTTAGATATTTATCAATTATTACATCAGTATCGCCAATATCGTCGATTTGCCCATCTTTAAGTAAAATACATTTTTGACAAAGATTTTTTACTGCGGCCATGTTGTGACTAACGAAAATGATGGTTCTGCCACTTCTTGCGACATCCTTCATCTTTCCTAAACATTTTTTTTGGAATTCTACATCCCCAACGGCGAGTACTTCATCAACAAGGAGTATCTCGGGTTCTAGATGCGCAGCTACCGCAAAAGCAAGGCGAACATGCATGCCGCTTGAATATCTTTTTACTGGAGTATCCAGGAATTTTTCAACTCCGGAGAATGCTACAATTTCATCGAATTTTTCTTTTATTTCATTTCGTTTCATTCCCAAAATTGCGCCATTTAAGAATATATTTTCTCTACCGGTAAGCTCCATATGAAATCCCGTCCCTACTTCTAAAAGACTCGCTACGCGACCACGTAGTTTTATTTCACCAGTTGTCGGATATGTAATTTGTGATAAAATCTTTAAAAGAGTAGTCTTTCCAGCTCCATTTCGTCCAATGATGCCAATCCGCTCACCTCGGTTAACAGAGAATTGAATGTTTTTAAGCGCCCAAAATTCTTCTTTTTTAATTTTTCTACCAGCACTGAATAATTGAAACGGTTTTTTTGCCCCATCAATAATACTCTCCCGCAAAGTTTTATATGACTGCGCACGAGATATTGTATATTTTTTCGATAGATTATCGATTTCAATTATTGGTTGATTCATAATTTAAGCAACGTCAGCAAATACTCGTTCGGTTTTTTTGAAATATAAAATTCCTATAAGAAAAAGTAAGATGGAAATAATTCCGGAGATTGCGAGTAGTCCGTAATCAATGGGACTTGTACCTAGAATTCCCGCTCTTGCAGCTTCAATAATTCCTGTCATAGGATTTAGAGCCAGTAGCCATCTAAATTTTTCACCTACAAGAGTTGTCGGATAAATGACCGGAGTAATAAATAATCCAGCCTGAATAAAGAAGGGGATAATATATCTGATGTCGCGGTAGCGTACATTAATTGCAGCTAAGAATGACCCTAGTCCTGAAGCAGCTAAGAATGACAGTAGTATTAGCAAGGGTATTAGAACTACACCAATTAGGGTAGGAACAAAATTATAATAGACCATAATACCGCCTAAAATAGCCAAAGCAATGCCAAAATCAATTAATGGAGTCACTGTTGAAGAGAGTGGAAGCAGTAGTCTAGGAAAAAATATTTTTTTTATCATTCCGCTATTCGCTACAAGTGAATTACCAGCTCCAGATAATGAAGTAGAAAAATAGTTCCAGAAAAGTAAACCAGAAAAAACAAAAATCGGGTAGGGTAATCCTTCAGATGGAACATTTAGTAAATTTCCAAAGAATATAGAAAAAACAATCATCATAAGAAATGGCTGAAGTATGGCCCATGCTATTCCAAGAACGGTTTGCTTGTAGCGAACTTTTATATCACGCCAGCTAAAAATATAAAAAAGCTCTCTAAATAACCAAAGTTCTTTAAAATTTATTCCCCTCCAACCTTTTCGAGGTTTGATTACAAGATAATATGGTGATTTATTCATGAATACAATTTTAGATTACTTAGCAAAGTCAAGATACCAGGTCAAGAATTTGGTAATTCCATCATTGAATTTAATTTTTGGATTGAAATTCAATAATTTTTTTGCTTTTGAAATATCAGCAAATGTTTCGGGTAGATCGCCTGCTTGAAGTGGAAGGTAGTTCTTTTTAGCTTTTTTACCCAAACCTTCTTCGAGGCACTGAATAAAGTAATTCAAATCAATAGTTTGTGAATTGCCAAGATTAATAATTTCTAGAGGATAAGATTTTTCTAACGATGCAACAATGCCGTCAACAATATCATCAATGTAAGTAAAGTCCCTTTTTGATTTGCCATTATTATAAACATCGATGGTTTTACCTTCGAGAATGGCTTTTGCAAATTTAAAATATGCCATATCAGGTCTTCCCCATGGACCATAGGCAGTAAAAAATCTTAAACCGGTAAAATGCATTCCATATAAATGATGATACGTATATGCGAGCAATTCATTTGCTTTTTTCGTAACTCCATAGGGAGATATGGGCTGATCAACGCGATCTTTTTCTGAAAAAGGAATTTTTTTATTGCCACCGTATACCGATGAAGATGAAGCATAAACTACATTACCGACATTGTATTTTTTTGAAAGCTCAAACACGTTTGTTGTGCCCAATACATTTACTTCTGCATAAAGAAGAGGATTTTCCAGTGATAAGCGAACCCCTGCTTGTGCTGCTAAATGACAAACGGTATCGATAGTGTTTTTTTCAAATATATTCTGCAATTCCTCATAGTTTCTGATATCAAGTTGGTGGAATTTGTAGTTGGGGTAGTTAAGTAATTGTTCGTTCCTCAATTTCTTTAATTCAGGTCCGTAGTACTGACTCAGATTATCTATGCCGATTACTTCAAAATCCAGATCAAGTAATTTTTTTGCGGTATGATAACCGATGAATCCAGCACTCCCTGTAACAAGTATAGTTTTCATAGCCTAGTCGTGTTTGGGTAATTTCAAATTAGATTTATTAATCGCATCATAATTTGCGATAAACCATGAATATGTTGTCTTAATTCCGGATTCCAAGTCAATTTTTGCTTTCCAACCCTGTTTATTGATCTTAGAAACATCTAGTAACTTTTGCGGTGTGCCATCCGGTTTTGACGAATCAAAAACTATTTGACCTTTATAGTCGACAATTTTGCTTATAATCTCTGCTAATTCTTTAATCGTTACATCAACACCTGTTCCAATATTGATTATTTCGGGATCATTATAATTTTTCATTAAATATATACAAGCATCAGCTAAATCATCAACATGAAGAAATTCCCTGCGAGGTTTCCCGGACCCCCAAACAGTTACATTCGAAGCTTTATGTATTTTAGCTTCATGGAATTTTCTGATCAAAGCGGGTAGGACATGAGAAGTTTTTAGGTTAAAGTTATCATTTTGGCCATAGAGGTTAGTCGGCATTACTGAAATAAGATTATCTCCGTATTGCTTGTTAAATGCTTGACACATGATAATACCCGCTATTTTGGCTACTGCATAAGGTTTATTTGTTTCCTCTAGCTTCCCGCTTAATAAATATTCCTCTTTCATCGGTTGGGGTGTAAGCTTTGGATAAATACAACTGCTTCCAAGAAAAAGTAACTTCCTAATTTGTGTATCATGCGATGATTTTATAATATTATTTTGGATAGTCTGATTTTCATATATAAAATCCGCTCCGTAATCATTATTTGCAAGAATACCCCCGACCTTGGCTGCTGCTAAGAAAACAAATTCGGGCTTGTTAGCATCAAAGAATTTTTTTACTGCTGTCGAATCAAGTAAATCAAGTTCTTTGTGAGTACGTGTTATGATGTTTGTATACCCATTCGCTTCAAGATTCCGTATGAGTGCAGAACCAACGAGTCCACGATGCCCTGCAATATAGATTTTTGAATTTTTCTGCATCATATGACAATTATTTCTTCCTTCTTTTTTCTTTCTTTAAATCTGATTCAACCATAATTTTAATCAGTTCCTTGAATGATTTTTTTGGAGTCCAGCCAAGTTTCTCACGTGCTTTAGTGGCATCACCTACAAGAAAATCTACTTCAGCTGGTCGAAAGTAAAAAGGATCAATCTCCACTAAAATTTTACCGGTCTTATTATCAACACCTTTTTCTTTTAACCCTTTACCATCCCATTTTATATCATAACCCAAATGTAAAGCTGCTTCTTCTACGACATCTCTGACTGAATGTGTTTTACCAGTGGCAATGATGTAATCATCCGGTTTGTCCTGCTGAAGCATCAGCCACATAGCTTCAACATAATCTTTAGCATATCCCCAGTCTCGTTTTGCATTGAGATTTCCGAGGTAAATTTTATCTTCTATTCCTAGCTTCACGCGGGCTAGTCCGCGAGTAATTTTTCGAGTAACAAAGGTTTCACCTCGTATAGGAGATTCATGATTGAAAAGTATCCCATTGCAGGCGAAGAGATCATAGCTTTCACGGTAGTTGATCGTAATCCAATATCCGTATACCTTCGCAACACCATATGGACTACGAGGGTAAAAAGGAGTTGTTTCCTTCTGAGGCGTTTCTCTTACCTTTCCAAACATCTCACTCGAGGATGCCTGATAAAATTTGGTATTTATTCGGGTATCTCGTATTGCTTCTAAAAGTCTGGTAACCCCCAGAGCATCAGTATTTCCAGTATATTCCGGCATATCAAAACTTGTTTTTACGTGACTTTGTGCTCCAAGATTATAAATTTCATTGGGGGCAATTTTTTCGATCAAACGTGCAATATTTGATGAGTCAGTAAGGTCACCATAGTGCAGAAACAATCGGCGTGCGGGTTCATGAGGATCCTGGTATATGTGGTCTAGGCGGCCCGTATTAAATGTTGAGGCACGACGGATTATGCCATGAACCTCATAATCTTTTTTAAGGAGGAAGTCAGCAAGATAAGCTCCATCTTGGCCGGTAATGCCTGTAATTAATACTTTTTTCATACTTAGGATTTAATTATTTGTAGTGATTATTATAACAAAAAAAGTTCTATTTTGAAAGGGGTGGGGATGCCAATATTAGCAGCATTTCTATTGGGAATATCACCTTATTATGACTACAAAACCATTTTACACTTCTTTAGACGTTACTATTCTGCTCATGTGCGACAATCATGTATTATCTCTTTGGTGGTGGAAACTTGGTACGACTTTTTTAATCATCTGTAAAAGTTCCTTATCGTCGTGGTTATCAATTATTTTTTTTAACGATTGTAAAGCTGGGGTAATATCTGTATCATTTCCGTTTTCATTTGCGATATATAGTTTATCTTTTTTTACACAATGCATATTTTCTGCGTCAGTCAATTTTTCCTCGTAAAGTTTTTCACCTGGACGTAAACCGATAATTTTAATCTCAATATCCTCATTTGGGATTAATCCCGCTAGTCGAATGAGTGATTGCGCAAGTTCAATAATTTTCACGGGCTCACCCATATCGAGTACAAAAAGTTCACCACCTTTTCCATAATACGATGATTGCAGAACGAGCTGAACTGCTTCTTTGGTTGTCATGAAATACCTGATTATTTTCGAGTGGGTTACTGTAATTGGACCTCCCTCAGTAATTTGTTTTTTGAAAAGAGGAATGACACTACCTGAGCTTGCTAAGACATTCCCGAACCTGACAGAAGAAAATTTCGTAACACCTTCTTTATTTAATTGTTTTATTAACATTTCTGCTATTCTTTTTGAAGCGCCCATTATATTTGTTGGATTGACGGCCTTGTCAGTAGATATAAAAATAAATTTTTCCACCTTATTTTTTATTGCAGCGCGTGCAAGTACTTCCGTTCCAAATACATTATTTTTTATGGCTTCTTCCGGATTTTTTTCCATGAGTGGGACATGCTTGAATGCGGCAGCATGGTATATATATGAAGGTTTGAATTTACGCAAAACAAAATTGACTTTTTCTTCATCCTGCACATTTCCAATAATGGAAGAAAATGTTATTTTCGGGAATTGTTTTGTAAATTCGTTTTCCAGATGATATATGCCATTTTCCCACCAATCATAAAAAATAATTTGTTTGACATCAAAATGTGCAAGTTGGCGGCAAAGCTCTGATCCGATTGATCCTGCAGCGCCGGTTACGAAAATAGTTTTATTATGCAGCATTTTTTCCAGAATTTGCATATCACTTTTAATCATTTCTCGGCCAAGAAGATCTTCCGGTTGTACATTTCTAATCTGTTCAATATTAACTCGACTTTTTTGTAAAATTTCAATCAGTTGCGGAACAATTTTGAAATTTACTTTTATTGATTTACAAATATTAATAAAATCTCTTATCACGTCTCCTTTAGCGGACGGTATCGCGATAATAATTTCGGATATTGAGTGCTCTTTTACCAATTTCTGGACATCTTTTGGTCCACCCAAAACCTTTTTATCATCTATAGCCGTATTAATAGGTTTATTGTCATCAATAAAGCCGATGATATTCGTTGTATTCCCAGGCTGATTCTGAATTTCGTCGAGCAGTAGTTTTCCGGCCGATCCTGCGCCGTATATTAAAATATTTTGTTTCATTTATTCCAATGGCTAATAATTTTTTTAATACCTTGTTCAACTGTTACTGAGGGTTTAAATTCCATCTTTTTTAACAGGGTGATGTCAGCATAGTTGCTGGATTGAATATCACTGGGTTTTGGATGAATTATTTCAGAATTACTTTTAGTGTGCCTTTTTACTAATTCAACTATACGATTTATACTAATTGGAATTCCGCTTCCAACATTTATTATTCCTGGAGTTAGTTTTGACTGTAGAATTTCGTAATAACAGCGAGTAAGATCATCGATATATAGAGGATCTCGTAATTGGGCGCCATCTCCGTTTATTACTATATTTTTTTTCTGTAAAGCGTTGTCAATAGTCTTAACTAAAAATGCTCCTGATTTATTTGGTTCTTGAAGTGGTCCATATAAATTAAATGGTCGTATAAGAGTTAATCGATCTGGATCATCATTAAATGAAGAAGTATATAGTTTTTCCAGAATAACCTTCATAAGTCCGTAATATTTTTCAGGAATTAAGGAGTCACTCTCTTTTATAGGGTTTGAAGAACAAGCTCCATATACTGAAGCACTTGATATGAATAAAATTCTTTTTAACGAACTATTCATTAAAACTTTAATGATGCCCTGTTCTTTTTCAAAATCATTAATTATTTCTTCATCCTGCGTAATGTTAAGTAATTGTTCAAAAGAATAATTTTGTAGATTTTTTTTCAACAATTCATTAGGAATATCCTTTTTTCTTTGAGAATCATCTAGTCTTATTCCATTTGCAAAATGAATAAAATGTGAACAGTCCTGAATTGGATTCATCAATGATTTTGCATTTATTTCATTTTCAACCCAAAAAGACTCTAAATTTTTATTATTAATACTTAAAGCTTTTTCCCGGTTGGCCGGCGTGTCAATATTTATATTATTTACAAATATTTTTTCATCAAGTAAAAATTTTACAAGAGGAAGGCCCTGGAAACCCAAGCCACCTGAGATGAGAACTTTCATGAATTTTCGTTATCATTTATATGCCCGATTTAAAAATATAGTTAATAGCTAAACCATTAACTGTATTAACAGGTTATATTATACAATACTGTAAATTCCTTGTATAGCAACATTTTGCTCAATCAATATTTTGAAAATTGCCTAATTAATTGAATAATTGTTGAAGTAGTAATTTTCTGCTATATTATATCTATTATAATTATCTCGTTATTCGGCAACTGAAAATATTGTATGAAATTAGGAAAACAATTAAGTCATCAAAAAACGGGAACGAGCAGAGAAATTTTCAGTCAAATTTCATGGAATATTTTTATTTTTTTCCTTATATTGTATTTATTTTTTGCAGTAGCTGAAACGGCATTCCCGGGTTTTATTACAAATACTTTAAAATTTGATTTTTTATTGGCAATAGTTGTGATAACCGGAATTATAAATATTTTTGTACCACCAAGAAATGAAAAAAATATCGAAAATAATAAATCCAGAACAAAAAATTATTTTCAATTGTCATTCTTGGCGATAGCGGGTTCTCTCATAATCTATTACATTACAAAAGATTTCAGCGATATATCATGGATCCTTACTATTCTCAGCGGCTTGATAATTATTGCATTAGGTTTTATTTTAATATTACCAAATGAAGAGTTAGTGGATAACGAGTAAAAAACCATATATCTAAAAACTATTGCTATCCCATTAAACGGGTATCAGCTTTTTGATATTAACAGATGTACTTCTGGAATCAGTTATTTCTTAAAGACGACATCTAAAGAGATGATTTGATATGGCTTATTTATTTTTTCTAAGTTAGGTGCGTATAATGAGAAGGTGATAATATCATCAGTGAAATAGACATTATCTTTAAGATTGAAGTTTATCTTAGCTACCATTTGGTCGCCGGGTCTTTTTACATTTACATAATCCGTAACAATATACTCGGTAGTTGGTTCTTGAGTAAGATTATTTGGATTGAATTGGGCAACCACGAAAGTATCAGGATTAAAATAAGTACTCTTGGAAAATGAAAAGTATTTTTTTTCTGACTCTCGATTTTCTATTCGAAAAAAGTTTTTTTCAAGTTGTATAGTATGAAATGTATCAGCCGGATTGCCTAAATTGAATTTTACCGGATCATCACTCTGTGCCCTGCTAGAATCAAGAATAAGCTCATCTTTATTATTGAGTGAAATTGTTTGATTCGTTTTTTCAATATACCAGTCAGGAATTTGCAGTTTTCTTGCGTTGGTATAGAGAGCATACGGAGCAGTATCTTCACCAAGATAATCATCCCTAATCATCATATCGTTTTCGATAACGAGGTATGGCTGGTTTACATCTATTTTTATAACTGCATCGTTCTTACCACCGTCGATCTTATATATGCCCGCTTTTATATTATCAACTGTAATTGTTGAGGTTTGTAATGGTCCAACCTTTGCATCTCCATCAGTGTTACCATCGTCCGGTATAATGATATCTTCGATAATATCCTCAACTGAGTTATATAAAGTTAACTTAACGGATTCAGGACCGCTTTTAACATTAAGATCGTATTTTGTAATAGTGATTTGGAGATCAGAGGGTGACGGAACGGATATATAAGCCGTTACTCCCGCTTCTATAAAGGGAGTTGATGTTATTTCTTTTGGAGCTTGATTATACGCTAGCACTTTATCAATAAATGAATCTCTAACGATTTTTGAGTAGTAATATGAAACAGGGTCATATTCTTTTTGTATAATTTCAGCAGGGGCTTTGACCTCTTGTGTTTCGTTAGTAATATTTTTCTCACCGTAAATGTACTGTTGCAGATCTTCCGAAAGTCCCGGTATTGATAACCGTCCCTCTGGTATCTCTTGTAGAGTTGTTGGCTGATCGGAGCGCACCTCAACTTCAATGCTTTCCTTTGCAGGAACTGTAGTGAAATTCGAAAGCCGGAATAATTCTCCATCAGGCGAGATAAATCGGGTTGTTGCTACTAATGGTTGTGCTGCAGAATAGTTATTAGTAACAAAAATTTTATCAGTAAGTATTACACTTTCTTGTGCTTTTTTAGTAGTATCTTGTGCAGCAGGTACTTCGACTTCTTCGATGATCATTTTTGGGGGATCTATTAAAAATAGTTCTATAGATTCAAATGTTTCATTTTTTTGCCAAAGCGATAGAGTACCATCTGTAATCTTGGCCCAATCAAAATTTTCTAATGTTCTATTGTATATTGTTTGATAATTATAATATTTTGTGTTGACTATTTTTGGTCCGATTTGGATTTCGTGTGCGTCATTAGGATTAAAAGCTATTTTAACAGTAGCAGTAGAAAATTGTTCGTGTTTCGGTACCGAAAGGGAAAACAAGGTCACCTCGCTATCAATGTACTGGTTGCTCATTTGGTAAGCCTGACTCCCGTTCTGCTGGCTGATATATGTCTGGCTTGTCAGCGGTGAAAGCGGTTGAACGGCAATTTTATTATCAGGATACTCATAGGAGAAATGAACCTCCTTTGAAAAAATAAGGAAATTTTTATTCAGGAGTCCAAGGATAATGAAAAAGAAGAATATCAAGGACACCTCCAACATAATCCTTCCGATGTTTTTGATTTTTTTCTTGGTCTCGTTATTGTTGAGAAAATTGAGCACTAGTTTTATTTTAGGATAATTAACACATTTGATTATAACAAGTTTTTTTTTACGAAGCAATGCGGTATAAAAAGCAGTATTAACTGAATATGGAGCGGTGGAATACTTGCGTTACGGTGATATGTTTTTCATCATGAAACGATTTATAAAACCTATATAAAGACTTGCTTTTTAGGTCAATTCCTAGTATAGTAAATGATATCAAATTATATCTTCAAGAGCAATGAGACTATCAATTGTAATACCGGCATACAACGAGGAGAAAGTTATCGGTGGTGTCCTGAAGCAGCTTCGTGAGCACTATCATGACATCATCGTGGTTGATGATGCGTCAACTGACCGAACCGCACATATTGCGCGTGCAGCAGGTGTTCGGGTAGTTTCACATATATTAAACCGTGGCCTTGGAGGATCGCTCGGTACGGGGATACAAAAAGCGCTTAATGATGGTGCTGACATTATTGTTACATTTGATGCAGACGGACAGCACCATGTTGATGATATTGGTCCTTTGGTTGCCCCGATACAAATGGGCCGAGCTGATGCAGTTATCGGATCCCGAATGCTGCAGAAGAAAGGGATGCCGTTTATTAGGAGGGTATACAACAACATAGGTAATATAATTACTTTTGTACTTTTTGGAATACACGTATCAGACAGTCAGTCAGGTCTTCGCGCATTTAACAGGCATGCCGCAGGCCTTATGAAATTAAGGTCCAATCGTATGGAGGTATCGTCAGAAATAGTCCGTGAAATCAAGGTTCACAAGTTGCGCTATGAAGAAGTACCTATACGGGCCATTTATACCGATTATTCACTTTCCAAAGGGCAGGGATTATTCGTAGGCATCAAGACGCTTATCAAACTTATAGTATTAAAAATCATCAGATAGATGTTGATCCAGATAATCATTATAGTCTTTGCATTGTTTGCAATTTCCAGAGTACTGCTGCGATTCCGCGAACGTACCATATCGTTATGGGAGATGATCATCTGGACTGTCATATGGTTGGGGATTGGTATCGCGGTGCTCATACCGCAGATAACCACTACTTTTGCTAATTTGCTTGGAGTAGGGCGTGGCGCAGACGCGTTGATTTATTTATCAGTCGTTGTGCTCTTTTATGGAATGTTTCGGCTATACATAAAACAGGAGCATATCGAGCGGGAAATTACTCAGCTGGTGCGATCGCTTGCGCTCATGGATAATAAGGATATACGAAAGGATGAAGATCGTACTCGTCAGTGAGTATTTCCCATCATCTAAAGAGTGCAATATACGTGGTGGCGTAGAAGCGCGCTGTTTTCATATTGCACGTTTTCTTGCCCGGCATCATGATGTTTGCGTAGTGACTTCCCGGGAAGTTGACCGGGTGAATGATCAGACTATTGATAACATACGGGTGCTGCGCGTCGGACCCATACGTGAGTATTCACAAAGCACTGATTTGATCCGAAGATTGAGGTTTGTTTTTGCTATACTATTTACCTCGCTTCCTTTTCGCCCTGATATTATAGATTCTCAGGCCATCGTAACATACCTTCCGGGATTTTTGTTAGGATTACGGCTCCGGGCGAAAAAAGTTATCACGATTCATGATTTATGGATAGGGCGCTGGCGAAAATTATTCGGACCCAAGGGCTTCATTGGTGAACTGTATGAACGTTTATATATGCTGCTCCCATGGGATCAAATAATTGCAAATTCAGGAGTAACAAAAGAACTGGTTCTGCGTTATTTTCCACGCAAGAAAATCAGCGTTATTCATAATGGAATCGACAGGATTCAGCCGAAAGGAATAACTCCTCAGCCACTATCGATATCAATCGTCAGCCGGCTCGTACGTTATAAACGAATACATGACGTATTTGCCGCCCTCGTAGAGCTCAATAAAGAAAATATTCACCTTTCAGTACAAATTGTTGGAAGTGGGCCTGAAGAATCCAATTTGAAAGAGGAGGCACGTAGGCTCGGAATTGACAAGCAGATAGTTTTCCATGGATTTGTAGAAAGTTATGAGCAAATGCTTGGTGTAATTGAGTCATGTCGGATATTTTGTTTCCCGACCGAGATTGAAGGTTTTGGAATTGTAGTATTAGAAGCCGCTGCGCTGCAGAGGCCGTATGTATGCACAAATATTCCTGCGCTGCGAGAAGTGACAAAAAATGGCAAAGGGGGGCTATTGTATGAAACTGGTAATATTCAAGCTCTTGCAAAAGCACTTAAGAGGCTCATATACGATACCAAACTGTATGATAGCAAGGTAAAAGATTTGAAAGGTCTTTCTGCAGAATACCAATGGAATGAAAAGTCAAAAGAAACTGAAACAATGTATCATAAGCTAATAACGTCATGACAAAGCAAGCATTACAATCAGTATGTTTTATTATAGATGCGTGGTTTCCGATTTTTGGCGGAGGACAGGTTAATGTCCGCGAAATGTCGCTGCAATTAGCAGATCGTTACGGCATCAACGTAGATATTATTACCCGGAAACTTAAAGGAGAAAAAGACGATACTGATATCGAAATTAATCATCCCAGAGTTCGTATAATTAGACTTGGTCCGGCAAGTAACTTTGAAAATTCATTCATAAGATTTTTTTTTCTTGCACAGGCAACGCTTTACCTGCTGTTTAGAAAAGCGTATGACCTATATTTACCGCAATCAGTGCTTCCGGGGACCGTAGGAAAGCTTGTAGCAGTTCTAAAGCATCGACCGGTTATTCTGACGATCAGAGGCAGTGTTCTCGTTAGCAAACAATTTTCTCAGAGTTCATTTAAATTCTGGTTAGAGAAAATGATTCTGACAAAGATAAAGTATGACAAGGAAATATCTGTTGCAAGAAATTTCAAATCAATTAAAAATGTAAATCATGACATTGAGATTATTCCCAATGGAATTGATGTAACGAAATTTGATGCAGTGAATGATTCCCGAAATATACCGCCCGAGCTGCTGTTTGTCGGTCGTTTTGACCGGGTTAAAGGGTTAGACTATTTAATACGCGCAATTGATAAACTTCGTATCACATTTCCTGATATCAAACTCAATCTTATCGGATATGGTTATGAAGAGAATAATTTAAAGAAACTTACGCAGGATTTAAAATTAGAAAGTACTATTAAATTTCCGGGAAAGAAAACAGGCCAGGAGTTAATGTCTTATTATAAACGAGCTTCACTTTTTGTGCTTCCATCGTTATCGGAGGGCCATCCCGTTACATTGCTTGAGGCATGGGCGGCACGTCTGCCCGTAGTCGTAACTGATGTAGGGGACAATGCTGAATACGTCCGTAATGGTGAAAATGGATATATAGTACCGGCAGCTGATGTCGATGCCCTTGCTGATGCCATCAAAACTGCGCTCAATAATAAAGGCTTAGAAGAGATGGGCGTTCAAGGGTATCAATACGTATCAAAAGAACTGAGCAATGAACGTACATTGCAGAAAACGTTTGAAGTATACTCAAATGTTTACAGAGACTATAATAATAAATAAGTTTTGGTATATAATTCCGTGAACCAAATAATACAAAAAATTGGTCATTATGTGCAGCGAAATGCCGGCTATATCATGCTTGCAAGCGCGGTCGTTTTTGAATTGGCCAAGAAGTCATATCTTTTCCAGCAAATACGTGAGACGGTATTGAGCCCAGATGCAATTTTTCATCTACGACTCGTACACGAGCTTTCAAATGGCGATACCTCCGCGCTTGTTGCATCAAGCTATCCTCCGCTTTTTCATTATTTTCTTACGCCGCTCTATACTGTCATGGATGTGCCAATATTCGTACTTGCCAACATAGCTATTATTCTTATTTCTGTTTGTCTGCTGCTTGGTATTTATATTCTTGTACGAACCCGTTTTTCTCCTACAATTGCCGGTATTGTAACATTATTATTTTCTTTTCTATATCCGTTTTCATATCGCGGTGCAAGCTTACTTCCAGAAAATTTGGCTGTATTCTTTTTTATCATTTGGCTGTACGTCGCGATAAAAAATATACCATTACAATACAAATTTGTTTTATTGACACTTTTTTCAACTGCAGTTCTGTATACCAACACATTAACATCAACCCAGCTTTTGACGCTCGGTTTTTTTCTCATAACATATTTCGTATGGCGTGCACAGTGGCGAATCGTTTTGCTCTATGGGAGTTCAATGGGTATATCAGTCTTATTTGCATTATCGTTCATTCGTGCAGATCCGTTTTGGGTACGTTATGTATTAATGGGAGGTATTGGCGTACTATGCGGATATAGTTTACTGCATGGATTGTATCTCATTTACAGTTCACAAAAGGTAAAATCTTCGGTAAAATGGATTATTTCAGTAGGCGCACCTGTTACCATAGGAATAGTGTATTTCATTGGCGTATTTGATCGTATTGAAAATTGGTTGTCACTAAACTCGTATTGGCCTCTAACCAATTTTTCCAAAATTGTTGAGGGTATATATACGCGACGCTTTATTCTCAATACAGCATCAGTTTTCAGTATACATCCGATTATTTGGGTCCTTGGCGTTATAGGACTCTTGTGGTGGCTCATTCGTGAAAAGAGAGTAAAATGGATCCCATTTACACTTGCAGTTCTTCTAATAATGCTGTTTAGTGTTGCCGTCTTCGGAGGATTTATAGGCATTGATCCATATGTAAATACTGACAGGAGTATTTTTTTACTGATGGTACCGCTCGTAGTCGGATATGGAGCGTGGTTGTTATTCACAAAACGTTTTATATATGTAAATATCGTTGTTATCATACTTATCTCTATAACTTCTTTTCCTTATACGATTACTGCGCAGCTTCACGATCCGCCGGTGACGTATGATGACATAGATCTGATATTAACCAAGCTGGAATCCCTTCCTTCTGGCAGCCGGTATTTTACAGATTCCACACTAAAGAATTATCTTTTAATACATGATGAACTCACCGTTGAATACACAGGAGTATCAGCAGCTCAATTGAATTCAGATGATCATGATACAACGTTACGGTTACTGCTAGAAGTATCACTGGATTATATTATAGAGTCTCCACGATTAAAGCTTCACGACACGTTAACACAAAAATTTGAAACGCTTGTACATACTGAACACTATACACTCTGGAAGATACAGTACGAAGATATCAGTGATTAATGTAATATGAAAATCATAATTTCAGCATTTATATATTTGGGTGAGGATGCGGGGTCAACGCATTTACTGGAAGTGTGGAAACACATTATAGGTAATTTTCCAAATAGTAAACTATTATTACCTCAGGTTTCCCGGGAAATGAAGGAGCGCTATTACTCAGTATTACCAAAAGAGTACTTTCATTTTGTTCCTGGAACCAGTCGTTCACGATCTCAGGGTATAGTTAGAGAGATAAAGTTTTCAATTGCTTCACTATGGTATGAATTTTATTTGGCAGGGTATATACTCGTACATCGTCCGAAGCTCCTGTACCAGCGTTCAAAATATTTGTCGTTTAGTTCAATTTTGTTATCATTGTTTCGTATACCGTACATTGTAGAAATGAACGGCTTGACTCACCTGGAACAGACATCAACAAGTATATTGATGAAAATCAGCTTGCCCATTCATAAATATTTGGAGCAGCTACTCGTCAGGAAGTGTGCTATGGTGATTAGCGTCACCAGTAAACTTGTTAAAGCGATTAAGGATGAATATTCCATTCAGCACGACAGATTTTCAGTTATTCCCAATGGAGCTGACATCGAGCATTTTAGGCCAATTAAGGATTCCAGAGAAAAGTTACAGCTTGAAATGCCATATACGTATCTTTGTTTTGTGGGTTATTTTGCGCCGTGGCAAGGCATAGAGAACCTCTTACGTGCTGTTCAGCCGCTCATAGCGCCGCATAAGCTAAAAATACTGCTAATTGGCAACGGTCCGATATTTGAGTCAATTAAACAACTTGCAATAGAAATCGGCATAGACCGCAATTGTATTTTTACGGGAGCCGTTCCATATCATCGTGTACCTCTGTTTATAAATGCAGCGGATTTTTGCGTTGCGCCATTTATTGCAGACCGGAATAATCGTCTTGGATTATCACCCCTGAAGCTGTACGAATACATGGCGTGCGCGAAGCCTGTTGTGGTATCCGACATTGAAGGCGTAGGTGATATTGTAAAAAAACACCGTACTGGTGTATCGGTGGAACCTGGAAATATTGATTCACTGCGCAAAGGTATTGTGCGGCTCATTGAATCTCGGAATGAATGGGAGCGTATGGGGAGTAACGGCCGAACGTTGGTGGAAAAGGAATATAGCTGGAAAATAAGCGCCCAAAAAACCGAAGTGCTGCTGAATCGGTTGCTCACGTCAAGATAGACAAACTGCGTACGTACCGGGTATCAGGAGTCGGTAAGTTTTTTATACGCACTAATTAGTTTATCAGATTCTATTTTCCAGTTATAATGTTGTGCAAATGCCTTCTTTCCATTTTGAGAAAAGTTTGCATTTTCCGGATGATTCTGTAGTTCCTGAATTTTATCCGCAATTAATTTGGGATCTAAGTGATCGACAATAATGCCGATACGTTCTTCAATTACAACCTTTTTTATTTCAGGTAAATTAATTCCCAGTACCGGTACGCCGACTGACATATATTCAAAAAGCTTATTCGGTAATCCATAGTGCTGGTTTAAGTTTTTGTTTTCCAAAAAAACAATACCAATATCTGCATTCACAGTATATGAAAGCAATTCATCCTGAGGCACAGCATCAATAAATATAATTTTATTTTTAATATCCAGTTTTTGCACCAATGTTATGAGTTGCTGTTTGAGCGGTCCATTACCCATAATGCATAGTCTGTAATTTACAGGTACATATTTGAATGACTGAATAAGCTCATACAGGCCGCGTCCACCACGTAGCCCTCCCTGATACAGCACAATAGGCATATCGTCCGACAGGTTATAATCAGCACGGAGATTGATTTTCCGCTTGATGCTGTCATTGAGCGGTACATTTTTTATAATTATTGGCCTTTCGACTGAGTAACGGGTACTGAGTTCAGTAGCAATTGAATCCGAAACCGTTATAACGAATTTAACGCGTTTTATCAGTATTCGTTCAATTGTCTTGTAATAGAATTTAAAACTTTGTTGTAAAAGTTTTCCAAAAGATCCCTGATTCATTGTTTCAATAAAAAGTTCGTGTGAATCATAAACCAGCGGTGTTAGATTTTTCTTCGCAGCACGGTATACACAAAGAAGCGTATTGAGATCGTGTGCATGAAAAAAATCCGGATTCTGATTTACCAGAGTCTGGTACAGCGCTTTCGTATCCCGGGTCCCGTAAGTCAAAAAGGGAAGGTAAAATTGAATAATCTTCCACGGTGATCGAGAAAAGACATTCTCAAATGAAAATGGATTTACCCGGATTACCTTTATGCCCATCAGTGATTCATGATCTGATTGATCCGGTTTAGACTTGATTCCAATAACGGTGATTTCGTATCCAGCCTGCTGTAGTGCTGTAGCTTCACGAATAACCCTGCTATCGTGAACTACGTCATTGAGTACCGCCATTACAATTTTTTTTGGTTTTACGGCGTTATCTTGCATTTCGTGATTCATTTTTCTTTTGCCATTGGTCAATTAGGGTTACAATTTTTTTTGCTGCAGTACCGTGGCCATAAATGGATGTATATTTTTTTGGTTTGTGGGTTGAACGTATTTTTTGTATGATTTTTTTTGAATTAGCGCCGACGAGCGTGTTCCAGCCATGAGCTATTGTTTCCACCCATTCTGTTTCATCACGCAGCGTTACGCACGGTACTTTGAAAAAATATGCTTCTTTTTGCATCCCACCCGAGTCGGTAATGATCAAACGTGCGTGTTGTTCCAGTGAGAGCATGTCGTAATAATTTACCGGTGGTATGTGTTTAATATTTTTAGATGCTAATAAATGAGTGAGTCGGTGTTTTTTAATGAATTTTTTTGTACGCGGATGTAGGGGCAGTAAGATATCCTTTTTTGAATGCTTGAGGCCGTTTAAGATTGATTCAAGCCGTTCGCCATCATCAGTATTTTCAGCACGGTGTATGGTTGCAAGTGCGTATTGTTTTGGCTTCAGCTTAAGTTTTTTTAATATCGTTGATTGCATTTCAGCGCGTTTTACGTGATTTGCGAGTGCGTCAATCATGATATCACCTACAACAAAAACGTTTTTAACAATTCCTTCGTCTTTGAGCCACTGTGCCGATTGTTTTGTGGAACAGAAATGAAGATCGGAGATATGATCCGTCAAAATTCTATTACGTTCTTCGGGCATTTTTTTATTAAAACTGCGCATACCGGACTCGATATGTGCAACTGGTATGTGGAGCTTTGTCGCAGCGAGAGCACCGGCGAGTGTGGAGTTTGTGTCACCAAATACTATGACGAGTTTTGGTTTTTGTCTTTGGAGTAATTTCTCGATCTGTTCCAGCATTCGTCCTGTCTGTGCGCCGTGCGTATTTGACCCTATATTTAGGTTATAATGCGGTTTTGGTATATTAAGTAGATCAAAAAAAACTTTCGACAGCCGTGCATCATAATGCTGTCCCGTATGAATGATTATTTCATTATGATTTTTTGAAAGTTGTTTTGACAGGGGGGCGAGTTTGATGAATTGCGGCCGGGCACCGACAACTGAAATAATTTTCATTTGTGTGTATCTATTAGTTAGTGTGTTGGAGAAATTTTCGAATTGTCTCCGCGCGGACGAAAGATAGCTGAAAATAAATTTTTGTATTGCTTAAAATCTGACCATTTAATGAATATGATATCAGTTATAGTATTGCCAGAGATGCGGGAGTATACCAAAGATCTCAGAATGAATACGAGAGTATAAGAGATAGTCGTCGCATATGCAGCGCCTGCAATACCGTACAGCGGAATAAAGAATATATTGAGCGTGACATTCAGTATAAGCGAAAAGATATTGACATAAGTATTGAGCATAGGTTTGCCGCGTCCAGCAATGTCATTCGCAAGAATTTTACTGCCACTGACGAAGATTGTTCCGACAAGAAGAATTTGAAACGGCACTACAGCGCTTAAAAACTCTTTTGAATATAATAACAGGATAACATACTTGCTAACGATTAGTAACAGTATTGCGCCGAGTAGTGTTAGGAACAGTATATTGCGGCATATAACGGGCGTAAAAGCTTTTTTTGAAGCTTCATTTTTTTCTGATGCAATTTTTGGAAATACGACCGTGGAAGCAGATTGCGAAAGTAGCCATAGCCGTTCGGTAAGGCTTACCGCGATTGCATAATAACCAACTGCAATTGGGGTTAGAAATGCGCTAATGAGCAGCTGATCTAACCGAAGATGAAGAAAACTGATTATAGAACCAAAAAATGATTTCAATCCATAACTGAGTGTATCTTTAATATAGTGCCAATTGATCCGGAATACGAATTTTTTTATAATCATTTTCAAATATACGTGGAGTACGATAGCCATTACAACATATGAGAGGAAATATGCGAGTACAGCATTGAAAACGGTAATAGATGTTATAAATACAAATAGGAGCAGTAGTATCAGATTGAGGAGCATTTGAAGGAATCGCATCAGATTGTATGAGAAAAAACGCTGTTGGCCGAGCAGGAGATTCTCGGAGTTTGTCATAAACATATGAAAGGGGATCATGAGAACTGCGAGTACAATCGCATGATATGGTACGCCAGTGAAAAAAGTATCCTGGAACAGTACGAGGAAAAGTATTGCAAACAATACTGCCATCAATGACAGAGCTGTGTTAATTATCGTGTTGTTGCCGGCTATCGTTCCATGGTCATATGTACCCTTCCCTGTAAAATATACCGAGGATGAAGCAATTCCTAAGTTACCAAAAGCAAACGCCAATGCTGGTATCAAAGCAACCAGTGCGTATACACCGCGGCCATCGGGGCCGAGTAGGCGAGCGAGTAGGATCGAGATGATAATTCCGATAGCAAGGTTTGAAAGCCTGGCTGCCAAAGTAATCGATGTACCCTTGATAAAGCTATTTTTCATTGTGAGATAAAATTGTAGTAAGCCCTTTTTCTATTTCAATGAGTGTGCGTTCGGTTGCTCTGCCGTCAAGTGCGCAGTGTACCTTTTTTGCTAGTACGGACCTTTTTTCAGCAAACTCATCTGGGTATTGTATACTTTGTGTAATTGCATCGTACATTGTATCCTTTGTTTTAACAATAATACCAGCCCTGTCTTCGGGCCCAAGCGCGAATCCGTCTTTAAAAAGGTTGGTATGTGGTTCGAGAAAAATTAAAGGGCGGTCGAGTGCAAGATAGTCGTTGACAATTGAAGAAAAATCGGTCATGCATATATCGCTCACCACGAGACATTTGTTGGTGTCAGGTTCTGTAACCGCTGAATTTAGGATTAAGTTTTTAGCATTCGAAATTGCTGACTGCAAGCTCGGCGTCATACCGTCCCAATTCGGATGGGTACGGATTATACACTGCAAATTATTTGCATTGATAAATTTAATAAATTCCTGAATGTACGACTCATCATCACCCCACGGGAAGAGCGGTTTAGATCCACTGCTGTCCTGGGCCCATGTAGGCGCGTAAAGTATTGTTTTTTTGTCTGCTGAAAAACCGTATTCAGCACGTATCTTTTTAATATCGTAAACGTTGTTGATAAGATCATCGGTGCGGGGATATCCTGTAGTTTTTATTTTTTCTGGTTTGACCTGGATGGCGGATCGGTAATACTCTGCTAACCACTCTGAGGAAACAGGATGCAGGTCAAAAGTGTTGAAAGTATCTCTAAGATTTTTATTACCCTTAAATCCCTTAAACGGTATGCCGTGCCAAACCTGAACCCAATAACTATTCCGGTGTTTTTTTGCCGGGATGTCTTTGATACCATGGTCGCTCAACCATACATGTGTTTTCAGCAGAAGAGGGAGATGTAGAATGCTGTATCTCCAGTACGTTTCAATACCTAATTTTTTAAAAGCATTTACATCTTTTTTTACCTGCGTCACCCATATAAGACGGATCGGTTTATCGACAAGTTGATTGCGTTTTTTCAGCGCTTCGTGCAATGTTTTCAAATTACCTGCATAATAGAGGCCGCCAAAACCGATTTGTATTATGCGTGATTTTGGATCAGGATGCAAAAAGACCGAGAGTAGCATGCGGATAAAAATCCAGATTTTTATCTGAATCGATTCTAATATTCTATACATGACTGTCGTTATTAATAATCATATGGTATATTCGGTCCATCATTTGTGATGCAGCTGACCAGCTATAGTGTTCTTGGACAAATTTTCTTCCGGCACTTCCCATGCTTTCCCGTTCACCGGGATTTTTTATGAGATGAATAATTTTTTCTGCTAGTGCGGTCGCATTTTTTGGTTCAACAAGGTATCCCGTCGTAGCATCGATAATAACCTCTGGTACTCCACCGACGTTTGTAGCAACAACTGGTATACCGCATGCTGATGCCTCAAGTGCGGCAACACCAAATGTTTCTGAATGGTAAATTGACGGCATAACGATAATGTCGCAGTTCTGCATTGCGCGCACTAATTCCTGTTGTTTTTTTATAAAGCCGACCAATTCAATTTTTTTATCAACACGACATTCAGCCGCAATTGCAAGCAGCCGTGTACGTTCTTCATCTGATCCTGATCCTGCGATAATCAACCGGGCATTTGGAAATTCCTGCGATATGGTTGCAAAACCGCGAATAAGAAACTCAGATCCATATTTTGGATTTAATGATTTAAAAAAGCCGATAGTAATCTGATTTTCTTTCTTTTTAAATTCCGCTGGTTTAAATAGAGCGGTATCTACTCCAAACGGTACAACAGTAATTTTTTTATTAGTAAAACGCGCAGTTTGACGTGCAAGGTATTTGCTTGTTGCGGTAATCGCCGCTGAATTTTTCAGCAAAAGTTTTCGTGCGAATAGTGCGCTTCGTGATATCCTGCGATCATCGTCAATAATATCAGATCCCCATACCGAGACGATTAAGCGTTTTTGTTTGATAAGACCGATTTGATTATATAGCTGACTTCTCAGATAATGCATGTGGATGATATCAGGTTGGATAGAGCGTATAATTTTTCTCATTTTGAGGCCATCAATAACAGCATATAAGTATCTAAAAAGTGGAAATGCTGTTGTCGCGGATCGAGGGATGAGTTTATGCACTATCGCTCCTTCAAGAGTGGAATCATCATCTGTAATGATATGTACTGTATATCCGAGTTTAATAAAAAATAAAACCCATCTACGTACATGGATACTTCCGGTTCTCGCAATGAAGCAAATTTTCATATTACTTACATTTTATTTGAAGTCATGAGTTTCCATATTGTTTTACGTGGATTTGCATTATGCAAAACAATGCTTTGCACTGCTTTCAGAATTGGAAAACGTGAACTGATATTGAACTTTTGCAATGCCCTGACAGTATTAATACCTTCAACTGTTTGGTGTTTATCGTGCATTTGTTGGAGGGCCGTTCGCGGTTTGGCACCCTGTCCGATGAGCATCCCAAAAGCACGATTGCGTGTGGAGCCGGTGCAGCTGAGCCACAAGTCGTTTCCCCAGCTTTGACTGTCCATTGAAAAAACATATTTCCCAATAGTTGTTTTTTGTGAGACTAATTGCTTGATTTCATATGCTGCTCGTGTAATAAAATGCGTTTCAGAGCCGTACGAAAATCCTAAACCATGAATTATTCCGGCAAGGATCGAAATTACATTCTTAAATGCGCCGGCATATTCTACGCCTTTAACATCAGTAGTAGTGTATACGTTTAAATTGTCTGAAACAAACAATTGCTTAAGTGTTTTTAACGTAGCGGCATCCTTGGAGGCAATATCAACTCCAAGCGGCTCATGGTGAAATAAATCAGAAGCTATTGTACCTCCGGAGATGACAGCAAACGAGCACTTATGCTGCTTGAATTCATTAGTTGATGTTATAAGGTCGGAAAAGCATTTACCAGTTTTGTAGTGAAGCGCTTTTGCAGTATTAAGAAATATTGATTTATCAGTAAAATATTTTTTGTTTTTTTTAAGTGAGCTGATAAGTGCGTTAGATACCACGGCCAGTACCACTATGTTTGAATCAGTAAATATGTCCTCAGGTGAATGCGTAAAGGTAACATTTTTTTCTATACGAACGTTTTTGTGATGATAAAGATGGCGTCTATTTTTTATTAGGTTATCGATGAGTTCATGGTTTTTATCATACCCAACAATCTGCACATTACGGTTGGAAACATGCGCAGAGCTTAGGTGTTTAATTAATGCAAAACCAAAATTGCCAACACCATATACGCCGATTTTCATACTATTTTAAGTTATTGATGTATTGCTTAACTTTTTCTAGATCCTCAGGAAAATCAATTTCACTACAATAACAATTACCAATGTCCGTTGGCAAGAATTTTACGTCATTGTTTTTTATCATCAGTTCTACGGCTTTTTCGAAGTAATCGTTATCATCAATTTCGCTAAGGGAGTCACGAAATTTCTGTAAATGTTTTTTTTCTATAAAATTTACTCCAAGCGATTCTCCAAGCGGTGTTTTTACAGATTTTGAAATTTCTGTGATAAATCCATCTTTACTTAGGCAGTATTTCACTTCCTCTTCGCCGCATTTTTTATGATCTACGAGTATTGAAGATTTGCCTCTTTTCAGGATCAACGGAATCACCTCATCATCAAAATACACATCACCATTCAACCAAAGCAGGTCGTCCTCAACAATTTTAACTGCCTTAAGCAAGCTTTTGCCTGTGTTTGTTCTTGCGTAGTTTTCATTGTAAACATACGTAAGGTCCGGAAACCGTTCCATGAGCAGTTCTTTTTTATAGCCGACAACAACGATAATTTTCTCTATTGGGATATATTTCGAAATTTTTTCTATTTGGAAATCAAGAATAGTTTTTTCACCAACAAGCGGCAATAGCGGCTTTGGAAAAACCGCTGACAATCTGGTGCCAAATCCTGCTCCTAAAATTATAGCGTTCATTATGTTGTTATATCAGTAATTGTTTCGCAAATCGTTTGTATGTCCTGCTCCGGTAATTCAGGGTAAATTGGTAGTGACAAAACTTCATTCCCGGCTTTTTCAGACTCCGGGAAATCACCCTCTTTAAATCCCAAATTCATTTTTTGGAACGCTGGTTGCATATGAAGAGGTATTGGATAATGAACGGCAGTTGGAACTCCTTCTGCTTTTAGTTTTTCCTGGACAGCATCCCTGTCTTGTATCCGAATCGTGTATTGTTGATACACCGTTTTCGTATCAGGGAGGGTTTTCGGTGTCGTTACATTCGCCTGCGCTAGTAATTCATTATATTTTTCAGCTTTCTCGATTCGTTTACCATTCCATTTGTCGATATATTTAAGTTTCAGGTTAATGATTGCCGCCTGAAGATTATCAAGTCGTGATGAGTCGCCGATAAATTCATGATAATATTTTTTTTGTGAGCCGTGATTCCGTGCCATACGTATCCAATCTGCAATTTTTTCATCGCTGGTAACGATCATACCCGCGTCGCCAAATGCACCGAGATTTTTTGCAGGGAAGAAAGAAAGACATCCAATATCACCGATGGAACAGGCTTTTTTATTTTTATACTCAGCACCTATTGCCTGTGCAGCATCCTCTATTACTTTAAGATTATGTTTTTCGGCAATTTCCATTATTGGGTCCATGTCCGCTGGCTGTCCGTATAGATGAACGGGGATTATTGCCTTTGTTTTATCAGTTATCGCGTCTTCGATAAGTGATGGATTTATATTGAATGTAACAGGATCAATATCAACAAAAACAGGCGTTGCGCCCTGAAGTGCGATCACTTCAGCTGTTGATATAAAAGTAAATGGTGTTGTAATTACTTCATCACCAGGACCGATTTCATATGCGCGGAGAGCAAAGAGTAGAGCGTCTGAACCTGAATTCAGACCCACTGCATATTTTGAATCGCAATATGACGCAACATTTTCTTCGAGTTCTTTGAGGTCAGGGCCGTTAATATACGCACTCCTGTCAATGACGTCCTTGATCGTTTCATCAATTTCTTTTTTTATTGATTCGTATTGGGTATTGAGATCCAATAATTTCATAATTGTTTGATTTTTGATTAATGTATTATTTTTCTGTAAACCACTTGATTGTTTTGTTAAGGCCATCCGAGAATAAAACTTGTGGTTTATAACCAATTAGTTTCTCGGCTTTTGCTATACTTGCTTTTGAATGTTTAACGTCACCGATTTTTTCGTCCTGAAATTGTGGCTGTATTGATTTATTCAATTTTTTATTGATTAATTCGATAAGGTCAAGTAATGAGTATGCATGGCCGCATGCTATATTCAATGTTTCTCCCGCGCTGGCTTTTTCTGTTGTCATAGCGCGAATATTAGCATCAACTGCATTTGCTACGTATGTGAAGTCTCTTGTTTGCGTACCATCGCCGTATACGGTTGGTGGTACATCTTGAAAGATGTCGGTAATAAATTTTGGGATAACTGCCGCGTATTCCGACATGGGGTTTTGACGGGGTCCGAATATATTAAAGTATCGGAGGCATACTGTTGGAAGCTGGTATATGTGTGAAAATACTTTATAGTAATATTCACCAATGAGTTTGGATGCAGCGTATGGTGACAATGGCATCGGCTTCATAATTTCTTTTTTTATGGGGAACGTACGTTTACCTACTTCTTTTCTATTGCCATATACTGATGACGAGGAAGCCCCGACGACTTTTTTTACTCCGGCATCACGTGCGGCAAGTAGAATATTAAAAGTGCCGTTCACGTTGTGTTCGTGCGTAGAGAGCGGATCATCGATTGATCGGGGGACTGATGGCAGTGCTGCCTGGTGTAACACGTAATCACACCCTTTCATTATTTTATGGAGATTATCAAGATCGCGAATATCAGACTCTATAAATTCAATTTCATTTTTAATATCCTGGATATTTTCAATTCTTCCAGTTGATAAATTGTCAATTATTTTTACCTTAAAACCGCGTACGAGCAGTTCGTGCGCTATATTTGAACCTATAAAACCGGCACCACCGGTAACGAGTACTGTTTCCATAAATTATTTTAGTCTACCTGCGTTACTTTGTTATCGAGTTTTTCGTACTTACGCTTGCAGTCCTGGCATTCACATTCATCACGTTCATTAAGATCTAGCTTTTCTCCGCACTCGCACATCCAACCTTTTAATACAGCGGGACTGCCGTACACAATTGCATAATCAGGAACGCTTTTTGTAACTACAGAACCAGATCCGATAAACGCATGTTTTCCGATGGTATTACCACAAACGATAGTTGCATTTGCTCCAATGCTTGCTCCCTCCTGCACTAATGTTTTTACAAAGTGCTCCGATCCTTTTGGATATTTTGCTCGTGGATTTAGATCATTTGTAAAGACCATAGATGGTCCGCAAAATACGTAATCTTCAAGTTGTACGCCATCATACACTGATACATTATTCTGCACTTTTACGTAATTGCCAATAATTGCCTTTCCCGCTACATTCACATTTTGTCCAAATGAACAGTGTGTTCCAATTTTCGCACCGCTCATTATATGCGTAAAATGCCAGATTTTAGTTTCGTCACCGATGGTGACCGGTTCGTCAATTATACTGGAAGGATGTGCAAAATAGTTTTTTGTATTCATAGAATCGTTTAAATTTAACAAAAAAGGTTGGTGCTATTATACCAACCCTATTCATGTTTCGCAAGTCTTACAAGGTATGAACCTACGACGGAGTAATCCCGAAATAACGTATTACTTTTTTCTTCTTTCCGCCTTTGTAGTATTGAAAATTTCTTTATATAATTTTATATCGGACGAAGTAAATTTAATCGAACGACGGGCGCATACTGCCCTTGCGGTTGCGCAAAATTTATTGAAATCATATTCTGTTGATTTCCCTGCAGCATCAGACCAGGAAAATGAAGGAATGTATTTTGGCAAATAACCCGCACCATATACATTACATCCTACGCCAACGACTGTACCGGTATTAAACATGGTATTGATACCTGTTTTGGTGTGGTCACCCATAAACAAACCCACGAATTGCTCACCAGTGTTAATTTTTTCACCGTTGATTATCGCTTCGACAGAACTGTAATTATTTTTTAAATCACTGTTGTTGGTATCCGCTCCCAGATTACACCATGATCCAATGTATGAATGCCCAAGAAAACCGTCGTGCTGTTTGTTTGAATGACTATGAATTATCGATTCGGAAACTTCACCGCCAACTTTTGATGCGAGCCCAATAGAAGTGCCATTTCCTATCCGTGCTCCCGCATTGACTTTTGATTTGACACCAATATAGACAGGCCCTGTTATGACGCAATTTGGTTCGATGAGAGCTCCTCGGTCGATTATGATCGGGCCCTTCTCAGCATCGAGCACCGTACCTGATTTTATTTTTGCACCCCGGGCAATGTGAATATTTTTTTTATTGATCAGATCAACATGTTCGTATAAAGTTCCTTTAACCTCTCCAATTATATGTTTGAATGTCGCGTCTGTGAAAATTTCTTCCGTATTTCGTTTTACCAAATCCCAAGGGTATTGTATTAGATTTGACTTAATGGCTACGCGCTTCAAAGAGTTTGATTTTATTTTGAACGAATCGCCAAAATCAACAAGATGTAAATTTTGCTTTGAAAGATGTGCAGCGATCAATTGTTGGTTATTATACAGTAGTGTATCAGCTGCAATATTAGTAATTCTTTTAATCAGCGGGTCTGTGGCAATAATCCGTCCATTAATAAATATGCATGATCCTGCGCCTCGAATGTTATTCATTAGTTTGCGACGATCACGTTTTACCATTGAATGTAGATAGATTCTGCTGTGATAGGATACGCGAGCCTGTGGTATTCGAAGTTTAATTTTTTCTGCCAGCGTATAAATACCACACCGAAGATCATATACGGGTCGAGATAAGGCGAGCGGGTATAATTTTTTTACTTCTTCGTCCTCAAATATGCAGATATTCATATGCCTGCTATTTAATATTGGCTGCGAGGGGGTGTGCATTTGAATTAATTCCGACTGGCTTCAAATTTCTGATATCATATACAAGACTGACCGAAGGTCGTGCATCCTCTATCCCAAAGCCAGTACCCTCGAATGTTTTTTCATAGATGCGAGTATGTAGATCAGCGAAACCTCCCGAGAATTCTACCTCATCACCATCCACGGTCATTGAGCGAAATGATTGCTGCTCCGCTTTTTCATCACGGTGGGGTAAATCAGCTTCATCGATCGAAAGAAACCATTGAACGCGTGCGTTTTCGAGTTCCAAAAATCCGCAGATTTTATTTGGTTCGTTATGGTGTACCTCACTCGTTTGTACTGATCCAAACATCCAGAGCAGCAAATCGAAAAGATGAATGCCTATGTTTGTGACAATCCCACCAGATCGCTCAACATCACCCTTCCATGACCTGAGATACCAGGGACCGCGAGGAGTAATATACGTAAGCATGATTTCGTGTTTCTTATCTTTTTTTTGACTTTCGATTTTCTTTTTGAGGGCCGCAAGTGCAGGATGGACCCGTAGTTGAAGTATTGTAAAAACCTTTTTTCCACTTTCTTTTTCGAGTGCTATGAGGGAGTCAAAATTTTGTGGATTTAGAACCATCGGTTTCTCACAGATTGCATGTGCGTTGTTATGCAACGCAGATCGGATATGTGAATCATGCAGGAAGTTTGGAGAACAAATCGATACATAATCGATTGCTTTTTTATCTTCTTCACGACGTAGTTTATCCATGAATCGCTCGAAACGTTCGAATTCTGTAAAAAATTGTGCATCTGGAAAATATTCATCAAGAACTCCAACGGAATCAAGAGGGTCGACTGCCGCGATGAGTGTATTGCCTGTGTCTTTAATTGCTTGTAAATGTCTCGGTGCAATATATCCAGCAACACCGGTTATTGCAAAATTTTTACTACTGGTTATGTTTTGTGATTTTGATTTCGTCATACTCTTCGAAAATATTTCTTTATTAGTTTATATTTATATCTAACCACGGTGACGGCAATACCAATAAGTGATACACCAATAACGGTCAATAATGTCGAAACTGCAGTAATCGTAACACCTAATTTGGAAAGTACAAATATTGCAAACGGTACGAATACTATCGATAATGCAGTTGAAATGGTAATGCGCTCAATTCCATCAATTGATTTTGGTTTCCATATAGCCCAGCTCCATATAAAGCCAGGTACAAAAATCAGTATCACAAAGCCAAATACAGCACGGAACGATTGCCACATTGATAATTCAATAGAATTCAGAGATCCCAGAATGAGAGCTGCTATGGTGAGTGCAATTACAGTGGATAATGTAATGATTATATACTTTTTTCCCATATGTGTTTCTAATATTATCATACGGTTACCACTTTGAAAAGGGTATTTTTGATGTTATACTGTTGTATGTATATGCAATTAATTTCGTATTTAAAACGTCATCGCGAGTTACTATTCCTAATTGCTGTTGGAATACTGTTTGTCTTGCTGTACAGCTGGCTCTACGCTGGCCAAACAGCGCAATTTACATCTCCCGATGAGACCGCAAATTACTTCTTCAGTTCTTTGTATGCTGAAGAAGGTACCTTTCGTTATCATGAACCATTCAATGATGAGGCTAATGGTTTGATACATCCACGGAGTACAACAACAGCTGGTGAGTATATCGTACCAACGAGCTTTCTCGGGCTACCACTGCTCTATGGAATCATTGGAAAAATTTTTGGAATAGGAGTGATCAAGTATTTAACACCGATTTTTTCAGTTATCGGAGTTATATTTTTTTATTTACTGCTCCGCCGGCTTTTTACAGGGCGTATTGCGTTTACCAGCTCGTTAATGCTATTCGTTCTTCCTCCTTTTGTATATTACGCATCACGCGGAATGTTTCATAACATATTATTTATAGTATTCGTCATTATTGGATTCTATTTTATAGTCCGTGCATTGCAATCAAAAAAGTTACAACTCCTAAGTTATTCATCTGCCGGATTATTCATCGGTTCTGCGCTGATTACCCGTACTTCCGAATTTATCTGGTTACTAGGTATCATTCTAATTAGTGCAGTGATATATAGAAATCGTATACGTAGGCTCGGCCTTATATTATTCATAGTTTTTATAATTATTATTTTTATTCCTATTGTGTTTCTGAACGTACAACTCTATGATGGACTGCTCACTTTTGGCTATTCATTTAGTGATCAAAATGCATCTCAAGATACACAACCAGTAATTGAAGGAACAAGTTCAATATTACACAAAGCAGTTTCACTGATTTTGCCGTTTGGCATTAATTCTAAAACAATAGCTGATTCGGTGTATCAATATCTTTTTATTATATTTCCGTGGTTTTCAATCCCATTAATTATTGGATTAGTTTGGGTTAGTAGATCGATAGTAGTCTCGAAACTCGTTTCGCTATTTCCAGCACTTGTTAATTATCGGAAATTTTCCCGTAGTATTCGTCAATACACCGGTTTGTATCTAATCGTATCTCTTTGGCTCATATTGTATTATGGATCATGGAAAATAGTAGAACACTTTGATCCTACAGAAATAATTCTAGGATCGTCATATATTCGGTATTGGCTGCCGATTTATATTTTTGGACTGCCGATTTTAAGCTATAGCTTGTTTTACATAAGTAAACAATTTACACATCGCAAAGCCCGAACTATTCTATTAGTTGGATTCATCTCAGCTTTTTTTCTACTATCGATAGGAAAAGTTTTTCAGGATCCTTTGCAGGGAGTAACCGCATTGCGCTCTTATAATAAGCAAAATCACAGCCTTGTCGAGAAAATCACAGCCCATACAGATGAGAATGCTATTATTGTATCCGGGCATGCTGATAAAATTATTTTTCCTCATCGAAAAGTTATTGTAACGCTCTCCCCATATAGTGACGATATTGCACAACGTTTGCGTGTATTACAACAAAAAGGTACATTATATATTCTTGAAAATCCGCTCGATGATTCAGTGGATGAAGTCAACAGTTTTCTGCTCCATCAAGGTTTTCACAAATCTCAGATAACATCCTTCAATCACTTGGATGACCAGCTTTATGAAATTCACTAATCAGTTAACCGGTATTATTGTTCTGAATATTAATATACGGTACAATCATATACATAGCATTTGATATAATATGAATGAAAACGAACAAAAATTACCAAAAAGTATAATTGTCATTAAACGGCTGTTATGGTTTTTTCCTCTTTTGGTTTTGCTATTACTTATGAACAAGCACTTCGTACCGGGTGGAACTTTTACTGTACAGTATAGTGCTGAAAATGGATCCGAATTATTGAAGAATTTTGCGTCAAAAGAACCGGATCGTTTAATAGGAACTCGTAATAAATCTGGTGCGAAAGATTATTTTCAGCTCATCACAACATCCCCAATATATTTTGACGTACAAACGCCACGATTATTTCCAAAAGCAACTGTCACCATACGATACAAGAATCCGGATATCCAGCCAATTATGCAGCTCGGTGTACGACAGGCAAATGGTGCGTATATATATAAAGATCTCTCCAGAATCCATCCTTCACTGGAATCAGTACCGTTTTACTGGCATGAGATACGCGAAGGTAATATGGTACTCTGGCAAAAAGACTTGAATTACTATGCAAAAAAACAAGAAGTCGACCAATGGCGTAAACTGGAATTGAACGAGTTGCAAGTCATATTCGGAATCGTTGAAGCACAGCTGCTGACCAGAGAGCTTCCACGCGCATATCTGGCAGAAGAAAAAATTATCAACACAGAATACCAAACACGACTTGACGATATTGTTTATGAACCAGCGCCATCAGAATATTCTGGGATCAAAGATTTTATCGATGCACCGCCATCATTTAATCGTATAGCAGAATATAATTATAATCTAACGAATAAATTCGAGATGCCAGGGTATGAAAAATCAGCAACTACTACCACGATCAATAGTAGCTTGCGTGGATCTCATAAAATTTTTACGTATATTGGTTTGAACGAACCACTCTCATTTACCCTCACGTTTCAAGACATAAATCGACACAAGGGGCTAGATCCTATAAATGTAAAGCTGTATAACAATAACAATGAACTTGTGCAGGAATTCACACTTCCTGACGATGGTGTCGCGCTTGCAAACGGCGTAGTACAACCAGAGCGTATTATGCATGTTTTCAACGATCAGATTAGCTTTGGAGTGTATAAACTTGAAATTGATGTACATGATGATATTTTTATCAAAAAGATCGAGACATCACAGCATCTAATAATGTTTGAAGGAAGCGTCTATCTCACGGATAGTGAAGAGTATCGGTCAATTCTGGGCGATAAATTTCTGAAGTCAACTACGATCTACTCAGACAGCAAAATTATCCGTGCACGCAGCGCTCATCAGAACGGTTTGCAGACGCTAAGTGTTGGAAGTCAGCAGCTCATTATTGACGAACCGCATAACCTCGTTAAAGTAACAAATATTGAAGGAAGAATCCCAATCACCTCAACTCGAAATGATGTGTATATCGAAGGCGAGGGTTATTTTACCTTTTCCACAGATCATTTTTTTGATCCATTCTACAGACTTAATGCTATTTTAATATATGATGATGATATTGATACGTTTGATTACATCGTCGCGGAATATCCGATCCAAGAGTACGAGAATGGTTGGCGTGTTGACCAGGCGACAGTTGAAGTGCCATATTTATATTATGGTTCAGGAGAAAATAATGTCGCACAATTTATCATAAGCCTACCGGGTTTACCGGAAAATCAGCGTACATTAAAGGTTCATGATGTTACTATCGATTTTGAAAAAGAACCTGTTACTTTTAACAATTTTTTTACTCGACTAAAGAGTTTGGTAAATGGGAATGAATAACAATATTCGTATGGATACTATTGGCAAGCGAGCATTGGTAATCTGGCTCTACGTTCGGGAAATCAATCGAGAAATTTTTAAGGTTTCATTTGTTACTTATTTTTTATTATATTTAATAGATGATATGTGGCCCAGGATTGTTTCTGATTATTATAATTTAAATACAATTCTGGTAATAATATTTTTTTCAGGATTGATTGTAGTCATTTTTCCCTTGAAACAGCGATCACAAGATTTCTCAGTGTTAAAACCAAAAAACATTATATTAATAGCATGCCTTGGTATTGGTATAGCACTACTTGTCTACTATCGCATACGTGATATAGGCACGTTAGCAGTGATTATCTCCATTGTGATCGGATTAGTAACAAGCATTGTATCTATTGCATTATTACATGATTTTTCTCATACTAATAAAGAATAACAATTTAAAGTAAGTAACCAATTATGAAACACCATATCAAAAATCAAAAGTTAGCACCAAAAGGAGTCCAACGCATTGAGTGGGCAGAACGTCAAATGGACGTTCTCCGCATAATTCGAAATAGATTTATAAAACAAAAACCATTAAAGGGAGTTAGTATTGCAGCATGTCTGCATGTTACAACCGAAACAGCAAATCTCATGAGAACTTTGAAAGCAGGTGGCGCGACAGTAGTACTCTGTGCTTCAAATCCATTATCAACGCAGGATGAAGTTGCTGCTGCGCTAGCATTTAAGTATGGTATTTCAGTTTTTGCTATAAATGGCGAAGATCGCAAAACATATTTTCGACATATCAATGCTACTCTTAATGCAAAGCCAGATATCACGATGGATGACGGAGCTGATCTTGTTTCTGTGCTTCATCAAAAACGTAAAGCACAGGCCATGAAAATTTGGGCGGGTACGGAAGAAACAACAACCGGCGTTATACGATTAAAGAGTATGGCGAACGATGGTGTATTGAAATATCCGATAATTGCCGTAAATGATGCGAAGACGAAGCACTTTTTTGACAATCGATATGGGACGGGTCAGTCTACAATCGATGGAATCATCCGTGCAACAAATGTATTGTTAGCGGGGAAAACGATTGTTATTTCCGGATATGGATGGTGTGGACGGGGAGCCGCAATGAGGGCTAAAGGTATGGGTGCGAATGTTGTCGTTACAGAGATCGACCCCGTTAAGTCACTCGAGGCTGTTATGGATAGTTTTTCAGTGATGCCAATGGCAGAAGCCGCACGAATCGGTGACATATTTATTACGCTTACCGGCGATATTCATGTAATACGCAATGAGCATTTCAAAAAAATGAAAAATGGAGCAATAGTTTGCAATTCAGGTCACTTTGATGTAGAAATCGATCTTAAAGGACTTAAGAAGATATCAAAAGCACGTAAAGAGGTAAGAGATTTCGTCGTCCAATATACACTTCAGAATAACAGGCATATAAATGTGCTTGCGGAAGGGCGCCTGATAAATCTTGCAGCTGCAGAAGGTCATCCGCCATCAGTCATGGATATGAGTTTTGCAAATCAAGCGCTTTCAGCAGAGTATATCGTAAAAAACTACAAAAAACTAGAAAATCAGGTGTATACGGTTCCAGAAAAAATTGATAAACGAATTGCCGAATTAAAGCTTAAATCCATGGGAGTGTCTATTGATACATTAACCCCCGAGCAAGAAAAGTATTTATCCGGATGGGAAATGGGAACATAAGTAATGAAAAAAAATCCTGAAGAATTTTCAAAAGTTATACGACACTCACTTTACACAGAAATAGTTAAAGGGAGACGGAGTTCTAAGGGAAATCGCTGGCTTTCGTATTTATGGCCGAATAGCAGGGAAGAGAAACTTTTTTTTAAGCCAACGTCTGCGTATCTGAATCATATCGGTCCTGGGGATATCGCGGGAAATCATCACCACGAACGTAAACGGGAATTTTTTTGTCCACTCGGTGACCTTGTATTGTACTTGTATGATACGAAAAAAAAGCGAACCACTACTGTTAAGATGTCACTAGGATCAAAGAATAGATATTCAATGTATTACATTCCACCTGGGATACCGCATGCGGTAAAGAATGAAACTACAAAATTTCAGCCACTTGTCGTACTGACGAATTCCCAAGACTACAAAAGCAAAACGCATCAATTAACGTTTGTAAAATGAAGTCACCTTGGAAAAAAATCTCTTCAACTCAAAAGTATAAGAACCCATGGATTCGAGTTCGGGAAGACAAGGTTATACGTCCAGACGGTACCAATGGTATTTATGGAGTTGTTGATTTGACCGGCTCGAGCGCAGTAGTAGCACTTACTGAAAACAATAAAGTATTTTTAATAAGACAATGGCGATATCCGTTATCTTGTTATACCGTTGAAATGCCCTGGGGTGGTCGTAAACGATCAGAAACATATTTACAATGCGCAAAACGTGAGTTACGTGAAGAAACAGGAGTTACAGCAAAACAATGGAATTCAATTGGGAAAGTAGCAGATTGTCCAGGCGTAGTTAATGAATTTGCTCATTTATATGTTGCAAGGAGATTAACAATTGGTAGTCCAATCGTACTGCCAGAAGAAAGTGATCAGGAAGTGGTGTGTATTCCGTTTAAACGCGCACTTGCGTGGATGTATTCAAATAAAATTAATGATGCTGTTTCAATCGCTTGTTTAGTACGCGCTAAAGAATATCTAAAATTATGAATTTACTTATTACAGGAGGCGCGGGATTCATTGGATCCAACTTTATACATTACTGGATGAAGAACCATCCGGAAGATACTATCGTAAATTTGGACAAGCTAACATATGCGGGTAATCTTGATAATCTTAAGGATGTAGCAAAGCAGGAAAATTATACATTTGTAGAAGCTGATATTTGTGATTATTCAAAAGTTTTAAAAACAATTCAGTACCATAAGATTGATACGATCGTACACTTTGCGGCACAGAGCCACGTTGATCGTTCAGTTTTTTTGAAGAAATTTAAAACACTAAAACCATCGGTTGCACAACTTTTTGAAATGTCATTACCGGAGGATTTTATTATCAACAATGTGTGGGGAACACATATCATGTTAGAGTGTGCAACGCAAGCGTGGAAAGATTCAAATTATAAAGATAAAAGGTTTCACCATGTATCAACAGATGAAGTATTCGGAGCATTAGCACTTGATGATCCAAATAAATTTAATGAAGAAACGCCTTATAATCCGCGGAGTCCGTACGCAGCATCAAAGGCGTCTTCTGACATGCTTGTACGCTCGTACCATACGACATTCCAGCTTCCGATAACAATTTCAAATACGTCTAATAATTATGGACCATTCATGTATCCTGAAAAACTACTGCCACTGGCAATTACAAACTTGATGCAGAATAAAAAAGTTCCAATATATGGTGACGGTAAGTATGTTAGGGACTGGTTATATGTTGAGGATCATTGCCGGGGTATAGAGTTGATTCTAGAAAAAGGAACTGTTGGCGAAACGTACTGTATTGGGGGTCTGACTGATGATGTCAATAATCTGGAATTGATAAAAAAAGTCTTTTCGATAATGGGGATTAAGGAGGATATGATGGAATTTATTAAAGACCGCCCAGGTCATGACAGACGTTATGCTATCGACTGGACAAAGGCAAAGAAACAACTAGGATACAAACCCCTTTATGAAATTGATGAATATTTGGAAAAAATGATTCAATGGTATAAAGATAATGAATCATGGTGGAGAAAGCTTATTGAAAAGCACGAACATATTGAGTATATAAAAAATCAATATGAAAAAAGATAATCTGCCACGTTTGGACCAGATTAAAAAATGGATGCAGGAAATAGCTGTTGCAAACGGCATCCCACGAGAGGTTAATAGTACTTGGCGCCACTCTTCGGTGATATGGAAATTTGCTGAACGAATTACACGACTGGGAATAAAAAACGGTTATAAAATTGACATTAAGTTAATTAAGGTCGGCTGTTACGTTCACGATATAGGGAGAATGGTGACAGGGAGTAAAGGTAGTAAGGAATTACTACATCCGATTTTGCATTTATTCGAAGGGTACCGCATAATGACAAAATGGGGTCATCCACAGTTAGCACGTATTTGTATAACACATGCAGGGGGTGGAGGAATTGATAAAGTCACTAATAAAGAGCATGGATTTATTGCAAGAAATTTTTTTCCGCGTACCAACGAAGAAAAAATCATAGCATACGCGGATGCCTTAAGTGATTATAAAAAAGGATCGGGTCCGTTTATCGGCAGTTATGCAAAAGCTTTTAACCGCTTTAAAAAATATCGGGGTCATGGTAAGCGGTTACAGGAAACTCATATGTTTATTAAAAAAATCACAAAAGGAGAAATACAATGAAGATAATGATTATCGGAGCAAAAGGAATGCTTGGCCAGGAGCTTGCAAAAACATTCAAAGAGTATAAACCATTACTGTGGGATTTGGAACAGATAGATATTACGAAAAAAGACGAAGTATTTGAAAAGGTAACAAAAGAAAAACCGGACGTTGTTATTAATTCAGCGGCTTTCAATGATGTAGACGGAGCG